>ERZ869909.241-NODE-241-length-79754-cov-10.687225_pt1 | contig 79754 bp, 75 predicted proteins | sample MGYA00520892_ERZ869909 | MGnify/ENA primary metagenome ERZ869909 (study PRJEB32215, sample SAMEA104723947) | bioreactor metagenome | biome: bioreactor; feature: anaerobic bioreactor; material: water | place: China | collected 2015-03-12 ...
ATTCCTAATGCCGAAGGAAAAAGAACCACACCCTCTGTAATCGCTTTTGTGGAAGGTGGAGAAATTAAAGTGGGTGATCCTGCCAAACGTCAAGCAGTAACCAACCCCACCAAGACCATCGCTTCCATCAAGCGTTTTATGGGAAATAAGTATTCTGAATCATTAAAGGAAACTGAAAACGCTGCTTACAAAGTAGTGAAAGGTGATAACGATACCGCCCGTGTGGATATTGATGGACGACTATACACTCCACAGGAACTTTCAGCTATGATTCTTCAAAAAATGAAGAAAACCGCTGAAGACTATTTGGGACAATCAGTAACAAGAGCTGTAATTACAGTTCCTGCTTATTTTAATGACTCACAACGTCAGGCAACTAAAGAGGCCGGTGAAATTGCCGGCTTGAAAGTAGAGCGTATAATCAATGAGCCCACAGCTGCTGCACTGGCTTACGGTTTGGACAAAAAAGGAAAAGACCAGAAAATTGTGGTATTTGACTTTGGTGGTGGTACTCACGACGTTTCTATCCTTGAATTGGGAGACGGCGTTTTTGAAGTATTGTCAACCGATGGTGATACCCACCTGGGAGGTGATGATGTGGATCAAAAAATCATCAACTGGTTAGCAGAAGAATTTATGACAGAAGAGGAAATGGATCTTAGAAAAGACCCCATGGCTCTTCAACGTTTAAAAGAAGCTGCCGAAAAAGCCAAAATTGAGTTATCATCTTCGTCTCAAACCGAAATCAACCTGCCTTATGTGACTGCAACAGCCAGTGGACCCAAACACTTGGTGCGCACATTGACCAGAGCAAAGTTTGAACAACTGATTGCCGATTTAGTAAAAAGAACCATAGCACCTTGCGAAAAGGCACTTAAAGCCGCCGGATTATCAAAAAGCGATATAGACGAAATTATATTGGTGGGTGGTTCAACACGTATTCCTGCCGTTCAGGAAGCGGTTGAGAAATTCTTTGGAAAAGCGCCCAGCAAAGGTGTAAACCCTGATGAAGTTGTGGCCGTAGGGGCAGCAATACAAGGTGGTGTCTTGACAGGTGATGTGAAAGATGTACTACTCCTTGATGTGACTCCGCTATCATTAGGTATTGAAACTATGGGAGGTGTGATGACCAAATTGATAGAAGCAAATACAACTATTCCTACCAAGAAATCACAGATTTTCTCTACTGCTGCTGACAATCAGCCCAGTGTAGAGATTCACGTGTTGCAGGGTGAGCGCCCTATGGCGACAGACAATAAAACCATCGGTCGTTTTCATTTAGATGGCATTCCACCGGCCAGAAGAGGTACGCCTCAAATTGAAGTGACCTTTGATATTGATGCCAATGGAATCATCAAAGTAAGCGCAACAGATAAAGCGACCAACAAGTCTCAGGACATCAGAATTGAAGCTTCTTCCGGTTTAACCGAAGAAGAAATCCAAAAAATGAAAGCTGATGCCGAAGCCAATGCCGAAGCTGATAAAGCAGCCAAGGAAAGAGCAGACAAACTGAATGAGGCAGACGCAATGATTTTCCAAACAGAAAGTCAGTTGAAAGAGTTTGGAGACAAGCTTTCTGATGACAAGAAAAAGCCCATCGAGGATGCTTTGGCAGAATTGAAAACCGCTTTTGATGCGAAAGATATAGCTTTAATCCAGCTTGCTTTGGACAAAATCAACGAAGCCTGGAAAACTGCTTCTGAGGAAATGTATAAAGCACAAGCCGAGCAGCAACAAGCCGGTGGCGATGCCGGTAGCAAAGCTTCATCAAACGGTGCTGAAAACAGCGATGTGGAAGATGTAGATTTTGAAGAAGTTAAGTAAAGTTAATTTTCCAAAAACAAAAAAGGGCCATTCAATTGAATCGCCCTTTTTTTATATAAAATGTTTATACTTTAATCTTCTTCATCAACAACCAATGTGGCTATTTCTGAGTTGGTTGTGTTTATTTTAAGTTCACCAAAATCAACCTTTATACCTTTGGCAGACAAAGATGCCAATGAAGTTTGCATGCTTTCAGAATTGAAATTATTGTTTGCAATAATCAATTCGTTAAGATTATTGAGTTTTGAGATTGCATAAGGAAAATCACCAAAAAAGTGATTGTCAAACAAAACAAGTGTTTTTAAGTTGCTTAAACTTCCTATTTCAGAAGGCAACATACCGGTTAAATTGTTACTGCTTAAAAGTAAATACTCAAGGTTTTCCAGATTTTCAATACTGCTTGGAAGTGTTCCGGAAATAGAATTGCTGTTTAAATCCAGTACTTTCAGGTTTTTTAAATTTCCGATTTCATCAGGAAGTGTGCCTCCAATTTGGTTGAAAAACAATTTGAGGGTTTCCAGATTTTCTAAGTTTCCAATTGTTGCCGGAATTTCACCTTGCAGGTTGTTAAAACCAAGTTCAATAGCAACTACTTTATTGTCAACAATTGAAACGCCGTGCCAGGTGGTTTCAGGTTGCTCCAAGTCCCAGGAAGTGAACCATTCACTGCCATTGGTACTGTTAAAAAAGTCGATTAGCGCTTGCTTTTCAATTGTAGAAATCTGTGCAGTTGAAATGAATGCAAAACAACATGCAAATAGGGCGGTTAATGTTTTCATAAGCGGATAAATTTGGGTTCTATCTCAAAACTTTAACGAAAGTACAAAAATAGTAAGTTTAAATACAAATATTTTCGATGAAATGCAAAATATATTAATCTTTTTCTTACTAAAGTTTAGAAATAGTTGAAATACAATCTTTATGAACACTGTGATTTCCCTCAAATGAAACTATCTGAAGCCTTTGTCCAAAAAGGCTTTCAGCCATTTTGATTTCAGAATTCATTCTTTCTTCGGTAAGATATTCATCCTGAATTCCATAAACGAGAAAAACTTGGGTATTCTCGCCCAAAAAATCAAAATCTTCAGCAGTTAATTCTTTGGGAATTCCTCCTGAATGGATGCAGATGGTTTTACAATTTATTTTTCGCGAAGCAATCCACCTTAAAGCAACCGAAACTCCTTGCGAAAAGCCAAAAATTATCAATTTATTCTCCTTGTTTGAAATCAATTCATTTTGGCTAACAGCATCTATATAGCTCAATACGTTTTTGGTTTCTTCAACTGTATTTTCCTTGGTTAACCAGGAAGCGCCCACATAGTTAAATTTTTTGCCCTGATAATATTTTGAAGGTGCCTGAGGAGCAACTATGTAGTTTTCGGAAGTATCCAGATGATCAAAATATTTTAAAAAATACCTGCTTAAATAACCCATTCCGTGGAAAGAAAACCAGATGTTTTTGGTTTTGTAAGTGAATTCATTCAAGGTTGAGTAGGAATTTGAAGCAGTATATGAAACTTTTTTTTCGGTTTGCATGGAAGTATTTTTTGTAATTTTACAAAAGTAACCTATAGCTATGAAAAAAGAAAAACAGGAAGTTCTTAAACAGTGTAATGCCATGTGTAAAAACACTTTAATGGAAACACTGGAAATTGAATTTGTGGATTTTGATGATGAGTCCTTAACTGCCCGTATGCCTGTTACCTCTAAAGTGCATCAACCGGATGGTGTTTTGCATGGCGGTGCGTCTGTTGCCTTAGCAGAAAGTGTAGGCAGTGCCGGGGCTTTTTTGTTTTTGAATACCGAAAATATAGCCGTTAGGGGAATTGAAATTTCTGCAAATCACGTAAAATCTGTTAAAGAAGGGTTTGTTGAAGCCCAAGCAACTATCATTCACAAAGGTAGAACCACACAGTTGTGGCAAATCAAAATTTTAAATTCAGAAAAAGAATTAGTATCTTTAGTCAAGCTTACAACAATTACCATCCCCACCAAAAAACCTTAACCGCAATGGAGAAAAAATTATTTTCTGCTGTTCAAAGCCATTTTGATAGCGAGCTGCCTTTTGTTATTTACCGAAAACCTGACAAAAAAACAATAAGGGTAGTTTTGCAAAAAGATGACAATTTGTACATAACATCCAATTTTAAAGAAAGTGGTTTTGTGTTTTCGCCATTTGATACTGATTTAAATGCTATAATTTTTCCTTTAAATAAAAGCAAAATACTTTCCGGAAATTCTTCACAAACTAATGAGGACAGCGTTGAAAAGAAGGATGTTTCAGAATTGACTCCTGAAAATGAGTTGATTAAAAAATTTCATTTAAACCTTATACAGAAGGGTATTGACTCGATCCATAAAAATGATTTGAAAAAAGTAGTTCTGTCAAGAAAAGAAGAGGTTAAAATCAAAGAAATTTCAGATGGTGCCACTTTAATCAGTTTGTTTAATAGATTAGTTAACAAATATCCCTCCGCATTTGTTTATTGCTGGTATCACCCATCGGTGGGTTTATGGCTGGGTGCAACTCCCGAAAGTCTTTTTTCTCTTGAAAAGAAAACCTTCCGAACGATGGCTCTGGCCGGAACCCAAAAGTTTTATGAAGACACTAAAGTGATTTGGGGCGAAAAAGAAAAAGAAGAACAAACTTTGGTGACCGATTTTTTAGAGAGTACATTGGAAAAAATTGTACCCATACTGATGGTTTCCAAGCCGGTAACTGTTAAAGCCGGTAACGTGATTCATCTTAAAACAGAGGTGGGAGGTACTATCAACACCCGTTTATGTGATATTCCCTGTTTAATTAAAAGGTTACACCCCACACCGGCAGTTTGCGGTCTGCCCAAAGAAAAAGCGATGAACTTTATCAAAGAAAATGAAAATTATGACCGTGAATTTTATACCGGATTTTTGGGTGAATTAAACTACAACGATGAAGCGTTTGAAAAAAAAGGTGCCGGAAATGAATCTTTTGTAGACTTTTATGTCAATTTGCGCTGCATGAAAATAAACAAAGATATAGCAACACTTTTTGTTGGGGGTGGAATTACCAAAGATTCTTACCCTGAAGATGAATGGAATGAAACCGTTCATAAAACAAGCACGATGCTTCAAATTTTGTACTGATTTCTATTTAAAAAGCAGAATTTCTTCGGTAACTTTGCCGCCCGATGAATTATCCTAAAATCCCCCTTGCACAAACTATTGTTGCGCTTTGTCAAGCCAAGCAAATTAAGCATATAGTTATTTGCCCCGGCTCACGAAACGCCCCTTTGACTATCGGTTTTACCGAAAACCCCTTTTTCAAAGTGTACAGCATCGTTGATGAACGTGCAGCTGCTTTTTTTGCATTGGGCATTGCTCAACAAACCGGACATCCGGTTGCGGTAATTTGTACCTCAGGCTCGGCTGTTCTAAATTTTTATCCCGCTATAGCCGAAGCCTTTTACAGCGATATACCGCTGTTGGTAATTTCAGCAGACAGGCCGCCTCATTTTATAGACATTGGCGACGGGCAAACCATCAGACAAGAGAATATTTTTGAAAAGCATATTTTATATTCAGCCAACCTAAAAATAGAGGAAGAACATCAAAAATACAACGAAACCCAAATCAATGTGGCTATCAATTCAGCCATAGAATTGAATGGACCCGTGCATATCAACGCACCTTTTGAAGAGCCTTTGTATTTAAAAGTGGATGTGCCAACAGTGATTCCTCAACATGTTCCTGTAAAAGAAAAAAATCATTCTCTTACTGAAAATTTGAATGACTTTGCCACTATTTGGAACAATGCCAAGCGAAAGTTAATTCTGGTGGGTGTTCAACAACCGGATGCACTCTCTCAAAAAAACATAGAACTGCTGGCGGCAGACCCCGGTGTTTTGGTAATGACTGAAACCACATCCAACCTGCATCACAAAAATTTTATTTGCTCGATTGATCAATTGATAGCCCCATTAAATGAAGCTGAGTTTAATGAGTTGCAACCCGAAGTTCTGCTCACTTTTGGAGGTATGGTTATTTCTAAAAAAATCAAAGCTTTTTTGAGAACATTTCCTGCAAAACACCACTGGCATGTGGATGAAAAAAAGGCGTATGATACTTATTTTTACCTCGGTCACCATTTTAAAACCACCCCCGAAAGTTTCTTTAATACTTTTCTGCCTTTCACCAAAAGTTTAGAAAGTAACTACCAGTCCCACTGGCTGGAAGTAAAAAATAAGAGAGTCCAAAAACACGGGGAGTATCTGCAAAACATACCCTTTACCGATTTTAAGGCCTTTCATCACATTTTAAATTTTCTACCAAAAAATAGTGTCCTGCAATTGGGCAACAGCGCTATAGTGAGGTATGCACAGTTGTTTATGCTCGATAATAGCCTGCATGTTTTTTGCAATCGTGGAACCAGCGGAATCGACGGCTCCACTTCAACGGCTATTGGTGCTGCTGTAGCTACTCATAAACCGGTGGTTTTTATAACCGGCGATTTGAGTTTTTTCTATGATGCCAATGGGCTTTGGAACAATTATATCCCTAAAAACTTCAAAATCATTTTAATCAACAACAATGGAGGAGGTATTTTTAGAATACTTCCCGGAGAAAAAGACACTCCCAATTTTGACAAATATTTTGAAACCATTCACAGCCTTTCGGCGAAACAACTCTGTGAAATGCATCAAATCAACTATCGTTTCACAGATAACGAAGCCGGATTAGAAAAAGAATTGACAGCGTTTTTCAATTACAACGAAAAACCGTCACTCATCGAAATCAAAACACCACGAACCATCAATGATAAGGTTTTGCTGGATTATTTTCAGTTTCTGAAATAAAAATCAATCGATTCGATAAGTAACTTTCAACTACCTTTGCACAAAAACAAGCATGATTAAAATAGGGGAATATAACGATTTAGACATCATCCGTGAAGCGCCGCAAGGGGTTTATCTCGCTGATGCGGAAGGAAATGAAGTTTTATTGCCTAATAAATACGTCCCGGAGTCTTTCCAAATCTGGGAAACGCTGAACGTTTTTGTCTATCTCGACCACGAAGAGCGCCCTGTGGCAACCACGTTGAAACCTTTTATTCACTTAAATGAATTTGCCTATTTGAGATGTATGGTGGTTAATGAAGTGGGGGCTTTTATGGACTGGGGTCTGGAGAAACAATTGTTTGTGCCGTTTAAGGAACAAGCCCGACCCATGAAAGAAGGTAACTGGTATATTGTCTATATGTATATGGACGAAAAAACCAACCGATTGACAGGCTCCAGTAAAACCAGAAAACACCTTTCCAACGAAAATATTACCGTAAAAAAGTTTGATAAAGTAGATGTTTTAGTCACTCATATTACCGAAAAGGGAGCTAATGTTATCATCAATCAAATGCACGAGGGACTGATTTACATCGAAAATATTTTTGAAGACATCCGTACCGGCGACCGAATGGAAGCCTATATCAAAAAAGTGCGCGATGATGGCAAAATTGATGTAGTAATTCAACCTGAAGGCTACAAAAGCATTGAGCCCAATGCCGAGTTTATTTATGAAGAACTCAAAGCAGCCGGTGGGTTTCTGCCACTGCACGACAAATCTACTCCCGAGGAAATTAAAAACCAGTTGGGTTTAAGTAAAAAACTTTTCAAGAAAGCTATTGGTGCGCTCTATAAAGACAAGATGATAGCAATAAAAGAAGACGGTATTGAACTGATTTAATACCACCTTCTGGTAAACAACCTAAAAAGTGTTTCGGGAGTCAGGGTAACAATAAACCTGATTTTTTGGTCGTAGTTGTCCATACCGGGTTCCCAACCATTGCTGGATAAAAGCGGAAAGTAGAGTTCAAAATAATCAGCTACCAGATTAACACGAATTCCCGAGTCAGCAAATAGCTGAGTTCCTGTTTCGCGGTTATTGACCAATCCCACATCTCCATAAACCAGTATCCACTTCCAGATGTTGGTACTGGCGTTTAAGGTAGTCATCCATCGATTGGCAAACTGCGTTTCCATTTTGGATTTAAAACCACCTTCAGCAATAATCAACTGTTGGCTAAACAATCCTGCGCTTTCTGAACGACCGTAATAATTGTAGTCAAACATATAATCGGTGGGTCTGTCGAGCGCGAAGCTGAAAAAATCTGAGCCTGAGGGCTCTGTATTTCGCAAAAACGTACCCGCAAAAAGTCTTAAGTTTAACTGACGGTTGCTTAAAAATAATTTTCTGTACTCGATATTAGCGTATATTTTTTGAAATCTATTAGAGTATTCATAGTCAAATTTTGCTCTAAAATGGTCAATCAAATTGACGTTTGAAAACACATAGGATAAGTTCACCACATTGTAATTGGGCGTTTCGGGAATTACAATATCCAGGTCTATATCACGATTAACATAAACATTACGCAGGTTTAAAAACCCTCTTTTGTTGCTCCGTAAGTTTTTTTCCCTGAAAGAAAGGGTGCTCCAGAAATTAAAACGGTTATAAAACAAATCAGTATTGTATGAAAACCGATTGTATGAGGTTCCAAAATGAATAAAATATAAGTTCTGATCCTGAAAATCGATGGAATATCTCAGGCTTCCACCGCCCACCAATGTTCTGGAATTAAAACCATACAAAGGATCAATTTTGTATAAAAAGTTTTTAGACAAAACAGTTTTATTGTAAAAGCGTGACCCAACAGTAAGCCCGTCATAGAGATTGTATTCAAATACGGGCATTACAAAAAGCTGGTGGTATCTGGGGTCTTCCACATCCTGAAGCAAACGCACTTGAACCGGTTTTTTAAACAATCCTGAAACCTTTCTGTAGTTGTTTCTTTTGTTGTATTCGGGAATGATTTGATGATAATCAATGGCCAGTCTGTCCACACCATAGGCCGGTAAAACAAAGGTTTTTGTGGAGTCAAAACCTTCCATCCATTGACTGTAAATGATGTTGTCTTTCTTCATTCCGTAAAGTGGAAACGGCATGTGGTTATCACTCAAATTTTTGATAGTAACCAAAAGCGAATCTTCCTGTTTTTCAATGTTTTTGATTTTGTAATCCATTTTACTGATGGAGCCCACATATTCATTAAAAAACCAATCGATGTTTTTTTCGGTGTTTGATTTTAAAATATTTTTAAAATCTTGAGTAGTTGCGTGCTTAAGCAGATAGGTGTTGTAAAATTCACGGATGCTTTTTTCTAAAATATCATTTCCCAAATATTGATCGAGATAATTCAAACCTGCGCCACCTTTATAACCCGAGGCAATTTCAGCATTAAACTTGATTAAGGAATCTCTCGGTGTGGTTAGCGGTTGGTCAAGATTGAGTCGGGCAGTATTTAGATATGCAAAAGCATACTGGTCGTTAAAATCTAGCTGAGCGGCATGAAACCATCTCAATCCCCAAACCCGGCTGAGGTTGCCCACAATTTTCATATCGGGATAAAAACGGTCTGTATATTTCATCATCAGATAAATCTGAAGCGCTTCCAACAACCAATGCTCATCTCTGGGATTGATATGTAGTGTGTGTTTTATATAGACTCCGGTAATGGTCTTTAACTGTTCAATATCATACTGAAATCCGTCTGGAAAAGGCCTGATAAAATCGGGAAGTTGGTTCAATCCATAAGCGGGATTGATTTTGTAATCTTCATCAGAAACCACCATTTTTTTATGTGGGTAGGGGCCCAATTCTTCTTTGAGATATTTTAAAATCCGGTCAATTTGTATGGCTTTTAGCGGCGGGTAAAGTCCTTTATCATCAATACTGGTATGCACTTCAATATCGTCTGTAATTATAATATCAAAAGCCGATTGCTGCTGCAGGTAGAAGGTTGCTTCTTTGCGTTGTTTTCCGTGCAAGATACTTTTTTTAAACCCGTCTGCTTCTGATTCTTCCAACAAGTCTAAATCAGAGGTTAAATGATATTGTTTTGGTGCTTTAAACTGTATAGTAAATGTGGATGGCGGCATGTAAAAATCATCCAGATTTTTATGGCTGTAATGTTGCCACTCGCCATCAAAAACCGCCGGAGCTATAAACCAGTAACGCAAATTATAATCGCCGTTTCTTAAATGACCAAATCGGGTAAACCGTGCATTGGGAATTTTAACTTCATACACCAGATTAAATTCATAGCGTTCACCGGGTGCAATGGGCTGCAACGGAACCGCTTTAAAAATATCCAAAGCTTCACCGCGTTCCCAGTGGAGGTCTGTATTATCGTTGTCAAAAATAGAAGTGAATAAAGTTCTTCCTCTTCGGTGGCTGCGTTCAAAATGAAAGTTGCTTTGAAAATTTTCAGCAAAACGTTTGGCTAAGGGAGTCGTTTTTCGTGTAAACGCATTGGCCCAATCCAAAAAATAAATGGTGTCAAGGGTAGTGTCTGAGGTATTGTGATAAATAATTTTTTGACGAATTTGAATAATGTGCTCCTCAGTGTTGAGTTGTGCTTCTATGCGAATATCGTGTTGTGCCTTGAGTTCGTTACACAACAACAAGGCAAGAAAACTCAACGTGGATGTTACAAATCGTTTCAATTATTTTTTGATAAACTTATAGGTTTTGTTGTTGGCCGTTGAAGTGAGATAGTATATTCCCTTTGAAAAACCGGAAACATCAATACTGTACTGTTGCTGATTTTGATTGGAAATATGATTGATTTTCTGACCCATTACATTATAAATTTTAAACCCGGCCTCTTGCTGAATACTTGGATGTACCTGAACCGTAAGGTAGCCGGTGGTCATATTTCCGTTGGGAAAAGTGATAAGCTCCGGCATACTTACTGTTGGGTTGCTTAAAAACGTTCGGTCTGTCTGCAAATCCATAATAACCGGTAAGTGGTCGCTCATCCAGTATAGATTGCTTCTAAGCGTGGCACTATAATATCCGTCACAATCTGGGGAGTCGATGCGGTTGTTTAAACAGTTTCCATTATTTCCAAAAGCTTTGTAAGTGTCTTCAACATACATTAGCTCGGGGCTGTCAAGCATATTTTCAGAAATCAGTATAAAATCAAAGCGGTCGTCCAGTCCGCCTCCGGCACCTCCACCAAAACCTGCACTGCTCAATCGGGTGCTTTGTGTGTGAAGATAGGCAAAATTAGGGTTGTCCTGCCAGGCTCCGGGAGCGTCCAGCGGGTCAACAAAAGTGATGGGGTTGTTGGGGTTTAAAAGTTCCTGATAGGCAGGTTCATTGGCGTTGTATAAATTTAAATCGCCTGCAAATATTACATAGGAGTTGGGATCTAAGTTGCCCAATGTTGCGGTAAATGCCTGAACCATTTCCAGTCTGATTTGTCTGTTGGCAGGGCCTGTACTGGACTTTAAGTGGGCTACGTACAAGTCGATGTAAATTGGGTTGGTTTGATGGTCGTCGGTTAGAAGTTTAAGCTGGTATCTGTTAATGTCTCTAACGGTGGTTACAATAACATCGGTTGTTTCAAGACTGAATTTTGATGATTTAAAATAAACCATTTGTTGCAATTCAGAATTGCTGGATTGATTAGCTACAAAAGGAGCTCTTTCATAAATAATACCATTGTTGTTCAGAGCATTGTTGAGGATGTCATCAGCGCCGGCTTCGGTTTCAACTTCACAAATCATAAAGATATCCGGCTGGTATTCGTCTAAAATATCTGAAAGAATTTGAGCCCGGTTGGGCGTGGGTGCACTGGGATAATTAAAAACGTTGTAGAACATCGTTTTTATGGTTTCCTGAGCGGGTAATCCCTGAATAGCAAGCAGGAATAAAATTGAAAAATAGAGCCTCAGCGTTTTCATAATTGTCATTAAAAGTTTGGGCTTAAATTGTATTTTCCATAGAAAGAATCCAGTATTTCCAATACTTCATCTTCGGTGTCAACCACGTGAATTAAGTCTAAGTCTTTAGGGCTTACATTTTGATTTTCTTCAAGCAGTACGGTTTTTATCCAATCAATTAATCCCTTCCAAAAATCTGTTCCCACTAAAATGATAGGAAAAGTATCAATTTTATGGGTCTGGATAAGTGTGAGTGCTTCAAATAGTTCATCGAGTGTTCCAAAACCTCCGGGCATTACGACAAAACCTTGCGAATATTTCACAAACATGACTTTTCTTACGAAGAAATAGTCAAAATCGAGACTTTTATCTCCGTCTATATATGGATTGTTGTGTTGTTCAAAAGGAAGGTCGATATTTAAGCCCACTGAAGTTCCCCCTGAGAGGTGTGCACCTTTATTTCCGGCTTCCATAATACCGGGGCCGCCGCCCGTAATAACCCCATAACCGCTTTCGGTTATTTTACGGGCGATACTTTCGGCCAGTTTGTAGTATTTATGTTCGGGTTTTGTTCTGGCAGAGCCAAAAATGGAAACACAGGGGCCAATTCGGCTCATTTTTTCGTAGCCGCTCACAAATTCACCCATTATTTTAAATATAGCCCAGGAGTCGTTGGTTTTTACTTCATTCCATTCTCGGGTATGTTTTTCTCTTCTCATAGTGTCGTTCTGAATATATAACAGTTATGATTTTAATTGTCCTAATGTGTTTTTGCTAAAATAGTTCTTTTTTCAGGAATTTTGCTGTATGTCCGCTTTTGTGTTTTACAACTTCCTCGGGCGTGCCTGTTACCAAAATTTTCCCGCCGCCTTTTCCGCCTTCGGGACCTATGTCTATAATATGGTCAACTGTTTTTATAACATCCATATTGTGTTCAATAATCACAACGGTATTACCCTTGTCCACAAGCTTGTTAAGAACAACCAGCAACACTCTTATGTCCTCAAAATGAAGCCCTGTGGTGGGTTCGTCGAGTATGTATAGTGTGTTTCCGGTGTCGCGTTTGGAAAGTTCTGAGGCGAGTTTGATACGCTGTGCTTCACCGCCAGAAAGTGTGGTGGACTGCTGACCCAAGGTGATATAACCCAAACCAACATCCTGTATGGTTTTAATTTTTCGGTAAATTTTGGGAATGTGTTCAAAAAATGGCACAGCTTCATCGATGGTCATTTCCAAAACATCATAAATGGATTTGCCTTTGTAGCGAATTTCAAGAGTTTCGCGATTAAAACGCTTCCCTTGACAGGTTTCACATTCTACATAGACATCGGGCAGAAAGTTCATTTCGATGACTTTCAAACCACCGCCCTGACAGGTTTCACAACGCCCTCCTTTTACGTTAAAACTAAAACGGCCGGGCTTGTAACCGCGTATCATCGCTTCGGGCATTTTGGTAAACAAATCCCTTATTTCTGAAAACACACCGGTATAGGTTGCCGGGTTAGACCGTGGGGTTCTTCCAATGGGCGATTGGTTAACGTCAATCACTTTGTCTATGTGTTCCAGCCCGGTAATTTTTTTATAGGGATGCGGTTTTTTTACGCCGTTAAAAAAATGGGCGTTTAAAATGTGGTAGAGGGTTTCATTAATCAAAGTGGATTTTCCGCTTCCGGAAACGCCCGTAATCCCTACCATTTTTCCCAACGGAATTTCAAGAGTAACATTTTTCAGGTTGTTGCCTGTGGCTCCGGTAAGTTTTAGCGATTTGCCATTGCCCTCCCGGCGTTTTTTGGGGATTTCAATTTTTTTGGTGTTGTTGAGGTATTCAGCTGTCAGGGTGTGATGTGTTTTAATTTCTTTGGGACTTCCCTGTGAAATAATCTGCCCGCCAAACTTCCCCGCTGCGGGCCCGATGTCTATGATGTGGTCTGCCTGCTCTATCATATCTTTATCGTGTTCCACTACGATGACTGAATTACCTAAATCTCTGAGCTGTATGAGTGCATTAATCAGTCGCTCGTTATCCCTTTGGTGCAGTCCAATGCTAGGCTCGTCGAGAATGTATAAAACACCTACCAGTTGTGAACCGATTTGAGTGGCCAGCCGGATGCGTTGCGCCTCACCGCCTGAAAGCGACTTTGAACTTCGCGAAAGCGAAAGATAATTCAAACCAACATCAGCGAGGAAACCAATTCGGGCATTGACTTCTTTTAAAATTTCTTCGGCAATTTGTAATTGCTTTTCTGAAAGTTGTTTGGGAAGCTCTTTGAACCATTTTTGCAATTCGTCAATATCCATAGCCGAAAGCTCAGCGATGTTTTTATTATTAATTTTAAAGAACAACGATTCTTTTTTTAAGCGTGTTCCTTCACATTCAGGACAGGTAATATTGTTCATATATTCCTTGGCCCAGCGTTTTAGTGAAGTAGATTCATTGTTGTTGTATGTGTTTTCGATAAATGTGGCGATGCCTTCAAAATCGATTTTATAGCTGCGTGTAATACCCAGAGTTTTGCTTTCTACCTCAAATTTTTCCTTACCACCAAACAAAATCATTTGTACGGCTTCTTGTGGAATGGAATGAAAAGGGTCACTCAATTTAAAATTAAAGCGTTCTGCAATGAGTTCCAACTGTTTAAAAATCCAGTTGTTTTTTTGGGGACCCTGTGGTGCCAATGCACCTTGTTTGATAGACAGGTTTTTATTGGGAACAATTTTGTCGATGTTTACCTCGTGCAGATGTCCCAACCCATTGCAGTGGGGACACATTCCTTTGGGCGAATTGAATGAGAAATTATTGGGTTCAGGCAAAGGATATGAAATTCCTGTTTTGGGACACATCAACGCCCTGCTGAAATAACGCACTTCGCCGGTTTCATTGTCCATCAGCATCATAACATCATCACCGTGATACATGGCTGTTTTGATAGCTTCGATAAGCCTGTTTTCAGTTTCCTGCCCGTCTGTTAAATGCAAGCGGTCTATTACGGTTTCTATATCATGAGTTTTGTATCTGTCCACCATCATTCCTTTGGTGATGTCCATCAGCTCTCCATCAACTCTTACTTTCAGGAATCCTTGACGGGCTATTTGCTCAAAAAGTTCGCGATAGTGGCCTTTTCTGGCTCTCACAACCGGAGCCAAAACAATGATTTTCTTGTTTTTGTATTCTTCTTGTATCAGTTCTCTGATTTGTTCATCAGAATAGCTTACCATTTTTTCGCCGGTATTGTAGCTGAAAGCATCTGCCGCCCGGGCATATAAAAGCCTTAAAAAGTCATAGATTTCTGTGATAGTGCCCACTGTGGAACGTGGACTCTTTGATGTGGTTTTTTGTTCAATGGCGATTACGGGAGAAAGTCCGTCAATTTTATCAACATCGGGTCGTTCCAAACCTCCTAAAAATTGGCGGGCATAGGCCGAAAATGTTTCGATGTAACGTCGCTGCCCTTCAGCATAAATCGTATCAAATGCAAGAGAGGATTTTCCGCTGCCGGAAAGACCTGTTATGACCACTAAATTTTCTCTGGGAATAGTAACATCTATGTTTTTGAGGTTGTGCACTCTGGCACCCAAAACATTGATAAAATTGTCATTTTTTGTCATAGCTGCAAAGATACTTAAATCAATGCAGAATTTACTATGAGAGGTAGTTAGGCAATGTTAAATTCAGGTAAAAAATAAATACTAGGTTTCTATTTCTTTAGTTAAAAACTGATAGAAAGAAGATGCGATAAAAAGGATTACACCAATTGAAGTCGAAATAGAAAAAATAGCTACTAATGGATCCAGCTGAAACAAGTAATAGAAAAGGGGTAATAAAACACCAAATACTACTAAAATGATAAAGAGAGAAAAAATATAATTAACCATTTTCGGTAGTTTTCTTGCTGCAAAGGTTTGGTATTGATGTAGTTTTGGTATAACTTCTTTGTTCATATACTCACCTAGTTTAGAGAGGAAAACTTCATTGAAAGAAGAGTCTTCAAACGCCTCACTGTCAATAGATTGGGCAAGTGTCATTATTTTGTCCTGATGACGCTCATAAACAGCTTCCAGGTCGAGTGCGTTTTTGAATGTGGCAAACTTATACCCAAAATAATACCACAACCCTGACCCACACTTGTGTTCCAACCATTTTTCTACAATGGCATTGTCATAATAGCGCGGGTATCTAATATTTTCAGTTACTACTTTTTCTTTGGGAGAAGTAATTAAAAGGGCTTTAAACTCAAGATACAGGTTTTCGGTGTCCTGAAAAGGGTGATTTTCCTGTAAAAATTCAATAGCGAGCTTTGAATAGCCTTTATAAAATTCTTTTACCTCAAAGTAGTTGAGGTTGGCATATTCTTCATCTAAATATTGTTTCAAGCCCGGCAACCACATTTTCGATTTGTAAAGTAAGTCGATTATATTTCTAAAGCTGTGCATTTTTTGTGTGATTTTATCTAAATCAGACATAATGCTGGTACGACTGTTTCTTAAATTAATGACAATGGTTGCTAAATAAAACATGATACCAATTGCCAAAATACCACTGGTGATTAAAGTGATTTTTAAAGTTTGATTTATGGTTTCAATAAACTCAAATGAAGAATCAATTCTGCTCCATAACAAAAATGTAATGGCAAATACAGCCAATATACTGATTATTAAAGGCAGAGAAGAAAGAAGTTCTTTGAAAAAAGATTTATTCCCCATTTATTATTTTAGTCAAACAAATGAGAGCGGATATTTATTAAGAGGTCTTAAAAAGTATCACTAATTTTATTTCCTTTAAAGCTTAGGCATAGAAGTAAAAAATTCGTTATAAAAGTTTTAATTCTGGCCTATTCAAGCACGGAAAAACATCCCCCAATAGTTTTTCTTTTGTCGTTTATGTTAGTTATTTGCTAGTCAACAAGCCTGCTAATTTAGTAAAATTCTTACAAATAGTAGTAAAATACCTACAAATATTCGTTTAAATGAATTTTTATTGCCTAATAACCCGCCGCAGCATTGTCTCTCCTTCGGTCGGCTCCGGCTTCCATTGTACCATTTTCAAGTACCAAAATAGCAGCAATACTGCCTATAATCTTCGCTTTTTGAAGCGAAATTGAATACCCTTTATTTTGAAGTTGTTGCATTGTTTCTAATCCGATAGCGTCATCTTCAAAGTAAATTTCATCCGGTAGCCATTGATGATGAAAGCGGGATGCATCAGCAGCCTGTTGCATTGTCATCTCAAATTCATAAACATTTAATAGTGTTTGTAAAACTGAGGTAATGATTCTTGAGCCTCCCGGAGTGCCCAAAATCATCCAAAGCTTGCCGTCTTTTTCAACGATGGTGGGTGTCATTGAGCTCAGCATTCTTTTTTCGGGTTGAATACTGTTAGCTTCTGCTCCAATAAGTCCAAACATATTGGGTTCGCCGGGTTTTGTACTAAAATCGTCCATTTCATTGTTGAAGAAAAAACCCAGTTCCTGACTGTAAAGTTTAGAGCCGTAAGCACCGTTAAGGGTGGTGGTAACTGCTACTGCATTACCAAACTGATCAACGATAGAATAGTGAGTCGTTTCGTCTTTTTCTCCTGACAATTCAATGGTTCCGTAAGTTATTTCAGAAGAAGGCGTTGCTTTTTCAAAACTAAAATCAGCCATACGGTTTTTTAAATAAGAATCGCTCAATAACCTTTCTAAAGGTATTTGAACAAAATCAGGATCGCCTAAATAATGACTGCGGTCTGCATAGGCTCTTTTCATAGCTTCAGTAAGCAACTGAATGTATTCGGCTGAATTGTGCCCTAAATTTTTAAGGTCAAAAGGTTCAATCATTTTTAATATTTGAGCCAGGCAGATGCCGCCACTGGAGGGCGGAGACATAGAGATAATGTTTAAATCCTTATAGGAAAACCTGACGGGTTCCCGCCAGACAGCTTCATACTTTTCAAGGTCTTCAAGCGTTATGATACTGCCGTTTTGCTGAAGGAAATCGACGATTTTTAGTGCGGTTTCACCCCGATAAAACTCATCTTTGCCGTTGGTTTTTATTCTTTGAAGTGTTTCGGCAAAAGCCGGATGTTTTATGGTGTCTCCCGCTTTGTAAGGTAATGAAAACAGGGTGTTTTCACCGCTTACCTGAATGATTAAATCACGGGCGTTTTCTAAACTTCTCTCCTGAACTTCGGTAACAACAACTCCCTTGAGAGCCAATTCAATAACGGGCTGAATTATTTTTTCAATAGGAAGGCTTCCAAACTTTTCGTGAACAGCAAATATTCCCGCGATGGTTCCCGGCACTCCCACCGAGCTGCCTCCTAGGGTGCTTTTGCCGGAGATGATGTTGCCTTGTTCATCCAGATACATATCGCGATGTGCGGCGAGAGGTGCTTTTTCTCTGTAGTCGAGTACACCGGTTTTACCGTCTGCGGCTCGGTAAACCATAAAACCACCTCCGCCTATATTTCCCGCAAAGGGAAAAGCCACTGCCAATGCCAGTTCTGTGGCAATCATAGCGTCAAATGCGTTTCCGCCTTGTTTTAAAATGTGCAAACCAATTTCTGAAGCTTCAATGCGAGCCGTTACAACCATAGCATTTTCGGCTATGAGTCCTCTATTGTTTTTAGTCGCTTTTTCAGTTTTACACGAAAAAAAACAAAGTATGATTAAGAGGAAAATTGAGCGCATAGTTCTTTTAATTTTTGTTGAGAAAAGGGGATGAGTTCGTTGAAAAAATCAGTGAACTCTTTTTCAAAATCGGAGTAAAATTTGTTGAGCTCTTCCACCGCCAGATTCATCTTTGATTTGTTTTTAGTGCGGTAGTTCATTTGATACAAAATTTTGCTGATTCCCGGTATGGTGGCATAGCTCAACAGCCAGTTGTCTGAAAACATATAAGGCATCATCCGGTGAATGCGAGCGGGGAGTATTTCGTGATTCTCTTTTAGCAAAGCGTAAAATTCCTGAACAAATTCATCTAAAGGAACCTGACTGTAAACCACCCAGTTTTTGGCTAAAAAATGGTCATAGAGTATATCGACTATGATTCCGCTGTAGTGACCATATCTTTCGTGTAAACGTTTGGTGCTTTTTCTCACAATGGGGTGAGCATCTGTAAAGGTGTCAATTTCGCGATGCAGCAAAATCCCGATTTGAATTTTGGGTGGGTATTTTTGATAGCTGTTTCCCTTTATTCCGTCAGCGATAAAGTTGCCAATGATAATATCCTTATCATTTCCGGACAGGTATATATGTGCCAAAAAATTCATAGTACCAATTTACAAAATAGCTTGGAAGTTTTCCCGTTTTGGAATTGTATATTTGCTTTTCATTTTAAAGTTTGTAGTTGATGAGTTTTAAGTCAAAATAAATTCTTCTAACTTCTTACTTCTAATTTCTAATATCTAAAAATGACTTTAATAAAATCAATTTCAGGAATACGGGGAACCATAGGAGGTAAGGTGGGTGATAACTTAACACCCATTGATGTGGTAAAATTTGCATCGGCTTACGGAAGCTGGGTTAAACAACAGCGCAATAAAGAAAACTACCGTGTGGTGGTGGGGCGTGATGCAAGAATTTCCGGAGAAATGGTTCAGGAATTGGTGATGCAAACCTTGGTGGGAATGGGAATTCATGTGATTGATTTGGGGTTGTCAACCACACCCACAGTTGAAATTGCTGTTACAGAAGAACACGCCGACGGCGGAATTATTCTTACAGCCAGTCACAATCCCAAACAGTGGAATGCGCTGAAATTACTCAATAGCAGAGGCGAGTTTTTGGATGACGAAAACGGAAAGAAAATCCTTGAAATTGCAGAAAAAGAAGCGTTTGTATTTTCAGAAGTGGATGCTTTGGGAAAAATCACGAAAAATGATGCCTATTTTGATATTCATATTGATATGGTTTTGGATTTGCCATTAGTAAATGCAGAAGCCATCAGAAGAGCCGGTTTTAAAGTGGTGGTAGATGCCGTGAATTCAACGGGAGGAATTGCCATACCTTTGCTTTTGGAGCGATTGGGAGTTTATACCACCAAATTGTATTGCACGCCAAACGGTGAGTTTCCACACAATCCTGAACCGTTGAAAGAGCATCTGGGGGAAATTTCTGCATTGGTTGTAAAAGAAAAAGCCGATTTAGGTATTGTAGTAGATCCCGATGTGGACAGACTGGCATTGATATCCGAAAACGGAGAGATGTTTGGTGAAGAATATACACTGGTGGCTTGTGCAGATTATGTGTTAAGCAAAACCCCCGGTAATACCGTTTCAAATATGTCATCCTCCAGAGCTTTGCGGGATGTAACTGAAAAACACGGCGGAAGCTATAGTGCAAGTGCCGTGGGCGAGGTAAATGTGGTAAAAATGATGAAAGAAACCAATGCCATTATTGGCGGTGAAGGCAACGGCGGTATTATTTATCCGGAGTCGCATTATGGGCGTGATGCATTGGTGGGGATTGCTCTGTTTTTAAGTCTTTTAGCTGAAAGAAAAACGAGTGTTAGCGAACTTCGGGCCACTTACCCTGCTTATTTTATGAGTAAAAAGAAAATTGAACTGACCCCCGGACTGGATGTGGACGGACTGCTAAGCAAAATGGAAAATCGCTATGCTTCCGAAAATATAACAACTATTGACGGTGTGAAAATTGACTTTCCTGAAAATTGGGTGCATTTGCGAAAATCAAACACAGAGCCTATCATCAGAATTTATACCGAAGCCAAAACTCAACAAGAAGCCGATGCGTTGGCCAATCGGTTTATTGAAGAAATAAAAGAACTGGTTTAAGAAAACAACAAGCATAAACGATAAACTACAAACATTTTACCGCTTGTGTTTCCAGCGTTTGTGTGTCCAAAGGTAGTACTCCGGTGCTTCTAAGATTTGTTTTTCCACGCGTTTCACAAACATATCAGATATTTGATAATCGGGGACTGAGTTGACATCGTCTGAAAGGACTTCGAAAGTAGCTTCATAAAAACCGCGTTTTACTTTTCTTACTCTCAAAAAAATGACATTCATATCAAAACGCTTGGCAAGCATTTCTGCACCTGTATGAACCGGAACCTCAACACCCATAAATTTTAACCAGTGAAATGCTTTGCCGGATTTTGGTGACTGATCACCGGCAAAACCATAGACACTTAGTCGGCCTTCGTTTGTGTTTTTTTGGATAATATCTATGGTTTCTTTAGTAGAAATTAAGTTTGCCTGAAATTTTGACCGAATGTCCCTCACCATTTTATCAAAGTAAGGGTTTCTGATTTTTTTGTATATCGCAAAGCCATCAAAAGTTATTACTCTGTTCATTGAAATAACCCATTCATAACTGGCATAGTGTGCACACATTAAAGCAATGCTTTTTCCTTTTTTTTCCAAATCCAAATACACGTCCAAATTGCTGAAGGTGAACCGTTTATCAATTTCCTTTCGGGTGATGGACATAGTTTTAATCATTTCCAGAAACATGTCACACAAGTGTTTGTAAGATTTTTTCTCTATGGTTCTTCTTTCTTTTTCTGAAAGGTGAGGGAGTGCCAAAGCAATATTGCTTCTCACTGTTTTTTTTCGGTAACCGATGATGTAATAAATAATCACAAAAACAACATCAGAAAGTGCATACAAAAGCCGAAAGGGGAGTATGGAAATAAACCAAAGCAGCGGGTAAAATAGAAGGTATGCCAGAAATTGCATCAGGTAAATTTTCTGCAAATATACAGGTTATTTGTTCGAAATATTTTAAAAATACTTCGGTCAATTCAGTCATTGGAATGCTTTGAAATTCTTAACTTCGTATATTCAACTTTAAATTTTAAAAATGGGAAATATTAGTTTTATTACACTGATAGTGATTGCTGCCAATGTGATTATTTCGCTGCGCGGTTTTAAAGACTATTATTTTTTCGAAAAATACAAGTTCAACACAGCTTCCATAGCAAGAGGAGAGTACTTCAGAATGTTTTCTTCAGCATTTTTGCATGTAAATAATATGCACTTGCTTTTTAATATGATTACACTCTATTTTTTTGCAGAGGTGGTTATCAGAACATTGGGTCAAAGTGCTTTTTTGATCATTTATGTGGTTAGCTTTTTAGTAGGGAATATACTTTCATATTACTTTCATAAAAACAATCCCAATTACAACGCTGTGGGTGCAAGCGGTGGTGTGATGGGTATTCTTTATTCGGCTATTATTTTATTTCCTGAAATGTCTTTGTATTTCTTTTTTATTCCCATACCCATTCCTGCCTGGTTTGTGGGGATTGCATATTTGTTGTATTCCATTTACGGAATGAAAAAGCAATTAGGCAACATTGGTCACGATGCCCATTTTGGAGGAGCCATTGCCGGGTATGTACTCACATTGTTTTTTGCACCGCATTTGTTTGATACCCAACTTTGGATAATAATATTATTAGCTGTACCGATTTTAATTTTACTGGCTTTGCAGCGAATGGGAAAATTATAGTTTGGCACAGCAATTGACAAAGCATATTGACTTTAAAAATTTATATTATGAAAAATACCTTAACCAGTATCCTGATTTTAGCGGTTACACTTGTAGCAGCTCAGGATAAAATGCAATCCATTATAAGTGTAACCGGTGAAGGAACCGTAAAAATTGTTCCCGATCAGGTTACAATCAGAATGTCTGTTGAAAATTCAGGCGATGACCCGGTTGCTCTAAAATCTGTAAATGACAGGGCGGTGAATGATGTTTTAAGTTTTATCAGACAGAACGGTGTTGATGCCAAGGATGTGCAAACACAGCACGTGAATTTAAACAAGCGTTATGACTACAATACCAAAACCTATTCCTATCACGCAAATCAAACGATTACCGTTCTTCTAAAAGATTTAAAAAAGTATGATGGCTTAATTTCCGGATTGATGACACGGGGCATCAACCGTATTGACGGAATTTCATTTGGCACATCCAAGCTGGAGGAATTAAAATCGGAAGCACGAAAACTGGCAGTTTCCAATGCCAAAACAAAAGCGGTTGAGTATGCCGGGGTTTTAAACCAAACTGTTGGTAAAGCCATACAGATTAGTGAACAGAGTTACAGTCCTCCTGTTCCTCTTTTCCGAGCCGAAGCAATGGCCTTCAGTGCCGATAGCGGAGGTGAGACACTTGCTGTAGGTGAAATGGAAGTAAAAGCAACGATTAATGTTGTTTTTGAATTGAAGTAAAAAAAATCTGACCATTTCGGTCAGATTTTTTTCTTAGTTGTTTCTTAAAAGCTCTCCCACTTTTTGTCCAAGTGCCGGACCTCGTAGTTCAGTAGCTACAATTTTTCCGGTTTCATCCAGCAGGTATGCTTTTGGAATAGAAGTAACACCATATTGTTGTGCTATGGGTTCCTGCCAAAACATTAAGCTGGAAATATGATGCCAGTCTTCCATTTTGTCATCTTCAATAGCTTTCAACCATTGTGCTCTGCTGCCGGGTCTGTCTAATGAAATACTAATTACAGTAAAACCTTGATCTTTGTATTGGTTGTAAACTCTCACAATGTTTGGGTTTTCAATTCGGCAGGGTCTGCACCAGGAAGCCCAAAAATCGACCAAAGTAACTTTGCCTTTTGCTTCACTGAGAGAAATAATATTTCCATCGGGGTCAGGGCCTGAAAACTCAGGCGCAATGTCTCCCACATGAGGAACTCTAAGTGACTGAGAATTGATTTCTATTTGTCTGTTAAAAACATTATCAAACAGTTTGGAGTCTCTTTTTGCCAAATAAGCTTCCACTTCTCTAATGTTTACCTCTCTTTTGGTAATCATTTCATTTAGGACCAACATTGCTGTGAGCGAGTTGATGTTTTTATCTATAAATTCTTTTTTGAAAACCTGTTCTTCATTTGAAATTATAGTTGCTTCAGTTTGAAGCCTTACCATATCCTGATTTGACATAGCTCTTTGTGCTTCTTGCATGTCTTCCAGGTTTTTTCTTTTTCTATCGTCAAATTGCTGGATTTTATCTTTGTATTTCAGCCATAAATCGTTGTCACGTCCACCTTTAATGGGAGCGTCAAAGGGTTTATTCAAATCAAATTCACCTACTATGTCTTTTTCATCATAAAAAAACAGATGTGTAGCGTTTAGGTTTCTAAAGTTGATTAGACCAAGTTGTGATTCTTTGCTTTTAGCAATTTCAAAAGTAAATTTACCATTTCTAATTTCAGTTGTATCAACATCATAGGGTTGGTTGTTTTGGTTTATTTTTTGAAAATACACTTTTGAACCATCCTGAGCGCCGGGTAGAGTTCCTGTTAAAGTTAATGTTTCAGAAGTGTCGCAGGACAGAAAAAATATAAAAATAGACAGTAAAGCTATAAATCTCATGGTTTTTAATTTTTTTACAAATGTATTGAACTCAACTTAATATCTTCTTAAAATATCCTAAAAACAGATTGTTTTTGGGGGATGTTTTACTGATTTGAGTCTTCTGAGTTTTTAATGGTGATTACTTCTGAGCGAAATTTATTTTTGGCAAAATCCAGGGTTCTTATAGGGAAAGGAATGTTGATATTATTTTCATTATATGCCTTTTTAATAGCCATAATTGCAGCACTTTGGGCTTTAAGAATATCTCTTCGGTCTCTTACATCTGCCCAAAACCTGATTAGGTAGTTGATGGAACTGTCACCAAATTCTGTGTAAAACAATTCAATTTTTTCGTTGCCTATTTGTTTGAATTCACCGGTTACTGCATCGATAGTAACCTTTTTCACAAACTCTAGGTCACTTTCATAACCCACGCCACATTTCACGACAATTCTCGAGCGATTAGTGCCTGAGAAGTTTTTAAATGGCGCTTCAATAATTTTTGAGTTGGGTATAACAACAAAATTATTGTCAGATTCAAGTATGGTAACACTTCTAAGGTTAATATCAACCACACGACCGGCATGATTGTTTGTTTCAATAAAATCACCAATTTTAATATTTGGCAAAAATGAAAGAATGATTCCTGAGAATGTGTTGTTTAAAGTTCCTTGAAGGGCAAGACCAATAGCCAGACCGATAACACCTGCACCGGCAAGGACAGAGGTGAGAACTTTGTCTAAATCGAGGATGCCAAGAGCAATAAAAAATCCAATTAGAACAATAACAATAAATGAAGTTCTGGCAATAATTGCTTTTATAGATTCTTGAGCAACTCTCTTTAGAAGTACATTTTTTTAAAAACCGACCGAAATACTTTCCTATTTGCCAAAATAATATGAATACCAATAAGGCAATAACAAAATTAGGGGCTTTAAGGATAAAACCCTCACCCCAACCTGAAAGTTTGTCAACGAGCTTGTCAAGTGTTTCCGATAAATCAAAGCTGTTAAACATAAATTGGTTGGAATAATTATTTTTTTAAACTTTAGGGTGATTATCTGTCGATTTCATTCTCCAGGCATCCAGCATCCAGGTGGTTTTTTCCAATTCCCTAATGTATGCTCCAATTAGGTCTATGGTTCCTTCATCACCGGCGTTTCCGGCAGCTTCAACCACCACTCTCATTTGCTTTAGTAATAGTGTGTGGTCATCAATCAAAGTATCAATCATTTCAACATCACTCAGCGTTGCTTTGGATTCTTTTAAGTTTGAAATTTTTAAATATTCACTTAAATTGCTGGTGGGCTGGTATCGTAAGGTCAAAATGCGTTCAGCGATTTCGTCCACTTTCAACTTTACATCGTCATACATTTCTTCAAACTTTAGGTGTAAGTCAAAAAAACTTTTACCAACGATATTCCAGTGGAAGTTTCTTAATTTTTGATAGTATAAATGAAAGTCGGCCAGTAGTATATTCAACTCATTAACAGTGTGGTTGGTTTTTTCTTTATCTAAATTTAAAAAGCTCATAATAAAATGGTTTTAAAGTTGTCAATACCCTAAAAATACAACCAATTTTAACATTTAACAAGAATATTAATTGCTTTAGTAGAAGTTTAACGAATGCCCAATTTTTAATTGAAGCTTTCCAACTTTTTCTGTAAAACCTTAATTTGATCTCTAAATTTTGCCGCTTGTATAAAGTCCAAATCTTTAGCGGCTTGTTCCATGGCTTTTCGGCTGTCTCTTATCTTTTTTTCCAGTTGAGGTTTACTTTCATAAGATTCACCTGCATCTTCGGCCGCTTTAACTAATATATCCTCAATGGAATATTCTTTAATCTTGGGTTTGGCCAACGCATTTTCCAGACTTTTCTTGATTTGAGTGGGGGTAATGTTGTTTTCTAAATTGTAAGCCAATTGTTTTTCTCTTTTATAATTGGTGGCATCTATGGTAGCCTGCATACTTTTTGTGATTTTATCGGCATACATAATCGCTTTTCCGTTTAGGTTTCTCGCTGCGCGGCCCACCGTTTGAATGAGTGAACGCTCACTTCTTAAAAAACCTTCTTTATCTGCGTCGAGTATAGCAACCAGTGACACTTCCGGTAAGTCCAGTCCTTCACGCAAAAGATTGACTCCAATCAATACATCAAACAATCCAAGCCGTAAATCGTGCATAATTTCAACACGTTCCAGCGTGTCCACATCGCTGTGAATGTAGCGGCACCTCACATTGATTCGGGTGAGGTATTTTGTAAGTTCTTCAGCCATTCTTTTGGTTAAGGTAGTTACCAAAACCCGCTCATCTTTTTCTACCCTTTGCTGAATTTCTTCAATCAAATCATCTATCTGATTCAAGCTGGGTCTGACCTCTATAGGTGGATCAAGTAATCCGGTGGGGCGAATAATTTGTTCTACATAAACACCGCCGCTTTTTTGCAATTCATAATCTGCGGGGGTGGCACTTACATATATCACCTGATTTTGAAGTGCTTCAAATTCTTCAAATTTTAAAGGCCTGTTGTCCAAAGCCGCCGGAAGCCTGAAACCATATTCCACCAGATTTTCTTTACGCGAACGGTCACCACCATACATGGCACTTACCTGTGGAATAGAAACGTGGCTTTCATCAACGACCATCAGGTAGTCTTTTGGAAAATAATCCAACAAACAGAAAGGGCGCGTGCCCGGATTTCTTCCGTCAAGATATCGGGAATAGTTTTCAATACCGCTGCAATAGCCCAACTCGCGAATCATTTCCAAATCAAAATTGGTGCGCTCTTCCAGACGTTTGGCTTCCAGGTGTTTTCCAATTTCCTTGAAATATTCCAGTTGTTTTACCAAATCATCCTGAATTTCTCTAATAGCATTTTGCAGCACATCGGGCGAGGTTACAAACATATTAGCAGGGTAGATGTTCAAGCGGTCGTAGCGTTCAATGACTTTGTTCGATTTTATGTCAAAAGCTTCAATTTCTTCAATTTCATCACCAAAAAAGTGAATTCTAAAAGCATCATCGGCATAGCTTGGAAACACATCTACAGTATCTCCTTTTATGCGAAAGTTTCCGTGGAAAAATTCTGCTTCGGTGCGAGAATACAAACTTTGCACCAACCGGTGCAATAATTTGGTACGCGAAATCACCATGTTTTTTTCAAGCGAAATCACATTTTTTTGAAATTCCACGGGGTTGCCAATACCATATAAGCACGATACCGAAGCCACCACCAGCACGTCTCTTCTTCCTGAAAGCAGGGAAGAGGTGGTGCTTAAACGCAGTTTTTCAATTTCATCATTGATGGAAAGGTCTTTTTCAATGTAAGTCCCGCTGGAAGGTATGTAAGCTTCCGGCTGGTAATAATCATAATAGGAAACGAAATACTCAATGGCATTTTCAGGGAAAAACTGCTTGAACTCGGCATACAACTGGGCGGCCAGTGTTTTGTTGTGAGCCAAAACCAGTGTTGGCTTTTGAACTTGCTGTACCACATTGGCAACAGTAAAGGTTTTTCCGCTACCGGTTACGCCTAAAAGAGTCTGGTATTTTTCACCAACTGTTAAGCCCTTAGAAAGTGCATCTATGGCTTGCGGCTGATCGCCGGTGGGTTTAAATTCTGATACCAGTTTAAATTTCATATGAATGAGTTCACTTTCGCCGAAAGGCAACCAAAATTAGTGAAAATCTACCGCTTTAAAGTAAAATGTCCCCGGTAAGTGGTTCCATCGACAAAAGTGGCTAAAAACCAATAATCTGAAGAGGGTAGCGGTCGCCCGCGGTAGGTGCCGTCCCAACCAAAGGTGCTGAAGTCAAGGCGGTGCAGTATTTTACCGTAACGGTCAAAAATGACCACACTTTTAACAAAGCTATTTGTGGGGTTAACACCACTAATTGTCCAATAATCATTCACGCCGTCGTTGTTTGGTGTAAAATAATTGGGAAATCCAACTAAAAAAACACGAATACTTACAATCCCGCAGCCATTCAAATCTTTCACATAAAAGTTGAAAACACCACTGCCCAGATTTTCAAAAACATTGCTTTCTTGGTATATGCCATTGATGTTGTTGATGGCATATACATAATTGCCTGATCCTTGAGCATTAATAGTAACCGTTTGATTTCCGTAATTACCTGAAATTTCATAACTGAGTTGTGCAGTTTCTGAGCCTAAAACCGTAATGCTTCGGGATGCTGAGCAGGTGTATGACACTCCATTTTGAACTTGCAAAAAACTTACAGTTACATTGTAAACCCCCGGTTGGTTGACAGCAATGGTAGGGGTGGTTTCTCCGGTGCTCCATAAAAATGTAAAATTTGAGGTGTTGCCTTGTACTCCTGAAGTTAAAATGATAGTTTCAGGAAAAGTATTTAAGCAATAAATTTTTTCAGAATCTGCCGGTAGTTGTGGGGTGGGGATAACAGTTAGGTAAATGGGTAAAATTCCAAAACAATCCTGTCCGTTTGTTAACCTGGCATAAATGGTTTGCATTCCGGCAATGGTATTGGTAAATATAAACGGCAACGCTTGAATGCCTTGTAAAGCTTGATTTAACGATATGTGAAAACTAACATCTATGTCTGCTCCATACGTGTTTTGAATGTCTATAAACACCGGGTTCAGGTTGAATTCTGCCCGGGTTGGATTGTCAGCAAAAGAACATGCAATCAACTCTACAGGCTCAATAAAATTGGTAACTGTTGAGAGTGTTAATTGTGCAATGCCCACACAGCCTAAAGGTGAAAGCACACGTGCAAAAACAGATTGATTGGGTGACGTATTTGTATATGATGTGGGGTTGGTTATGGGTGAGGTATTGTTTTGTGCATTTGCTAATGAAGTGAAAAAAGAAGTAACTTGCAATGAATTATCACCATCGGTAATTTGTTCAGAAGCATTAAATAAGTTAAAAACGGCAATTCCGCTTCCATCGGTGTCACATTGAATGAGGGTGGAGTCTTGTAACTCAATGGGCTCTGCAAATTCAATGGTAATCGAACCTTTGATGTTGCAGGAGTTATTTTCGATTTCAATTTCTACTTCATAAAAACCGGCTTCGGTTACAGTATATAGTGGGTTGGTTTCGCCAGGTAGTGCAACGCCGTTTCTAAACCATTGGTACTGATTGTTGCCGGCATAGGTAGCATTCAATACTAATAACTCTCCAAAACACAAAGGGTTTCCGGTAGCGATTAATCTGTCAGGTCCTAGATCATTTTCAACCGAAAAACTTCCCCCGCCCAGAAAGATTGCAGAATCATACAAAGGGTTTTGCTGGTCTGCCACTACCAGTTTTATGTGGTACAGGGTTCCGGGCTCCACAAGAGCTTCAGCACGTAAAATTTTGGTTTGCCCGTTATAATTGGTTGGATGCTGCACCCCGTTGTAAGCATCAAAAAATTGCGGATTGGCAGCCGGACAAATGGTGCCTTCACCGCGGATGGTGGTAATTTTTACAGGGATATTGGTTCCGGGAACCACAGCCAGATTTTGATACTGATTTTGGGTACCTGCTTCACGAAGTAAAAAGGCAAACCCGTCAGAAAAATTACACTGATTGGGATTGGTATATGCATAATATTGTTCAGAAGAGAAGATGTATTCAAAAATAATTTTATTGGCAATGGGAAGAAAATCAAACTCCAGCACGGTGGCATTTACGGTGTTTGATTCGCCTATGGCTTGTTCCAAATCTATGTCGCCCAGCCAGGATGTGGTACCTTCACTAAGCAACGAATTGTTTGGCCCAATGGCAGAAACTGCTCTTCCGGTGGTGAGTAAAACACCGTCTTGAAAAGGGAAGTTGCTCGTTCCGGCTGAGAAATATCCATAACTGGGAAAATCTTCCCAACCACTTGCAGAAAAATTGGAAACATTGGCACAAGGGCTGTTAATAAGTACATCTTCTACAAGTTGTTGTGCAGTGAAATTTTCCTGAACTTCTATGTATTGTGAGAAAGTGAGGTATGGAAAAAATATCAAAAAAAGTAAGGCGTACAAAAACCGCATGAACAAAGGACTAGATTTCTAAAACTTAGCCCTGCAAAAATAAGCAATGAAAAGGTTTTATACCTAAAGTTTAACAATAGGTTTTAAAATCAAAAATTCTTTTATTCATTGATATCAAGCTTGATTCGCTCATTTCTGTTGGCAAGTTCCCAGGCAGTGTGAAAAACGAGTCTGGCACGTGTTTCGAGCAACTCATATTCAATTTTATCCGGGGTATCAGTGTGTTTGTGATAATCGGCATGTACACCGTTAAAATAGAAAATCACCGGAATATTGTGCTTCGCAAAGTTATAATGGTCACTACGGTAGTAAAAACGATTGGGGTCGTTGTGAGCATTGAATTTATAATCTAAATCCAGTCCAACATACATTCTGTTTACTTCTTCAGAGAGATTGTGAAGCTCTGTACTCAACCTGTCTGTACCAATCAAGTAGATATAGTTTGGATTTTCTTCTCTTTCGGGGGTAATTCTACCTATCATATCCATATTTAGACTGGCAACCGTATTTTCAAGTTTAAAAATGGGCTCTACATCGGTGTAGTATCTGGAGCCAAAAAGACCCACTTCTTCACCGGTTACCAATAAAAATACGACTGAGCGTTTGGGGCCATTGCCTTCGTCTTTGGCTTTCTGAAAAGCTTTGGCAAGCATCATGGTGGCAACAGTGCCGCTTCCGTTATCGTCTGCACCGTTATTGATATTTCCGTTGCTGTCAATTCCTGTGTGATCATAATGAGCTGTAATTACAATGGTTTCTTCCGGATAGTTGGAGCCTTCCACAAAGGCAATTACATTTTCTGAATCTTTGATGCCGCTACCGGGTCTGAAAAAAGTTGAAGGCACTAATTGAAAAAAATTATCAGCCCCCGGAGGAGATTTCAGATTGTTTTCAATAAAAAAATCACGAATATATTCAGCGGCCATTTTTTGCCCGGGTTCACCGGTCATTCTGCCTTCCATTTCATCTGAAGCAATAATGAAAAGATGTTTTTCCAATTCTTCGGCAGCAATAACGCCTTCATAATCCACCGAACTTATTTGGACTGAAGTTGCCGCTTGTGATGTAGCTTCGCCCGATTGATTAGAGGTGGTTGTTTTACAGCTTATAAAGAGCGATATGAGCGCAAGAAATAGAATTTTTTTCATTGGTTTATTTTTAATTCTTTCTAGTGAAAATAAGATTCGTTCTAAGGTTATAACAAAAAAAAATGTGAAACTTTTATGTAAGGTTTCACATTTAAGATTTTTGAGTGACTTCAATTAGTCAAGCGGTGCTCCAACAGGAATCTCACAACGGTGACCCGGCTGACCGTGAGGAGGATTTACATTGCCGGTAGGGGCAGCATTTGTACTAGAGCCATCTACCGGAACGCTACCGGTGCTTTTAATAACAGGCGACTGGCTTGATTGTTGAACAGTATTTCCACCTGCTGAACCATTAAGTGGGGCGCCAACTGGAATTTCACAACGGTGACCCGGTTCACCATGTGGTGGATTTAAAGCAATTTCTTCTCCAGTACCGGATTGTTCCATATTATTTTGAACAGCTTCTGTTGGTGTTGAATCACTTTCAGAAGTGTTCTTTGACTCCTCATCTTTACAAGAAACTAACAATACCAACGCAAATACCGTTAATAACAACGAAACCTTTTTTATTTGATGTAAAAACATAATTTTTGATTTTAATTTTTAAATTGAGTGGCTAATGTACAAAATTCAATGCAAAGGGGCAATTTTGTGTCAAATTATATTTCGTTAAAAGTGGTTCCTGAAAACCGCTTCTCAAAATATTCTGTCAGCACCAAAGGTGTCAATATCATAGTAAATGCATACATACTGTCTTCAACAGGAATGGTGAACATCCTTACACCCAGATTTTGTGTGTTATCATACCAAACGATTTGTTCTTCAATAAAACTGCCTGTTAATATACCGTTTACTATAAAAAAGGGGATGAGCATTACCAAAAAAGTGAGGTAATACTGCTGCAGTAAATCTTTACGGTATTTTAAAACCAAAAAAATTAAAATAACGGCAAAGCTATAGTTTATCAACGGATACCAACGGTCATAAAACAGTACAATCAAGAGCAGCATAGCAGCAATTAGTACATAAGAAATTGCGGTAGTTGTTTTTTCTGAAAGTTTCCAGTCTGGGAAATAATGCAACAGTGCATAATGTGTAAAAATACAAGCATAGGGAATACAGATAAAAAACAGCCACTCCTCCAGCGGAAGGTTTACGATATAGATGCCCGTAAGATATATCGGGTTAAAACCCCAAAAGCCTTTTTCAGTAAAAATAATATCCCACGGTATGAAAAAAAGCATCATTATGAGGATGGAGGGAAAGATAAATTTCCATTTTCTGTAAAGCTTCAATTTAGGATGAAAGCTGTACAAAAACGGAATGGAAAGCGACCCGATGTTCAGCCAAAGGTAGAGGGAGTCCATGATTAATCTTTAAAATATTTTAGAGGAGGAATCAGCATACCAAAACTTTCTCCTTTTTCTTTGCCGGTGTGTTTGTGGTGCATTTTATGTGCACGTCTTATGGCTTTTGCATAACGGTTGTTTGCATTTCTAAACAATTTAAACCGCTGATGAATAAAAATATCATGTACAAAAAAGTAGGTGAGTCCGTATGCAAAAATGCCCAAACCTATTGGTAGTCCATACCAAAAATCAAGATTTTTCCACGCAAGAAAAAAAACAATACTAACAGCGGCATAGAACAAAAAGAAAAAGTCGTTACGCTCCCACCAACTATCGTGGTCTTTTTTGTGATGGTCTTTATGCAAGCTCCATAAAAAGCCGTGCATTACATATTTATGGGTGAACCACGCCATAAACTCCATAAAGAAAAAGGTTCCCAGAAAAACTGCGATCCATAGTAAAATGTCCATTTTATAATAGGTTTAATCTGTAATTGACATAACATTGTGCCAATAAACTCATTTTTTGATAGTTATTCACCCTGATGCGTGCATTTTTAATTTCTGCCGAAGGGGTTCTTTTGAGTTTGTTGAGTAATTTTTTATAATAGATATAGGCAGTATAAACTCCAAATTTTGCCTCTACCGGTAATTGATTTATCCCCTGAAAACCAATCGCAAAATCTACTTCAATTTCTTTAATGATTTTATTCTTTGAGGCTTCGTCAAGCTTTGTCAAATCAGTATTCGGGAAATAACTTCTGCTTAAATCTTCGTGGTCTGCTTTTAAATCTCTTAAAAAGTTAACCTTTTGAAATGCTGAACCTAAATGCATAGCAGCGCTTTTCAAGGTTTCATATTTTTCTTCATCACCTTTCACAAACACTTTCAAGCACATCAAGCCCACCACGTCTGCTGAGCCATAAATATACTCTTTATATTCCTCTTCTGTCAAGTATTTTTTCTTATGAAGGTCCAGACGCATACTTTTCATAAAGGCATCTACCAAATGTTTATCGATGTTGTAGTTGTGATAAGTGTGTTGAAAAGCATTCAAAATGGGGTTCAGGCTAATTTTATCGTTTAAAGCATTTTCCAGCGATTCCTCAAAACGCTGAAAGAGAGCTTCCTTATCATAGTCGTGAAAAGAATCCACAATTTCATCTGCAAGCCTTACAAAGCCATAGATGTTGTAAATATCTTGCCGAATGGTGGGTGCAAGCATTTTTGTAGCAATGGAAAAAGAGGTGCTGTAAGACTGGGTAACCGTCTTGCTGCATTTTTCTGAAACTGAATCAAATAGTGCTTTCATAGGGATTTAGTTAGTTTTCTTTTTCAATTAATCCGGCGGCCAATTTTCCTGAGATTAGTGAAGGCGGTACACCCGGCCCGGGTACTGTTAACTGTCCTGTAAAGAACAAATTCTTCACTTTTTTACTCTTGAGTTTTGGCCTTAAGAAAGCGGTTTGCAATAATGTGTTTGCAAGACCATAGGCATTTCCTTTATAGGAATTGTACTGTTCTACAAAGTCATTTACACAAAAACTTTCTTGAAATATAACATTTTTTTGGACTTCTTGACCGGTCAACTTTTCAAAACGAGTCATTATTTTTTGAAAATTTGCAGTTCTCAATTCTGGTGTGTCAATCAATCCCGGTGCCAGCGGAATTAAAAATATACCGGCTTCTTTTCCTTGTGGAGCGACACTGTCATCTGTTTTTGATGGAAAGCTGGCATAAAACAATGGTTCTTCAGGCCATTCAGGGTTGTCGTAAATTGATTTGGCGTGAGCTTCAAAATCCACATCAAAAAACAGGGTGTGATGTTCTACATTTTCAATTTTTTTATCAAAACCCACATAAAAAAGCAGAGAAGAAGGAGCAAATGTTTTTTTGTCCCAGTAATTTTCAGAATATTGCCGATAGTTTTCGTCAAGCAAGGTTTCAGTGTGGTGATAATCGGCACCGCTTAGAATAATATCAGATTGGGTTGTTTTTCCGTTTACCACTAAAGAGACAGCTTTGCCATTTTCTACATTGATTTTTTCGATATTGGAATTTACTTGAATTTCCACACCCAATTCCAACGCCAGTTTTTGCATGCCTTCAATAACACTGTACATGCCATTTTTTGGGTGGAAAGTGCCTAATCCAAAATCAGCATAGTTCATAAAACTATAAAAAGCAGGGGTATTTGAAGCCTTGGCACCCAAAAACAACACCGGAAATTCAAGTATGGAAATAAGCCGCGGATTTTTAAATTCCTTTCTCACTTCTTTACTGATAGTACTAAAAAACTGCCCAATTTTTTTCGCCGTTTTTGGGCTAACCAATTCTAAGGGAGAAACCCCGGGTCTGTAAACCAAATCTTTAATGGCAATATTGTAATTGTCTTGAGCTGCTGCTATGAATTTTTTTAGCTTTAGCGAACTTCCTTTTTCTTCGTTTTCAAAAGCAATACAGATTTTTTCAAGGGTATCTTCAATGGTGATAAAATCATTTATTCCAAAATAAACACTATACGCCGGATTGAGTTTTATCAAATCATAGTAATCACTTGGTTTTTTACCGAAATCTTTAAAAAACCGTTCAAATACATCGGGCATCCAGTACCAGGTGGGGCCCATATCAAAGGTAAAACCATCTCTTTTTAGTTGTCTTGCTCTTCCGCCGATAGTACTGTTTTTTTCAAAAATAGTTACCTTGTTGCCTGATTGGGCAAGATAGCAGGAAGCAGCTAAAGCCGAAAAACCTGAGCCTATTATGGATATTTTTCTGTTCAATTGTTTAACAAAAATAATTATTATTTAAACAAAAATGATTTAGGCAAAAAAAATTAAGAATAATTTATCAGTTTCAAATCGTTTTCAGAAAATCGGAGAGGTTTCTAAAAATCTTAAATGATTCCGGAAAACGTTCGTCAGGCTCGTCTATGATTTGACTTCCGAAAAGCCAAACCTTATTTTGATTGTTAGTAAGCACAACCGATTTAAGTTCAGATACAAAGTCTTCCAAAGATTCTTTGTCAGGTTGAACGGTTAAATAGGAAATAAAAATAATATTATCGTGATGATTGATGAGGTGTTTTAGATTTTCTGTGGGAATATTGTTTCCTAAATATATAGTTTTGTAGCCTTGGTGCAGTAATTCATAGTTTACATATAGCAACCCGATTTCGTGAATTTCATTGAGAGGCAGAAACAGTACAAAGAGTTTGTCTGTTCTTGTGGGCTGTTTTGTAAATTGTTTTTCAATTTCTACTGTTATTTTTTGTTTTATCAGTTCAGAAATAAATCGTTCGTGAGAGGGGTCAATAGTTCCGGTTTGCCACAACAGCCCAATATCATTCAGCAGTGGAATTAAAACATTGAAAAACAACTCCCTGAAGGAGTATTTTTCTTCAAGAGAAGCAAATGTTTGTTGGAACTGTTGAGGGTCAAAGCTGAGCATCGACGATTTCAATTCTGCTATAGCATATGCTTCCGCAGAGTCGTTTAATCCGGATTTTTGGATTAAACTGAAAACTTCATCATTTTTAAGTTTAGCTATTTTTGAAATTTTATATCCGTGGTTGTATAAATAGGTTACATTGAGAAGCTTCATCAGGTTTTCAATATCATAATGCCTGATGTTTGTGTCTGTTCTCTCGGGCGCAAGTAAATTGTAGCGTTTTTCCCAGATTCTGATGGTATGAGCTTTAATACCACTCAGATTTTCCAGATCTTTAATGCTGAACTGCGTTTTTACTCCCATAAAGTATGTTTAAAAGGCTTCGGAAATCGTTAAACCGAGTAAATGTAAGAAAAGAAATGTAAGTAAGAAAATCTGAAAGGAAATAAATTAAAAGTGCCCGGAGTGGGACTTGAACCCACACGCCCTAATGGACACATGGCCCTCAACCATGCCTGTCTACCAATTCCAGCACCCGGGCGGGTGATATTTTTATGAACTTCCAAAAAGATTTTTGGAAAAAAAAAGTTAAGCAATCAGCTTAACTTTTTGTGATCTGGCTGGGACTCGAACCCAGGACCCTCTCATTAAAAGTGAGATGCTCTACCAACTGAGCTACCAGATCAAAATTTCAAAGTGTGTTACTTTTCTGTAACGCGGGTGCAAATATACTGTCATTAAATTGATTTATCAAACCAATATTGAAATTAATTTTAAAAAAAATAATTCAGTAGTTTTACCTCGTTATTTCATAACTTGTTACGATGGGAAAAAGTTTGATTTTATTAGGCTATATGGGCAGTGGTAAGACCTTGATTGCTGCTGAAATCGCTCGTCAAAAGGGTTTTCAATACATCGATTTAGACCACTTTATTGAAGAAAAAGAGCAGCAAACCATCCCGGAAATATTTGCTCAAAAGGGGGAGATATATTTTAGAAAAATTGAAAGAAATTATCTGGAAGAAGTATTAAAATTTGAAACTCCTTTTGTTTTAAGCGTGGGAGGCGGCACTCCCTGCTATGGAAATGCTATGGAATTGATAAATCAAAATTCCAATGCAATTTCAATTTATCTCTCTGCAAATGTCGAAGCCTTAACCCAACGGCTTTTTTCAGAAAAGCAAAACAGACCTTTAATAAGCCACCTTCAAACCCAAGAAGAATTAAACGATTTTATCAGAAAACATCTTTTTGAACGCAGTTTTTACTACAATCAAGCAAAAATGATTGTAAAAACCGACGGAAAATCGGTAATCGAAATTGTAGATGAAATCGCAAAAAATTTATTCTAACACTGCACGGTCGTTATTTTTTTCAAATATCACTGCTACATTTTCATTCAGTGAAGTAGATAACGAAATACCTTTAAAATCTGCCTTAACGGGAAATTTTTTGTGGTTTCGGTCAATTAGAACGGCAGTTTTAATTTGTTTTACAGGAACTTCCAAAATATACATCACCGCATATATCAATGTACTTCCTGAATGCAGCACATCATCAATCACCACCACCGATTTTCCTTTAATTTCTTCGCGAAGCATAGAAGATGAAATGGAGTCTAAAGGTTTTCTTTTGTTCATTTCAATTTCGCAGAGAATCACCTTTAGTTCAGAAATTTTCTCTACTTCGGTCTTCAGTTTTTTAGCAAGTAGAAACCCGTTCTCCTTGATTCCGGCAAGCACAATTTCTTTTTCATACACGTTGGACTCATAGATTTGATAAGCCATACGCTTCAACATATACTGAATTTTTTTGTGGTCCAAAATCAGGTCTTTCTCAAGTTGCATGTTTTTTTGTTTATGGTTTCTCAAAGATAATAAAGAGTTCGTTACCCATTCGAGGCTTGATGGAATTATAACATTTTTCGAGTTTTTTGATGGTAAAGTAGGGTTCAAAATAATGTAGGTATTCCTCACGGCTTCCGCCAAAGGGTGGTCCGTTTTCGCTTAAAGCGAAATCAAATAACACACCTGCTAATTTTCCTTGTGGGTTGAGCAGTTCGCTCATTTTTTTCGCGTAAGCGGGACGAAGCACCGGGTCCAAAGCACAAAAAAAGGTTTGCTCTAAAATGAGGTCATAGGTTTTATTTAACTCAAAAAAATCACCTTGAATGAGGTTTTCTTCGGGGAAATTTGGTTCGCGGGTTTTTAGATTGATGAGTGGCTGACTTGCCAAGTCAATCACATCAACATTTTTAAAGCCATTTTGGTATAAATATTCGGCTTCATAGCTGTTGCCGGCACCGGGTATGAGAATCGACTGGTTTTTATTTTCCAGACTGTCGACATAGGTTTTTAAAGGCTCAGTGATGCCTCCGGTATCCCAGCCGGTGTCTTGTTGTGCATATTTAGTTTCCCAAAAAGTTTTGTTTAATTCCAATTTTCGTCAAAGTTTAAATCGTCATAATCTTCCGGGTCTAAACCAAATTCATCATCATCGTCGTCAAAAAGCGGATCTGATTCAAATTCCATTTCAGGGGCTTCATCAGGTATTTGACCGTGAGCAAAAAGCAGGTTGGGATATAAGATCCCGGGTGTGGGTTCTGCAATATCAGCCAGTTCAATCAGGAAAGTCCACATACTCAAAAAATCATAGATATAAATGAGTTTGGTTTGTTCTTTGGAAACGACATCTTCAACAAGTGTGTTTTGCATATCCCTGCCTTGTGGTTCCATACTGAAAAGTGAAATTTCTTCATCTTGATTCCACTCGTCGTCGCTGGTGTAGAAAGATGCCATTTCTTGCCCACCAAAACCAAAAGCTTGTGTAATAGCATTGTGAAAATCCTCCAATGAGTCGTTGGAGGCTATTTCCAAATCTCTGAAAACATCTTCGTGAGCGTCTAATATTATCCTGAAACGGTAAATCATGGTTACTTTTAATTTTAAATTTTATCTGCTAAATCGGTGCAATGCAACTGTCATTGCTCCCAACAGGAAAAACGCACCAATTTGATGTGCCACTCCCAGCCATAGCGGTACGGCATAAATCAAGGTGAGTATTCCCAACAAAAACTGAACACCTACTAAAATCAACAGCCAGTCGATACTTTTTTGCTGCGCAAAAGTAAGTTTTAATTTTTTAGCTCTGTACCAAATATAAACAATCAATCCCAAAACTATATAAGCTAAATATCTATGAACAAACTGCACGCCGCTTTTGCCTTCAATAAAGTTTCTCCAAACCGGGTTTTGTTCTATCCACACACTGTGGTGAATAAGTTTGCCGTCACTCATCAATGGCCAGGTGTTGTGAATCAACCCGGCATTGAGACCGGCTACAAAAGCGCCCCAAATAATTTGAATGATTAACACCGCAAAACTGAAACGCACCAAATTTCTGAATGAAATATATTTGGGAGGTTCTTTTGGGTACATAAGGTTGAGTGCCACCCACAGGCAGAATGAAAACGTGATAAAGGCGGTGATAAGGTGCATGGCGAGGCGGTAGTGACTCACATAAGGCATATCAACCAAACCGCTTTTAACCATATACCAGCCCAAAAACCCTTGAAAGCCGCCTAAAAACAAAAGTATAAAGCAGTTTTTAAGCGTTTCTTTATCGAGCTTTTTCTTTACCCAAAAATAGATAAACGGAATAATAAACACCACCCCAAGCAATCTTCCCAACAGCCTGTGAAACCACTCCCAGAAGTAAATGAATTTATAATCGTCGAGCGTAAAATCCCGCTGACTGTTGATTATTTGGTATTCTGGAAATTGTCTGTATTCTTCAAAAGCTGCTTCCCATTGTTCCTGATTGAGAGGAGGAATTACTTCTGTTACCAGTTTCCAGTTGGGCATCGACAAACCGGAATCGGTTAAACGGGTAATACCGCCCACTAAAACCATAATAAAAATTAGAAAACAACCGGTAAATAACCAGATGATAACAGCTTTATTTTTTTTCATAACAACAAGTTATATTTTATTTAATCCCATTTTTTCTGCTCTTTTCAGCATAAAAGCTTTGGCTGCTTCATATTCATTGGGAATTTCTCCTTCGAGAATGGCCTCTTTGATAGCTTCTTTTAAAACACCAATTTCCCTTGAAGGTTTTAACCCAAAAGTTTCCATAATTTCCTCCCCGCTAATGGGCGGTTGAAAATTCCTGATGCGGTCGCGCTCTTCCACTTCAACAATGCGCTCTCTTACTTTTTTAAAATTGTTGAGGTATTGTTTTTGTTTTTTTGGGTTTTTGGTGGTAATGTCTGCTTCACATAGGGTCATCAACTCGTCAATATGGTCTCCGGCATCAAAGACCAGCCTTCTCACAGCACTGTCTGTCACCTCGCCGGAAATGGCAATGGGGCGCGAACTCATCAACACCATTTTTTGAACAAACTTCATTTTTTCATTCAAGGGCATTCGCAAGCGTTTAAACAATTTGTAGGTCATTTTAGAACCCACAAATTCGTGCCCGTGAAAAGTCCAGCCCGCTTTTTTATCAAATTTTTTGGTGGGGGCTTTACCGATGTCGTGCAGTAAAGCTGCCCAGCGCAGCCATAAATCATCTGTTGCCGTAGAAATATTATCCACCACTTCCAGTGTGTGCCAGAAGTTGTCTTTGTGCCGCTGTCCCTCTATTTCATCAATGCCTTGCAATGCGGTCAATTCTGGTAGTATAATATCAAGAAGTTCGACTTTGTGTAGCAAAGCAAAACCGATGGAAGGCTTTTTGCTCAAGAGTATTTTGTGCAACTCGTCTGTGATGCGTTCAAACGAAATGATTTTTATTCGTTCTTTATTTCGTTTTATGGCAGCGAGTGATTCTTTTTCAATTTCAAACTCCAACTGACAGGCAAACCGGATGGCGCGCAGCATTCTCAACGGGTCGTCGCTGTAAGTTATATCAGGGTCTAAAGGCGTTCTGATGATTTTGTTTTTTAAATCCTTCAATCCATTAAAAGGGTCAACCAAATCGCCAAAAGTTTCAGGATTTAAGCTTAATGCCAATGCATTGATTGTAAAATCACGCCGGTTTTGATCGTCTTCCAGCGTGCCGTTTTCAACGGCGGGTTTGCGGCTGTTTCGGTCGTAAGATTCTTTTCGGGCGCCCACAAACTCTATTTCCATTTCGTCAGTTTTTAGCATAGCTGTTCCAAAATTTTTGAAAATGGATATTTTTGGGTGACTTGCTAGTAACTCAGAAGTTTGTTTTGCTAATTCGATACCGCTTCCCACAGCGACTACATCAATATCTTTGGGTGTGCCGCGCTCTAATAAAAAATCCCTCACAAAACCGCCAATTATGTAAGTTTCAAGATTAAGTTTTCCGGATGCGTCAGAAAGAACCTTAAAAACGGGGTGGGTTAATGCAGATTTGTAGTTGTTATTTGTAGAGATTTTTACCACTTAATGAGCGATTTATTTCCTGATAATCTGCACCTGACCATCATTTTTTAATTTGATGATTGTTGATGGTTGAGCACCGCGATTTTCGTTTGGCAAATTTACGACATAGTCCACGCCCTTCAAAATCTCGGGGCTTATTTCGCTAAAACTTTTAGGAGCGGGAGCCCCACTTATATTTGCTGAAGTAGAAACCAACGGTCTTCTGAATTTTTTCAGTAATTCAAAAGCAAAGCCCTTTTTCACAATCCGAATGCCCAGCGAGTTGTCATCGGCAATTAAGTTTTCAGCCACTCCCAGTGGTTGATCATAAATAATAGTAGTGGGTCTGTCTGAAAATTCAATAATATCATAAGCGGCATCGGGCACTTCATAGACATGTTTTTCAAGCATTCTTAAGTCTGAAACCAAACAGAGCATCGACTTGGTTTCTTCACGTTTTTTAAGTTGATAGATTTTTGAAACGGCTTCGGTTTTGGTTGCATCACAGCCAATTCCCCAAACCGTGTCTGTGGGATAAAGTATGATTCCACCTTTGTTTAAGTGTAATAATGCTTTTTCAATTTCCTCCTGAAACATCTTGGTTGTTTTTGCAAAAATACATCAGAAAAATAGAGTACTACTTGAAATTGATAATAAATACAAATTGTATCTTTCCTGTGAACAAAAATGATTTAATTTTGGACACAGGTAACCTCCGTATATTTTTTCATTTTAAAAATGAAAAAATATGTCGGTTTGACAAAATTTATTTTAGTGAACGAACACAAGGAATATGCAGCAATTTCTGAAGAACTCAAGGAGTCCATTACTCATTTTGTTCACAATTTTGAAGGTGAAGGAACTCACTTTTTAAAACCCGGCAGAAATGCTATTAAATCAAAAAAAATCAACGGGGTTACCGTAAACGTTAAGTCGTTTAAAGTGCCGCATATTTTTAATCAGTTTGCATATAAGTTTTTAAGGAAATCAAAAGCGCGACGTTCTTTTGAAAATGCAACTTTTTTACTTGAAAGAGGTATTGGCACACCCAAACCATTGGCCTATTTTGAATATTTTTCGGGGGTAGGCCTCCAAAAAAGTTTTTATGTGAGCGAGCATCTGGATTGTGATTTAACCTTTAGAGAACTTATTACCAATCCTGATTATCCGGATTGGGAAAAAATCATCATCGCCGCGACTGATTTTACCCATAAACTTCACCAAAACAACATTCTTTTTAAGGATCACTCTCCGGGAAATACGCTCATTAAAAAAACCGAAACCGGCTATGCTTTTTATTTGGTGGACTTAAACCGAATGGACTTTAAAACCCTAACATTTGAAGAACGCATCAAAAACTTTTCGCGCTTGACGCCCAAAGAAAAGATGGTGCGGATTATGAGCAACCGTTATGCCGAATTGATCAATAGAAACCCCGATGAGGTTTTTAAATGGATGTGGAAATATACCTCTGATTTTCAGGAAAAATTTTATCGTAAAAAACGTTGGAAAAAACGATTGGGATTGTAGAAAACTATTTTTTAGTTGCGTTTTTGTGCAGTTGATAGAGTTTTATGTATTTCAAAAAAGTGACATTATAGGTCTGCAAACAAATAATCCAGCCGTTGAGACCGTCTAAAAAACCAAGCCTTAAAAAATAAGCTTTGAAAAAGGCCCAAGTGGGTCTGTACAAAATTTTCCAAATAGAGGATTTTTTACCCAAATCAAAGTAAGCCTGTGCCGCAATGGTTGAAAAACGCTCTACTTTTTGATTGTGCTCCACATAATCTCTGTAAATCCAATGCAGAATATCGCCTTTAAGCTTACCCGAATTTTTAGGATTAAAAAGCTTGTATGAATCGTGGGGATTGATGCCACGCCATTCTCCTTTTCCTTTAACAAACAGCCTGAGTTTTCGGTCGGGATACCAGTCTGAATATTTTATCCACTGCCCGCAGTAATTGTTTCTTCGGTTGGCATAATAGCCGTCTTTGGTCCAGTTTTCTTTGAGTTTAAGGATGGATTTTTTTAATTCTTCAGAGAGGGCTTCATCTCCGTCAAGCGAAAGGATATGGTCGAATTTAGTTTGAGTGATGGCAAAATTTTTCTGCTCTTTGTATCCTAAAAATTTTTGCTCTACAAACTCTACCTTGTATTTTTCACAAATGGCTCTTGTGTTGTCAGTAGAGTAGGAGTCAACAACTACTATTTCATCGGCCACGTCCAACAGTGATTGCAAACATTTTTCAAGATGTTCTTCTTCGTTGAATGTTATTATGACAGCAGAAAGTTTAATCATTTAGGGGTAAATTTCGCGTAAGCGTAAAGCTAATAAAAATCCAAAAGTATAATCTTTTTTAATGAAAACATAAATTAAACCCGCTTGATGGGTATTTTATTTCATCAAAAAGAAAAAGCTGTCTGTAAAAATGGTTAATTTTGTTTTATGGCACAGAGCAATCCATCAAATTCTTCTCCGGCAATTTCAGTAATTGTGAGCACCTACAATTCTGAAGCGTGGCTAGAGAAAGTGCTTTGGGGTTATGAGGCGCAGACTTTCAGAAATTTTGAAGTGGTTATTGCCGATGACGGCTCCAAACAACCCACTTTTGATTTGATTGAAAAAATGCAGGCTGTAGTAACTTACCCCATCAAGCATATCTGGCAGGAGGATGAAGGTTTTCAAAAATCACGCATTTTAAATAAAGCCATTGTCGCCTGTAAGGCTGAATATATTGTTATGTCTGACGGCGATTGTATTCCGCGAAGGGATTTTCTGGAAGTTCATAACCAAAAAAAGGAAAAAGGTTTTTTCCTTTCAGGCGGTTATTTTATGCTACCTATGGATATTTCAAAACTAATTAGCAAAGAAGATATTTTAAGCCAGCGGTGCTTTGAAGTAAAATGGCTCAGGTCCAACGGATTGAAAACTTCTTTTAAAAACAATAAGCTGAAAGCAAAGGGTGTTTTGGAAGGCTTGTTAAATTTTTTCACTCCCACCAAAGCCACCTGGAACGGGCACAATGCTTCCGGCTGGAAAAGTGATATACTGGCCGTAAACGGGTTTGATGAGCGAATGCAGTATGGCGGACAAGACCGTGAGTTGGGTGAACGCTTGTTCAATCTTGGAATTAAGTCAAAACAAATTCGTTATTCGGCGGTTTGTTTGCATTTAGATCACAAGCGGGGGTATAAAACGCAGGAATCAATTTCTAAAAACAAAGCCATTAGAAAGAAGACAGTAGAAGAAAAAATTACCCGGACTCCTTTTGGGATAGTAAAAGACAAAATTTAGCGGTTGTTTTTTATAAATGAAATGTATTTTTTTTGTTGAAAGTGGAGCGTTAACTTATTCGAAGTTTTGTATTTTTCGTTTTGTTGCACTACGGATAGAATATTTGATAGTAAAATCGCTAGATCATTTTCATTTTCATAAAAAAAGGAATTGTTGTTCAAATCTTCAATAAAGCTTAGTTTCTTGTTGGTTATAATGTTTTTTTTGAACCCCAGCGCAAGATTAATAATGCCGCTTATTTTATATTTTAAATACGAATCATCCTTGATTTGTAAGTTAGCCAAAAGAAAATCAGATTCTGATAAATAACTAAAAAACAAAGGGTTGTCAATGTATTCATTGAAGGTTACAAAAAGGTTTTCTAAATTATTTTCAAAAATTTGATTTATAAAATTTTGGCTATCGCTACTTTCCATTAATTTCCCGAGAATGATAAATTTTAATTTTTCATCTATTCTGATTTTTTGAAGAGATTTTAAAATAATATCATAATCTCTTCTCCTGTAATTTACTTCTCCGGGTATGCAAATCCAAATCTCATCTTTTGGTTTTTTTATTCCTGTCTGGTTATGACCGGGAAAAAAAATGGGATAGAAGGAGCTTACTTTGAGGTTTAGGTTTTGATTGGACAACTCTTGCAGCAAAAAATCGTTGAGAACAAAAAATTTGTGGAGATTATTAATTATTATTTTTTGTGATAAACTAGTTTTGATTTTTTTGAGGTTGTGCAACGTCCCAATTAATTCAGTTTTTTTTGGTTTTAAAATTAAAGATAAAAGTATAATTGTTTTTGAAGAACTTGCAGTATTGAAAATTATTTTATCAAAATCTTTAGTATATAAGAAATAAATTAGCTTTAACAGGTTAAATGCATTTTTGAAGATATTAAATCTTATTTTTTTATCATAGTAATAAACCTTATCGGTCAGTTTACTAAAATCGCCAACGATGTTTTTGGCCTTTGGACTTATAATTAGTGTAACTTGACAACCTTCATTTTTTAAGAACAATGCTTGACTATAAAGGCATTCAGTATGATAATTGTTAAATTCAATTAATGCTACTCTCATTTTTATACCGCCACATCATAAGTGCGCAGCGCATCATTGAGTGATGTTTTTTTATCGGTGCTTTCTTTTCTTTTTCCAATAATCAATGCACAGGGTACCTGAAACTCACCTGCGGCAAATTTTTTGGTATAACTTCCGGGAATCACCACCGAACGTGCCGGAACATAGCCTTTTATTTCAAGAGGTTCATCGCCCGTAACATCAATTATTTTTGTGGAAGCGGTCAACACCACATTGGCTCCCAAAACAGCTTCTTTTTCTACTCTTATGCCTTCCACAACTATGCAACGCGAGCCGATAAAAGCATTGTCTTCAATAATAACAGGCGCAGCTTGCAAAGGTTCTAAAACACCGCCAATACCTACACCGCCGCTTAAATGTACGTTTTTACCAATTTGAGCACAACTGCCCACCGTTGCCCAAGTGTCCACCATCGTGCCTTCATCAACATAAGCACCAATATTTACATAACTGGGCATCATAATAACCCCTCCTGAGATGTATGCTCCATAACGTGCTACAGCGTTTGGAACGACTCTTATGTTTTTTTCTTTGTATCCCGTTTTCAACGGAATTTTATCGTGATACTCAAAGATACCCACTTCAAAAGTTTCCATTTTTTGGATGGGAAAATACAAAACGACCGCTTTTTTTACCCACTCGTTGACCATCCAGCCGCTATCTGAAGGCTGTGCAACACGCAAACTACCTTCATCGAGTTTTGAAATGACTTCTTTTATGGCGTTGATAGTTTTCTCTTGGGTAAGTAAAGACCTGTCTTCCCAGGCTTTTTCAATGGTTTCTCTAAGTAGATTCATTAATTCTAAATTTTTCGCAAAGATAATTGCTTTAAATTAAACATCCCAAATAGAGGATAAGTATTACTTTTGTCTAAAGAAATTATGGCACGCATATTAGCAATCGACTTTGGAACCAAACGCACCGGTATTGCCGTTACAGACGAACTGCAAATCATTGCTTCGGGGCTGACTACGGTTGAAACTAAAGAGTTACTTTTGTTTCTTAAAGAATATGTATCTAAAGAAAAAGTAGAACTTTTTTTAGTAGGCGAGCCCAAAAGAATGGATGATACTCCGTCTGATGTGGAGGTTCACATTGCTGCTTTTATCAAAAAACTAAATACTGAAATTCCCGAAATTCCGGTTGAACGTGTCGATGAACGCTTTACATCCAAAATGGCTTTTCAAACCATGCTGGACAGCGGACTTAAGAAAAAACAACGCCGCAACAAGGCATTGCTGGACGAAATAAGTGCCACCATTATTTTGCAGGAATATCTTTATAATAAATCCAACTAAAAACGTACAAATCAAAAACACAATTCTTATTGTGAATAAGAGTTTGAAAATTGTAATTTTGCCGAAAAAATTAAATTCAATGATTTTACCAATTGTGGCCTATGGCGACCCGGTGTTGAGAAAAAAAGCAGTTGATATCCCACAGGATTATCCGGCTTTGAGTGAGCTAATTGCCAATATGCACGAGACTATGTATAACGCCCGTGGCGTGGGACTGGCAGCACCTCAAATTGGGCTTCCCATTCGTTTGTTTATAGTTGATGCAGAACCTTTTGCCGATGATGAAGAACTTTCAGACGAAGAGCAAAAGTTTTTGGAAGGATTTAAACAAACCTTCATCAATGCAAAAATCATTGAAGAAACCGGCGATGAATGGGCTTTTAATGAAGGCTGCTTAAGCATACCCGATGTGCGCGAAGACGTTTTCAGAAAAGAGAAAATCACAATCACATTTTATGATGAAAAATTCGTTCAGCACACCAAATCGTTTGATGGTATTGCTGCCCGCATCATTCAGCATGAGTATGACCATATTGAGGGAATTTTGTTTACCGATAAACTATCACCGTTAAAAAGGCGTTTAATAAAAAGCCGGTTAAACAATATTTCAAAAGGCACTATCGATGTGGATTACCGAATGCGTTTTCCAAACATGAAGAAAAAGAGATAGCCTATTTATTTTACATTGCATTATCTATATTTGCGAAAGAATTAAAATCAATTCAATAAAAATTAACGAAACAATTTATGGGTTTAGAAAAAATTTTATCCATTTCCGGAAAGCCGGGTTTATACGAACTTAAAACACAAACCAGAACAGGTTTTCTTGCAGAGTCTTTAATCGACGGAAAAAGAATTTCAGTGAGTGCACAACACAATGTGAGTTTGCTTTCAGAAATTGCTATTTACACACTTACTGAAGAAGTGCCTTTGCGTCAAATCATGCAAAAAATAAAGGACAAGGAAAACGGAGGGAAAGCCATTAGCCACAAAGAAGAGAAGCTAAAACTGGAAGAGTACTTTTTTGAAATTCTGCCCGATTATGATGAAGACAGAGTGTATGCCGGCGACATCAAAAAAATTATTCAGTGGTACAATTTGTTGCAAGAAAAAGGCATGCTGGATTTTTCAGAGCCAAAAGCAGAAGAAGCACCAAAAGTAAAAGCCCAGAAAGAATCCGCAAAGGCAGCACCCGTAAAAACAGTTGCCAAGGCCTCAACGCCCAAAGCGTCTTCAGCCAAAAAAGGCGGACCTACTAAGAGTCCGGTTTCTAAAAAATCATAGTTTTTATAACAATAGTACACCCATAAAAAAAGCAGGAAAAGTAAAATTTCCTGCTTTTCTATTTTTTTGCTATGTTTCTATTGTGGAAATTCTTCAGAAGCCATAATTTCATCAATTTGAAGACTATGTCTGTTTGCATGACCGGCAATAAATAACAAATACTGATAACCATCTATTATGCCAAATGGGGCATCGGCAACTTTGCTTCGCATTTCATCAATAGAATATTTTTCCATTATTTCGAAAATAACCTGCCTGTTTTCAGTAATTGCTTCAATTGCATTCTCTGCATTGTCAAAAGTGTTAACAGGATGAAGCACTTCAGGAGCTTTAAATCTGGCAGTACGATCTACTATATTCCTTAAAATTTCTTCATCGGTTGTTTCGATTCTTCCTCTCTCTTCATCAGTGGCCTCTTGTTCGAGTACAGTTTGCACCATTTCAAACAAAGCTACTTCTGTAAGGTAAATATGTTCCAAACACATTAATATCGACCAATTTTCATCAGATGATTGAAAATTTAGTTGCTCTTCAGAAAGATCGGCAGTTTTTGATCTCAGGATATCAATGTTTTCTTGAAAATAATTTAATAGAAATTCTTTGTCATTTTCATTGGAATGGTTCGGTTGGTTGGCAAAAGTCTGCTGAAATCCCATCAGCAAAAAAGCCATTAAAAAAAGTGTTGTTTTTCTCATAATGAATTGTTTTTTTTTTGGTTGTTTTTTGGTTTTTAAGTTGAAATTAAATGTATGAAACCGGCTCATTTATGTACCTTTGCGCTTCATCAAAAATATCAAACTATGAAAGACGGAATTTACGCAAAATTTTTAACATCCAAAGGTGAAATCACAGTCAATTTAACTTACCAACTTACCCCCGGAACGGTGGGTAATTTTGTGGCTTTGGCCGAAGGTAATCTTGAAAATTCTGCCAAACCACAAGGAAAACCTTATTATGATGGCATTGTTTTTCATCGCGTAATTCCCGATTTTATGATACAAGGGGGCGACCCCACGGGCACAGGCGCGGGCGGGCCTGGTTATCAGTTTGATGATGAATTTCACCCGGAGCTGCGACACGATGCTCCCGGGGTATTGTCTATGGCCAATGCCGGCCCCGGTACAAACGGCAGTCAGTTTTTTATTACCCACGTGGCAACTCCTTGGCTGGACGACAACCACACCGTTTTTGGAAAAGTGATTGAAGGACAGGACGTGGTAGATGCCATTGCACAAGGTGACAAAATTGAAAAACTTCAAATCGTTAGAGTGGGCACTGATGCCGAAAAATGGAACGCCGTGGAGTCTTTCAGACAGTTTGAAGGTGCAAAAGCCAAGCGGGAAGCGGCTGCCTTGCAAGCACAGGAAGAACTGCTTGGCAAAATTTCAGAAGGCTTTGAAAAAACCAATAGCGGCCTTCGTTATAAAATAACCGAAAAAAGCGATGGTCCAAAGGCCAAAAAGGGAGACACCGTGGTTGTGCACTATACCGGTATGTTTACTGATGGAAAAGTTTTTGATTCGTCAGTGCAGCGCAATAACCCCATTGATTTTCCCGTGGGAATGGGCAGGGTGATTTCCGGTTGGGATGAAGGTATTATGCTTTTAAACGAAGGCGACAAAGCTCGTTTTGTGATTCCTTCACACCTGGCTTATGGAAGTCAAGGAGCCGGAGGGGTTATTCCTCCACATGCTACTTTGGTGTTTGATGTGGAGTTGGTAAAAATTAAATAGTAATTCAACAACTATTTATCCGGTGAAGAAAATTGGTATTATCGGCGGGGGATTTTCAGGGACGATGCTCGCTGTGCATCTCGTTGAAAAAGCTGATTCACCGCTTGAAATAATTCTTATCAATGAAAAGCAGACCCTTCATCGGGGGATAGCTTACAGCCCTTATTCCGATAAGCATCTGCTGAATGTGGTTGCCTCAAAAATGAGTGCTTTCGCCGAAAGGGAAAACCACTTTTTAGATTGGGTAATTGATAACACACACATTTTAAATAAAGACAAATCGCTCATTGCCGGCTCTTTTTTACCCCGAAAGATTTATGGCGATTATCTATGTGCTATTTGGGAAAATACCGTAAAGACTGCCAAACAGAAAGGCATTTCTTTAAAGGTGGAAAATGCTGAGGTAACACAACTTGAAAAAGCGGGGGAGCGTGTTGATTTATCGCTCTCAGGCGGAAAGGTTTTGAGGGTGGATTACTGCGTGATTGCCTCCGGAAACCTTTTGCCCGGTAACCCCACTATTAAAAACAAAAGCTTTTTTACCAGTCCCAATTATTTCCAAAACCCTTGGAGGTTAGCTTCGGTTCAAAACCTGAATAATGACTTGCCGGTGCTGATTATAGGAAACGGACTCACGATGGTTGATACCGTTTTGGGGCTTTTGGAAAACGGTTTTAAGGGTGAGATTTATTCTATTTCACCCAATGGTTTTAATATTTTGCCACACAGACACAGCGGGGAAAAATACACACATCTTGTTGAAGAGCTTCACGATGATTTAACACTTCTCGATTTAGTAAAACTGGTGAATAAGCACATCAAACGGGTGCGTACTTATGGAATATCAGCCGAGCCGGTTATCGACTCGATGCGGCCTTATACTCAAACTATTTGGAAGCGTTTTACTGTGAAAGAAAAAAAGCTGTTTATGGCTCGCTTGCGGCATTTGTGGGGAGTGGCAAGACATAGAACCCCGCTGCATACACACGACAGCATTCAGCAGCTGCGCATTGAAAATAAACTAATGATCAATGCCGGAAAAATTATAGCGATTGCTGAAGATGCTTCGGGAATTACCGTGTCTTATTTTGACAAAAAAGACCATACCGCCCGGCAGTTGAAAGTGGGTAGAGTTATCAACTGCACAGGGCCACAGACCAATTTGGAACATATCGACAACCACTTTTTAAAGACCTGTCTTAACCAAGGAATGATCAAACAAGATGCACTCAAATTGGGTATTTCTACAAACACAGACACCTTTCAAGTGATTTCAGCCACTGGAGAACCACATCAAAATATATTTACCTTAGGAAGCACACTCAAAGGCGAACTTTGGGAAACCACTGCTGTTAACGAACTGCGGGTGCAGACAGAGAGGCTGGCTGAACGATTAGTTGATTTAGAATCATAAAAAAAACGACCACTTAAAAAACTCTAAGCGGTCGTTTTCCATTTATGGGAACAATAAAAATTTTTACAGGTGAATCACCTCGCCATAGGCATCGGCTACGGCTTCCATTACGGCCTCACTCATAGTGGGGTGGGGGTGAATGGCTTTTAAAACTTCGTGACCGGTGGTTTCCAGCTTTCTGCCCAAAACGGCTTCGGCTATCATATCAGTCACTCCGGCACCAATCATATGGCAGCCCAACCACTCGCCGTATTTGGCATCAAAAATCACTTTTACAAATCCGTCGGGAGTGCCGGCAGCTTTGGCTTTTCCGGAAGCGGTAAACGGGAATTTACCTACCTTTAATTCGTATCCGGCTTCTTTGGCTTGTTTTTCGGTCATACCCACACTGGCAATTTCGGGCGACGCATAGGTACATCCGGGAATGTTTCCATAGTCAATCGCCTCCACGTGCATACCTGCAATTTTTTCCACGCAAGTGATACCTTCAGCAGAAGCCACGTGAGCCAAGGCCGGACCGGGAACCACATCGCCAATGGCATAATAGCCGGGGATGTTGGTTTGGTACCAGTCGTTTACTACAATTTTGTCTTTATCTACCACAATGCCCACATCTTCCAGGCCTATGTTTTCAATGTTTGATTTAATACCCACAGCCGATAAAACAATATCTGCCTCTAGCGTTTCTTCGCCTTTGGGGGTTTTTACTTTGGCTTTTACTCCCTTGCCGGTAACATCTACCGACTCCACCGACGAACTGGTCATTACTTTGATGCCGGCCTTTTTGAAAGAGCGTTCAAATTGTTTGGATACATCTTCATCTTCCAGTGGCACCAGATTTGGCAGGAACTCAACAATGGTTACCTCAGTGCCCATAGCATTGTAGAAATGAGCAAACTCAACACCAATGGCACCACTACCCACAACAATCATCGATTTGGGTTGTTTGTCCAGCGACATGGCTTCGCGGTAGCCAATCACCTTTTTACCGTCCTGCTTCAAGCTGGGCAGTTCGCGGGAGCGAGCTCCGGTTGCAATTATAATATGGTCTGCGCTGTATTCCTTTCCGTCAACATCTACTTTTTTTCCGGGTTTTAGTTTTCCGAAACCTTCAATCACATCGATTTTGTTTTTCTTCATCAAAAACTGAACACCTTTACTCATATCTCCGGCTACATTTCGGCTTCTTTTGATAACTTTAGAAAAGTCTTTATCGGCATCTTTCAGGGTAAGCCCGTAGTCTTCGGCGTGTTTCAGATAGTCAAAAACCTGTGCGCTTTTTAGCAGGGCTTTGGTGGGAATACACCCCCAGTTTAAACAAACGCCCCCCAGGCTTTCTTTTTCAATAACTGCGGTTTTAAAACCCAATTGAGACGCGCGAATGGCGGTTACATAACCCCCGGGGCCGCTTCCCAAAACGATAATATCATATTTGCTCATTATGCTGTGTTTTTATCAATTTATAACAAGCTACGAAATTACGGAATTTTGATAATGTGGCAAGGTAGGGCAATGAGTTTTTGGAAATTGTTTTGTTTGATGGGAAAGAAATTTTCAATCCGGAAAATATTCAGGTCGCCCCTAAGGGGCTCAATTTTATATTTTTTGTAGAGCTATAAACAGACCGCTCCTATGGAGCTGTTATTCTCAGTTTTTTAGCCCCATAGGGGCGTAATAGGTTTTTGGATAAGTTCAGACGGCTTCGAGCTGTTGTAAGTTTATTTTGAATTAACAGCGTTTATTATTTACATATTTTAAGCCCCTTAGGGGCGTTCTGTTTATAGAAAAATTAATAGATTTTCACAGCGTTAGCTCCAGAGGAGCGACCTGTTTATTTTTAGTTATAGTAATGAAAACAAGATAATTTGAATAAAAAGATTTTGTACATTTAATTCGTCATTTAATTTTTACAATATGAGAAGTATATTGTTTTTGATGTTAATCACACCAAGCTTGTTCTTTGGTCAGGAATTTAATATTCATGGTCCATTTTCCGGTTTGAAAAACGGAAACTATCATTTATTTGGAGATAATGTTAAATTTAGAACAGCACCTGACCCGGACTCTGAAGTTATTGGTTTACTCAAATTTGGTGAAGAAGTTGAAATTACTGCTAAAACTTTAGTGAAATCTTCTTTTAATGGTATTGAATATCCATTTTATAAAGTAAAATATGAGGGCCAAGAAGGGTATATTAATGGAGGATTGCTGTCACCGGAAAAAGTAAGTACCGAAAAAAACAATTATTTGTTTTCCCTTAAAAAGAATGATTATGAGTATTTTTTGATTTTGAGATATTTAGATTCTCATAATGAAATCAAAGAAATTGAAACGGCACTATATACCAATGAATTCACCATTAAAACATATAATAATAAAGGTTTGGAAGGGGTTGAGGAAATTATTTATATAGATTATTTTGCTGAGGCTTGTGGTGTAAATGGTGGGGGAATTTATTTTTTTAGAATCAAGGATACGCTATCAAAAGTTATTGAAATTACCCAAATATCTGATGCAGGAGTTTTTTGGAATTTTGAAGAATTGATTTTCCCGGACGATGAAAATGGAGTAAGCGGAAAAATTATATTTGAGCATGAGAAGGGTATATATAAAGATGAAGAAGGAAGTTGGATGCAAATCACTAAGAACATTATGCAACTGGAATGGAAAAACGGAAAATTAAGCCCACTCCCGAATATTTATGAATGATTTTTATAAACTTCTTACCTCTGATATCTAAAATCTAACATCTCAAATCAACTGCCTCATATCACTCTCAATCACCCCATCTCTTAAACGAATCACCCTTTTGGCGCGTTGAGCGATTTCTTCTTCGTGGGTAACCAGTATCACAGTATTGCCGGCTTGATGAATGGCATCAATGAGGTTCATAATTTCTTGAGAAGTTTTGGAGTCGAGGTTCCCGGTGGGCTCATCGGCAAGGATGATGGAAGGGTTATTAACCAATGCACGTCCCACAGCCACACGTTGGCGCTGTCCTCCGGAGAGTTCGTTAGGGCGGTGGTCCATACGGTCAGCAAGACCCACATCGTGCAATACTTTTTCTGCCCGTTTGATGCGGTCTGCCTTGGAAACACCGGCATAAATCATGGGCAAAGCCACATTGTCCAGTGCTGTGGTGCGGGGCAAAAGGTTAAAAGTCTGAAATATAAAACCAATTTCTTTATTTCTGATTTCGGCCAGCTCGTCGTCGGTCATGGTGCTTACGTTCACGCCGTTGAGTTCATAAGTGCCGGAGGTGGCGGTGTCCAGACAGCCCAAAATGTTCATTAAGGTAGATTTTCCCGAACCCGAAGGACCCATTAAAGCGACATAATCGCCTTTTTCGATGTCCAAATCGATGCCTTTTAAAACGCGTAAAATCTCGCCACCCATTTTAAAATCGCGGGTAATTCTTCTAATCTTAATAACTGAACTCATAGCTGTTTTTGTTTGTTCTGACCATTGCATCAGTCTTTTTTGTTGCTGTAAAGTTACACTTTCACCACAAAACTTTCTTTCGCCTGCTCTTTTCTGAAAAAAACAATTCCCCAATAAAAAGTGTCAATGGCAACAGTCACTTCTGGGTGATTTGCAATGGCAGACCATGCCCTTTGCATTTCTTTTGACCAATAAATATCATCAAAAATCATCACCGTTTCGTTATGCACATAAGGCAAAAGTTGATGGAAATAGTGCAAAGTATCTTTATAAGTATGGTTGCCGTCTATATAAATACAATCGGGTGAAAAGGGCAGGGGTGTGCTCAAGAAATCTTCAAAAGACGTATTTACTACGTTCACATTTTTACAACCGACTTCATTCAAACTTTTTTTTGCAAACTGAGCTGTTTCGGGGCAACCTTCAACTGTGATGATGTTGTTTTTTTCGCTTAAAGCGAAAGCAATTGTAGCCTTTCCTAAGGAAGTGCCCAGTTCTAGGGTGTTTTTAAATTGAAAATAATTAGTAAGTCTAAAAAGCAGTTGCTGTCTTTTTTTTGAAATGCCCGCCAGTTTAGCAATGGCAGCAACTTTTCTTTCGTTTGAACAAAACACCCGCGAACCCGATCCAAAATCAGTTACAGAAATAGTTTCCTTACTTTGAGCAAGTTTTTGATTGTAGTTGTTTAAAATGCGGTATTCCTCATAGTTTTTTTTGTCCTTAAAACATTTTTCCACCAAATCAAACACAAAAGGTGAATGTACCCCGTGTAGTTTGAAGGATTTGAAAAAGAATTTTATATAGGAAAGTAAGAGATACATTTTTTAGATGTTAGACATTAGATTTGAGATTTTAGACTAAGGAGGGTATTAAAAGGAAAAAGAGGATAGAAAATAGATAAAAGTTTCAAAAAAATAATCTCATGTCTCACGTCTAATATCTCACGTCTATTCAACTCCCACTTCTCCGCGTCTTCGGGTGAAGGCAATTAAAATCACACCTATAAGTATAAACATCGCGATGCGGTAAATATAATCACCATAACTCACATAAAACGTGATTTTGTCGTTTAGGTAAATGTTTCCTGCCAAAGCTCCTTCGGTGTTGTATGCCAGCGTTTCCAACACATCGCCCCGTTGGTTGATATAGCCTGAAATTCCGGTGTTGGCACTGCGGGCGATGCTTCGGCGTGTTTCAACGGCTCTTAGTTTTGCCAGGCTAAGGTGCTGTTTGTGACCCTGGGTTTCGCCCCACCAGGCATCGTTGGTGATGATAGACAAAAAGTTGGCTTCATTGCGAATGTAACCGGTAACAAACTCGCCATACACCGACTCATAACAAATAATGGGACCGGTAGCAAAACGTCCGTCTTTACTTTTAAAAACCCCCCGATAGTCTTGAGTGGTTTTCATAGCCACTGTACCGCCCAAATCGAGCATGATGTCTCCCAGTAAAGGTTTTATGATGTTTACATAAGGTGTGCTTTCCACACCCACCACAAGTTTTGACTTATGGTAGAGATCCATTTCAGGTTTGGCACTCAGCATAAAAGCCGAATTGTAAGTGTTATAAAACAATCCGTTGGGGAATTGGTTTGTTTGAATGGTTGCTTGTTTGGGGTCGTCAAAAACTTTGTATAATGAAACGCCCGAGAGAAAATTCAAATTGGGGTAGTCACTTATAAAATTTCTGATTCTGTTAGTGATTGGGCTGTTTTCAAAAACTTCAATGCGTTCAATGGAAGCAAAAACCGTTTCGGGAGAAATCACAAAATGGGTTTCGGGAGTGATTTTGCTTTCAGCCAGATTAAAAAGAATGGTCGCTATTTCGTCATTTGAAATATTGTATTTTTCAGAATAAGGGTCGATGTTGGGCTGCAAAACCACCACATTTACGGTTTCGCCTTCTTCGGTATAAGTGTGATAAATGATTTGTGATAGAATAATAGGTATCAAAATATAGATACCCGCTTTTACGCTTCCGCGAAAGAGGATGTCTTTTTGTTTGAATTCGCTGTAAAGCAAATAGCTTTTAAAAATGGCCAAATTGACTACCCACACCCAAAGTGTACCCCCGAAAACACCGGTATATTCATACCACTGCACCCAGCTGATATAATCAGAAAAACCGTTGCCTAAATTCAGCCACGGCCAGGAAAAGTCCCAGTTGAGGTGCATTTTCTCAAAGCAAATCCACAAGGCGGTGAGGAAAACCGTTGAGATAAAAAAGGTGGTTTTTTTAGCAAAATGATGATAAAGCAAAAATACCAGCGACATCAACAAGGAGTTGACGGTGATGGCGAATATGGCTCCAAATTCGCTGGAAAACCAAAGCCAGTTGGTTTTAATAATATTCCACGTGAGGAAGGTGATATAAGCAAAAAGCAGTACCCGCCAGCCTTTTCGTTTTTTGGTGGAGATTCTTATTTCGCGTTCAGCGATTAAAAGCGGAACAAACCCAAAAAACAACAGCAACGGAAAACCCCAGGTGGGCCATCCAAAGGACAAAATTAAACCGGAAGCAAGCGCAAGCAGGAGGTGTCTCATAAATTGAGGTGATTTTTAAGAGCTGTAAATATACTTAGATATTTGATTTGTGAAAGGATTTCGGGTGACTCCTCTCAAGAATATTGAATAAGTCCCCCTCTCTTGGAGGGGGATTTAGGGGGAGGATAACCACAAACTTGAAACTTAATTCGCCACTTCGCTTATAAACTTAATTCGGTACAAACGCAGTTCTTCTTCTTCATAATCACCGCCAAACTCTTTCATAGCATCGTCAATTTTGTCGCTGTCTGCCTCCAGAAAATATTCATGGATTTCTTCCTGCTGGTCTTCATCGAGAATATCATCCAGCCAGTAGTTGATATTTAGCTTTGTGCCACTGTAAACTATGGCTTCCATTTCTTTGATAAGGTCGTCCATTTCAATTCCTTTGGCTTTTGCAAGATCTGTCAGCGGAAGTTTTTTATCAATATTTTGAATGAGATATAACTTCAAAGCACTGTTGGACCCGGTTGATTTTACCACCAAATCTTCGGGGCGCACGATATCGTTTTCTTCCACATATCGGTTGATGAGCTCCACAAAAGTTTTACCATATTTTTTGGCTTTGCCTTCGCCCACACCCTGAACATTTGAAAGTTCGTCGATGGTGCCGGGATATTTTAATGCCATATCTTCCAATGAAAAATCCTGAAAAATTACGTAAGGAGGCAGCTCCAGTTTATGTGCTAATTTTTTACGCTCATCTTTTAGAAGTCTATAAAGGTTTTCATCAGCTACACCACCCCCTTTTTGAGCCGATATTACAGCATCATCATTGGCTTCTTTAAAGGAGTGGTCTTCGGTCATCATAAAAGAGGATGGGTTTTTCAAGAATTTCTCTCCTTCTTTAGTCATTTTAATGACACCGTATGTTTCAATGTCTTTGGAAAGCAGACCCGCAACCAAAACTTGTCTTAAAAGTGCCATCCAGTATTCTGTTTCTTTGTCTTTTCCAATGCCAAAATACGGCTGGGTGTTGATTCGGTGAGAACTGATAAGCGCATTTATTTTTCCGATAAGGATCTGAACAACAGCTTTTGACTTGTATTGCTGATTACTTTCTTTAACTACACGCAGAAGTTTCAACACATCGTCTTTGGCCTCGTGTTGTTTTTTGGGGTTGCGCATATTGTCATCCATATCGCCGCCTTCGCCTGTTTCATTGTCAAATTCTTCTCCAAAATAATGCAGGATGAATTTTCGTCTGGAAATGGAAGTTTCGGCATAGGCCACCACCTCTTGAAGCAATGCCTGCCCGATTTCCTGTTCGGCAACGGGTTTGTTGCTCATGAATTTTTCCAGCTTTTCAATGTCTTTATATGAGTAGAATGCCAAGCAATGTCCCTCGCCGCCATCTCTTCCGGCGCGACCGGTTTCCTGATAGTAGCTTTCTATACTTTTTGGGATGTCATGATGAATCACAAAGCGTACATCGGGTTTGTCGATTCCCATACCAAAGGCAATGGTGGCTACCACCACATCAGCATCTTCCATTAGGAACATATCCTGATGCTTAACACGCGATTTTGGATCCAGTCCGGCATGATAGGGTACAGCATTAATACCGTTTACCTGAAGGATTTGAGCCAGCTCTTCCACACGTTTTCTGCTCAAGCAGTAAACAATACCGCTTTTACCTTGATTTTGCTTGATGAATCTAATAATGTCTGCATCCACATTTTTGGTTTTGGGACGCACTTCATAAAACAAATTAGGCCGGTTGAATGAGGCTTTAAACACATTGGCGTCCTGAATGTTCAGGTTTTTGAGAATGTCTTCCTGAACTTTCGGAGTTGCTGTTGCCGTAAGGGCAATGATTGGGATGTTATCACCAATCCTACCGATGATGGATTTTAAATTTCGGTATTCGGGTCTAAAGTCGTGTCCCCATTCGCTAATGCAATGTGCTTCATCGATGGCAAGGAAAGAAATTTGTACACTTCTTAAAAATGTAACGTTTTCTTCTTTGGTAAGCGATTCAGGAGCTACATAAAGCAGTTTTGTAATGCCCGAAGTGATGTCTTTTTTTACTTGTTTGATTTCGGTTTTGTTTAAAGACGAATTCAAAACGTGGGCGATGCCTGCTTCAGAAGAATTTCCGCGAAGGAAATCTACCTGATTTTTCATCAATGCGATAAGGGGAGAAACAACTATAGCCGTGCCGTCTGCAATGAGCGCCGGAAGCTGATAACACAGCGATTTTCCACCCCCGGTAGGCATAATGACAAAAGTATTGTTTTTACCGACAATACTTTTGACAACATCTTCTTGCAGCCCTTTAAATTTGGAGAACCCAAAATACTTTTTGAGTGCTGCGTGTATGTCAATTTCGTTCACTTAACTATAATTATTTTATCTACATTTGTAGTCTAAATATAATACTTTCTGAGAAAGCCACAAACCAAAAAAACTGTTAAGTTTTGCAAAATCACGAAAAAATTATTTCCATCGCCCGTCAAACCATAGAAACAGAGGCTAAAGCCATTGCTTTTTTGAGTCAACTTGTTGACAATGAATTTGCTGAAGCAGTGGACTTTGTTTACAATTCCGGAGGCAGGGTGATAGTAACCGGCATCGGAAAAAGTGCCAATATTGCCACAAAAATTGTTGCAACTTTAAATTCAACCGGAACTCCGGCAGTTTTTATGCATGCCGCCGATGCTATTCACGGCGATTTGGGTACTATCCGTCCCGAAGATGTGGTGATTTGCATTTCCAAAAGCGGAAATACCCCCGAAATAAAAGTGCTGGTTCCACTTATAAAATCATTAGGAAACAAGCTTATTGCCATTACATCCAATAAAGAATCATTTTTAGGAAAGCAATCTGATTATGTTTTGAATGCGTATGTTGAAAAAGAAGCTTGTCCCAACAATCTGGCACCCACAACCAGCACCACGGCACAATTGGTCATTGGTGATGCATTTGCTATGTGTTTACTCGATTTACGCGGATTTTCAAGCAGCGATTTTGCACGTTTTCACCCCGGAGGTTCTTTAGGGAAACAACTCTATTTACGAGTTTCTGATTTGTGTGAAGCCAATGAAAAGCCGGCAGTAAGTCCTGATTCTACTATTAAAGAAGTAATTGTTGAAATTTCTGAAAAAATGCTGGGTGTAACGGCGGTGGTAGAAAATCAAAAAATACTGGGTATAATAACCGATGGCGATTTGAGACGCATGCTAACAAAAACCGATAATATCGGCAGTTTAAAAGCCAAAGACATCATGACCCAAAACCCCAAGCACATAGAGGCGGGTGCAATGGCCGTAAAAGCTATGGAGGTAATGAACAACCACGGAATTTCTCAATTATTGGTTGAGGAAAAAGGAAATTACAAAGGTGTGATTCATATCCACAACCTGATTAAAGAAGGAATACTATAATGGCAACCCGAAAAAAGAAAAATCCCCAGGCAGAAATGTCCTTCCTCGATCATTTGGAAGATTTGCGCTGGCACCTTATCAGGGCAACTTTAAGTATCGTTTTAGTTGGAATTGTAGCATTTTTGGCCAAAGAATTTATTTTTGATGTCATCATTTTTGGTCCTAAACAAGCAGATTTTATAACCTATCGCATCCTTTGTGATATTGCTCAATTTGTAGGTTTACAAGACAGCTTTTGTTTTGATGAGTTACCTTTCAAAATTCAAAGCCGAACAATGGCAGGCCAGTTTTCTGCTCACGTGTGGACATCAATTACCGCCGGATTTGTAGTGGCATTTCCTTATGTCATTTATGAGTTTTGGAAATTTATTAGTCCGGGATTGCTGGAGAATGAAAGAAAAACAGCCAGAGGATTTATATTTATTTCTTCAATACTCTTTTTTATTGGTGTCTTGTTTGGTTATTATGTGGTAACCCCTCTGTCGATTAATTTTCTTGGAAGCTATACGGTAAGTACCGAAGTCTCCAACGAGTTTGATATTGGCAGTTATATTGGATTGGTAAGGTCGTCAGTAGTGGCATCGGGATTGATATTTGAATTGCCTATTATTATTTATCTGCTTACTAAAATTGGTTTGGTAACTCCGGATATTTTACGTAAATACCGTAAAATAAGCTTGGTGATTGTATTGATACTTTCAGCCATCATCACTCCCCCGGATGTTGTAAGCCAAATTATTGTAGCCATTCCTATTTTGATACTGTATGAAATAAGTATTTATATTTCTAAAGTTGTAGTCCGTAATCAAAACCGAAAAGCAAATGTCAAAAAATAAAGTAGACGAGTTCAACGCTTACCGCGAAAGAATGAACGATAAGCTGCTGGCTGAAAACAACAAGCTGATTAAGCGTATTTTCAACCTCGATACCAATGCTTATATGGAAGGGGCTTTGGATGTTAAAACCAAAGAGCTGCTAGGGTTGGTAGCTTCGGCTGTGCTGCGCTGTGATGACTGTATTGCTTACCATTTGCAAACTGCACACAAGCAAGGGGTTTCAAAAGAAGAAGTAATGGAAACCATGGGAATAGCCACTTTGGTGGGCGGAACCATTGTGATTCCTCATTTGCGAAGAGCTTATGAATTTTGGGAAGCTTTGGAGGAAAAACACAATAATTAAGAAAAAAGGAGTTTATTTAAAAAGACTTGTCAGTTTAAATATGAAGTTAAGAGCAGAAAATTTAGTAAAAACTTACAAAGGCCGCGATGTGGTAAAAGGCGTGAGCGTTGAGGTAAACCGCGGTGAAATTGTGGGTCTTTTAGGCCCAAACGGTGCCGGAAAAACCACTTCTTTTTACATGATAGTGGGTTTAATCAAGCCTAACAAAGGAAAAATTTACCTTAACGATACTGATATAACTAAATATGCAATGTACAAGCGTGCTCAAAACGGTATTGGTTATCTGGCGCAAGAAGCATCTGTTTTTAGAAAGTTGAGTATTGAAGAAAATATACTGAGTGTGCTTCAGCTTACCAAGCTTTCCAAAAAAGAACAACACGCCCGAATGGAGTCACTCATTGAGGAATTTGGGTTGGGTCATATCAGAAAAAACAGAGGCGATTTGCTTTCAGGCGGTGAACGACGCCGTACCGAAATTGCCCGGGCGCTGGCTACCAGTCCGTCATTTATACTTTTGGATGAACCGTTTGCCGGGGTAGACCCGGTGGCGGTGGAAGACATTCAGCGTATCGTTGCACAACTCAAAAACAAAAATATCGGTATTTTGATAACAGACCACAATGTTCAGGAAACACTGGCAATTACAGACAGAACGTATCTGATGTTTGAAGGAAGTATTCTAAAACACGGTGAACCTGAAGAACTTGCCGCAGACGAAATGGTTAGAAAAGTCTATCTGGGGCAGAATTTTGAACTCCGCAAAAAGAAACTTGATTTTAAAAATCATTAACTGCTTCTTTGTTTTTCGCGAAAAGCGATAGTAAAATATAAAACAAGATTACCAGCGGAACCGCCGCAAACCAAAATGCGCTAAGCATTACCAAACTTGCAATCAAAAATACATACCGAAGCGAATTCCCTTTAAAACTCCGCGTTTTAAACTTCAGTGAAAACAGACGTATGTTGGCATTTAATAAATATGCACTCAACAGCGTCAGACCCATTAAAACCCAGGGATTGAGTAACAATTGAGTAGTAATTTCAGAGGGTTGATAAATCAAAATGAGCGGCAAACTAATTATCCACAAAGTATTGGCAGGAGTGGGAAGCCCGATAAAAGAATCTGTTTGCCTTTCGTCGATATTAAATTTTGCCAGTCGATAGGCCGAAGCCAGGGTTATTAATAACCCAAAAAGCGGTAAAAAGGCATTATGGGTTATGTCAAGCGATAAGCCTTCCCATAAACTTTCAGAAACAGTATCCTGAACTGATAAAAACAACAATTGCATCATCACCACACCCGGTGCCAAACCACTGGTAACCACATCTGCCAGTGAGTCTAACTGTTTGCCCAGTTCGCTTTGTGCATTGAAAGCCCGAGCTGCCAGGCCGTCAAAAAAATCGAAGAAAATACCTAAAACAACAAAGCCTGCTGCCAGAGGTAAATCGCCCTGAATTGCAAAAACAATAGCAACGCATCCAAAAAACAAATTGAAGAGACTTATCAGGTTGGGCAGAAATTTCAGCATATTGAATATTAAATTGTGAATGTAAAAATAGGAAACTATTTTTTGACTTGCCGTGTAAATTTAAACAATAACTAAAGGTTTTTATAGTTTATAGATTTTAAAAATGTAGCATCTTTGCACCAAATAAAACCCTTGAAAAAAGCACTTTTTTTACTTTTATTTTTTTCGGTTTCCATAGCCACTGCCCAAACTGCGCGTAAATATTCCAATGAGTTTATGAATATTGGTGTGGATGCCAGAGCTCTGGGAATGGCCAATGCGGTTACCGCCATCACTCAGGATGTAAATTCAGGTTACTGGAATCCTGCAGGTCTGTTGCATCTTGAGGACAATCAACTGGCATTGATGCATGCCTCTTATTTTGCCAATATCGCCACTTACAATTATGCCGCTTTTGCCATGCCCATTGACCATCGGAGTGCCGTGGGATTTTCGGCTATCAGGTTTGGGGTGGATGATATTTTAAACACCACCCAGCTTATTGATCAGCAGGGAAATATAGATTATAACCGTATCAGTCTGTTTTCCACAGCCGATTATGGTTTTACTTTTTCTTATGCCAGAAAACTACAATTGGATGGGTTTAGTTATGGTGTGAATGCCAAAGTAATCAGAAGAGTGATTGGAAAGTTTGCTTCTTCCTGGGGCTTTGGTTTTGATGTAGGGATACAATTTGATAAAGGCGATTGGCATATAGGCGTGATGGCCCGCGACATTACCACCACTTATAATATTTGGAATATTGATGAAGAGCAGTTTGCCACGATACAGGGTGCTGTAGAAGGGCAAAATCAGGAAGCTCCGGAAACGACTGAAATAACACTTCCCAAACTACAGGTGGGTTTGGGCAGGAAATTTGATTTTAGAGGTGATTATTCACTATTGGCATCGATGAACCTCAATATGCGGTTTGCTCAAACCAATGATATTATTTCTACCGAAAGCTTCAGTTTAGATCCTGCGTTGGGATTTGAATTTGGATTTTTAGAAATGGTTTTTCTAAGAGCCGGTGTAGGCAATTTTCAAAATGTAATGCAATTAGATGGCAGTGAAAGTTTAAACTTCCAACCCAACATAGGGGTAGGGTTTAAGTACAAAGGCATACACGTGGATTATGCCCTTACTGATATTGGCGACCAGAGTGTGGCTTTGTATTCCAATATTTTTTCCATCAAACTCGATTGGGACGTTTTCAGATAAATCTTAGCCGTTATAAACTTGCCCGCGATGTGGTTTTAGAGCATCTCTTACAGCAATCATCTTTTCTTGATTTACTACCAAAAAAGCAATGCTGTGCATTTCTGAAAGGTTTTCGATTCCGGTAATCGGGATTTCTAGTTGCTCTCTTTCGGCAAACTCACCAAGGTGAACAGCGTGATGCCCGGCAATTTTTTCAGCATCGGGGCCGTGAAAGTCCCAAATGAGTTTGACGCGGGTTGCTGGCATTGAATCAATCTTCCATGTCAATTTTTATCCCCATTTTTTCAAGAACGGCAAGTGTAATATCAAAATTGGGATTAAGAAAAACCAAATTGCTATCGGCGCTGGTGTTTAAAACCTGCGTATAATTTTGCTCATTGGCAACTACGTCCAGTGCTTCGGCAATTTTTTGAAAAAGTGGTCTTTTCAGTTCATCCTCACGTAAACGCATCAATTGGATACCGTTTTGTCTGAATTGAGAGATGTCTTCTTCAAGCGTGAATATTGCTGTTTGTTTCTCCATACGTTGTTCGCTGGTGAAAGAATTAACGTTGTTGTTGTAGTCCTCCAGCTTTTCCTGATAATCTTTCATTTTGGCATCTAATTGTTTGTCTAGAGTTTCACCATATTGCTGAAGATTTTTCTGAACACCTTCAATTTCAGGCATTTGCATAAGTATAAAGTCAACATCGATGGTCCCTACTTTGGTTTGTGCTTCTGCAACCAAAGTAAACAAACCGGCACAGAATACTAATAAGATTTTTTTCATTTTAAATTTATTTTAGAGCGACAAAAATAATCATTTTTTAAAGCTTTATATGTTTTACTTCACTGATAAAAGTTTATAGAATGTTAAAAAAGTAATTATTTGCAAAACCTTTAATTTTTCAATCAATGATAGTGGCTGATGAACTTGGTTAACAATTCATTTTTGTTATTTTTGCAGACATTGAAAAAATTAAGTAGTTATGAGAAGAAGCATTTTTTTGGCTTTATTTTTAGGTTTTACAGCAGTTGGCTTTTCACAGGTAAAAGATAAAAATGTTTTAATGACCATTGATGGCGAACCCGTTTATATGGAGGAGTTTTTAAGGGTTTATAACAAAAACATTGAGATGATTCAGGAAGAATCACAAAAAAGTAAAGAGGCATATCTCGATCTTTTTATCAATTATAAGTTGAAAGTTAGGGAGGCTTATGATCAGGGTTTGCACAAAAATGCATCCTTTATAAAAGAGCTGGAAAGTTATAGAGAACAACTTTCACAAAACTATCTGTATGAGCAGGAAATCACTGAAGAACTGATAAGAGAAGGATATGACAGATTTCTTGAAGAGGTTAGCGCCAGTCATATTCTAATCAGGTTAAGTTTAAATAGCCGCCCCAAAGACACTCTGGCAGCTTGGAATAGAATAAAAGATATTCTTGATATGGCAAGAGGCGGAGAAGATTTTGAAACACTGGCTAAGCAATATTCAGAAGAGCCTAATGCAGAAGAGCGTGGAGGATATTTAGGATACTTTAAAGGCTTTGGAATGGTGTATCCTTTTGAAACAGCCGCCTACAACACACCTGTTGGAGAAGTATCAGAAATCATTAGAACTCAATATGGGTATCACATACTAAAAGTTCACGATAGAAGAATATCGCCTGAAGAGGTGACCGTTGCTCATATAATGGTTGCAACAAGAGGAGGTGAAGTTTCAGATGAATTGGCACTGAGCAGAATCAGTGAAATTAGAATGAGACTGGATCAAGGTGAAGATTTTGGTGATTTGGCACGACAGTTTTCAGAAGATCCGGGCACTTCTCGAAATGGAGGTAAATTAAACCGCTTTGGATCGGGAAGGCTCAATGCACCCAACTTTGAAGAGGCATCATTTGCGCTTAAAAATCCCGGCGATATTTCAGAACCGGTTAAAACTGACTTTGGGTGGCACATCATAAAGCTAGTTGAAAGACACCCTAAAGAAACCCTTGAACAGATGCGCGATGAACTTTTTAGAAGAGTTAAATCTTCAGATCGTTCAAAAGTGGTTGTAAACTCTGTAAACGAGAGTATTAAGAAAAAATATAATTTTGAAAAAATCAATAACCCACTTCCCTTTTTCAACGAATTTGTTTCAGATACTGTATTGAAAAGAAGGTGGAACTTCAACCCTGAAGAGTTGACTGAAAATAAAGCTATTTTTAAAATTGGCGACAACACATATATGTATTCACATTTTGCCGAATTTATAGATGTAAAAAATAAACGCTCCAGAACTTACAGTGAAAAAGAAGTATTGCTTGAAGATTTTTATAACGAATTTGAAGAATTTACAATTAATGAATATTTCAAAATAAGCCTTGAAGAAGAAAATCAGGAATTTGCAAACCTGATTGACGAATACAAAAGCGGATTACTTATTTATGACTTGATGCAAAAAAACATCTGGGAGCCTTCAAAAACAGATTCCATTGGGTTGGAGAATTTTTTCAACAGAAACAGAGACAATTACAGATTGAATACCCGTATAAGAGGTTCAGTAGCATCAACTGCAAGTCAGGATATTGCAAATCAGATAAAAAATCTATTAAAAGAAGGCGTTGATGAAGAAGAAATAAAAAAACAGTTTAACAGTGAAGATGTTAATAATGTGATTTTTACATCGGGGGTTTATGAAATGGGCAATTCCATTTTACCTGAAAATTTTAAGACCCGGACAGGTGTTTCTGACGTTCATAACATTTCGACCAGAAAAGGCACTAATTCTGCTCAGTACATCGTTGTAAATGTTGAAGATGTACTCCCGGCGGGTCCAGTTGCTTTAGAAAGCATACGCGGAAGGGTAATCAGTGATTATCAAACCTACATGGAACAAAATTGGATGGAAGAATTGCGTAAAAAATACACGGTAAAAGTCAATAAAAGGGCTTTAAAAAAATAGATGAAAAAACTACTTCTCATCGGCTGTTTTTCAGCTTTTACAGCTTGTAATCCATTTCAACAAAAAATGGAGGAAGATGTGGTTGCAAGGGTGGGAACTCATTATTTATACAAAAGTGATATTCAAAATATTGTGGGGCCCGGTACACCAGCGCTGGATAGTATTTTGTTGGTAAAATCCTTTATTGAAAAATGGGCAACACAAAATCTCCTGATGGATAAAGCCAAGATAAATCTATCACAGGAAAAACAAAATGATTACGATGAGCTTGTGAATAATTACAGAATAGATCTTTACACCAAAGGCTATGTAGATATCATTGCCACCCAATCTTTAAATAAAGAAATTAGTGAACAGGAGCTTGATTATTTTTATTTACAAAATCAGGATAATTTTAGGCTAAATGAAGAGCTTGTCCAGTTGCGCTACATTCATGTGGGAAATGATAACCGAAACATAAACACTTTCAAGCAACAATTCTACCGTTTTAATGAAAAAGACAAAGAAGAACTTCACGAGCGCGAAATACAGTTTAAAACAATTTCACTTAACGATTCTATTTGGGTACAGGCGCAGGCCGTAAAAAATTTAATTCCGGTGGTTACCGATGAAAATTATAACGAATTGTTAAAAAAATCAAATAGATTGGAATTGCAAGACTCTTTAGGAGTATATTTGATTTTTATTAATGATGTGTTGCTTCGAAACGAAATCGCCCCGCTTTCCTACGTTAGACCCACAATTGAACAAATTATCCTGAACCGAAGAAAACTGGATATAATCAGAAATTTAGAAAAAGATATTTTACAAGATGCCATCAAAAATAATAACTTTGAAGTTTATGAGTAATAAAGTAAAGGTAGTTTCAATAATCACTTTGTTGATTGGTTTTGCAATTCAAGCTCAGGATACCAACACTCTCATTATTGACGATAAAAGTGACATTGCTGCACAAATTCAGCCCGAAACAAAAAAAGACACCCTAGTTCCAACAAGACGCTTTAAGGTAGATGGCGTGATAGGCGTGGTGGGCGATTTTATTGTTTTGGAAAGCGATATCGACAAAACTTATCTGGAACTTCAACAACAAGGCATTGCCATTTCAAACATTACCCGATGCGAATTGTTTGGAAAACTTTTAGAAGACAAACTTTATGCCCATCACGCCATTCAAGATAGCATCGTTGTTTCTGATAGCGAAATAAATGCTCGTCTTGACCAGCAAATTGAATATATGATAAGTCAATTGGGTTCTGAAGAGCGTGTTTATCAATACTACCGTAGAAACTCCATGGCTGAATTGCGACGCGAACTTTTTGAAATCAATAAATCGCAGCAATTAGCTTATTTGATGCAAGAAAAAGTATTTCAGGACGTGGAGGTGACACCTGAAGAAGTGCGTCAGTTTTTTTATTCAATACCAAAAGAGGATCGCCCCATTTTTGGAGCAGAACTTGAAGTTGCACAAATTGTCATCAAACCCGAGATTACAAGAGAAGCCAAGCAACGCGTAATAGATGAACTCAATGAACATCGACGTGACGTTGTTGAAAATGGAGCCAGTTTTACTACCAAAGTTGTACTCTATTCAGACGAACCGGGGGCAGCATCCCGGGGAGGACAAATAACACTTAACCGCAGAAGCCCTTTTGTAAAAGAGTTTAAAGATGTTGTTTTTTCGCTCAATGAAGGAGAAGTAAGCGAGCCCTTTGAAACCGAATTTGGCTACCATATTGTTTTTGTAGAACGAGTGCGCGGTCAGGAAAGAGATGTGAGACACGTTTTAAGAATTCCCCGTGTAGAAGAAGCAACCATTCAGAATGCCAGAGAGAAAATCGACAGGATTCGTGCAAAAATTGTAAATGGAGAAATTTCGTTTGCCGATGCGGCTATGTCTGAATCTGACGAAAAAGAAACCAGAAATAATGGAGGGCAACTTATCAATCCGCTTACGGGCGATACACGTTTTGAATTGACAAAAATGGATCCAAACATGAGTGCCCAGGTCTATAACTTGGCTGATGGCGAGGTGTCTTCGGTATTTGTAGATGAAGACCGTGCCGGAAGAAGAAGCTTTAAAATACTTACCGTTACAAATCGAATAGAAGAACGTGTGGCTGATTATTCTGTTGATTATGAAAAAATTAGAGAGCTTGCACTTACACAGAAACGTATTAAGGAAATTGAAAAATGGCAAGAGAAAAAAATCAAAGAAACCTACATCAACATCAATAGTGAATATGTCGATTGTGATTTTACCAATAACTGGGTGCAAAAATAATTTCGTTTATTAAAAATTAAACCGTATGTCTGACGTAGCTGCTGTAGAACAATTAGTTAAGAAACATAAAGAGTTAAAAAAGGAAATTTCTAAAATAATCATCGGTCAGGATGAGGTTGTAAAACAGGTGCTACTTTCAATATTTTCAGGAGGTCATGCGCTTTTAATTGGTGTTCCCGGACTGGCAAAAACCCTGATGGTAAATACTATAGCACAGGCATTGGGACTTGACTTTAAACGCATACAGTTTACCCCCGACTTGATGCCCAGTGATATATTGGGTTCAGAAATTTTAGACGAAAACCGTCAGTTTAAATTTATTAAAGGTCCTATTTTTGCCAATATCATTCTTGCAGACGAGATAAACAGAACGCCACCCAAAACTCAGGCTGCCCTACTTGAAGCGATGCAGGAGCGTGCAGTTACCATTGCAGGAAATCACTACAAATTAAGTTTGCCCTACTTTGTTTTGGCTACCCAAAACCCCATCGAGCAAGAAGGAACCTATCCACTTCCTGAAGCACAACTTGACCGGTTTATGTTTGCTATTAATCTTGAGTATCCCACTTTTTCGGAAGAAGTTGATATTGTAAAAACCACTACCGCAGACAGTACAGCTACTATTAATGCTCTGTTTAGCGCTCAGGAAATTATTGATTTTCAACAGTTAATCAGAAGGATTCCCGTGGCTGATAACGTGATAGAATATGCGGTTTCGCTAGTAAGCAAAACAAGACCCGGGAGTACTGAAGCTACAGAATTGGTTAAAAATTATATAGACTGGGGAGCAGGACCACGCGCTTCGCAGAATTTAATTCTTGCGGCAAAAACCAATGCTGCACTTAACGGTAAGTTTTCGCCCGATATTGAAGATGTAAAAGCTGTTGCTACCGGAATTCTTAGACACAGAATGATTAAAAACTACAAGGCTGAAGCCGAAGGCTTGACGATTGAAGATATCATTAAAAGTCTATTGTAGTCTGTTAAAACACATTCTAAAACCAATTTTACTTCTATCATTTTTTTCTATATTCGTTAGGTAAACAAGATACCTTGAAAATAGATTACAATCGGCGAATTTTTGGGCTTGATTTTATGCGGGCAACAGCAATCCTATTTGTTGTTTTATCGCATGCGTTATGGATTTTTCCGGAGGCTTCAGGAAATTTGGTAGATCTCATTAGATTAATGGGGGTAATGGGGGTAGAAATCTTTTTCGTATTGAGCGGGTTTTTAATTGGAAGAATTCTATTCAGAATCTTCACAAAAAAAGAATTCAACTCCAAAGACCTCAATTATTTTTTAATAAGGCGTTGGTTTCGCACCCTTCCCAATTATTACCTTGCTTTGGTAATTAATATTGCAATTGCAGCATATTTTGGTAGAGAACATCCGGAATCGCTGTGGAAATTCTTTTTCTTTCTTCAAAATGCAATTGATGGGATGGATTTATTTTTTCCCGAATCCTGGAGTCTTCCCGTAGAAGAATTTGCATACATTATTTGTCCATTCCTATTTTATATAGCGTTGCTTTTTAAATGGAGAATTGCTAAAGAAAGAGTATTTCTTATCATTACACTTTGTATTATTGTTTTTTTTATTTCCACAAAATTAGTTTACAATTATCATACACCTGTAAGTGATATGAATTATTGGAATATCCATTTAAAAGCAGTTGTTTTATACCGCGTTGATGCTATTTATTATGGAGTATTAGCGGCTTATATTTCATTAAAGAAACCTCTATTATGGAAGTTTAAAAAAGGCTTGATACTGTTCATTTCATTTTTCGGATTTTTTCTTTTTCATTTTTTTATAGCAAAAAAATCATTAACTATTGAGCAATATCCATTTTTATGGAATGTGCTCTATCTTCCTGTTTGCTCAATTTTAATTGCTTTTTCACTGCCATTTTTGTCACAATGGAAATCTGTGCCTAGATTAATTTCGAAGCCTGTCACCACGATAAGCCTAATCTCCTACAGTATGTACCTTATACATTATTCAATTATACTGCAATTGATGAGATACTTAAAGCCTATTGAAAACTTAAGCATAGATGAAAAAATGATTTATGTAATTATATACTTAACTTTAACCATTCTTCTATCTTATATTCTTTACAAGGTTTATGAAAAACCAATGATGGATATACGTGACAGACCCTTTTTTACAAAACAGTTCTCAAAATTATAAACCTGTTAAAAATATATACTAAAAATTAATCATTACGCAATATATAGCATTTAAAAATTGTTTTTATTGAAAATAATTTATCTAAATTACACATTCTTTAAATATTTTTAAATTTGACAAGTTTTTACTACATTTGCCAAAGGATTCACCATGACATTTAAGAACTCTAATTTTTATACTATGGCTTTTGATATTGATATGATTAAAAAAGTGTATTCTACCATGGAAGAGCGCGTAAACAAAGCACGCGAATTGGTAGGAAGACCGCTTACACTTACAGAAAAAGTACTTTATTCCCATTTATGGGAAGGCAACCCAACAAAAACTTATAACAGAGGTAAAGACTATGTTGACTTTGCCCCCGATAGAATTGCCTGTCAGGATGCAACTGCACAAATGGCACTGCTTCAGTTTATGCAAGCCGGAAAAGACAAAGTGGCGGTGCCCACCACTGTACACTGTGACCATTTGATCCAGGCAAAATCAGGAGCGTTTGAAGATTTAAAACGTGCCAACGAAAGCAGTAAAGAAGTATTTGACTTTCTGGAATCTGTTTCAAATAAATACGGAATTGGTTTCTGGAAGCCGGGTGCCGGGATCATACACCAGGTAGTGCTTGAAAATTATGCTTTTCCGGGCGGAATGATGATTGGAACCGATTCGCATACCGTTAATGCCGGAGGCCTTGGAATGGTGGCTGTGGGCGTGGGTGGTGCCGATGCTGTAGATGTAATGGCAGGTATGGCGTGGGAGTTAAAATTTCCTAAGCTTATCGGTGTAAAACTTACCGGAAAACTTAATGGCTGGACAGCTTCTAAAGATGTTATTTTAAAAGTAGCAGGTATACTTACCGTAAAAGGCGGAACCGGTGCAATCTTGGAATATTTTGGAGATGGAGCTTTAAACCTTTCCTGTACCGGAAAAGGAACCATTTGTAATATGGGTGCCGAAATTGGAGCGACTACTTCTACCTTTGGTTATGATGAGTCTATGGAGCGCTTTTTAAGAGCAACAGACAGAAATGAAATAGCCGATGAAGCCAATAAAATTAAACACCATTTAACCGGCGATGCTGAGGTATATGCCAATCCTGAAAAATATTTCGATCAGGTTATTGAAATTAACTTGGATGAATTGCGTCCGCACCTCAATGGTCCCTTTACACCCGATTTGGCTACACCAGTAGGCGAACTGGGTAAAAAAGCCCGTGAAAACGATTGGCCTATAAAAGTGGACTGGGGGTTAATAGGGTCGTGTACAAACAGTTCTTATGAAGATTTAACACGTGCTGCTTCTGTCGCAAAACAAGCGGTGGATAAAAAACTGAAAGCCAAATCAGACTTTGGTATTAACCCGGGTTCTGAACAAATCAGATACACCGCAGAGCGTGATGGTATCCTGAAAATATTTGAAGATTTAGATGCCACTATTTTCACCAACGCCTGTGGGCCGTGCATTGGACAGTGGGACAGAAGTGATTTAAAAGGTGACGAGAAAAATACCATAGTACATTCTTTCAACCGTAACTTCTCCAAACGTGCCGATGGCAATCCAAATACACATGCTTTTGTGGGTTCACCCGAAATGGTAGCTGCCATTGCGATTTCAGGCCGTCTTGATTTTGACCCGATGAATGATAAACTCATCAATGAAGACGGTGAAGAGGTAATGCTTGAAGAACCACAAGGAATTGAGCTTCCCCCATTAGGATTTGATGTTAAGGATAACGGTTATCTCGCTCCAAAAGCAGATGGCAGCGATGTGGAAGTAATTGTTAAGCCAACTTCAGACCGTTTGCAGCTGCTCGATCCCTTTCAACCCTGGGACGGAGCAAACATTATGGATGCCAAACTTTTAATCAAAGCCTATGGAAAATGTACCACAGACCATATTTCTATGGCAGGACCTTGGTTAAAATATCGTGGTCACCTTGACAATATTGCCAACAATACTTTGATAGGTGCCGTAAATGCGTTTAACCAAAAAACCAATTTTGTTAAAAATCAACTTACCGGTGAGTATGACGGTGTGCCCAATGTGCAGCGAGAATATAAAAAAGCTGGTATCCCAACAGTTGTAGTTGGCGACCACAATTATGGAGAGGGGTCATCAAGAGAACATGCGGCTATGCAGCCACGACATTTGGGGGTTAGGGTAGTGCTTGTAAAATCGTTTGCACGTATCCATGAAACCAATCTTAAGAAACAGGGTATGCTGGCACTTACTTTTGCTAACGAAGCTGATTACAACCTGATTCAGGAAGATGACACACTCAACTTTATAGATTTAAAAGACTTTGCTCCGGAAAAGCAAATTACCATTGAGTTAATTCACAGCGATGGCAGTAAAGATGTTATTAAGGCAAACCATACTTATAACGATGCTCAAATTGAATGGTTCAAGGAAGGCTCTGCATTAAATTTGATTAAAAAGCAGAATGCATAATAGAAAGTTTTAGTAACAAAAAACCCTCTAAATTTTTTAGAGGGTTTTTTGTTTTTGAGAAAAGTTAATTGACTATTAGTTTCTTGGTGTTGTTTCCTTGATTAGAAAGTAGTTGGACGAAGTAAAGCCCGCTTTCCAGATTGTTAATCTCAACAATATTTGCAGTTTTAGGGTCAACTTCAAATACAATTTGCCCGCGCGCATTATAAACAATCACCTGCTCTAAAGTTGTGGTAGAGGTGATGGTCACGGTCGTTCCATTTGATGGGTTGGGATACATCACAAAATCAAAAGCAGTCACCGTATGAGTGCTTAATAACCCCCAGCGGTCTTCAGCAAGCGGCCCACCCCATATAATAGTAGCTAATGCAGGGTTGTCAATAAATGGATTGCGATTGCCATACACACCTTCCAAATAGTCGTTTCTCTGATCTTCATATTCGTTTACCGGGTCGTCAACATTCCATTGCAAGTACATTTGTAGCATTTGGGTTCCGCTTTGTAGTGCTCCTTCACCCATCAGGCTGGGGAGGCACTGGTCGCCATAGCGGGTGTACATATACATCATCATCCGGGCCATATCGCCTTTCCACTCATCACCCGGATAAAAATTACCGTTTACTACTGCGGCATTGCCACTGCCGTCCTGAAATTTTCTATCGCCTTTGTTGTTGTTCATTTGTTGGTCGCAGGCTCTGATATTGTGTGGGTCTGCTATAATTCCTGTCGCAGCATTGTTGGCATTTCCCATAGATGGATTGGAACGTGTGCGTGCAAAAACGTGTTCGCGGTTGTATTCGCATACCATGCCGCCAAAATCTGTTTTTAATCTTGAACGGTCTGTTGTACAATTACCATCGTTATCATTGTAGCCGTAAACAAGTAAAACTTTTGCAGAATCATCCGGATCTTCATCAGTAAAAAACAAAACATCTCTGGCATCGCCATAGTTGAAGTTTTGGTTGTGTTGAGAAATTTTTACCTGTAATTCATTGAAAAGGGCTTCACCGGTAAGGGTCAAATTGACATCATTGTAATAAGGCTGTTGCGAAAAGGCAATCGCGGTAACAAAAAATAATAAGTTTAATAATTTTTTCATCTAACTATTTTTTTCAAGTAAGGCCATATAAAAACCGTCAAAACCTGATTTTGATGGAAGAATGGTTTTTTCTTTGGCTAAATTAAAGTTTTTACCGGCTTCTGATTTTAAGAAATGTTTAATTTGTTTTTCATTTTCAGAGGGAAGTATGGAGCATGTGGCATAAACCATTTTTCCACCGGGTTTTACCATTTTTGAATAATTTTCCAGAATTTCAGCTTGCGTTTTTTGTATGTTTTCAATAAACTCCGGCTGTAATTTCCATTTAGCATCGGGATTTCTTTTTAATACGCCCAATCCGGAACAGGGGGCATCAATCAAAACACGGTCAGCTTTTTCGTGAAGTTTTTTAATCACTTTGGTCGAGTCTATAAAACGGGTTTCAATATTAAAGGCACCGGCACGTTTTGCTCTGCGTTTAAGCTCGTTTAGTTTGTTTGCATAAATATCTAAGGCTATCAATTGCCCTTTGTTTTCCATAAGAGAGGCCAGATGCAAAGTTTTTCCACCGGCACCGGCACAGGCATCCACCACACGCATTCCGGGTTTTACATCCAGAAGTTCTGCGACCCGTTGTGACGAGGCATCTTGCACTTCAAACCAGCCTTCTTTAAAGAGCTCTGATTGAAACACATTGACACGCTCTTTGAGTTTTAAAGCTATTGGATAGCCTTTTAGATTTTCGGTTTCAATGTTTTGGTCAAATAGTGCCGCCTGTAGTTTATTGATGTCGGTTTTTAGTGTGTTGGCTCTTAAAATTACATCGGCTTCCTGATTGAGTGCGGCAATTTCTGCATCCCATTTTTTACCCAATTCTTTTTCGCCCAAAGCATCCAGCCAATCGGGAATAGACTCTCTGAATTTTCTGATTTTTGAAAGCTCGTCAAAACGTCCTTTAATGCGGCGTGTGGGTGTGTCTTCCAATTGTTTCCAATCCGGAAGTGCTACACCTCTCAAGGTTGCCCAAACTGCGAACAAGCGAAAGAGTTTTTGACGGTCAAAAGGCTCACGCACTTCAGCAATTTCTGCATATAGACGCTTCCAGCGAACAATGTCATAAACCACCTGAGCAATAAATGCCCGATCGCGGGCTCCCCAACGTTTGTCACGTTTTAAAGTGCCTTGTAAAACTTTATCGGCATATTTATCTTCATTGAAAATTTCATTGAGTGCATCGATGGCGGCAAATACTAAATTTCTGTGTAAACGCATTTGTAGGTTTCAGATTTCTTGTTTCTTGTTTAAGGTTTCTTGTTATTTGTCACTGCGAGTAAAGCGAAGCAGCAGGTTTCAAGACAACCTAATGAAGCATATAAATTCTTTAATTTTATTCTGTTTTTACGTAAGCAAATAAGTGTAATTTTTAAAAGTAAGTAATTTACACAAACCTCTAACCACTCACAACTAAAAACTATTCCGCAAAGGTATCACAATTCTGTTTATCGGGATGTTGGCTTGCAGAATAGTTTTTATATTTATCCAAAAATAAAGATATGCGCATAGTTGCCGGTATATGGATAGTATTGCTTTTTAGTTTTTGCAGTAGCGAAAAAAAAGAAAACAAAAGACCCTATACTTCCATTAAAAAAGAATTAATTTATAGTGATAGTGTAAGCATTAGAGCGATTATTCCCATAGATGAAAACAGGGTTTGGTTTGCGGGAAATCTCGGTAAAGTGGGACTGATAGACGGAAAAACCCCAAAAATTGCTACCATTAGCTATGAAGATAGTTTGCTTCAATTTAGAGCGGTTGCAAAAACTAAAAATGCTTTTTTTGCCTTGAGCATAGCAGACCCGGCGGTTTTGTATAAAATAGGTTTTGATGGTCTTACGGCTACATCGATGGAGGAGGTGTATTTTGAAAGTAATGAAAAGGTTTTTTATGATGCCATGACTTTTTGGGACGACCGTGAAGGAATTGCAATGGGCGACCCCACAGAAGATTGTTTGAGTATTATTATCACCCGTAATGGCGGTAACAGTTGGGAAAAACTATCTTGTGAAATATTACCCAAAACAGAGGAAGGTGAAGCCGCTTTTGCAGCCAGTAATTCAAACATTGCTGTTTATGGCGACCATACCTGGATAGTGAGTGGTGGCAAACGTACCCGTGTTTTTTATTCACCTGATAGGGGAAGAAGCTGGGAAGTTTTTGATACACCCATTATTGAAGGTGGAAGAATGACAGGCATCTATAGTGTTGATTTTTATGATGAAAACAGAGGAATTATTTTTGGAGGCGATTGGGAAAATATGGAAATGAATTATTCCAACAAAGCCATTACCAATGATGGCGGCAAAACCTGGAGTTTGATAAGTGATGGTAAAGGACCCGGCTATCGTTCCTCTGTGCGGTTTGTGCCGGGAGGCGATGGCAGTGAGATTGTTGCAGCCGGCTCGTTGGGCATTTCCTATTCAAACGATGACGGAAATCATTGGGTTGAGCTAAGCAAAGAAGGCGTTTTTGCTTTAGAGTTTGTCAATGACAGCATAGCCTTTGCTTCAGGAAATAATAAAATTTTAAGGCTTAAATTCAGATAGACTATTTCTTATTTCCCCCGCGGTATTTTTTAAGCAATTGCATTTGAAAATCGTGCTCTGCTTTTCTGAGTCTCAATACTTTTGCCGCACTGATGTGTTTTAACAGCTCTTGTTCTCTTTGTTTGTGGAGTTCGGTTTCCTGAGTTCTTATTTTACTCAAATTGTCGAGGATTTCTTTGGCTTGAGCGTCGCTAATATTTTTAAGATTATCGCCGTGAGAATTTCTCATCTGTTCCCGCTCTTGTCTTTTTAAAGCACGAATATCTTTTTCAAATTTATTGTAAACCGGCCAGAATTTTTCAGCTTCTGATGGTGTGAGTTCAAGCTCTTGAGTAATAAAAGCTGTTTTCATAGCTTTAATGCGTTCGCCACGTTGTTCTTGAGCAAAACCGGAAAACGTAAAAAGAATGAGGAGTAGGGATGTAAAAAGTGTTTTCATTTTATTTTTATTCGTAAAGTAAATTGGTGTCGTCTATTTCGTATAAAAGATATTCTTCAAGTTCATCATTGCTTAAATAGGATAGGAAAGTTTCATCATTCAGCATTTCGTCTGTAAGCAGGTACTCAAAGTCGATGATTGAGAGATCTATAAAATCATTTTCTATGAGTGATGAAAAAGTGAGATGGTCGCCAGATGTAGTGAAACTAGTGTTGTTAAATTGAAAAATGCTTACTACAAGAATAAAAACTGCCGCTACAGCTGCTGCATAGCGAATAAATTTCTTTTTGTATAATGGAATTACTTTTACTTCTGATTTTTGATTACTTGCTTTTTCAAAAATAGCATCGTCAATCGAATCAAAATAGTTTGCAGGAACATGAAACGGATTTTGTTTGGAGATTTTTTCCTGCAAAGCAATCTTGGCAAGGATGTTTTCCTCCAAAGTTTCAAAATAGTTTTCTGGTGTTTTAAAACCTGTGGACTTAATATATGGTAACTCTTTTTTCATTCACTTCTTTGACTTAAATATCTCTTAATGGTTTAATCTTCTGTTAGCAACGCTGTAATTTTTTTCACAGCTAAATGATAAGATGCCTTCAATGCACCTACAGAGGTTTCCAAAATTTCAGATAACTCCTCATAGGTAAGGTCATCAAAATACTTCATATTGAAAACCAGTTGTTGTTTTTCAGGTAAAGAGGCAATAGCTTTTTGAAGTTTCAGTTGTATGGCATCGCCTTCAAAATAAACATCGGCTTCCAGTTGATTGAGAGCAAAATCTTTTTCATTTTCAAGTGTGTTGTTATTTCGCTTGGCTTTTAAGTTTAAAAAGGTAATAGCCTCGTTGGTTGCTATGCGGTACATCCAGGAGTAAAGCTTGCTTTCTTCTTTAAAACTGTTGATGTTGTTGTAAATCTTAATAAATGTGTTTTGAAGAACATCATCGGCGTCGTCGTGATTGAGAACTATTTTTCTAATGTGCCAGTACAAACGCTCCTTGTATTGTTTCAACAATTCTCTGAAAGCTTCTTGTTTAGCATCCGCAGATTTTAGTTTAGAAATGAGTTCTTGTTCAGAGAGCAAAGCTTGTTTATTTGATTAGACTAAAAGTAGATGAAAAAGTTTAAATAAAATGATAAAGAAATGTTATTGACTTTTTATGTGAAAATCAGTACAGTATCTGATTAAGTGCAAAAAATATCGTCAAATAACAAGTTTTATTTTTTTGTAAGAAAAATCTTATTTATATTTGGCTATTCTTATGCGGTTATGTTTACTATTATATGCCCCAA
>ERZ869909.242-NODE-242-length-79568-cov-21.184071_pt1 | contig 79568 bp, 73 predicted proteins | sample MGYA00520892_ERZ869909 | MGnify/ENA primary metagenome ERZ869909 (study PRJEB32215, sample SAMEA104723947) | bioreactor metagenome | biome: bioreactor; feature: anaerobic bioreactor; material: water | place: China | collected 2015-03-12 ...
CTTCACCGCGCATCATTTGCATTGCGTGATCACTGTTGTGCATATTTGTCATGAACTCGGTCATGTAATCGTGATTTCCAGTAATTGCATTATACACTTCTGTTCGGTTTTCCGGGTTTTGCATTAATGCCTGTAAATCTGTATCCTGTTTGCAACTATTAAGGCTCATTAGCCCAATTGCTGATAAAATAATTAATAGTGTTTTCATAATTTTTTATTTTGCTGAGTTAAACATTTATTTTAATTTGATAAATTAAGCACTAACAAACCATATAGCTAAAGTTGAGGGTATAGCGAAATAGCTATTAATTGTTAGATTTTAAAAAGATTTTCATTAATTCTGAATTTTATATTTGTTGTGTAGGTTTTATTCTTGTCATTTAGGTCTCACTCAGTGTTTTGAAAGGTATAAACCTAACATGACCGTGTTGTATGGTGTTGTTGAAAAAAGGGTTCAACAGATGTTTTCCAGCAATTAAACTGTAGCAATAGAAGTAATACAGATTAAATTTAACCTGCGAAGTAGAGATTCAAATTAAAAAAGTCTCGTAGAGAATAATTATGTCAATAGATAAGGGAGGTGGCCTATAGGTTTGAAATGAGATAACGTTTTTCTCAAGACCTTCAAAAAGGTTGATCTGCGTGTAATAAAAGGTGTTTAAGAAAACCGGGATCTCGTTTTTTAATATAGTCTTGGATTCTTTGAAAACATCATCTCCATTTTTTACAATAATCTGGTTGCTACAGCATTCCTTTTCTTGTTGCTGTGTGCAATGTTTGACAGGCTTCTCTTGATTTTGAATACTATCATTGCATGCTTTCGCTTTACCTATAATTGAAATATCAACCAATTTATTACAACAAAAATGCATATCTACCGTAAAGGAAGAAGTTGAAAACAGTATAATAACTGCTAAAAAAAAGGACGCTATTCTAGTAAAGTAATGTTTCACTTTTTTGAAATTAATAAATGTTGAATAACATTTCATTTTTTAACTATGTCATGTAATTCAATAATTTAATTATCAGGTATTTGTGATATGATGCTAAGATAGTTAGAAAACTTCATCAAGAATATGACTTATGTCATAATAATTACACAAATATTTTTTGTGAAAATTGTCGAATGCGGAGGGTTGCAAAAGACAGAGGTAGCCCGGAATGGGTTGGTATTAAAAAGCGTTAATGTATTTATGATTTTAGTTTTTAATGACGAGATGCCCGCCTTCGCGGGGATGGAATGAGGGCGCTGGGTTTTGCAACCCGGGGAGTTTATTTATCTGCATTCATTCTTTGTTGGAGTTTGTTATATTCTTGGCTTACTTTTTTTCTGATGATTTTTCCGTAGTAGTCTTGGGTGATTTTCATACTTGAATGGCCCAGGAGTTCGCTGACGATTTCCATTGGGACGTCGTTGTATAATAGGATTGTTGATGCGAAGGTTTTTCTGGCTGTGTGGTGGGTTACCCGCTTGTCAATTTTTGCTATTACTGCAATGTCTTTCTGGTATTGGTTGAACTTTTGGTTGGATAATGGAGGGAATATTTTATCTGAGATTTTACTGTGCCGGTATTTGTTTATGATTTCTTCTGCTTCGGGAAAAAGAGGCACTACTAATTCTTTTGATGTTTTTGCCCTTTTAATTGTAATCCAGGTATTGTCATCAAAGCCTTTAATAAGGTTTTGCTCTTTAAGGTTTGTCATAGGTTATACGGCATTTTATCGTTGCCTTATTGGTTTTGGATCTTTTTGATACCAAAAAGTAGATGCAAATTGGGTGAGCCAGCATAATGAGGGGATTAAAGGTTAGTTTTCAAAGGTAGGATACACTTTTGAGGGAAGGCTACAAAAGCACTCAATGATACCCATGAAAAAAAAGAACAAACCCCATTTGACATAAGCAACCGGTTAAGAAAAAACAGTGTTCATAGTAGGTCGTCGACCATACACCTAGTTATTATGCTAAGTATTTTGTTTATTTTTATAATATTCTTTCATTTCTTGTGCAATAAAGTCCCATTTCTCTTCTGAGCCCGCATCTATATTTAACTCCTTAAGAGCATTTTTTAATTTAATTACCGCCTTGCTTTTATCACTTTCATAATCTTGGTTAGCAATCCAATCAGGTAAGGAAGATATAGCTCTATTAATCACTTTTATTACTTCATCGGGTAGGCCGGGGGGAATTTCAATAATAGATGTGTTTATTTTATCAGTTTTTGGAACTGGATTATTAGAATCGAACCTGAATGTTTCTATATGAAATTGCTCAAATTTCCATAGATTTCCATATTGAATATTCCGAGTCTCTATTTCGACTATAACTTTCAATATGCTATAAGCCCATTCGGCAAAATTTTCATCAGTTGTGTCCTCAATTGACCATTCCATTATTGGGTCTCCTAGTGAGAAGTCATCTAAACCATCACCTTCACAATAGTCATTCTGAACAACGAAATTGTAATCGGTTAGAATACTTGTAAATATTGGAGGATACCATTTATTTAAACTATAAACAGAAACAGAACTTTCTTTAAGGTTTACAGTTATTGGGAAATAAGGTAGGCGAAGACTTTTTAACCATTCTATTCCTTCCCCTGAAAATTGGAATACCGGAGAAGATTGAATTTTAATTTGAGCTACAAATGAATCTTGAGCACTATAGACTTTCCCATTTTTCTTTAAAAGTGTGCCGATAAAATCAATACCGTAATCCTCTTGCCTTGTAACATTGGCGATAGCACAAAATGGTTTGAATAATAAAATAGCTAATTCTTCTGCAATATTGGCTTTTCTAAAATTCGCTGCAATTCTTCCTCCTTTGTCTTTTGCCATTTTTCATCTATTAAAATATTCAAGTTTTTAAGAATATCTAAACTATTCTTGGTTTAACTTTTTATAAATTTTCTTCATCATCATTTCTTTTACTAGGTCACCGAACATTTTGTCTTCTAATATTCTTTCAAATATTTCGTGATTTTGGTCCATTCTTCCAATCAATTTGTCGATAAACTTGTCGTTGAATGCAAACTTAAAGGTGTCCATTTTATTAACTCTTGCCTGTGTTTGCAGGGTTTCATCTTCCATTAATTCGGCTTCTATTTGGTCAAAGAAAAGTTTATCTGCTTCTTCAAACTCTGTCCCAAATCGGTCATTGAGTATATTTATGATTTCAGAAAGCAATGCTTCTTCCTCTTTGGCTCTTTTTAGACCTGCTTCTGAAGTACCGCTTAGTTCACCTTCTTCCCCTTTTTGTAACTCTATGGAACCTTCTTTTATCTTTTGTAAACGGTAATACTCTAATGCTACCTCATCATCAAGATGTAAAGACTCTGAAAGCTCTCGTTTGGGCAGCCTGGTTTGCAAGAGTTTGGAATATGCATAGAATTTTTCAAATTCAGAATCAATAAAAGGCATGATTTGCGAAAGGAACGCATATAGGTTAGTCCAAGAGCGTAAACCTTTTTTAAACTCATCCTGTTTTTCTTCTTCTTTAATAGCTCTGAACCTGTCAACAGCAGGATCTGTATAAGCGTACAAATGCTTTTGATGCTTCGGGTTGTTTAATTTAGTTGCCGGATCAAAATATACACTGGCAAAGTCTTCTATTTCTTGCTGCCAATAGATTTGGAATTCATCCAGACGTGTTTTTAGGTCGTATAAATGATTGATGTCTGTTTCTTCAACAACAGATGTGACTTCATAGTATGGTTGGAAAGAATCCAAAATGGTTTGTCTTTCGTTGGCAAAATCTAATACAAAGGTATCTTCCTTACCTGGGCAAGTCCTGTTCAAGCGGGATAAGGTCTGGACTGCTTTTACACCTGAAAGCTTTTTATCAACGTACATAGTATGCAAAAGGGGCTGGTCAAAACCTGTTTGGTATTTGTCAGCAACAATCAAGATTTTGTATTCGTCTTTTTCAAAGATACCCGGAAGCTCTTTTTCACTGTACCCAGTCATTTCTGGTTCTGAAACCCCTTCTGGGGCATTGTCGTCTATTACTTTTCCTGAAAAAGCAACCAAGATTTTAATTTCTTTAGCATAGTCCATTTTCTTGATATACCTTTCAAATTCTTCATAGTAACGCTTGGCATGAAGTCTCGAGCCGCAAACCAACATGGCCTTGGCTTTACCACCAATTTTTTTGGAAACAATATCCCTGAAATGTTCAATGATGATTTCGGTTTTTTGTGCCAGGTTGTAAGGATGCAGAGATACATATTTCCCTATCGCTTTTGCAGCTTTCTTCTTATTGAAGTTGGGGTCTTCTTCAATCGCTTTTGTCAGTTTGAAATAAAGTTCATAGGTGGTGTAGTTCTGCAATACATCTAAAATAAAGCCTTCTTCAATGGCTTGTCGCATTGAATACAAATGGAAAGGTTTTGGCTTGCCATCATCGTCTTTATCACCAAAGACTTGTAGCGTTTTATATTTGGGAGTAGCGGTAAAAGCAAAGAATGAAATATTGGGTTGACGCCCCCTTGCTGATGCTGACTTTTCAACTTGTTCTCTCACTAAATCGTCTCCTGTGTAGTCTTCTTCCATATCCTCTTTTGCAGCATCTTCCAAGGATTTTGCTGCCAAAACTTCTTTAAGTTTTTTACTGGCTTCACCACCTTGTGAACTGTGGGCCTCATCAATAATTACCGCATAATTTCGATCGGGAAGTTCACCCACTTTGTCAACAACAAATGGAAATTTTTGTAATGTGGTTATAATCATGTTTGTACCATAACCCAAAGCTGAGGCCAATTGATTACTATCTTTGTCTATCCTTTGGACTACCCCTGTTTTATGTTCAAATTGATAGATGGTGCTTTGTAATTGTTGATCAAGTACCCTACGGTCTGTGACAACGATAACAGAATCAAAAATTCGTTTGTCTGATGCATTGTGTAAGCTTGATAAGCGATAAGCCAGCCAGGCTATGGAATTACTTTTGCCTGAACCTGCTGAATGTTGAACTAAGAAGTTTTCACCGGTGCCGACTTCCAGCACTTTCTCACTAATTTTCCTAACGGCATCCAATTGATGGTAACGGGGGAAAATGAGTTTTTCTTTTTTGTATATTCTGCCATCCGTCTCAAACTCTTCTGTTTGCAAATGCACAAAGCGTTGCAGGATTTCCATCCAGCTGTCTTTTTGAAAAATGTTTTCCCATAAATAGGAGGTGCGGTACCCGTTTTTATTTTGTGGATTGCCTTTTCCGTGGTTGTTGCCTTTGTTGAAAGGAAGCCAAAAGGTTTTGCTGCCTTCCAGTTTTGTGGTCATAAATACTTCGTCTTGGTCTACTGCAAAGTGAACCAATGTTCTTTTTTTGAAAGTAAATAAAATTTCCCTGTTGTCTCTAGTGGTGCTGTATTGTTTAAGGGCATTGCCCACGTTTTGGCCTGTAAATTGGTTTTTGAGTTCCAAAGTAGCCACCGGAATACCATTTAGCGAGAGCAAAACATCTACCGAATTTTTATTCTTGATGCTATAGTAAATTTGACGATAAACTTTCAAATTGTTTTTGTTGTACAAATGCTTTGCTTCGGGGTTGAGACCCGAAGCCGGTTGAAAAAACGCCATTTGAAAACGCACACCATAATCTATAAAACCATTCCGCAGCACATCCAAACTGCCACGTAAATCCAATTCTTTGTATAGCCTTTGAATAACACGATTCTCTGCATCTACTCCATGAATAGCGGCCAATTTTGCCCAACGTTTGGGCTGTGAATCTTGCAAAAAATGAATTACTTCATTTTTAAACAAACCCAGTTCAGGGCTGTAGTCTTGGGAATTGCCTTCTGTGTAGCCACCTTGTTCTGTCAGGGACTGTAATAGGGCAGATTCAAATGTATTTTCGGTCGTGATGCTCATATGTTATTAAATTTATACACTGGCTTTTTGCCTTTTTTATAAATTATATCTTTATCTGAAAATTGAAAATAGATTTTGTTTGTTTTACTTTTAAGTTTTACCTCTTTGTTTTTTTTATTCTTTAGTTCTTCTTTGTTTGCAATATATACATCATATATTATTTGATGAGGATACCCAATGCTAAATTCTAAATTATGCAATTCTAATTTTAAAATTTCTTTATTGCTAATTACAAGTGCTTTGTCATTTTTATCTTCTTTGGTTAGCTCACTTTTATTTAGTCTTTCTATTTCTTTTTGATCATCTATAATTACATCTAAGCTATTAAAAATTTGATAGACCTGAATCTTATCAATATATGCAAGTATATTTCTTATGTATGTTTCATTACATTCTTCTAAGTTTATGTCTGTAAATCTTACCCCAAAATGGGTTTCAATTTTTTTGAGTTTTTTAAAATAATTATATAAAAAGTGAGCATCTAAAGCGTCTTTTTTAAAATTTGGTTTAATGTTAAAGTTATATAATAGCTCATTTTTTCTAAATACTTTGAAGTTTTGATTAGAAACAATTTTTGACAACATTTCGTAAAACTTTAATCCGGCTAATGTTGTTTTAATGGTTTTATCAGGGATAATTTTGATATTAAACTTGAAGGAATTATTAGAAGAATTAAATTCAAGTTTTACAATAACTGTAAAACCTTGAAGGACAAATTTTAAGTGTTTTTCATTTTCGTCTGGCTGAGCAATATAAAGTTCAACTTTATAATTTTCTAATTCGAAACCATCTTCGAAAACGATTTCAACATTATCACTAAAAAAGGGGGCCCTAATTAAAGTTAGACTTTTAAATCTTGTTTCCTTTTTTAAACGAAACCCATTGAGATAGTGACTTAATTCTTTGACAACTTCTCCTTTTAAAGAGATGTTGTCAAAGCTTTTACCTTTAAGGGCTTCTGAGAATTGTTGAGCATTTTCCTTTGGGAATAACATATCCAATTTAAATTCACTTTTTTCTTTCCCATCTATTGATCTATAGCTAGATATTGTTATAAGATTATCTTTTTTACTTAAATCAAGGTTAAAATTATTTAAATTTGCAAAATTAAGGGCTACATCAGCTGTACCTATCCCTTTGGATAAATCGGGAAAGTAATTTAGTTTTAAATCTTCATAGCTTTCTTTGATTAATTCTTCTCCTGTTGCCCTATAAACAGTAATATTATTACGTTGTAAAAACGCTTTTTTTGGTGCAGAAACATATGGTGTAACAAAGAACATTTCTTTTCTATTTTCTCCCAATTCATTTATAAGCTTATCAATGATTACATTGATATTGGAATCATCCATAGAATACCCAATAAAAAGGACGTGGCTAGATGCTAATTTATCTTTTACAGCATTCCAAAAAACAGTATGTTCTTGTGATTTAGAAAAATATCTGTTATAATCAGTATTTGTGAGTATAATTCCTTCAGGGTAGGTTAAATCACCATGAATTTTAAATAAGAGTTGTTTTTTGAGATCTGCATTAGCGTAATCTTTACTATTTCTAATTACTTCAATATTATAATTGGTTGATTCAATTAGGGTATCATAATTAGTGGTAATAATGGTTTTAAAATGTGGGATTTTAGCTAAAAGCTCATGTGTGTCAGCTGAAGTTGGTTTTTTATCAAATACCTTTTTTAGGGTTTCAATTAAATAATCATTATTACCATTATAAAGGTTATAAATATCATCAGTTAGTTGAGGCAAATTTTTAGTCAACGTTAAATCATTTTTGATATGGTCTGGAAGGTTTTCATAAAAAAATTTGGAAAGCTTTTCCCCATTGGGATAACCTGCATATATAGACATACCCGCTCCTACAAATAGAACAACTTCCTCTTTTCTTATAAGCTCAAAAAGTCTTTCTTTACCCATCTTTGTTGTTGAATTTATACTTCCTCACTATTTGCCAGTTGCTCTTGTTGTTCATCCTGTATTTAAATAAACTGCCTGTAGGCAACATCTTTAAAAATTAACCTTAGTTCATGCTTAACTTTTTCAGGCAATCCATCTTTAAGAAAACCTGTTTCATCAAAGCATTCTTGTATGAACTCGAAATTATCTTGATATATCTCTTCTGTAATATTGGTTAGTTTAGTTGGTAAATCTGATTCTATGATTTCAAAAGTATCAGGGTTGAAATAACGTACCAAAGGTTTGTTGACTTCATTATATTCTCTACCTTGAAAACAAGGTTTCCCTTTACTTGACTCCCAATAAATACCGAAAAATTCTATACGATTTGATTTGTAAACTTTGCCAATCTGCAAGCTGCCATCTACTTCTCTGATAGCTTTGTTTAAAGAGATGTCACGAAGTATTTTTAATGGTTCCATATCAATGGGATCATCTTGTTTATCTTCGTCATATACCATTTTCTTATATGCACTTATCGCTTCTTCTTCGATTTCAGGTGCTGGTTCGGCTAAAAAAGTATAAAATCTTTTTTTGCTAGAATTACCATTCAACTCATCAAAAATAAAACCTTCAACTTCTGAGGAATAATGAAGCTTCCATACCCGAAAACTGCCTTTTTCCCAATCCCATCCACCAAATAAAAACTTTGCGCCACCTCTTAAATCATGAATGTCTTCACCTGGTATTTCAGAAATGATTTTCTTAACTAGTACGGTGAACAAATCAGAAAGATAAACCAGGACCTCATCAAGTTTTGCAGCCGGAGACTGTAAATAATTATCTAAATGTATAGAAGATATTAAGTTCAAAACTAGAGGATATGCCCTAATGGTACTGCCTGCAAAGCATAGCAAGCAATCCTTTCTTGGTAGTTCAAAAAGTTTGATGCCGTGTTTCCATTTTTCACCACCTGTAAGACAGCTATCAGTTGCAAATACTAATTCTTCTGTATCGTTGGCTTGGCGTATGTATGCAGTACAAAGTGTCATTATAAATGTTTTAATGTATACTTGTTCTCATCGAGTTGAAAAGAAAGCTCTTGAGTTGTATTATTAAAGGAAAACAGGTTATAAGCAGTCCAAACAGGTCTATAATAGCCGTTTGCTTTAAATACATCAGAATAAAGAATATAACTTTCATTGTTTATATGGTCTCTACACTCAATTTCAAATCGACCAGTAAAATTTTGTCTTTTAACATTCACCTTAAATTCTAAATTAAAATGATGTTGAATTGGATCTAATCCACTAGCTTGAAGAAAACTTCTTACTGCCGTAAAGGATTCTACAATTTCTACCCTACTTAATAAATTACCCATAAGTTATTCAATTACTTTTACTTTACCCGTTACCACTTCACTTATTAATGCAGTGCGGTATTCGGTTAATAATTCAATCAGTTTTTCGGTTTTGGCTTTTTTGGCAACGATCACGGAACATTTGGTTTCTATATGTCTGGCGATGGATTGTTGTTCCTGAATTTCTGGGAAAGCAATTGGTAAATCTGCAATGAACTCCCAACTTACTCGGGGCATCTTTGAGCCATAAGTAGAGCTATTTGTAACTTCAATAAATGACGAATCCAATATTCTAAATTTCGCAAATTCAGGATAAACTTCTTGTTTAGAACGGAAAACATAGAAATCGCCAACTGCTTGACCATCAAAATTTGAAAGCCAAACCTTGGCTAAGTAAGGTCGCAGTTTTCCAAATAAAATATCTTTTGGCCTGAACCTTACTCCTTGTCCAGCAAAATCAGTGTCTGTTTCTATAAACTTTCCCGATTTGCTCTCAATATTTTCTAATCCAATTTTTGGTAAATCCTCTTCAACTTTCTCTGTAATCAGATTGAAATAATATTTAAACCTCTTCACCTCCCAATGGTCTGGAATTTCCCCCAACCATTCAATGCCAGAATTTTTCATAGGTACATTGGAATTGAGGCCTTTAGTAACCGCTTGATTGATAATGGCGCTTTTTTCTTCTTCGTAGAGTTCGAGCAAGCGTTTTTTATCAGCTATGAGTTCGTCTAACTCGGCAGTTTTGTGATCGAGGTAGTTTGCGATTGCGGTTTGTTCCCCAGGGGAGGGAAGTGCTGTTAGTAAGTCAATGACTTTATCAATTTTTAGATTTATTCGTGTAAAGCCATTTGCACCTGTGAGCAAATTGTGACGGTGTTGTTTACTATGTAACTGATAATTTAAAAACTCAGGGATAATATTCTCTTTTGTGATTCTGAATCCTTTACAGAAGCTATTTAAATACGTTTCAGGCAATTCATCTATAAGAACCGCAGACTTGCCAACATCATCATAATTTTCTGAACTCATCAAAAAGAACAAGTCTCCTTTATGAACAGTATTCTGATTTTCATTTTCACCAATGACTACAGTTTGCAAATTTTCAGGGTTTATTCTAAAGTTATTTGCAATATTGGTGAATGGAATGAAATACTTATTTTCTTCATGATTTGATTGGTTGAAGTCCGCAGCACTTTTTCCAGATAAGCCACCATACATGTACCCCACGAAACGCATTCGTTTTTCTTCCCAATGCTCGGGAATTTCGTCCAAAAATTCAATTTTGGTTGGTTTATATGAATCGTATTTTCTCATCGTTCCCAAATTTTAATCGCAGAAGTGAAAAGATCGTTGGCTCTTTCAGTGATTTCATCCTCGTTCCAATCACCTAAAGTGATATAATCAGTTGTTTGTCTAAGAGTGGAAAATTTTCTTAATTCTTCACGCTTTTTATTCCAATTTGAATCTCGCATAACGCTGTTTAGTTTGCCTTTTACCAAAGTCAAATTACCAAGTGTGAGTAGTTTAGCGTTTCTATAGTTTTCATCGCTGTCTTCGGGCATGTTATGCCAATGATTTATCCATTTTTTTGGCATCATATGCTCTACACTAAAACCACTAAAGTTAAGCTTAGCGTTATCTGTATAATCATGATTTAATTGATATAAAGCAATACAATAAAGCACTTCTCTGCTGTATTTGTTTATGAGTGATGCACTATGAAATGCATTTTTAAAATCATCATCATCAGGAAAACGATTTGTTTCATCTTTGTATTTTAAAAGTTCTGCCTTTATATTATCTCCGGTAATTGCATCCATTTTCTTTACCTCAGCTAGGAGGGACAAGAAAAGGTTGTTGTAGTTTTTAGTAGTGAGCTTGCAAACAGTTCTTCGGGTAAGATAAGATTCTAATACACTAAGGATTTTAACTCTCTCATCCTCACTTGAAACTTCTTTAAAGATATAGAGTATTAGTGGAAATATAGTGGTGATTTCAAACTCTCTGATTAAGTGAAAGAACCTTTTTTCGTGCTCTTCAAAAGAAATCTCTGATAAGTTTTCGCCGTCAGGTAGTTCCTGATATACTAATGCATAGTTTTTAATGTCTTTTGCAAATGAAACCAATTCGGCATCATTCATATCCTTAATGTAGTTTTTAAACTCCTTGAAAAGAGACTCCAGTTTTACAGGTGATTCTTTGAGTATTACCAGGTAAGAATAAAGGAATAGTTCAACTGTAGTCCTTCTAACCCTTCCTGAGGTTCTTTCTCTATTCCAAAACTCGATTAAATCTTCATCAGCTTCAAAAATTGAATTCCAGCATTCGTCATATAAATCAACAACGGCTTCTTTTGAGTAAAGTAAGTTTTTAAGTAATTCTGCAGTTGTTAATTTCACGCCCAATGAATTGATGGTGTCAAAGATTTGCTGCACATCATCTTCAGCATTTAAAGCCATATGAATTACAGGGAGTCTTTCAATAATCACATTGATATAAGTTCTTACATCTTCCAGATTACAATCAGTTAAAATTCGTTTCCGGAAATATAAATAAGCGCCAAGTATTCTGTTTTCTTGTTCAATTCTTTTATCAAACTCTTCCGGTTTTAAATCTTTGAATTTATACCACAAATCAATGTTATCGTTTTTGTCTTGAATAACACGTTGAAAATGTTCTCTATCAACTTTTGAATGAAGGATTCTAATTTTTTCATTACCATAAGAGTCTTCAAAACTTAAAAATTTTCCTATCCACTTTTTTGCACTATCGTCTTCTGATACATCATGAAAAGCTTTCAAAAGGATACATATAGTTGTTAATCTTTGTTGGCCGTCAATAAGTTCATATTCTGTTGCGCCTACTTGAGTTGACATCATCTGTTTTATGATGATTGTTCCTATAAAGTGTTCGCTAGTGGTTTTAGGATTATCTTTTATTTCTTGATACTCTTCTAAAATGTTTTCCCATAATTCAGACCAACTATCATTTTTCCAAACATAGGTTCTTTGAAAAAAGGGAATAATGTATTGACTTGGCCCATTGAGGAAAGAGGTTAATTTTGCTTTGGTTGCACTTAACATTTTTTATATTTTTAGTTTAATACTGTTTTCTCCATTTCCAATACTTTTTCTTCCAAAGCCAAAATTTCAGCTTTGATATCTTTCAGAGGCCTTAAAGGCTTAAATTCATAGAAATATTTTGTAAAATTTATTTCATAACCCACTTTGGTTTTGTCGTGATCAATCCATGCTTCAGGTAAATGGGGTATTACCTCTGCTTTAAAGTATTCTTCAATGGTTTGTGGAACCAACTTGCCGCCGGCATCTTTTTTTAGGAAAGGAATGTTTTCATAATCCCGTAATGAAGTGTTGGGTTTTGGTTTACCTTTGGATTTAACAATCTTGCCTTTTTCTTTGAGAGGTTGCTCAACGGTTATGCGCCAATAGCCAAAAAACTCATTAGGAAGAATTTTGCAAAACTCATTTTCTACAAAATTCCCATAGAGTTGGGTAATAAACCCAATCCCTTTTTCATTGCCGTTTTCGGCTATCTTTTTACGTTTGTTGCCTAAACTTCTGTCCATTCTTTGCCAAATACGGTTAAAGTCTAGTTTGCCATCTTTTAAAAGTTCTTCGTCTTTTGTACCGGTTGCATTGATTAATTGAACTTTTCCTTTTCGTTCATTACTTTTTTTATTGGTTACAACCCAGATGTAAGTGCTAATGCCAGTGTTGTAAAACAATTGGTCTGGAAGGGCAATTACCGCTTCCAACCAGTCATTTTCTATTATCCATTTGCGAATATTGCTTTCACCACTTTCGGCCGCACCGGTAAATAAAGGAGAACCATTAAAAACAATTCCAATGCGAGTGCCACCTGATTTCATTTTGGAAATCATGTGCTGCAGGAATAGTAACGAGCCATCATTGATTCTGGGCAAACCTGCACCAAAACGACCACTCATCCCTTTGTTATCGTGTTCTGATTTAATGGTCTTTTGGGCTTTTTTCCAATCTACACCAAATGGGGGATTGGAAAGCATGTAATCAAATTTTTCATCCTCCAATCCATCAATTGTAAATGTGTTTCCAAATTTGATATTGCTTGGATTTTGGCCTTTTATAAGCATATCAGATTTGCAAATGGCATAGGATTCCGGGTTGATTTCCTGCCCAAAGACTTTTAACTCTGCTTTCGGGTTGAGCTCATTTATATATTGCTCACCCACTGATAACATACCCCCTGTACCGCAAGCAGGGTCGTAAAGTGTTTTTACGATACCCTCTTGTGTTAAAATTTCTTTATCTTCAATAAACAAAACATTTACCATTAGTCTAATTACCTCCCTGGGGGTAAAATGCTCCCCAGCAGTTTCGTTGGACTGTTCTGCAAACTTTCTAATAAGCTCTTCAAAAGTGTAGCCCATTTCCATGGACTCCATATCTGTTAAATCTATTTCCTGAAATGATTTTACCACCCGGAACAAAATATCAGCTTGGGGACCATCCATTCTGTCAATCTGGTCATCAAAATTGAAATACTCAATTATTTCCCTGGCACTGGTTGAAAAGCCGTTAATGTATGTTCTTAGATTGATTGCAATATTGTTTGGGTCAGCTATAAGTTTGTCAAAATTAAACTGGCTCCTGTTGTGGAAGTTGTAACCTGCAATTTTATTAAGCGCAACGTCCTTTGAACTTTCTTTTAATGAGGCCACTTTTGGCAGATAGTCCAGCACTTTCTGTTTGGAGGGCTCAAGCACACAGTCTAAGCGTCTAAGAACGGTCATTGGCAAAATCACCTTTCCATAGTCTGATTGTTTGTAATCACCTCTAAGGAGGTCAGCAACACGCCAAATCAGGTCGGCTTTTTCTTTAAATCTCTTCATTTATAATATTGTGATTTTTTAGATTAATGATTTATAAAAATGGGGAAGTATTCAAAGATACATTTTAATCCAATTTTGACAAATCTAGTTTTTGTGTGCAATAAATTTTCTATGATTCAATTCTCCAAAATAAAAGGTCTAAATGTATTCTGGCTATTCCTTTCTCGTATGAGAGAATTAATGCTTTGTCCTGATACAATTTACTCAGGTCGGGATTTAAACTTTTAATTGTATTCCATTTAGGTAAGTCGGGATAAAATGCTGTCAAACCTGTTGCAACATCTCTGTCTAAAGGAACTTCTAAATTTACTAATGTTGCCAAATTTGCTTCCAAATCATTAGGCAACTCTAAATAATCTGCCATATACTTATTGTAAACAACGTCTCTGAAAAAGAGGTTTAGTGCTTTGCGAGCAGCGCCCCAGCTTTGTCCTTCTTTAGGGAATTTATTCAAGAGGTCAATAGTTAATTCGTCCAGATAGTCAATATAATGCTTTGTAGTTAGATGATTTCTGAATTCTTTTAAATTTATCGAATTTTCGAAATAAGCCCGACATATATTAATTAGGCCTTTAGCCCCTTGATTTCTAATTGCTGATGGCCCTACCGCTGTTTGAGCTACCCGTTTATGAATGTTTTTGATGAATTCTTTCTTATCCATTTCTATATTTAGATTTCTACAGTAACTGATTTTTGATACTTTTCTGAGAATTGAATTAAAATACTGTTAATCCAAACAACTCATGTATTCAGACAAATACTTTTTCTTTTCTTTTGATTTATATTGTACAATGTAGCGTGGATGATCAAGTACTTTTATTGTTTCAAACAAACGTTCTTTATCATTAATGATTTTTAGATATTTTGCATTTTTCTTACCAAGTACTATACAAGTTTTTGTATCTAAACCAAATTCAATCTGCTTTTTTAAACTAGAAATAATGAATTTTTCGGTTGCTTTAAAAAGTTCTTTATAATCGTAGTAGTTGCAATTTATCCAATTTCCCTTTTTGTTTTTTTCAATAAAACCAAGTGGTGAGGTGGAGTTGATATAATAGTCATTATAAAATTTTTCAACCCCACCATATTCTTGAATTAGTTCGTAAATAAAAACAGAAGAGGGCTCATGAGTTGAAACTGAATTAATATCAATATTACATAGCTCTGAAAGTCTTTTAGTATCAGTAAATGGTATTCCAGTAACACCAGCACCTAATCTTCCCGGATTAATGCCTAGAATCAATTTTCTTTTATTATTGTCATTGTAAAATTTATTATAAAAAGAGTCTATAATGGAAAGTATTTCTTTATTCTCTTTGAATGGGTTCATAACTTGAATATCATTAAGAAGTTTTCCATTAAAATCAAGCTCTCTGTTAAATTTTATTATTCGTTTTCCAAATGTATCCAAAGTGTTCCGGGATTTAGGTTTGATGAATTTATTCGTTGAATTATTTATTTCAGATTTGAAGTAAATGCATTCATTATCTTATCATTTGGTGAGGTAATTAAGGCAAATATATTATCTGTATTTGCAGTTGATTTTACTTGGATTTCTACTCCTTTTTCATTGTCAGTCAATGTAATTTCTATTTTTCCGACAACCGTTGCTTTTGAATATATAGCAGCAATCTGATTTAAGAAATCGTTTGTTTCAATTTTTTTAAACCCACCTGCTTCAAGCGCACTAATACACTTTATCTTTATAGGCTCTATTTCACCTTTAACATTAAAGTTTTTTTCTTTACTTTTCCTAATGGCCATATCTTTATTAAAATTTAATTTTGATTATTAAAAGTTTACAAACTACCAAAGTTTGTAAACCAATATTGAGAGCGCTCTAAATTATAGTTTCATCTTTATTTAAAACAAATGACTTAACCCCAAAAAGTATAGCTGCGACAATATCAATTGGTGCCCATAAAGCCTTGTCATAAAGATAAACCGGAATGATGGGGTTGAAAACTACTGCAATTAGACCAAAGGCAATCACCCAAAAGTTAATCCCGTTTTTTAATTCAGTAATGATAATCAACACGGCCACCAATGTAATTACTATTCTAAGAAATGTATAATAACCTATTGGCAAGTTTGCTAATGCCAGTAGCAGCAAGAAGGCACATATGAGGAGGAGGGGTTTCAATTATTGTCTAATTGTTAGTTATATCTTTAAAATCTATTTGATCAAATTGAGGTAAAGATTCATTTGAATCAAAAAAGTCATCTTGAAGTTTAAGCAAGTAAGATGGACTTATGATGTCTTCCTCCAAATAGTCTTCAAAATCTTGATGAACTTTTAATATTTTTTCATTATCAATTTTTAGTTTACTGCGAATCACTTTGAAAAATTTAATCTCGCTGTATTCTACTTTTTCGTCTGCTTTAATGGTGTCTATTGCAGCTTCGACTAATTTCAATTCGTCTTGTTCAGACAGGTTGCTTGATGTCAATTCATTTAGATAATCCCTTAAAAATTTATACCCGTCTTTATTGATTTCCGACAATAAATTGTCCATCTCTTTATTGATGTCAATATCACCAAAGAGTTTTTTTTGCTGGTGCATTTTTTTTATTAAAACAATTTCTCTTTTGTCAATGTCTCCGTCACAAGCCATACAAGAAAATGCTGTCTTGAGCAATAATTTATTGAAATTTACTGTTTCCATATCTAATTGTTTTTAAAACCGATTCTTGGCCGGTCGTTGTTAAGTTCAATATTCTCACCATCCATTTTTGCCTTGATGTTTATGTATTTTCTTAATTCATCTTTCGGAAAAGGTTTATATGATTTTATAACTTTCTCCAATAAATCCATAGTTATTCTTGAATCATCAGCCATTGCTATTGAAGTTGCTTCATTCACTATTGATTCAATGTCAGAGCTAACATAGTTTTCTGTTAGGGCAGAAAGTTTATCGTAATCAATGCCGAAATCTAAAACCATTTTTCTGACATTTAGACTCATTTCAAAAAGTGCTTTTCTTAATTTTAAGTCTGGAGGTGGTAAATAGAATTTCTTTTCCAAGCGACCTGACCTAAGCATTGCAGGATCTATCATATCAGGATAATTTGTTGCTCCAATTATGAAAATTCCCTTTTCTCCTGTTCTGTCCATTTGAGCCAACATTTCATTTACTGCACTTTTTGACATCTCGTGAGAATCACTATCACGATTTGGAAGAAGTTCATTTATTTCATCAATGAAAATGATTGTGGGAGCATTTTTTTCGGCATCTTCAAACATCTGAGCAATGTTTTCCTGTGTAGCGTTTACATACCTACTCTTTAATCTTGATGGAGTAGTTAAAATAAAATTGAAGCCTACTTCTTCGGCAAAGTGTTTCGCGAAAAATGTTTTACCACATCCCGGTGGGCCATACAAAACCATACCATTTGGTAATTTAGCTCCATATCTACTCGCCTTTTCAGGGTTTTGTAAAACATCAATGACAGACCTTCTCATTTCGTTTTTTAAATCATCTAACCCTGCAATGGCTGAAAACCCTTTTCCTTTTTTTATTTCCTTAAGTTTCGATTTAGATACTTCTGACGGTGATGAAAGCTGTTGCACCTCCATTTCTCCATTAATTGATTTTATGAAGTCTTTGACACTATTAAAACGATTTTCAGCATTTGGCTGTAAAGCTTTGCTGATAATGTTTTGGATTTTCTGGTCTGTAATTGACGAAAACTTTAAAGGTTTTTTTCGTTCTTCGATAACTGCATCTTCCAACTTTATAGTATCTGCTTTGTATTTTGAAATTTCTACAAACCAAGGTGGTAAACCTTCCAATAAATGATAATACAAAGCACCCACTGAAAAAATGTCACTTTGTACTGAGAATACCTTATTAAAAGTTTCATTTGCAGTATAAAACGGGTTTAGGCCTTCCTTTTGAAACTCTTTGTGTGATTGGCTTAGTAATCTGGCATAACCAAAATCAATTATTTTTGGTACCGGTACTTGTCCTGATAAATCAAGCATCACGTTTAAGTTTGTAATGTCGTTGTGAATTATCGGATTTTCCTGATTGTGCAAATAGTTTAAACCATTTAACACACCCAAAATAATGTCTTTAGCTTCGTAGGGGTTAAATGTTTGTTCTCTCTTCATTTTATCAGCAAGGGTCTCGCCACTTATAAAGTCCAAAACAGCGAAGGCGTATTTTTGATTTTCAAGAATGAGGTTGCCGCTATCCCTAAACTTGACAATATTGGGGTGTTTGAGTTTTTTGAGTATTTCAATTTCAAGTATGTCGCCGTTTTGGTCAAATTGTGTGCGGTGTAATTTTGAATAGACAAATAGTTTTAATAACCTTGTTTTTCCTTGTGAATCTTTTACACGATAGGTTTCAGCGTAGTTCCCCTTTTTTAAGAAGAAAGTCACTGTGTGTTTGTTGTCTATGACTTGACCTTTATTTAATATGTGGTTTGATTTAATCATTTAAAAAGCTTCATTTACATTACTTGGGCGTGTGCTAAAGTTTCCTCGTTCTTGTAGTATCAATTCATAAGTTAGAATGCTGTTTATTAAAGATTGTGGGTCATCTTTTCCTATATCTTCATTTGCAATAAAGCCTCCTTTAAGAGTTCCACAATCAGTTTGTTTCATCACCTTTTCAGGATTCCATCCTTTTCCATAATAAAAGAATGGTTGATAGATGCCATTTGGTAATTCAAAGGTATAAGTACTCCTGTTTTTAATATAGGCGTGACTTACCACTTTCTCTCCTTTTTTGATAATTACTAATACATCTGAGTTGTGAGGTGTAGTAATCTTCATTTCAGAACAGCCCCATCCGGAACAGGAACTGTTTCTTCCATAACAATAGGAGTAAGGCGTTGACCCGGTGCTTAGAGAATTATTGATGTACTTGTCATAAATTGCCTTTTCTCGTCGTTCTTTTTCAAGCTTGGCTTCTCTTTCAATACGCTCAGCTTCTTCTCGCTTTTCACGTTCAATTCTTTCCTGTTCTAATTGATAAGTGCGCTGAGCTTCTTCAACTTTACGTTTTTCTACTAACTCGATTCTTTGTTGTGCTTCTTTTGCTAAACGTTGTTTTCTTTCAGCTTCACTTTCACAAGAAGAAAAAACTATTGCTAAAAAAAATAGCGATAGAAGTAATTTTGTTATTAACCTCATCTTCTTATCTTTTTATCCAACCAATACAGTATCATCACCGCTTGGTCTTTCATTAGGTGGTAATAAATCATACAAGGAAACAACCACAGGTCTTAAGTCATTTACATTAGGATTCTGGCTTATTAATTGCAACCCATTATTAATTAAGGTTCTTGCTCTATTACTATCCTTCCAATGTAATGAATGAAAATTATCGTCAAAACCTCTAACAATAGCAATTAATTGATATATCATTGTTAATTTGAAATAGAAACTTTCAATCTCTTCTAATAATAAATTACCGTGTTTTACGTCTTTTGCTCGAATAACTTCATCCAATTGCGAACGGAACTGATTTACCACTTGTGTGGTAGTATTATTTCCTAAATCATTGTTGGCTTTTTCTAATCTGTAAAACTCTTCTTTTAAGGTTTCTTCTAGTTTTGGCCATTCTGTTGTTTCGGATAATTCGTCAATTTTTTTTAAAGACCTTCTTAAATTTGTTAATACTTCCTGCTTACCATCTACATCGTTTTTATTGTTTTCAAATGATTTTTCGATATGCTCTAATTCCGCTTCAACTTTGGCTATTTGACCATTATCAGAATTACTATCTTGTTTTAATTCTGCAATACTTCCTTTTGCCTTTCTTATTTCATTTGCTAACCAAGAAGTTTCCACAGATTGCACTTTGTCTTTATCTACTTGAATTTCAGATGTATGGTCTAAATAAGGAAAAAAAGCTTGAACAAATATTTCTTGAGATTTGTTAATATTTATTGTTAATTCCACTTCACTATTTTCTGGTAAAAGTGCTGGTAAATCATTTCCTGTGATTATTACATCATAAACGTGGTCATTATGTATAGCCCTTGTTCCATCAGAAGCATGCTCACCTTGATAAAGTGGTATTTTGATAAAATCAGAATCCATACCTGGCCGAATTTGCTTTTGCGTTTTTAATCCGTTTCTAGTCCCTACAACTGGAAAAGATTTATTTCTTTCCAAACCTTTTACTTGTGAAAACACAATTTTTCCTGTCGACTTTTGTTTTATTTCAATTCCAAAATTATAGGGAAGTGTTTGCATTTCACTAAATCCTCCAAAACCTGCAATAACACTAAAACTAGAAGGCTCACACTCAAGCATATTTCCTTTTTCATCATAAAGTGTAACATTAAATACATTTGTACCTTCTTTTAGTTTGACTTCTATAATATCACCAATAGTATTAATTTCAACCTTCTCACTTGACCAAGCTTTATCACCTCTAGCAAATTCCGCAAATACTTTTTCAGGAATTTTACCTTCTGTTTTATCTGCCAAAATTTTAATAGGCACAAAAAGCTCAGACTCTACCGTTGCAGATTCGTTGGCAATTTCCAACTGAATTTTTGTTTTATCTCTGGTTTGTTCTCTAACTTCTTCTGAAACATCAACCGTTGATGCATATAGGGCAGCACCTTTTGAAACTACAGTCATTGGGTCAGCACTTGTATCAGGTTTGCAAATTTGTTCCTCCAGCATTTTTCTTAAAACTGGTGAAAATGTTGGGCCTCCAACAAGAATTAAAGAATCTAAAGAAGTGCCATCCAAATTATTTCTTTCCAATAGTTTTTTGCTTATATCTATTGCCTTTTGGAAAACAGGTTTAAGTGCTGTCGAAATATCTGATTGAGAAACAGTAACATCAATCTCTATTTCTTCACCATCATCATCTATTCCGCATCTATCTTCTTTATATAAATTGTACTCTTCTTTAAAGGAGAGTTCGTTTTTCAGTTCTTCAGCAAATGATTTTAATGCTTCTCTATACTGAGTTTTTGTTTCTTCATCATTCATTATATTATCTATAGAAAAATTTTCTATGATATGAGGCAATATTATTTCGTCAACAATCGCAAAATCTAAATTTTTACCACCCAAATAGTTGTCTCCTTCCGTGTCAATTACTTTCATGATGCCTTCTTCAACCTTCAATAAGGCTGCATCAAACGTTCCACCCCCAAAATCAAATACCAACCAAAAACCGTCTTTCTTATTAGAATCTAAACCGTAAGCCATTGAGGCTGCAACAGGTTCTTGTAAAACTTCAATATGACTAAAACCTGCTAGTTTACCTGCACGTCTTGTTGCATCAATTTGATTCGTTTTAAATGCTGCTGGGACAGTTATTACAATTGAAGAGAAGTTTTCATCCGTAATAAATGACTTTAAACTTTTAAGTATTTCTGCGGATAATTCTTCTGAACTCAATTCGGTGCCTAAATGAGAACTAAAATATTTTTTATCAGTTCCCATTGTTCTCTTAAACTCAATAAAGGCATTATTTTCTACTTTTTTTGACAATGCAGCTTCTTTTTCACTTCGATATGCTGCATAGGCTTTATCTCCCACTAAAACACCTTTTTTATTATAAGCTACACAGGATGCCATTGTATCTTTTTGAGGTAATTTTTTTATAGTTGCTTCACCATTTTCCATTCTGGAAATTGCGGAATTTGTTGTTCCTAAATCAATTCCGTAATCAATTTTTGTTCTTGCCATTTTTATACTTTTTAATTTTGTGAGACATCAACTTGTGCTCTTTGAATGAGAATTCCGTTAAAGTTAACTTGTGGTTTTATTACAGCCGAAATGATCCTTTTACCTTCTGCTAAATTTTCGTCAGTAATGAAATTTATGACATCAATATTATTTCTTTCGTCATATTCAGTATTTAAAAGGTTAATCATTTCATAACCATTTGCTGCAAAATTGTTTTGAATTCGTTCGATTCCCTTTATAAGAGGTTTCAATCCTTTTGTTTCTTCATCCATCTTTGATATATTCTTTTGCATTCTTACAATTTCATCAGCCACTTTTAAAGCCAAAGAGTGGTCGGCTTTTTCGTTGGAAGCAACTGGCTGTGATTTGACTCTTTCTTGTTGAAGTTTTAACTGTGTTTCTAGAACTTCTACCAATTTGTTATCTAATTTGACACTTTCTTCTTCCAATGCTGCTTTGGTGTTCTTAATTTGGGTTTCTACATCAGTTTTGCTTGACTTAATGCGTTTGCCCAATAACCAATAAACCAATCCTCCTAATAAAAATGTTATTAGGGTGGCAATAATCCAATACAAGCGGTTTTTTTCCACGCTACTATCCAATTGAGCAATTTGAGTGTCTGTCTTTTCTCCGGTTTCTTGGATTTGAGTTTCCAAATCGTCTGCAATAATGGTAATATTACTTTGATTTGCTTTTATCAGATTAGTTAAGCTGTCATTTGTATTTTCAAGAATTACAGACTTGTTGGTCAAGCCAATTATTGCATTCTGTTGTTGGTTTATGGTTGTTTGTTGGTTATTCAGTCTTGAATTCAGCCCTTCAATCTCCTGTTGTTGCTTTTCAAGAGTTTGCTGTATTGCCGGAATTTCCTTAATTAACAAGCTATCTGGTTGGTTTTGAGCAAAAATGCTTGTTACACCGAAAAGGACTGTTATAAATAAAGTTTTATTCATTGTTTTTTGATTGATTTAATAAATTGATCTAATCCCCTTCGGATTATAATGTTGATAGTGGGTTTATTCTTTAGTTTTTCGACTAAACTTGGTGAATACTTGTAATAGAATTTGATGAAGCTTCTACCAATTTTTGTTTTGCTCAAGTAATCATCTCTAAATTTTCTCAACTCAAAAACTTGTGGATGGTTATAATCACCATAAGCCATTGTGGCTATATAGCAACCATCACTTGCGCTACTGATAGTTGAGCCAACTTTCTTCGCTGTAGATTTCGCTTGAGCTGTTCTTACGTCTTTCCAAAAGCAGATATGTTTTACCTGGTTTATTTGAATAGGTCCAAGTTTGCTAAACAAGAAATCTACAAGGGTTTTATATTCCGAAACTTTGCTTTGATTTGAGCAACGCTGTATGGCTTCAACGTCATTGATACTTATTCCATCACTGACAATTTCAACAACTTTGTCCCAATTTAAACAGTTTGCCTTCATTCTATCCACTTTCGAATAATTGATGGATTGATTATATGACATTGTCATTGACATCTTAGCAACTTGAAAATCAATTTCACTAATAGCTTTTTCGTAAGCCAACTTAATAGAGTTCAATAATGCAATAGCCTGATTTAACTCACGGTCTTTCATTTCCTCAAGAGTTGCAAGACTGTCTTTTGCTCTATCTTTCGTTAGTTTACCAACAGCAATAGAATCAGCTAACTTTGTAAGTTCTTTAGATGATTCAAGGTAGTTATCACTTGAATCATTTTCTTGACTTTCGTTAAAATAGTCTATACCACATTGCATTATTTCATTTGCCAATTGGTCAGCAATTGCTTTGTATTTTAGCTCACTTGTGCCGAGCAGGGATTTTAGTAGTGATAAATCTTCTTTTGTGTTTGCGAAAAGCTTTATACCAAATTTATAGGCATTGCCTTTGTCTGCCTTTCGTTTCTTTTTGGTGGTTTCAATTTGAGATTCAATCTTGTATAATGGCTCGTTAGCAAGTTTTTGAGAGAGATAATGATAAGACAATCCATCGCAATTGTCTAGTATTTGTATTAGTTCCTTATTTGTGTAATTTTTTTTTAGATACTCTTGTACTTCTTCAACAAATTTCTCAAGTTGATCCTCTTTATCTATCGTATTTGCGGTGCCAACTATTGAGTTAACAAAATCTTTAAAATATACAGAATCTATTAGTTTTATTTTTGCATCTATACCTTCAATCAATAAATTATTGTTATTACTTAAAAGTTTATAAGTACCTAAATTGTTGAATGCAGAGAAGTTTTTGGAATTAACATCTTTGTCGGTTGTTACTTTTTCCCAAATTTCCACCGCTTTTTCTAAATTGCCTGCTATCAAATGTTGAATTCCTATATCTTCAATAAACCAAAATAATGCGTAATTTACTTTATCTTGGTTTTGTTGAATACTTGAAAATGCTTTGTTTATTACTTCAATGTCTTTTCGAGAGATTCTAGGTAAAAAGTGGAAATCAATTTCTGAATCGGTATTTTTTCCAACCTTAGCGTGAGCTGTAATTCTTGTTTTATTCCTTTGTAGTTCTCTTGCAGTTGCATTTGAGAGAATACCCGCAATTCGAAAAGGGTTGTTTGAAATTATTTCCATGTTTAGAATATTTACATAATACTATCTAGTAATCATTTGATAGATTTTGTTTTTTATTTCCACTCGACCTCAAAACACAATCCCGAAGGTTAATTTTAATGTATACTCTCTTTTAATGGGGAGTAGTAGTAATCAAGCGAAATCATTTAACAGAAGTGGATATCAACTCTAATATTCTTTAACAGCTACCAATTGTTTATATCTTGTAGCTCCACCACACACAGTTTCAATACCACGGTTTTAATTTATAAATGGGGATATTTAAAAATGGGGATATCCAAATATATAAAAAAATGTTAAAACCCTATTGTGTCAAAACTACAAAAGCAGGTTGAGGTGATTTTACGGGATTCCTCATTTTGGCTAAAAAACTTGTATTTCACAGGCTATGCTTGAATTTTATTACACTTTATGTAGGTGGTTAAGTGATAGTTAACTATTTTTAGCAGGTGCATTTTCAATTTTTTTATCAATTAAAATTTTTCAAACAATGAAATATATACTCATACTTTTTATTAGTTTCATCCCCTTTTGGGGTTTTGCCCAGGAGTGTGATAAGACAGTTTTTGAAGCTCATGAGGTTGTTGGGCAAAAAGCGACTGTGTGTGGGGTATTGATGCAGGTAGCATCGCCCAAAGGAATTAGAGGGAATCCTACTTATTTGAACATGGGGAAGCGGTATCCTGATCATCCGTTTACAGTGGTTATATGGGGCAGAGATTTTATGCAGTTTCCTATGGGTCAACTTAAGTCATATGAAGGGAAGCAAATTGCTGTTACCGGGCTTGTAGAGGAGTACAGGGGGAAGCCGCAGATTGTTGTTAAGGAGGTGGGGCAGATTGTTTTGATTGAGGAATGATTGTTTGAAAATTCCAAATTATAAGCACCCAACCTTCAGTACCCTCCTTCATTAAAATTACGGAGGGTGAAAACTTTCGGTTGACAAAGCAAATTCCAAAATGGCATTAAGTGTTCTACCATCAATCAACTTACAGATGAGTTACTTATAAAGCTGTTTCAAGTTTTTAATGAATGGATGAAAGTGAATAATTTTAATAGCCACACCCGGGACTTGTGATTTCAGGTTGCAGCGAATGAAGCTGATGTGTTGCTCGAGGATTTCTCCACCTACCATATCGGTGAGAATTTGGGTGCATAGTTTTTTGAATTGTTTTCTTTTGGCATAGGATACTTTTTTGGTTGTAAAGATGTTGATCGTGATTTTTGAGTCGTCGTTAATTTTAAAGACCGGTTGGAAATAGAGTTGGCTGATCTTAATTTTGAAATTGGACGGGCCCACGGTAGTGTCATCTTTTAAATCTTCTTTTCTTTTGTTGAAAGTTACCACGTTCCAGTTGTCCATTGGCGGTGCGCTTTCTACTAAGTCGAGTATAGCTCTTTGCATATCGGGGTCATCATTTGTATAAAGTACGAATGTTGCGGGTGTGGTGTAAGTCTTGCTGAATTTTAATTCGCATGCAATGTCATCGTAGTAGTAGTCTAAGTATGTTTCCAGCCACTGGTAGAGGTCTTGCTGTTCATCAGTTGATAGTAGTGGCAGGATGTATAGTTTTTCCTGGTTGTCTTGGAACCAGGTCCAGAATTCTTGTGGTTTCATGTTTCAGGTTTTTGGTTTAATGTTCAAAGTTTAAAGTTCAAAGTTCAAGGTTGCATTTGATTGACGAGTTCACTTCACTACGTTCGTGATGACGGTGCTTTTTTATTTTCTCTTATCAATTGAATTTGCGGGGAATGCTAGGACGTTTACCATTTCGCGGAGGCGGGAGCGGACTCTTTCTCCGTAACGGTTTTCGATTTCGTGGGCGTTTAGGTTTGAGGTTAGGTGGGTTTGTTTGTTTTGTTTTGCATTTAGCCCCTGGCTGAGGTCGTAGCGGGTGATCAGGATTTCTGCCATTACGTTGCAGTCGTGTCCGTAGTAACGTCCTGTTGGTTCTGCGCCGAGGTCGTCGAAACAGTAGGTTCTGAGAGCGCTGTATTTGTTAATTGTGTCAGAGCCGTTTGTGTTGTACTCTATAACAATATTGCGAGTGGGGAACATGCCATAAGGCCTTGTTTGGGGATGGATGTATGGTATCAATTGCATCAGGGTGGTTTTGCCACAGCCCACCGGACCAGTGAGAAGTATGCCTTTATTGAGGTCAATGCCATTGGCTGTGCAGGAGTTTTTGTCTTTGATGGTGTAGATCATCAGTTTGTAGATGAGGTTGTGGTCTTCTTTGTATATCCGGAAGTGTTCGCCGAAGCGTTGTTTTCCTTTTGCTTCGATGAACTCAAGGGTGTTGTTGAAATCGTAGATGATTTGATTGTTGATGTATTTGCCCAGGGTGTATGTGGTGTTGTTGTCGATGATGGTGAAGAGGTTTTTCATTGGTTTTGTGTTTTAATGATGATTTTGGATTTGTTGACGAGTTCACTTCACTGCGTTCGTGATGACGGTTACTTTTTTATTGAGGCGCAAAATATTGCGCCTTTACAGGGGGGTGTCATAGTCTTTATTTCGGTTTGTTTTGAGGTGATTCAATTTTGTTTCGGTTTTTTTTGTCTTTTTCGCTTTGATTTCGAGGGCTTTTTGCATCCAGTTTTGGGCGGCGGCTTGCCAGTCTTTGATTGGTTTGTTGCCGGAGATGATCCAGCCGGTGGCTTTGTTGTGGTTGAAAAATTTTTCGGCCTCGGTTTGTAATTGCTTTTCCTGAAGTTGGTTTTGAAATTCATTTTTAAAAAAATTTATGACTTCTTCTTTTTTTATGTTTATTTCTGTTTTAACATGTTTATCATGTTTTATATAAGGTACCAATGCTTGTCCCACTACTTGTCCCTGTACTTGTTCACTACTTGTATCAAATTTGAGCAACCTGATTTTGCTTCCTTTGTATGGATTGTGTGATGGCAGGTATTTTATATATCCCCAATGATCGAGTTGCTTGAGGCAGCGGTGGTATGTTGCCTTGGAGCCGATTTTGGAGAGCTTCATAATTTCCTCGCGGTTGATGTAAAATGTTTCCGGGAACCGGTTGAGGTTCCCCAGCTGGAACAGCGAGAAATACAAACTGATGTGTGTGGGGTTTAACCTGGAGTCTTTGTAGAATTTTGTGAATATGGCATTCATCTGTTTGATGTAGTTCATTCTTCATGATTATTCCGCATTACTGATTTTGTTATCCTCCATCATTTTTTCAATTTCCTCCAGATTGTAGTAAAGGATTCCTCCAATTTTTGTGTAACTGAGTGTGCCATTGTCCCGCAGGGTCTGCAGCGTGCTGTGGCTTACTTGAAGTATTTTTTTTACTTCCCTGTTTTTAATCCACTTGGTCTTTACGGTTTTTTCTTTGGCCATCAGGAGTCTGAGTTCGTTAATGACATCTTCCTTGAATTGGTCGAGGTCTGCCTGGGTGATGATAGGTGTTCCCATAATTCATTTTTTTAATAAAGCCGGGAAGGGGGATATCAGCTTTTGGCTGCGACCCGGCTTTGGGTTCATAGAATGGTTTGACTTTCGTATTGCAAATTTGGGGAGTGATTAAGTGGGAAAATCATAAGTTCACCGGAGGTGGGGTGTTTTTTTAACAATTTCGCGTAAGCTAAAGTTGTACCTCAGAAGCTAATCTTCTGATATTAAGTGGTTTTTAGGGAAACGGAATTGTAATTATTTTTCAGCTTTTGAAAAATTTGGTATAGGGATTAATGCCCGGAGGCTCTCCGAAATGAGAAAAAGGCATCCATTCCTTTACTTTGGTATGATTTGTTTCGATTTTTCGTAAGGTCACGTAATCTTACGGTTTGTGGAAGGGTTAATTAGCGGTAATTTTTATCGATTTCATCGCGAAGGTTTATGGTGAGTTCTTCGAGGAATTTGGTTGGTGATTTTTGCCGGTATTTTATATCGGAGTAGGTTTTATAAATGTCTCCCAGTTCGATATTAAAAGTAGATTCAAAGAAGGAAGCTATTTGTTTGATTTCGGCTTTGCCGTTATTGATTGCGTTGCTGCACTGCAGTGCATAAATGAGCTCGACCAGGGCAGACTTACTGTGGGTCCATTCCATTGGTTGCCTGTCGTTAACTAACCTAGGGTTTCGGTTTTGGTTTGTAACCCTGTAAAATTCACCTTGTAAATAGTTTTTGAATTTTTTGAATGCTGAAAGCTTTGCCAAGATAATGTCTTTGTTAGTACAGAACCCTGAATCCATAAATTTAGTCATCCCTTTTCCAAAAATGGAAAACATAATGTTTTCCCTGAGAAAAAACAGTTCGTCTGAATTGGTGCTACCTGAATCGAGATACATCCAAAGATCATAATGCTTCTTGATAAACCTCTCCCGGTTATTGATTTGTTTCAAAATGTAGTTCTTTTGACTATCTGTGTCAATAACCGGAAAGCTTACTATATACTGTAATTTGTTCCTGTAATAAATACATTCAGATAAGATAGCAGGTTTGACATGTTTGAAGAAGTGGATTTCTTCTTCCCTGGATTTAAAAGCGTTTAGTAGTACATGCTTTTTCAATAGTGTAAGCCTGCTGTCGCAAAATTCGATGATTTTAATGGCGCTTTCCTTTGGGTCTTTCCCTGCAGACTTAATTTCTATGATTTCCTTTTCAAAGGAAATCAGAAACTCGTTAAAATTCATTAATACCAAAATTAAAACTATACAACTTAACTCAATTTATATATGCTTTAAAGTCGGGGATAGACTGCAATTTATTAAATAATTTACATAAAAATCAATACAACATTAACAATATAACAAAAAAACCAATAATGTACTGTTGTACACTATTGGTTTTCAATGGATTTTACTTTATAATAATTTTTATCAGCTTTGAGCTTTTTTGGTCTTTTCTTCCGTTTTTTTAGCTGAAAGCACGTTTCTGAGGGAGCTCATATCTTCTGAAATCTTCCTATCAATCACCCTTGCGTAAATTTGAGTTGTTGCGATCTTGGTATGGCCGAGGAGCTTGGAAACGGTTTCTATGGGTACACCGTTTGTTAGAGTTACAGTGGTAGCAAAAGTATGTCGCGCCATGTGAAAGGTCAGGTTCTTGGATATACCGCAGGCATCAGCCACTTCTTTTAGATAGAGGTTTAATTTCTCGTTTGTTATCACCGGAAGTAAAGTGCCGCTTACTTGAGTGATTGGGTGATCACTGTATTTTTGGATGATTTCTTCTGCTTTCTCCAGAAGGGGAATCTTTACCGGTGTTTTTGTTTTTTGTCTTTTGGTGTAAATCCAATTGTGTCCGTCGATGTCCTTTACAATATTATCTTGAGTTAAATGGATGACGTCCACATAACTGATGCCGGTATAGCAACTAAAAACAAAAAGGTCCCTCACCCTGTCGAGCCGCTCAATAGGGAAGTAATAGGTTTCTATGTTTGCGAGTTCGTTTTCAGAGAGAAATTGTCTTTCTCTTTTTTCATAGGTTGGTTTCCATCTAACGAATGGGTCTTTGTCAATCCACTCTATGTGATAGGCGAGGGTAATAATTTTTCTCAGCCTTTGTATGTGTTTCATTACCGTATTGTGGCTCATCGCCTTGGGATGGCCTTTTGGATAGTAGTTGTGGAGGTAGGTTTCAAAATCGCTTATAAACTTATAGTCGAGCTGCTTGAGGTAGAGGTCTGATGTTTTTAATACATTGTTTAGATACCTATGCACATAACCGATGGAAACCTCAAGGTTTCTAATGGTACCCACGGTGAGTGTGTTTTCGATTTTTATCTCGTGGTAGCTAAAGATGTTGAGTAGGGTTTTGTCTGAATTGGCTTCACCGTTATAGGCAGCTTTGACTAATTGAGCAGTGATGAATTCTCCTTTGAACTTAAAGTCCTGGAAGATCTGGAACAACCTGGCGTGTACCTGGTCAAGATAAAGATTTGTTTGTCTTGCGTGTGGTGATGTTCCTTTTGCTTTACTTTTTTTGGAATCCCAGTCATTGATGTAAACTTTTCTTTTTAGACTAATGTTTACTCTTTTGGAATTAACAGTTACTCTGGCATAAATGAGAGCTTTGTCGTTTTTGGCGTTTTTTAAATCAGCCCAAAACGAAATTGAGAAGGTGTTTTTGGTACGCATAATAATCGTCTTAAATGGTTAAACATTGTTCGACGAAAGTCAAAATTCTACAGTACCAGATGGTTAGTTAAAAATTTGAATCTGTCAGTTAAACTGACAGTTTGAAAAAATAACTGACGTATACCTGACACATTGAACTAAAACAAACCAAATTTAATGAACGTCTAAAGTGTTGAAAAACCACGTTTTCCCTATGGTTAACGTGGTTTTGGCACTTTTTTTAATTTTAAATAGTGACCTCGACAGGATTCAAACCTGTAACCTTCTGAGCCGTAATCAGATGCGCTATTCAGTTGCGCCACGAGGCCGTTTTGAAGGGGCAAATATACTTTATATTTTACTTTGGACAAAGAGAATTTAAACAATTTCAGCACTCAATCCGGCTTCCAGAAGTATGGTGCAACGGGGCTCCAGTTCTTCATAAACCCCTGTTTTTACTGTGCATTTGCCTTTGTAGTGAACAATCCAGGCGCATTGCTCTGCCTGCAAGGGAGTGTGGTCACAGGCATAAATGAGGGTTTCTATAACATGGTCAAAGGTGTTGACATCGTCATTGTACAACACAATCTCATTGTTTTTGACCTCCTCGGTCAGCAGGTCTGTCTCTTGTTGTATTTTTTCTTTATTCCCCACCTTACAAAAATATAAAATTTCTTAATGCTTGATAAATTTGGTCGCTACCCAATTGTTGCGCTCCAGATTTTCAACGAATTCCAAACCGTGTTTATTGCATTCTTTTTCAATAGCCTCTAGGTCTTCTGTGTAAAAACCACTGAGGAAAAGTGCTCCTTTTGCCGGCAAACAGGCTGCATATACTGCAATATCGTCGAAAAGGATGTTTCTATTGATGTTTGCTATAATTATTTCATAAAATTTTCCTCGCAATAAAGAAGCGTCGCCTTCATAGACGGTGATGTGCTTGCAATTGTTGCGTTCAGCATTTTCAAGCGAATTGATGTAGCACCAGTTGTCGATATCAATGGCATCAACAGGTCGTGCACCTTTCATTTCGGCTAAAATGGCGAGTACGGCCGTGCCGCAACCCATATCCAGTACTTTTTTACCTTCCCAGTCATTCTTCAGGATGTGCTGAATCATCATATGGGTGGTTTCGTGATGACCGGTACCAAAAGACATTTTGGGCTCAATGACAATATCAAATTCCACCTCGGGTTTGGGGTGAAAAGGCGCCCGCACCGAGCAGCGGTTGTCCACCAGTATGGGCTCAAAATTCTTTTCCCACTCGGCATTCCAGTTGACTTGCTCGATTTCCTTTCGTGTAAACGAAATTGAAAAACCGGTATTCTTAAGAATTTCAATGTCGTCAAGCAGGTTTTCGTTCCAGTCCTTTTTTTGAATGTAGGCCAGCACACCGGTTTCGGTTTCCAAAAAGCTTTCAAAACCGGCTTCACCCAATTCAGCAATTAGAAGGTCGCGACCAATCTCTATGGGGATTACCTGAAAGTCATACTCGATATATACCTGTTCCATTAAAGGGCTTTTATGATGTCAATAAATGAATCCACCTCAAGGGATGCCCCGCCCACAAGACCGCCGTCAATGTCCGGCTGACTGAAAAGTGAAGCGGCGTTATCGGGTTTTACGCTCCCGCCATAAATCACAGATACTGCATCTGCAATATCGCTGCCAAATGCCCCTGCTATGGTTTGCCTGATGTGTTGATGCATTTCCTGGGCTTGTTGCGGACTCGCGGTTTCACCGGTGCCAATAGCCCAAACGGGTTCATAGGCAACCACAAGGTGCTTCCAGTCTGATTTGTTTAGGTGAAACAAGGCGTTTTGCAACTGGCTTTTAACCACTTCAAAATGATTTCCTGCTTTACGGTCACTGAGTTTTTCCCCCACACAAAAAATTACATCCATTTCATTCTCAATCGCGGTTTGCACTTTTTCTTTGAGCAAATCATCGCTTTCGCCAAAATACTCCCGGCGTTCACTATGGCCTAAAATCACACGCAGAATACCAATGCTTTTTAACTGTGCAGCCGAAACCTCACCGGTAAAAGCCCCCTGCCCTGCCTGATGCATATTTTGGGCAACGATTTCTATGGGATACTCACGGGTGGTCTCAAAAGCATGCCAAAGCCCTGTAAAAGATGGGGCAATTAAAACCTCAGCCTCGGTCTTGGGCAGCTTTTCGATAAAAAAAGTGAAGAAATTATTGGCCTGAGCCAAATCTTTAAACATTTTCCAGTTGGCTGCTATAATTTTTTTTCGTTTCATCGGGAGTGGGATTATTGAATGCGGTACAAAGATAACAATTGGTCGTGAAAGGGAGGTCTTTTTTTGATGGAAGACTCCTGCCTCCTCAACCTAAGGCTGATGCTGAGAGGAAATGGTGCTGATGTTAATTTTTATTTAAAAATAAGCTGAAACAAAGAGGTTGGCTGTTTGTTGTTGTATTTTTAATGATTTCACAACAAATTACAATTCACTATTCAAATAGCTACTCAAACTGCTTTTATAACCGCTGCTATGGGCAATAAAAAAGAAAAAAAAACCATTGGAAATTCCAAAACCCCCCTGTTTATTTCACTGGGGGTCCTTGTGGGCTTAGTGGGTTTGTATTTCATTTCCCCTGCCTTTAAAGATTTTTTACACGAAGCCTGGTCAACGCTCACCAGCGGTGATGAAGAGCGCATTCAACAATGGGTCTCCAGGTTTGGGTGGTATGGCCCCGTCCTGCTGGTTTTAGGAAAAATCTTTCAGTTGTTTGCGGTTATCATACCCACAATTGCCATGATTGTGGTGGCCATATTGGCATACGGACCCCTTTGGGGTGGACTGCTGGCAATGGTTGCCATATATATTGCTGCTACTGTCGCTTATGTCTTGGGTGCCTATTTTGGTCCCGCCATACTCAATGCTATTATGGGTGCAAAGTCACGTGAATTTATGACAAACCTCATCGAGGATTATGGCTTCAGGAGCATTGTGGCTGTGCGTATCAACCCCTTGTTTTCAGGTGATGCAATTAGCTTTATAGCCGGTATTTTGAAAATGAATTACTGGCCGTTCATTGGGGCCACTATGGCGGGTGCTACCCCGTTGATTGCATTTATTGCCTGGATTGGAAGGGACAACCAAAGCCTTTTAAACGGGCTTATCTGGGCTTCTGCCTTTGGAATACTGTCTCTAGCCGGCTATATCTGGTGGGACAAAAAACGAAAAAGCAAGAAGGAGAAGAAGAAAGGCAAGTAAGCGTCTTGATGTTATTTTCTGATTTGAAGGACGGGTAGGTTTTATTAGAGTCGGGGTATTCTCCGGTATTTTTGGTTTTTAGCCCTAAATAACATCCACCCACTTTAACACAACCAAAATCACAAAAGTAATCCCGGTAGAGAAATAGATAACATCTTGCCAATAAAACGTTTTCTGCCCCCATAGTTTTCGACTCTTTTCACCATATTCCTTTTTGAAATGACCCACAGTCATTTTCCGAAAGAGAAAAGTGACTACTATAAAAATTGAGAGTGCCAATAGTATGATCCAGGTTTTTTCCATGTGTAGAAATTTTATAGTTGATGTCAACGATTTGGCTATGAGCTTTGGCACATATTGAGTACTAATATAATAATTAAATTGGTAACTGTGGGTTACTGTTTATTGATAAACGAGTTCGCTTTCCTTAAATACCTTTATCCATTTTTCCACAAACTCATTTTTTAATTTCTTTTCCTTGAGCGCTACGAAAGTTGAATAAAATGAAGATTCACCCTGTACAATATAATACAGTTGCGATTCAGTATTTTTATCACCAATATATCTTGAGGATTCAATTTTAAAAATTGCCCAATGATTCTTGCCGGTTTCGTCTTTTTCAATAATTGTCAATTTGGCTTTGGGAGCCTTTTCTTTTGTGAGCTCAAACGTCATATTGATATAAACATCCAGGGGCAGGTTCCTCATTCCTTTAATTGATATCATAGTGCCTATGATTTTCCAATTCTCCACACTTTGGTCACCCGGAACCAATTCAATAAAGTGCATTTTGTCATTTTCCTGATTGGAACCAATTTTCCAATTGTATTCTTCCGGCCAATGCACTTTCAAGCTTTCTATGCCGTTTTGGCTGAACGAAGTAAAAGCCAGTAATAAAAATAAGGTTTGTATTGCTTTCAATTGTATGTGATTTTAAATTTTGACTAAAATGAATTTGCTGAAGTTATTCAATAATTTCAACTTCTTTTGATAATCTAATGGGGTACAAGTCTGCTTCAGAAACTTGCATATAACTGTCTTTGTTCACTTCTGTGATGTAACAAGTCAATACCATTTCGGGAAGCTCGGCTTCTGGGTTTATTAAGTCTTCTACCGGTTTCAATTGGTAGGTACAATCATCCAACCAGGTAATGGCCAATTTTAATTTAAAATTATTTTCTTTGCTCTCCTCGATTTGATAATTGTCTGTTCTGGTGATTATTGAAATACCGCTTACTTCATCAACAATCCTGAATTTTCCGGTTCTAATCTTGGAACAGTCCAAAGCCTTGTCTCTGCAAATTACATTAAAGTCATTTAAATAGTCTTCTGAAATCACACTTTTATCTATTTTTTCAGTTTGTTTCAAATACTTTTGGGAATTATCGCAATCATTTTTATATAAATAGAAGATTGATAACTTGTGTGTTGTACTAGCGTAATTTGGATTTATGTTATAAGACTCAATCAATTTACTCAATCCCCTATCCAGTATTGAAACCTCATAGTCAGGAAAATTGTAAAAGTCTGCCAGGTAAGTTATTCCATAATCAGTCAACATCTGGTAGTGACCGGGCTGGATTTGCAGGCCTTTATCAAATTGTTTTCTGGCTGCATCTATGGCACCGAGAAAGAAATAAACAGTGCCATAGCCATAGTAAATGTCTGCATTAGCTGAATCGACAAGAAATGCCTGATTGAATCTTCGCATGGCCGTTTTTAAATCCCCGTGCTGATAAAGGTATTGGAAACCAAGATCTATCATTTTTTTTCCGGCTTTTGTTTTGTCGCCATCATATTCTTCAAGCAATTGGGTTAAAAATTGTGTGTCAAAATCTTGCTGTTCCCGGGTTTTTTCAATATTCCCATACTCAGGCATTAGGGTTGGATCCCCATTTGCAAACTTTTGCAGCTTTGAGAAATCATCGCTCTGTGCAACTCCTGTTGCAGCAAAAAGGAAGAGCACTACTTGGAAAAATCTTGTCATAATTATATTTGATTCTTTAACCTGTTTAAACAACAACTGTCTGTTGGACTTAAAGCTGGTGTATTGCAATGCTACGATTTCCAATTGGTATTTTTTATTTAAACTTGAATTTTTTGCAAAAAAAAGAAGAATGATTTAATTTTTTGGGGATTGGGATTTTGTTTATGGGCTTTATAGAATAATCTTTTTTATTGAATTGAATTGCTAAGTTTAAAATCAATGGCTTCGAGTTGCATTTTTATTTTAGGGATTTGTGATTTAAATAGGTCAGATTTTGTTTTGCCAATTAGGAACGGCATATTACAATCCCAAGCTAATTTGAATAATAGAACTTTATATATCCAATTAAAAGGGAAAAAGTCTAATTTACTTTTTCCTTCATAAGGCTTTAAAGCCCTAAAGGCATTCTCTTTTATATCATCTTCAAGGTCAGATTGAATTACTTCTGTAAGTAACTGGCGAACCTGATCTTTATATTTTTTAAATTGCTGCTCGCAAATTTCATTTTCATCAATAAGGTATTCTGATTCTTTGGTTAGAATTTTAATTCGAACATTTAAATTATTTGTTTCCCTAAGCATTGATTTATAATAATTAGCAATATGGTTGCATTGGTTTTAAGTTGTTTTGTTACTTATCGTTTCTTAATTTGTATGCATTATAGGCTTCTTTTAGCAAAGTTGTCAAAGCGTTGGTTTTTATATCATCTTTTTTCCTGATTGCTACATAACGGGATATTTTACCGTTTCCTTCTAACAAATTTTCAGGGTCGTGCAAATCATTTCCTTTGTAAAAACCTAATTTAAGTCCTTTTTTTGACGGTATGAGTGTACACACCATTTCATTGTATTTCTGCCCATAAGTATAAGCTATCATTTTTGCAGGAACATCTATTTGCTCCTGTACTTCGGAAAGGGTTTTCAGAATAATTGTACGAATCGTCAAAGCATTAGTAATAACCTCTTCGCTGTATTGTGCCAAAAAATTGTCTATTTCTTTATTGCCAGTCATCATATTATTTACTAATATCCGTTTCGTTTTTATAAGGTTTTATTTGGGGTGCTTGGTGAAAGCCGGGGTTTTCTCGGTGGGCGGGTAGAAGCCATAGTTTATTAGCATCGATGTTATAGCTCCGTTTTTTTAATCAGTTTCTGTCGTTTAATAAGCAAATAAGATATTCCTAAGAAAGCACAAATTCCGACTATTAATATAAATAATCGTTGATTTCTTAAAAGATTCTCTAATTGGTCAATCTCATTGAGTATTTCTTGCTTTTCATTTTCAGTGTATTTATCAGAGTCAATCTCTACGAAAATCCTTGCGTGTTCAACTTCATATTTATCTGACACCATTGTTCCTAAATACCCCATTACAGTTAACGGTATTAGGGTAATGCAAAAAATCAGTAAAATGTAATAAACAACTTTATTCATATTTTCATAATCCAAGAATTCCGTTTATTGTCAGGTAGAATATTATAACCAAAAGCAGTCCCAAAATTAGGCTAACTAGATGCCATCTCATTAGTTTAAAAACTAAGTTGGTAATACTTCCAAGGGCTAAAATTCCACCACCCAAATAGTGAAGTTTGTATATCGAAAAATAAACACTTTTATTAATTAGCGGGTTTTGAGTTTCTGTTTCAACCAAATATTGCTTGAATAGTATTTCGGTAATCAGAAGCAGACAATAAATAAAAATTATATTCCCTGCGTAAATAACTATTCGATTTCGATTAAGATTTTTCAATTGTTTGTTTTTCGTTCAAATGTTGCACAATGCTTAGGCTATAACCTGTGGCGTGGATTAATCAACTAATTTAGCAAATAAAACCCAGACCTGAGGAAAATCTGATAGACACGAGTCCCGTCAGCTATCGGGACGAACTGGCCGTAGGTATTTTCCCGAGTAGCCGGGCAGAAGACATAGATTATCGCCGTGTTGTAGCAAGTTTTTATTCCGCTATGTCTTTATCAATTCGTTTTACTTCCACAGTTTTTTGATTAAAATCATAGATCATAAGTCCTACTGCAAATATTATTAAGTTTAAAATCAACTTTTCAATTCCATCAGTAATATCATCTCCAATCAGTAATTTAAGTGTCTTACTGAGTATTACAAGTCCGCCGCCAATCATAAGTATTATTGTCCAGGTTTTAATGCCAATTTTAGCGTGTTTATTTTTCATCAAAACTAAAATGAGCACGGTTATTTGGACAATGATTGGGATAAGCGCAGCCAAACTTTTTAAAACTAATAAAGCAAATAAATTCCAACATAGTAAAAGACCAAGTGATACTAATATGAAAATTTGAAAGGTTTGATTTTTAAAAACGGTTTTTTCCATAGGTTTGTTTTTTCTAAATATGATACAACGTCTCGTATAAAAACTGTGCGAGCGGGCGCGCGTGATTGTCCGCAGGACAATCCGCTGAGCAAGCGAGCACGGACTTTCGATTGAGCACTAAGATAGCATTGTTTTTATATTTTGTTGTGTACCGTATTTTTCGAGATATTTTATAGCTGCTTTTCTTATCCAAGTTATTTTATGTGTGGCAAATGGCCTGATTTCTTTTTCATATCCTTTTGCCTGCATTTTAAATATGGTTTCAATTACGTGTCCGTCCACATATTCATCATTAATGATGTTACTCAGTTTAGGAGCGTAGTCAGACAAATGTTTATATCCTAATAATAATACAAAGGGCTGCCTTCCTCTTTTCGCATTTTTGATCAAGCAAAATTTAATTATAAGGTCATAAAGTTCTCTATCCCTTCTCAAGGATTTTTTGACGTAGATAATTTGTCTAATTTGTTCTCCAATAGCCCAGATTTTTTGTTCGTAATCGTGCCAATTAGGTACATCCGGAAAGCCATCAATTGGTTCTAAATCTTTCTCCAAAATCTCTGGAGTAAGATTGTTTGCCTGATTGATCAAATCGATAATTTTATTCTTTTCCATTTGTGTTTTTTTCATATGGTACACAACATTAGTATATAAACCATGTTTTGAGGATTTATTGTTGATCTATTGCAATTGTACGACATGACCCCCCCTATTTTTTATCTAAAATAGCACTTTCTGTCCAAACAACATCTGGAGTGGTTTGACTCTATTTTTAAGACCCCAAAAGTTCCGTCAGGCTGTTGTTTTTTTCAAGCAATTCAGTATAGGCTTTGAGGTTCTGGTCGAGCAATACCAGGAGCCCGCTATACCTGTTCAAAAAGAACAGCTCGTCAAAAATGGAATCATCAAGAACCACACCCCGGCGCATGTCTATTTTTTCAAGCAACATCTCAACAATCTTCCCGGTGGTCCATTCCTGAGCCAGGCCATCCTTCAGGGCAATGGTGGCAAAACTTTCATAATAGCTCACAATGGCTGTTCGTTTCTCAAAATCATTGATCAGGGTTAAATGACCGCTGTATTTCATGGACTCATAGGTGCTGGATTTACCCGTAAAAGACACCAACTGCATCGAATTTGCAAGTACAGTCATCGTTGAGTCCCTCACCCAATCATTCCCTTGATTGTAAAGGAATTTGCCCAACATACGGTTGTTTTCTTGTAAAAAAGCGATGTTTTCTTCCAGGTTTTCACGGTCTTCAGCCAAATCAGACTTGATGCTTTCCAGGTAGTGATTGGCCTGTGTGGTTGCAATGCGGTTCTCGCGACAGGTATTGAGCAAAAATGCGCCGGTCACACCAACAAATACAACCAGTAACTCCAACAGGTAGTAACGCCAGTTTTTAAAACGTTTGCTGATTAGTTGTTTCATCGGTCTTTAATTTGGTTTTATTGCTTTTTAGTTTGTTGCTATACGTTATTCACCGCTGCGCAAAGTCTCCCGACTTTGAGCGCACCAATCTCAGCAAAAAAGCCAAGACCCAAGTCCACTAACAGTAACCACAACAAATATAGTTTTTTTTGAAAATTCATACGCTTACATTGTGTCTCCTGACACATCGCCTATGACTGTAAATACCGATTAAATGACGATGGCTTTAAAACATCAATTACGGGATTATCAGCTATTTCAACATTGCTTAATACTCCCTTATTCCCAGAATAATTTGAGGCACTTGAATAAATATAGTCAGTAGCCTGTTCAACTATTCCTGCTCTAACAGGGTTTAAATGTATATAATCCAATTTTGACCATAAAAACTTCAAGGATAAAACCTCTTCAGCGTGATTGCCATATTGCCAGAATTGATAATTTTTGTTTCTGGAATGCGTCTCAGTAGCTTTTTTAAATCGTTCCAACATCCATTCCCGTCTGCTTTCCGGTGCTTTTTGAATCTCATTTAATATCGTTCTGGCAGTAAACTTTTTAAAATCCCTGATCAAGTCTGACAAATTATTGTTTTGTGCCTGAACAACCAAGTGAATATGGTTACTCATAATCACATAGCCAAAGACGACCATGCCTTTATTTTTAATAGAATAATCCAATGCATCTACAACACAATCTTTATAAACCCTCCTGGTAAAAACATTTATCCAGTCAACCACCGTGGAAGTGATAAAATGAGGAGCCGATTGATCCCTGATGACAAATCCTTCTTTCATAGGAAAGTTTTTATTTCATAAATTTAATAAAAAAAGACTTAGGATTTTTAACCGGTTATTATGTTTTATTAAATGCAGGAACAGCATCAGGAGATGCTGGTAGTTTTTTGGAAGGTTAACGCAAATTGTGAAGGCGCAAAGTCATGAGACTTTGCGCAGCCAGGGGCAGAAAGCCCTCCTCAAGCAAAAAAAAGCCCCTATAACTGCGAAGGTTACAAGGGCTTTCGACAAAAATGAAAACAACAAATCAGATTTTAAGCTGTTCTGGATTTTCGTTTCTTCATTTTCTTTTCTTCCAGTTTTTTAAGGATTTTTTCCTGTTTTTTTTCTTTTAAACTTTTTGTGGGCTCTTTTAGACCCTTAGCTTTTTTTGCCATGATTATTGAGTTTAATTTAAACAATACTTTTAGATACTCTCCCTGACGCCTGCCATACCGGCACGGGTAAGCATCTCCTGGAGTTCATTGCACCAAATAAAAAGCACACCCGCTGTGCTTTTCCAAATCATGGAAGACCATCAATATCATTTTATAAAAACAAATCAACATGGTAGATAGAATTATATAAATTTTTGCAGACCGGTATTTAAGTAGTCTATAATTTCTTTTTTCAGCTCGCGATAGACAGAAAAGTGGTTTTCAATTTTTGCTTTAAATTGATTGATGTCGTTCAGGTAAAAATTTTCACATTGCAGGTCATCACATTCTTTAATCCCCGCTGTTTTGTATTTCAGGTGGTTTAACTCCTTAACCAAAGTACGGTGCTTCAATTCAAAATCCAGCAAATTGGCATTGTGTGCCTGGGTACTGTAAAAATCGGTTTGCAGTTGATCTATCATATCTGAAATAAAGATGCCGTTGAAAAAGCGTATTTCAAACCGGATTAATTCAACTTCCTGAAACCAGCGGTTAATGTCCTGTTTATAAAACAGCATTTGAATGTCGATGTCGTCGTGATGCTTTTGAATCATGATGCTACATTTTAAGAATTGATGTCGTGTGTTTTTAGTGATTGAACTTGTTTGATTTTAATTTTACTCAGCCCGGACGGAAATTGCCACTCTATCTCATCATCGGCGGCATAGCCAAACAAAGCCAGTGCCATGGGTGACAAAATGGAGATTTTATCCTGCTTCAAATCGCTTTCATCGGGGGTGACGATTTGATAGGTTTTGGTAACCGCAAACGGGGTTTCAATGGTCACCCGGCTGTTAAACCGCACCACATCATCGGGCAGGTCACTTTCACTGCAGATTTTGACGGTTTTGAGTTCGTTTTTTAAAGCCCCGATGGCGCGTTTAAAAATGGGGTCGTTGTCATAATGCGCCGAATCCATTAAGTTCAGGAGCTTTTTGTGCTCCTTTTTTTCTATCATTAAAGTTTCATACTTCATTGCGCTGTTTTTTATATACGAACACAACCCTCTGTTATGAAAACAAAGGGTTGCATCGCTTTGTTAACTACTTGTTTTTATGGGAAAATCCCTCTTTGGATATAGGCCGTTTCGATTCTGGCGATGGCGAGCATATAGGCCGCTGTTCTCCAGTCCACCTGCTTTTCATCCACCGTCTTTTCTACTTTGTGAAACACTTCGGTGAGTTTTTTCTCCAGTTTTTGCATGACTTCGTCAATTTGCCACAATTCGCCGTTCCGGTTTTGCAGCCATTCAAAATAGCTGCCAATCACCCCACCGGAGTTGCACAGGATGTCAGGTATAATGGTGATGCCTTTTTCCAATAGTATCGCCTCCCCCTCATTGTCTGTAGGGCCGTTGGCGCCTTCTGCCACCAGGGGTGCATTGATTTTATGGGCATTGGCCGCGGTAATCTGGTTGCCCAGTGCTGCCGGTATCACCACATCACACGGAATGGCAAAAAAGTCCTCCGGATCGATTTCATCGGCGGCATCAAAGCCTTTGATGGAACCCATACGGGGTTTGCTGTGTTCAAACAAGTCTGCCACATCGATGCCCTGCGAATTGTAAAGGGTAGCGTGTGCGTCCTGAACGGCGATGAGTCTGGCACCGTCCTGCTCCATAAAACGGGATACCCAATGGCCCACGTTTCCAAAGCCCTGCACGATAAAGGTTTTTCCTTTCAGGGTCTCCCCTTTGCTTTCGTGCCACAACCTGATGGTGAGGTACACCCCAAAACCGGTTGCGCGGTCCCTGCCTTCCAATCCACCTGAGCCCACCGGTTTCCCGGTAACCACGTGCTGGTTCTGCGAACGCTCAGAAGGGTTTTTAGTGGACATATAGGTATCGGCAATCCAGGCCATGGTTTGTTCATTGGTGCTCACATCAGGAGCGGGTATGTCATGTTCGGGCCCGATGTTCTCCCCCAATGCATAGGTAAAGCGGCGGGTGATGCGTTCCAGTTCGCTCAACGAATAGTTTCTCGGGTCAATTTGAATGCCCCCTTTGGCTCCCCCATAAGGCAGTCCTGCCAGTGAGGTTTTCCAGGTCATCCACATCGCCAGGGCTTTTGCGGCATCCACATCCACAGTGGGGTGGTAACGCAAACCGCCTTTGTAGGGTCCCAGGGCGTTGTTGTGCTGCACCCGGTAACCGGTAAACACTTCCACCTGACCGTTGTCCATTTTTACGGGGAAATGCACGATGATTTCGTTGTTGGTAATTCCTAAGATTTTTCGGATGTTGGGGTTCAAATGCATGGCATCTGCCGTTTTATGAAATTGCTCCATCACATTTTCATACATCCCTTTTTTTTGTTGTTCTGCTGTTGCTATCATTTTTTTTTATTGATAATGTTCACAAAATTGTTTGTTTTCTGAAAGCCATACACAATTGTTCCTGAGGTCACAGGCTACGCAAAGCCCCAGTTTTATTTCCTGCTTTCGCTCTAAGGGTGTTGAAACCAATACGGCGGCTTCAACCTCTAAAGTGGGTGTTACATTCATTTTTTTTCAAATTAAAAGGGTTTTAAAATTCCTGTGCCATGGATGTGGCAAACTGTATGCCCATTACAAAAAAAAGATGCCACCCAACCACAATGCCAAGTCATTCAATGCATTAGGAATCAATAAAAAAAAGGCGTCATTTTTTTGCCGGGGAGAAACGCCCCGCACGGGTAAGAATGTACCGCACGAAACAAGTGGTTATTTCAGTTTTTGGCGAAGTGTTTTCCGGTCGATGCCCAGGATTTCGGCGGCTTTGGTTTTGTTATTGTCCACACTGGCGAGTACGCTTTGGATGTGCTTCCTCTCCATTTCGCGTAAGCTTAACAACCCACCTTCTGCTTCGGGCATCGGGTATTTGATGTGCTGAGGGAGGTGGCTGACCTCCAGGGTATGGTCACACATAATCAGGGCGTGCTGTATGCTGTTTTCCAACTCGCGCACATTGCCCGGCCAGTTATAGCGCAGCAGGATGTCCTTGACCTGCTCGGTGATTTGCACGCCCGGTTTGCCGTATTCCAGGCTGTATTTTTTCAGGAACTGTGCGGTAAGGGGCAGTATATCATCTTTGCGGTGGCGCAGCGGCGTGGTGTTGATGGTCACCACGTTGAGCCTGTAGTACAGGTCTTCCCTAAAGTTACCGTTGGTAATTTGCTGTTTGAGGTCGGTGTTTGTTGCGGCGATGACCCTTAAATGGACCTTGACCGATTTACGCGAACCCACTTTTCTCACTTCCCGCTCCTGCAGCACCCGCAGTAAACCGGTTTGTACGGCGGCAGAGGCGGTTCCGATTTCATCGAGAAAGATGGTTCCCCCTTCGGCAGCTTGAAAGAATCCGTCCCGGGCTTGTTCCGCCCCTGTAAAAGCCCCTTTTTCATAACCGAAGAGTTCGGCCTCCAGTAAGTTTTCGGGTATTGCCCCACAGTTAACCGCGATGAATGGATTGGCAGCAAAAGAACCGTTGTAATGAATGGCGCGGGCAACCAGTTCCTTACCGGTACCGCTTTCCCCCTGTATGAGTACCGTGGCCCGGTTGTTTTTTACGCGCTCGATGATGTCGGCCAGTTCCTGCATTTGTTTGGAGGTACCTATCATTCCTGCATAACCGGTATGGGTGGTCGCAGTGCCCGTCTTGCCCGCTGTGGGTTTGGTGGCGGTTTGCCCGGAAAGGGATTTCGTCAGTGCCCGGGTAAGTTCGTCCTTGGTAAAAGGCTTGACCAGATAATCAATCGCACCGGAGCGCATAGCCGCTACGGCCCCGTCAACAGAAGGGTAGCCCGTAATCACCAAAACCGGGATGTGCGGGTAATGTTCTGAAACATACTTGACGAGTTCCATACCGTGGATGCCCGGCATTTGCAGGTCTGTGATGAGCAGGTCAATCTTGCTGTTGCTGAGTATTTCAAGTGCATCGGTCACCGATGGGGCTTTGTATGAATGATAATTCAAAGCCGTGAGGTTGCGCTGCAGCAGCTCCAGTAAATCGTAGTCGTCATCGACCAATAATATGTTTTCCTTGTTCAGTGGCATGCTTAGTGATGGATTGGAAACGTTACCCTAAAAAGGGTCCCTTGCGGGGAATTGTTTGTAAATGTAATCTCCCCCTGATGGCTTTTTACGATGCCGTGCACCACACTCAGCCCAAGTCCGGAGCCTTGTCCCGGGGGTTTGGTGGTAAAGAAGGGTTCAAATATCTTGTCTTTCAGCTCAGGGGCAATGCCGGAGCCTTGATCGGTTATTTCAAGAATGACATTGTTGCCATCACCAAACAGCTTGACTGTTATAGTAGTTTTGGGTGGAGAAGCATAAATGGCATTGATCAACAAATTAAATAGTAGCTGCATAAATTGCACCCTGTCCACTTTCAGTTCCAGGTCTTTATCAGGCACCTCCGGGATGCAGCTCAGCTGTGCTTTTTTAAAATTGGGTCCCAGGAAAGCCAATGCTTCTTCCACCAGGGGTTTTAGCTTTTGAGTGGTCCTGTTCTGTGGCATTTCGCAGGTAAAAAACATGAGTTTTTTGAGTACCTCTCGGGCATACAAGGACGATTTGATGATTTTGTGGGTGTCTTCCTTTTGGTCAGGTTTGGCCAACTTGGGCAACAGCAGTTCTGCATAGCCCAGTATATTGGCCAGGGGGGTGTTGAGTTCGTGGGCAATCCCGGCAGTGATTTCGCCCAGTATGGCCAGACGGTCGTTGCGTTCCACACGCTGATTGAGCAAGTGTTCCTTTTCTTTGGCCAACTGGATGTTGAGGAATGCTGTGATTTCAGAGGCGATTTTGTGTAACAACAGCTTTTCCTCTTCCAGAAAATGAGCCTCAGTAAAAGTGTTGGAAGGATAATGCACCTTGATATAATTCTTATTGCCGTTACCGGTTTCCAGGTAACTGACTAAAAAAACGGTCTTTTGGGGAAGCGGTTCTGAAAAGAGGGTACTGCCGTTGAGTTGAATTTCCACCACGGCTTGCTCAGGATACAACCAGGCTTCCCTGACTATAGGCAATATTTTCAACAAGGTGGTATCAATGGCATCGGTATGGGTGGATAAGATACTGGAAATGCTGTACAAACAAGTGAGTTCCTTGATGCGTTCCCTGAGTTTGTCTTCTATGGAAATGGCAGCATTCATACAAGCAGTTAAAAAACAAAGGTACAAAAGAAGTTTGGGGTTTTACGAACATAGTTGTATTGGGACTGTGTCTCGATACATTGTGTTGTCAGGTCGAGCCTGTCTGCCGAAGGTTGGTGATTTTAGATTTTGCAGCCTGAACATGGACAATTATAAACCAACCCCCTCATAACCTATGTGTTCAGTGATTTCAGGGATGTCACTGTTTATTTTTGGGGAGAAAAGGTCTTTTGAAACGGTGTAGGGGTTGAGCTCCCCCTCAGGATAATTCAGGTGTATGAGTTCTTGAATTTGGTTTTCGTTTAAATGGTCATCCAGCCAATCCTGCTCGTGATACGGACTGATAAGTACCGGTTGCCGTTTCTTTTGGTTATGGATTTTGGCAAACAAAGGAGAAGCAGTTTTGGTGAGTATGGAGAAGGTGGGCAGCCCCTCAATAAGGGTGTAAATACCCGCCAGGGCAAAGGCCTCTTTGTCTTTTCGGGAGATATAAAACGGGTACTTTTTGCCCTGATGTTCATGTGGCTCAAAAAATCCGGTCACCGGGATCAGGCAGCGCCTGGAAGTCGCGGCAGGTTTATAGATAAAATGATTAAAAAGCTTTTCAGCTTGTGCATTCAACCCCCCGCCAAATTTAACGGCTTCTTTATAATAGCTGTCAAGCTGTGCAATTGTTTTGTTTTGAGGTACGATGCCCCACTTGCCCGGCACGAGAACACTGGGCTCCTCCTGGGGGATAATGAGCAGATCGGGATGGGCAAAGCCGTTTAAATGGTAAAACGGATTGTTATCGTATGCCTCACGCAACTCATCATCATGAAGGCTGACTTTGAAACGGTTTTCAAGTTCGACTACTTTTTTTGTTTGGGAGGTATGGAAACACATGGGATTGGGAGATATGAGATGTTAGACTTTAGATTTTAGACTACGCTTGTGGTTATAGCCTGTGACGTGCCTGCATATCGGCAAAGACAGGGCCTATCGGGATTCCGAGTGAGCCGGTAATAGCCATAGATTATCGCCGGCTTATTGTGTGTAGTTATTTTTTAGATAATACCATCTCTGTATACCCAAATTCCCCATAGGTATGTTTCCATGTCATTTTATTTTGATGAAAATTTGAAATTTGTTGCTCATCTTTTACATTATCTTTATACTGGCTATTATAAATCATTATGATTATATTGTCTTCCGCATTATAATCCCAAGTTCCATTAATATTTTCGAAGCTTGAATTCATAGAGAAAGTATTATCATCTTTAAATACATAAGTCGTAGATAAAGCTATATTTTTTGCTTCTTTAATTAGACTTGGACTTATGTCTACAGTACTATTAATAAATTCAGTTACTTTCCATTCACCAACAATATTGTTTTCATCAAGAGTTTTGTTCTGACAAGAAGCTAGTGCTACAAATAAAACCATTAATTTAATCATATTATTCATTTTTTTTGATTTAGTATGCTGAAAAAGAAAGTATTAAATATCCATTTGCTATAGATTGTTCTTTTTAAAGTAAAACTCAATCGAGTTATATTTACTCACAACGTTTCTTGGCTATAAACTGTGGCGCTGTTTAATCAACTAATTTAGCAAACAAAACCCAGACCTGAGGAAAATACGTGAGGATTTTCCGAGTGAGCCGGTAGAAGCCATAGTTTATTAGCATCGATGTTGTATGCCGTATTTTTTTAATGCCAACGTGTTTCCTGATGACGACCATAATCTCTATAAGTCAGTTCTTTTAATTTATCAACCAATAACGGGTTATCTGATTTTTTATATAAATACCTCGTCTTTTCTGAATGTTTTACAATTATGAATTCCGATAATTCCTCGGGCTTTCCTTCTTCCTCCTCCAATGTGTAATAAACCGTAAATTCACCGAAATTTTTGTAAGGTTCGTTATTCATTTTAAACCTTAAATAAATATATTCGGGATTACCATTTCTATCTGGACTCATATAATTAAAATCTGTTGAATCAATTTTTGCAGAGTTAATTAAATCAAATAATTCTGTTAGTACAGGTTTGATTTCTAGCTTATTTAATTTTTCTTTATCTCCGGAAACTGCATAATAACCGTAGCTTCCCCCAAATTTGTTTTTCTTGAATCCGCTACCATACCATATCCTAAACCAACTTACTGATTCATAGTTGGCACTATGTCGAGAAAGATGTGGTTCGTTATGTTCGGGTTCTATGATTCTTAAACCGAAAGGATAATTTGCAATGTATAATCCGTGAAGTTGATTTTCAGAAGTTATTAGGTTTATGTATTTTGTAGAGTCTTTGGATGTTTGATTAGTAAATGGGAAACTCAATCTCGCAAAAACTTGTCTTTTGCCATCAATAATATTTATTGTGTTTGTTATCTGTACTAAACTATCAGAAGGAAAGTTCGACTTTAAAATTGCTGTTTGACCTTTAGACATCAGTTCTTGCCAAATACTGTCGGTCGCATTTTCAATAATCTTTTCTGGAAACATTGATTTTAAACTATCTAATTGATTATGCTCTATGAATTTTAAAGCTTTTTTAGCAGTAACTAATTCGGGATTATTATTGAATTCGGTGTTTTTTAATTCTTTTATAGCCCTATAATATGGATTAGCACAACTCGAAAGAATTATTAACAAAATGATTAAAAACCTGTAATTCATTATTTGATTCGTTTTTATATGGCATACAACGTTAATATATAAGCCATGTCTTTGGAGTTTATTCTTGATATATTCCGTTTGTACAACATGAGCTTACATTATTTTTTATCTAAAGTAACCATTTCCATTTAAACTACCGGAATGCCGGTTGAATTTTTGTTTAGGTGTTAATGAGTATCACTTCATTGATGTTGGTGGAGTAACGCGGCGATAACTTCTCCTGCTTCATTTTCCATTGGCGACCGAGGGATTGGGCAGCAAATTTGATTTTGTTGTTGCCGTAGGCTTTGTTGAGACGGTCTACCACCGGCATTATGCTGTGGTGCTTGGGGTTTTCTTCTGAGAACAACGCGAGTTGTTTTTGGTTGGTGGGGGTCAAATCCATCACAATCACACCCGCTTTTTTGTAGTGGTAGCCTTCCTTGTATATGAGTTTAAGGCCTTGCTCGGTGTGTTTGATGAGGTCCATGGAGGAATTGGTGGGGTATGGCAGCTTGACAACAATGTTGCGGCCATACTGCGGGAGGTCTTTCCGGAAGCCGTTGGTGTGGATAAACACCATCACGCTGTTGCAATGGGAGTTTTGCCGGCGCAGCTTTTCGCCACAGGAAACCGAAAAGGTGGCCACACGTTCTTTGATGTCGTCATAGCGGGTCATCATCTGTTCAAAGGAACGGGTGGTGGCTATCATTTTTTTCTTAGCCGGGGTTTCCAGGTCTAGGGTGTTGATGCCTTCTAGCTCCTGTTTAAGGCGCAGCCCCACCACCGACATCTGCTTGCGCACCCACGCATCGGGCAGTTGGGTGAATTGCCAGGCATTGTGCACATTTTGGTTCTTGAGCCTGCGGGCGTGTTGCCGGCCAATGCCCCACACGTCTTCTATGGCAAGCCATTTGAGGGCTTTGATGCGTTTTTCCTCGCTGTCCATGCAATAGACACTGTTTGTTCTGTCTGAAAACTTTTTGGCAATGCGGTTGGCCACCTTGGCCAGGGCCTTGGTGGGTGCCATGCCCACTGAAATGGGGATGCCGGTGCCTTTGGTAACTTTGTGCCTCATCTCCGCCCCTAGTTGCTGAAAGTCAAACAAGTTGAACCCGCTGAATTTCAAAAAGGCTTCGTCGATGCTATAGATTTCAATCTCGGGCGTAAATGTTGAGAGGATGTTCATCACCCGGCTGCTCATATCGCCATAAAGGGCATAGTTGGAAGAGAACACGTGGATGTGGTGCTGCTCAAATGTCTTTTTAAACTCAAAGGCCGGTGCACCCATCGGGATGCCCAGGGCTTTGGCTTCGTTGGAACGTGCAATCACACAGCCGTCGTTGTTGGACAGGACCACCACCGGCCGGTTGTTGAGTGCCGGGTTGAACACGCGTTCGCAGGAAGCGTAGAAGTTGTTGCAATCCACCAGGGCAAACATCAGAGGTATTTTATGACGTTAATAACAATGCCCCAAATGATCAATTCGTTGTCCTTGGTGACCCTGATGGGCGGATAGTCTTTGTTTTCGGCTATGAGCCAGACGGTGTCTTTTTCTATTTTGATGCGTTTAACCGTGAACTCTCCATCAACAAAGCAGACTGCTATTTTGTTGTTGCGCGGTTCAAGGCTTTTGTCGATAATGAGTAAATCCCCATGATGAATCCCGGCATCCATCATGGAATTGCCCCTCACCTTGCCGTAAAAAGTACTGCTGGGGTTTTTGATGAGGTGGTTGTTGAGGTCGATGTTCAAGTCCAGGAAATCATCAGCCGGCGATGGAAAGCCCGCACTAATGCCACTACTCACATACAGCAACTCCATAGCTGTCTTGACCTCAGCCCTGTAGAAAATGATGTTGGGTGCACGATGTAAATTCTTTAGTAGCATAGGGTGTAAAATTAGCAAGTATTTTGGAAATATTCCAATATTATTTGGAGTTTAACAAACAAACAAACTTTAAACCATACCCCTGAACACTGACCACTGAACACTGACCACTGAACACTGCAACTGACCACTGACCACTGACCACTAAGAACCAACCCCTCTAAATAACCCCCAAATCCTTAGCATTGGCCACAAGCTGGGTGACGTTTTTGGCTTTGAAACGGGTGCGTAGTATTTGCAGTTGTTTTTCTATGGTGCTCAGGCTGGAAGGTTTGATGTTGTTTTGCCTGAAGTATTCTGAAATTTCATGCTGTATGAGCCCGTTGGCGAGTTGTTTGAGGAGTTCTACATCATAGTCATCGATTTCAAATTTTGACTTTGGGCTTAATGCCCCGGCTAGTTGCGGGGAGACATAGATTTCATTGTCCTGAACTGTTCTGATAGCTTTGACAAGTTCTTCAAGGCCTTTACGCCCTTTGCAAACATAGCCGTCCACCTTGTGATATTGAATGAGGGAGCGCACTTTTTGAAGGCGATCTTCAATGGAATAAACAATAATCTTGAGTGTGGGATGCTCCTTTTTTAGAATGGCAGCAAGGTCCTCACCGGAGCCAAGGGTTTGTTCCCGATAATCAGCTTTGAAGGAGAGGTCGGTGATGAGCAGGTCATAAGGTTTGCCGTCAAAAAGGGCAGCTTTGATTTTCAGGTAGGCATCATCACAGTAATTGACCGTATCGATATGATTTTGGCCTTCCGCTTTAAGTGTGTTGAGTACCCCGGCGGTAATGCTGCCCAAATCATCGGCTATTAATACTTTCTTAATCATATTAAAGGGTGAACATCACTTTAAATCCTTTTTGTGGTTCTGTTTCAAATGTAATACTTCCGTTCATTGCTAGAATACGGTTTTCCGCATTTTGCAATCCTGTTTGTTTTTGAAGCCTGGTTCCCAGACCATTATCCCTGTAATTTACTGTAATTTTTTTTCCATTTTGAGAAAAACTGACCACTGCCAATGTCGCACGGCTGTGTTTTCGCATATTGGTCATCAGCTCCTGAAGCACTCTGTAAATGATCCGCTTTTTATTTGCATCCACCCCATCCCAATGAATGCCCGAACTGTTTTTGGTAATCACATTGCAGTGATCGTCACTGTAACTGAGGAGTAAATCATCGAGGGTTTCGGTAAAGTTTCCATTGAGGGCAATGAGGCTGTTTTCTTTTGAGATGTCCCGGGTTTTGTTGTAAATACCTTCCAAATCATCAAGGATTTCAGGGGTGGTGGGTGTGGTGGTTTGTAGTTTAGACATCACCTTATACACATCGTTGGCCACCTCATCGTGCACTTTTTTGGAAATGCGGGTTTCTGTATTATAGACCTCCTGTTCTTTGCCCTTTTTGTAACGCTGCCTCAGAATGTAAACCACAAAAATGGAGATAATAGCTACAATGATTGCCAGGGCCTGATAAAGTTGCTTCTGGGCTTTTTCACGCTCCTGTCTCAGAAGCGTCGCCAGGTATTGCTCACGCTCTTTGGCCACGTTATACTTTAACGAGGCATAAGTGTTTTGCTGATTCAGGCGGATGCTTTCAATACTGTCTGAAAGGGTTTTATAATTTAAAAGATCCTTGTTGTCACCAATTTCAATAAATAAAGCAAAAGCATCTTTCAGAAAGGTCAGGCTATTGATTGACTCTGCCTGTTGCATAGCCCGGTTTGCATAGGTATTTGCTTCCGTTGAGTTGCCCTGGGTATGAAAAAAGGTGGCCAAATCGCGGTAACTGGAGTATAAACCCTTAGAATCATTGAGTTTTAATCTCAACGCTTTGGCTTTACGCATGGAGTCAATGGCCGTGGAATGCCCGTTAAGTGCTTCTACATAATACAAATTATTCAGTGCCCGTGCATATTGCAGGGTGTCATAAGGCGTGGTATTTTTCGCGTAAGCCATTTGAAAATACTTGAGTGCAAGACTCCAGCTATTCCGGTCTTTATAAAGCACCCCTATATTGTTCAGTATATAGATACTGTCATTTTTGGTTTGGGCATAGGTCAGGGCTTTTTGGTAATAGTCTTTACTCTGCTCCTCATGTTTCAGTTGACGGTAAATACGCCCCAACCGATAGTAAACCCGTAAGTAATCGTCGTAAAAATTGCTCAATGAATGACGGGCATCCAGTAAAGTGAGAATCTCCACAGATGACTGTTCGCCTTCATAGAGCAACCCCAAATCAAGCTGAATCATAGAAAGCAGATGGAGGTTATAGATGATGGCAGCCGTATCCTGACGTACTTCGGCTTTGCTGCGTTGGTTTTCAAAAAACAAATAGGCGTTAAGCAGGTCATCGCTGTGTGTGGGCTGCAGTATTTTATAGTAGTGGTAATGGACGCTGTCTGTTTGGGGTTGCGCCCACAACCCTGAGTGCAAGAAAATAAAAAAAATTAGACAAGAAATGAAACGGCTTTTCATGCTTCTAAAGGTAAAGAGATTTTTGGTAGTTTTTGATCAACCGGTTTTCCATTCCCGACTTTTGTTGTTGGTTAACAGTATTTCAGTTGGTACAACCCACTCACCTCTACCCACTCACCTCTACCCACTAACCTCTACCCACTAACCTCTACTCACTCACCTCTACCCACTCACCTCTACCCACTCACCTCTATCTTCTTTCTTGGACCAAACAACAAAAAAGGCTCAAAAACCAATTGGTCCCCAAGCCTCTTTCATAAATAAATAAAAAATTATCCGTTCCCTCCTCCCGGGGGTGGCGGTGGAGGCGGTGGTGGCATATCGCCCTCATCACCACAACAGGCCACAGGCTCAAGATAGGTGTCCATCACTTCAGGCGTGCAGGAAAACAAACCTGCAAAAAGCACCGAAACACAACATATTAAGAGTATTTTTTTCATTGTTTTGGATTTAAAAATTAGACATAAGTGTTGCTGGCCGGGGGTTTAAACCGACTTTCATAAATGGCAACACACGATAATCAGGAGGCGTCCCTCCCGCTGAGAAGTGCGGCGGTTCTGGCAGTTTGAGAGACTTACTTCTCTGTGGGTCTCCTCCACTGCCCTACTGCGCCGGTATTTAAAAAACAAACTATCGTAAAACCCCTTTACGAAAGGGATAGCTCGCTTTTCTAAAACAAATGAAGTCCAATTGCTTTGGAATCTTTGGAAATCCGCCGGAAACCTTTTGGAAAAGATTTTCCAATTAATTTCCACCGGGATTTTGTATTTTTAAACCTCCAACCAACCGCAAGCATGTACCACCAACTGCTCATAAAAGCTTTTGAAAAGGCCAAACAAGAAATCAGAACCCAAGCCGACACCCCGGCTGCAGAGCATCTGTCTGATTTTATTCAGGAGGACAGCAGACAACCATACGGTGAAAGAAGCCTGAGGACACGCTACAACCAAGCCCGGGAAGGAACACCTTTTGATCTGAGAAACTATGTGGTGGAATCACTGGCCCATTTCTTGGGCTATGATAACTTTGAAGCCTTTTTAAAAGAACACCCACAGGAAAAAGGGAGGAATCGAAAGATTTCTTTTTACCGTAAATATTCAAAAGGGTATATAGGATTGGCAATGATGGGCGTGTTTTTGGTCGTAGTAGTGCTGGTTATGCAGTACATCAACCAAACCCGCTGGATGGTCTGGAATGAAGACCACTACATTGAAACAAAATTTGATGAAAAACAATTGCAGGATGGCGTCCTGAAACTATACAAAGAAGACCGCATTCAAAACTTCAGGAAAATCCAACCCGACTGCAACACCACCTACAGAAACCCCGACGGCACCGCCCGCGTGTGGTATGGCAAAAACAAAGCCGGGCAATTGGAATACTTTTCTTCCCTTGGCCAACATCCCGAAACAGGCAAAACGTTGAAGGAACTTAGCAAGTATATGTTTGATAAATACGTCTGTCCCGACCCAAATAATTAGTTAGCCCTCCAGTCATTGCGCCTGCCAGCCGTGGTCATTGAGCCTGTCTGCACTGAGCGAAGTCGAAGTGTCGAAATGCAGGCTGGAGCGAAGCGCGGCAACGGTCTTTGCAAACTTTTCGCAAAAGCAAAAAGTGAAGCAATCCCAACCACCAGTTGTACATAGTAAATGCACGCGTTCATCCGTCTTAAGTCCAATCTGAACACTGAATACTGAACACTGAACACTGAACACTGAACACTGACCACTGAACACTGAACACTGAACACTGACCACTGAACACTGACCACTGACCACTGAACACTGAACACTGAACACTGAACACTGAACACTGAACACTGAACACTGACCACTGAACACTGTACCCCCGTCATCGGTCATCGGTCAAAAAACCCCGTCTTAATACTTCTAACTACTTAACAACCCCTGCTGTCCTACTTATACGCCTGCATGTCACACTTATTCCGTCTAATTGTAATCGGGGTTAGGTTCTTTATTAGAATATTTGCTTATAATAACTTTAAAGTACAAAACTTATGAAAAACAAAACGACTCAAAAATGCTTCACTGCTTTATTCCTTTTACTGCTTTTTTTTAAGGCAGAGGCCCAATTTGAACAAAAGGCAAAAATTGTTAGTGACCAAAGAGAGGACAGGGCCGAATTTGGCACTGCAGTAGCTATTAAAAACAACTACGCGATTGTGGGGGCACCGCGGGAGACCATCGCTACAGGAGCGGTCTATTTGTATGAAGTCAACAATGAGGATTGGACCCTGTTGCAGCACATAACGGCACCCGATGGTCATCAAATGGCCGAGTTTGGCGGTGCAGTTCAACTAACAGATAGTCATGTTGTAATCGCTTCAGGACGGGCAGATACCGGGGGGATGCTTCGCACGGGTGCCTTATATGTTTATGAAATAGCCCCCGACGGCTCTTTGGGTGCACCCACAAAACTGGTAGCCTCTGATGCTGTTGAAAATGGATTGTTGGGCATGCACCCCACCACCCTTGCTGTTCAAAATACAACTATAGCTGTGGGTTCTCCAGGAATTGACGGATGGACAGGTGCAGTTTACCTGTTTGAATTGATAGAAGGTGTTTGGACAGAAACCCAAAAACTACAAAGCCCCACAGCACAACAATTTGAGTCCTTTGGAATTTCAGTTTCTATTGATAGTGACCAACTCGTGATTGGAGCCAACGAAGCCAACAACAGCCGCGGCGAAGTCCATGTGTATCAAAAAAACACTGCGGGCATCTGGGAACACCGTCAGGTTCTCACCCCATCCCTTTCTACACCCAATAACTATTTTGGGACCGGAGCAAGTATCTATGGAAATACCATCGCAGCGGGTGCTTATGGTGGAAGCCCGGCAGGTGGTGGCGAATCTGTTTTTATCTTTGAAAAAAACATCTCAGGGGATTGGGAAGAAACTCAACAGCTTACAGGCCACACCTCGACTGAGGAAACACATTATGGCTGGGACTGTAAGATACAGGACCAACAACTGATTGTGAGCGCCCCTCATATTTACGGACTTGACAAGGGTGAAGTCTATCTCTACCACCGGGATAACAATGGACTTTGGACAGCGGCTTATCCCCTCAGCCAGTTGAACAATGTGGAACGAAGCTTTTTTGGATGGAACATAGCCCTGGATCACTATCAAATAGTGGTGGGGGCACCCCGTGATGATTTTGATGAGAATGATGAAAACGAAATGATGGATGCCGGTGCTGTCTTTTTCTTTCAAGACCCCAACCTGTCTGTCACAAGTCCTGACGAATTCATTACAAGCACAACCGTTTACCCCGTTCCTGCTGCCCAATTTGTGACCATCAACAGCACCCGGGAAGCCTTGCATACCATCATACTTTACACTCCTTTTGGGCAAGTGCTTCAAAGCGTTACTGTTTCAAACAAACCCGTTCATCAACTAGACTTATCAGGTATAAGAGACGGCGTTTATTTCATTTCAGTTCAAACAACCGATGGGAAAACAACTACACATAAGATTATTAAAAAGAAATAAACCTATATTTTTCATTCCGTTAAAAAAAAGAGCCCCGGCAGTTGAACTACCGGGGCTTATAATTTTAATTTAGTTTGTTAACAAGGCCTATCGCCTGATCAATCTTTTAGTGACCTGCTCTCCTGTTGTCGTGGTGATTTGGATAAAATACACCCCACTTGCCAGCCCTTCAAGTGGCAAATCAGCTGTATTTGAGAGTTTCATAAGAGTAATCCCTTTGGCGTCAAGCACGGTAATCTCACCCACTTGAGCTCCCATCCATTGAACCGTTGCCCGGGCTGTCGCCGGGTTGGGGTACACCATCACGTTGGGCGATGACCATACAGGGCCCGCCGTACTCATCGTACCGAATTCCACCGTGTGTTTTAAGAGGCCTAAATCAATGCTCCCAATATACACCTCTGCTGACTCCTCAAAAAAGCGCACAGTTGCTGAAGATGCTGCAGTTTTAAAAAAGGCTTCATTGCCAATCGCTTCCCAGTTTTCACCCCCGTCTGAAGAGGTAATCAACGAAAATTCAGAGATAGCCGAACTAAAAACGATACCCACTATATGACCGTCTGTCACTGTGGAATGGTGGATTTTATAGACCAAACCGTTTGAAATTTGCGACCAGGTGGCTCCCCTGTCCAGGGAGGTAAACACGCCGTGATTGGTCGCTAATGAAAATTGGTTTTCGTTTAACGGATTTTTGGCGAAATCAAGAATCAGGTCATATTCAGGGTTGAGGGCTTCCAAACCGGTACTTGATAGGTCCCATGACAATCCGCCATCTGTGGATTTATAAATGCTTGTCCCCACACTTATCATCACTTCACCGGCTTGCACAGGGTCAAAATGAATGCCATTGACCGAACCTTCAACAGGGAGGGTCAGGTTTTGAAATGTAATCATTTCCACATCAGTCACATCCAGTTTTAGCAATTCATATTCGGCCATGGTATTGGACAGGGATACCCATACTTCATTGGTGTTTAACGGATTGGTCGCTACGGCATCCACAAAATTCATATAGGTATTGAATGCCTGGTGTTTGGTGATTCCGTGATCATCACTTACAAAAAAATCTGCACCAAACCAACCGCTGCTAAAGGTATATACCCTGCCTTCAGTGACATTGTCCACAAAAAGGGGCGGTGCATCGCCCTGGGAATAAAAATTCAAGGGCATCACATCCACAGGCGTCTCATCCCCTGTTGTCAGGTTGTGGTGTATATATCCATACTGGACACCATAATACAAGTGGTCCACATCACTTTGAAACAATGCCACCGTTCCGGTTGACTTGAAAAAATTGTTTTTTGACCAAGTGGTTGTCACACCACCATCTTCAGAGAACAACGGATAATAGTCACTATTGATAAACACCTCGCCTGATTGAAAGGGGTTAAATGACAAATGCCAACCGGAGTAATAACTGTGTACATCCTCAGGGTCTGTATAGCTGTAATGCGTCCAGCTAGCACCATTGTCATTGGATATCACGATTTCGTTTTCTTCCAGAACTATGATTTCGCCCATGGCATTGGGATTGAATGCAATGTAGTTGATACAATCCAGAAACCCTTCGGTCCACAGCAATGGAATGGCATTCCAGGTTTCACCGCCGTCTGTGGAACGATAGAGGTTTTGGGTTGTTTGACCAAAACTAATACCTGTTCCCACATAAATCTCGTCTGTATTAAACGGGTTAAAGGCAATGGGTGTCAAAATAACCCCTTCCAGCTTTTCATTCCAGGTAGCCCCCGCATCAGATGAAATCAATAGACCCCCATCTACACTCCCGGGTCCAAACCCGCGTGTGATGATGAGTTTTTGGGGGTCATCAGGACTAATGGCTACACTGTTGACAGCCACATTGTTATTGGCCGATTTTGAATAGACTTCCTCCCAGTTTTCACCACCATCAGTGGTGTAATAGGTAATCCCTTCGGTCCCAAAGTCCATTACTGCATTCATTATGATGATATCAGAATCTGCAGGATAAATACTGTAAGCATCGATATATTTACTATTGGATGTAAATGGAATTTCAATTTCCCTGATAACCATGCCTGAATCCAGACTAATAATAAGCAATGTATTGTTGGGGGAATCCAGGTTATATTTAATCACACTCAAGGCTGTATTGTTGTCAGTCATCCTGAGTTGTTGAAACTCATTGACCTCCTGAAAGGTCATAGAAAAAAATACGTCCCAATTTTGCCCGTTGTCGTTGGAAACCATAATATGGTTATGAAGTGAGGTGGCATACAGCCTGTTTTCAATATCGGGGTGATAGGTAATATTGAATATGCGTCCATAATCTTCAGATCCCACCGCCTCGGTTTGTGAAAAAGCATATTGCCAAAAGCAACTGCATATTAAGCATGCAAATAAAAGTGATTTTCTCATAATCTGTTTTTATAATAATTAATGGTGCTAATTTGATAAATACATCGCAATTTCTCATAAAAACAGACACGAATAAATGGGACATGCTTTATAAATAATGCGACAGGGTGGCTGGTGGTGACTGATGGTGACTGATGACGGGTGACCGATGACCGATGTAACGACGTACAAACCTTGAACCCTGAACCCCTAAAGCCTTGAGAGGTAATCATAGAGCTCTGCTGTTTCCTGAAGACCCATTTTTTTACCGATGCGTTCTTTTCTTTTTCTGCAGGCGTCTGTGGTGATGTTTAGCAGTGAGGCCATTTCTTTGATGGATAGATTCATATAGACATAAGAAAGAAAACGGATGTCGTTGGAGAGCAGTTTGGGGTGTTTGGTTTTTAATGCCTTTAAAAAGCCGTGATTGGCTTCTTCAAAGTGGGTAAAAAAATCATCCCATTGGGCTTCATTTTTGATGTGCCTGTTGAGCTGGGTGACATATTTGAGGAGTTCGGGTTTACCGGCAAGGTCGGGTTGGTTTTTAATGTTTTCGATTATATCTTTGAGCAATTCGTTCCGGCTAGACATATTCAAGGCCTTAACCGCCAGCTTTCTGTTCCTGGTTTCCAGTTCCTGTTCCAGTTCGAGCATTTTTATTTTCTGGTTCCGGTCTGCGATGATCTTTTTTTGCTTTAGTTTTATCACGCTATTACGCCATATCCATATCAAAAAGAGCAGTAGTAGCAGTGCACCACCCAGCAGGAAGTAAAACAACCGTCGTTCAGCCATAAACCGTTTGTTGTTTTCATCCAGTTCCTTTTCATATTTAATAATATCTAGTTTCACCCGGTTACTTTCAAACTGTTCCATGCTCTTTACTCCAAAAAGGCTGTCTTTTAGTAGTAGCAACGAATCCCTGTACTGCCAGGCTTTTTGATAATCATTGTTTTGATAATAGAGTTCTGCCAGACGGGTGTTGATGTCAATTTGGGCTTCAAGACCGTTGTTTGGGTGACGGGCACTATTGGCATAAGCAATGGCTTTGCTATAGTCGTTGGAATCGTCGGCGATTTTGGATAGTATCAACAGCAAAGAAGTTTTATGATCTAGAAACTCAAGTTCGCCGAGTTCTGGTAGCAATCTCAAAAGATAGGCCTCTGAAGCAACATAATCGCCTTTGAGGTAGAGGTTTTCTCCAACACCATACTTTGCCTGTAACAAAACGTTTTGGTTGTTTTGCAGTAAGGGAATCGCTATTTCAAGATAAGCATGGGCTTCATCAAGCCGACCGCTTTTATTGAGCACCAGACCCAGATTGACCGCATAGAGGCCCATTTTAAAGGTATCATTAAAATCTTCTGCAATGCGGTATGCTTTGTAAAAATGTGCTTCAGACTCGTCAAGCTTATCTTCCTGATAAAATAAAATTCCAATATTGTTTAGCACCACCATTTCTTGATTGGCATCCAAGTGTTGAATGGCAATATCATAAGCTTCCAAATAGTTTTTTAACGCCTCGCCATAGTCTGACATTTTATAATAATTGGCGCCAATATTGTTGATGGCTAAAAACAACTCCCGCTTCCACCCCTTTTCCCTCGCCAGGGTTTGGGCTTCAGTAAGCAATTCAAGCGAGTGGGCATGCTCTTTATTATGCATAGCGGCAATGGCTGTTTGTATCATTTCATTGCACTGCTCAATCGTTTTTTCCTGAGCCGGAACCACTAATAAAAGAAGGACTAAAAAATACTTCATAAGGGGATGTAACTATCAAGTGGACGGGGCCTAAACCAAAAACGGCTTGATTACCCTAAAACCAAAAACGAAAATAAAGATAAAATTCAGCACAACAAGCATATTTTCTGTAAATCTAGAAGCGAATAAAAATTGCAAAAAACCAAGCAACCAATATCAAACCACACAGTATGAAGTTTGCACAGTTCCTCGCATTGTTCTCTTCACTCTCCTCCATCTCAACTTTTCTATGTTCTATTTATTATTTTCTAACACCGTCTTATGTTATGAAATCCTAAGTCATCTGACCACTAACAACTGACCACTGCAACTGACCACTTTGGAATTTGCCTCGCCATCCGAAACCGCCCTAAGCGGTGAAGGATGGGAATTTGCCTCGCCATCCGAAACCGCCCTAAGCGGTGAAGGATGGGAATTTGCCTCGCCATCCGAAACCGCCCTAGGCGGTGAAGGATGGGTACTTGAAATTTTGGAATTTTTCTTAAAATGAGGAATCCCGTAAAATTTATCAAATCAACCCCCTTAGGTTTGTATTCAAAAGGACTTATCTGATTTATTGAATTGCTAAAATGTTAGCGTAGTATTTAAACAGAACAAAGTCTTTTAAACAAAAAAATGATTTCTTATTAAAATTAAACCCCTTACTGAAATGTGTTTGCAGTACAAACTTCTATACTTGTGAAACACAATTGCAGTGAGGCCTATGTTAAGAGGGATGAACATCAAGGTTGTTATTCGCATACACGAACTAATAAGTCTCGAAAACACGGGCAATCCCAAAAGTTTTGCAGACCTCCTGGATGTATCAGAAAGAACGGTGTACAACTATATTTCCTTTATGCGGGAAGAACTAAAAGCGCCTATAGATTACTGCCCGGTCAAAGGCAGCTATTATTATCTGGAACCACCCGGTTTGCAGTTTGTGGCGAAGAGGAAAAAAACATAAGATGAATTACAAAAAAATACATCCATACCTGATGATTGCAATGCTCACACTATTTGTGGGCTGCAATGAAAGGTTCAGCAATAATGAAAGCGCCTTAATAAATGATCTAATCAGTGTAACTTCAGTTCAGGATAAGGGGCGCTACGTGATGGGCAAAGTAATCAGGATAGCAGACGGCGACACCTTTACGATGGTATTTGAAAATGGCTTTGATGTCAGGGTGCGCTTAAACGGCATTGACAGTCCTGAAAAAAAACAGGCATTTTCAAACAGGGCAAAACAAACCCTGTCTGAGTTGATATATGATAAGGAAGTCAAAGTCTTTTACGAAAGTAAAGACCGCTACGGCCGGGTGTTGGGGGATGTTTATATAGACAACTTAAATGTTAATCAGGAAATGGTACGTCGCGGCATGGCTTGGCATTTCACCCGTTATTCAGATGATGAAACACTGGCCGCTTTAGAGAAAGAAGCCAGAAAAAACAGAATTGGACTCTGGGTGGACCCGAATCCGGTGGCGCCGTGGGAGTTTAGGAGGAAATAAATTATTTAACCAAAAAATACCCCCTTTTTTTGATTTAGATCAAATAAGGTATTAAAAAAGGATAGGTGTAAATTAATATCACTTAAACAAAATATTCAAACATGAATCTTATATCAAACACAGGAATTCAATTACATACTGTCCCGTTAGAAATCGATTTGAACAACAATTTAAAAATGTTTTTCCATGAATGGTTCGATACAGAAGAAGCTCAACTAAAATTAGAAATAGCACATTTTTTTTCAGATGATGAAGTATGGGTGAAAAAGTTTGATTTAGCAAAACTTGGCTATGCTATGGGGGGCAATGTTACTGAACCCTGGGAAACTATTAAAGATGATTTTGAAAATGAAGGTTGTAACCCTATTAAAATTGAAACTGAAGATGATGTAGATTCCGGTTGCTTTCACCAATCAGTCAGTAGAATTAAATGGGATAAATTTGAAAATACTTGGTTTCCAATGCCATTCTTTTCACTAAATGGCTCTAATTCTGAATTTGGACCAACAAATTGGTGTCGTTTTAAACTCATCCCGGTAGATGTTAAAGGAAATATTAGGAAGTATAGCTTACTCATTGCTTTTGATACTCGAAGTACATTTGAAGATGAATCCTTTGAAGATGAAGATTTAAACGAAACACCTGTTTTCACTAATACTTATGAAGGGTCAAAAGATTTTGCTTTATGTAATAATGAGTATAATCTAATAGCATATTGTTCACAGGCGCGTAACTGCGATTGGGTTGATAAGCACGTTTTGAAACAATTTCACAACCTCGAGGATATAAATGACCTTCGAGGCCAAAAACCTAAACTTAATTATCTTTCACAATATATTTTTCTTCTCAGGTTTATACAACAAACCAATATTTTACCTAAAATCACTTTGTTTTCCAATAAATATAAAGCCTCTTTAAATGTCGATTTAGTTGTTGATATCGGGAATTCTCGCACATGTGCTATGCTGTTTGATGATGGAGATTTTACAAAAGCAAGTCCATTGATACTTCAGGATTATACAACTCCTGTTTTAAATGAAAAGCTTAATAAGCATACTGATTCTTTTGATATGCGGCTGGCCTTTCGGGAAGCAGATTTTGGGGGCAAACTGGGTATAGTAAACAGCCAGCAATTTGTTTACCCAAGTATGATTCGGTTAGGTAAAGAAGCCAACGGGCTCATACACAATGCAACAAACTTAAATACCGGAGCTGAAAAAACGAGTACATTTTCTAGCCCAAAGCGATTCTTATGGGATACTAAACCGCAAAATCAAGAATGGGAATTCGTTCAATTGGATAATGAAAATACAAAGCCTATTTATATAAAAGGAATATCAGAACAATTAGATATTGATGGATCATTAAACACAGAAGGTAGTGGAGGTGTGTTGACTAAATATTCACGGAGGGCTTTGATGACTTTTGCATTTCTTGAAATATTGTCACAGGCAAATATGCAAATTAACAGTTATAGTCAACGAAGCCATTGGGGAAGCGAATCAACACCCCGTAAAATAAGACGGATTATAGTAACCTCTCCTACGGCAATGTCAAAGGTTGAACAAGTTTCATTGCGCAAATGTGCAGAAGATGCAGTTATTATACTCGATCGCTTTTTTGAAAACACTTATTTTCAGGATATTGATGAAAAGGAAGCTAGAGAAAAAGTTCAGGTGATGCCATCATCAAAAAATTTATCGAAAAGGGATAAAATGGCAGAATGGTCCTATGACGAAGCTACATCAGCCCAGTTTGTATTTCTGTATGCTGAAATTGGAGAACGCTATCTAAAAAATATTGATGAGTACTTTGAAAACTATGGTAAAGTTCGCAATGATTTAGACGGTTACAATAAAAAATCAATAACTATTGGCTCTGTTGATATTGGTGCAGGAACTACAGATTTAATGATCGCTGCATATAAACAAGGAGATGAAGGAAAGTGCTCTCTAACCCCAGTACCCCTTTTTTGGGAAAGCTTTTATAAGGCAGGTGATGATTTGATGAAAGAATTAATTCTCCAAATTGTAATACAAGGTAAACATTCCCCGATAGAAAATAAACTGAAATCATTGGGTAAAAATCCGGTGGAATTTTTACAACCATTTCTGGGTACAGATACCGGTGTTTCCTTTCGAAACAGACAGTTGCGCAGCAGTTTTAATTTACAAGTCTCAGTTCCTATAATTTCGTACTTCCTTGAGATATTAAAAGATGATACCATTGAAAGTAAAATTTTGACATACAATGATATTTTTGTTGAAAACACTCCTACTCCAAGCGTGCTTACACATTTTCAGAATCATTTTGGATTTGAATTTGAAACCTTAAACTGGCAATATGAAAAAAAGGTTGTCGCTGCAATTATTGAAAAAACGTTTGATTCACTTTTAGGAAAAATCTCATCATTACTTTCTTATTATGATTGTGATATCGTTTTATTATCCGGTCGACCCACATCGTTAAAACCATTATCTGATCTCTTTTTAAAACATTATGCAATTGCTCCCAACCGTTTGAAAACAATGAATAATTATCGTGTTGGCAGATGGTATCCTCAAGATATGCGCTATCCATATATAGATAGTAATGGGAATTTTAAAAACCCAAAATCTATCATTACAACTGGGGCTTTGATTGGGTACATTGCTAAAAATGGTGGTTTGAATGGGTTTTCATTAAACTTGAATGAATTAAAAGAAAAATTAAAACCAACTACCAATTATTTTGGAAAACTTAATGAACGTTTAGAATATTTAGAAACCATAATCTCACCTGAAACTAACTTAAGCACCTTTGAAATCAACTCAATACCTTTCAAAATTGGTGTTCGTCAATTGGATTTACCCTCATACCCATCACGGCCATTTTACACACTTGCCTTTAATGATTTTATCATAGATGATAGAGTCAAGGGTCGTATGGATGATGAAAACGACATGAATGCTGTTCAAGACGGTATTGAAAAGGAAAAAACAAAAGTTCTAAATAAGATGCCTCTCAAAGTGACTATATCCAGAGATAAAAATGAAGATTTTGAACTTCTTCGGATAGAAGAAGTAGTTGATAGAGAAGGTCAATCCTTATCTAAAAACTTTTTTACCCTGCAGGTACAAAGTATGAGCGAATTAGAAAACTATTGGCTTGATTCAGGCATTTTTTCTCTGAATATCCATAACTAAAAGAAATTTCTATTATGACAGAAAATATAAAAAAACAACTGGATATAGTTGAAAGTTCAATTAATTGGATACGCAACTTTTTAGACGGTGAAAAGCAAAAAAATGCTTATCGTTCTATGGTTAATAAGAGACGTAGTTTAAATAAAAAAATGTTTGCGATCTCTGACAACCCTGCCATCACTGTGTATGGTGAAAGTCAAGTAGGAAAATCTTATTTAATAAGCAGTCTGCTTTCTGAGGAAGGCAGTCCCTTTAGTATTACTGATAAAGAAGGTAATGTTCATAATTTTATTGATGAGATAAATCCTATTGGAGGTGGAACCGAAGCCACAAGTTTGGTCTCCCGTTTTTCTGTTAATTACATACCTAAGAATACCAGCTTTCCTGTTAAGGCATATTTATTATCACCTGCTGATATCGTCCTTGTGCTTTGCGACACCTACTTTACAGATATACAAACTGAGCACAATCAAATTTTACAGACAGAGCAAATCAATTCAGAAATTAATTCATTGGTTGAACAACTTGATTCTCGCTTACATCAACAAAGTATATTCATTGAAGACCATGTATTGGATATTGAAGATTATTTTAAGGAATACTTATCAAATAATTCAAGTAATCTGCTCTACTCTAATTTTTTTGAAAAAATTTCTTTGGTAATTTCCAAAACCAAACCGAGTGAATGGAAGGATATTTTTTCTTATCTGTGGAACAAAAATGAAAAATTTACTGAACTGTTTAATATTTTAATTTTAGAATATGAAAAACTAAATTTTTCAAATACAATATTCCTTCCTTTAGAATCCGTTTTACGAAAATATGGAACTTTGTTAGATGTTGAAAGATTGAAGGAAATTTATGCTGCACCAAATATTGCGATTACAGATTATGTAGCTGATACAACTGTATTGTTTTTTGACAATAAACAAGAAAGTCAGGTCAGGATTAAAAAATCATATTTATGCGCTTTAACTGCTGAGTTGGTTTTTCATCAAAAAGAATCATTACTTATAAGCAAATCATTTATGAAAGAGTCTGATTTACTTGACTTTCCGGGAAGAAGAGCACGAGATATAACTATGCCTGAAAAAAAAATTAAAAAAGAAAATATCCCCGAACTTATGATAAGAGGAAAAATTGCCTACCTCTTTAATAAATATTCTGTTGCTGGAAAAATTAATATTTTTATGCTCTGTGCAAAGCATGGGCAACCTGCTTCACGTTCTATGCCAATAATGCTTAATAAATGGGTTAATGAGTATATCGACGATACTCCTGAAAAAAGAGAAAAGTTTATTGAAAATTCAAAAATTCCACCTTTATTTATTGTTGGTACTTTCTTTAATGTCAACTTAGAATATGATCCTTCTAAAGACAAGAAGACTGATCATTCCTCTTTGAACTATCGATGGCGTCAAAGATTTGAACGTTCATTAACAGAGGAAGTTATTGATACAAATACCTATCAGTGGTTTAACAATTGGACAATAACATCACCCAACTTCCAAAATATTTACTTACTGAGAGATTTCCATTATTCTGATGTAAGCAGTCAAATTTTTAAGGGGTATAGCAAGGATAAAAAAGAGCTTGAGGAAATTATTCCACAAGATTACCCTGAATTCCGCCAAGATTTACGCAAATCATTTATTGAATATGATTTTGTAAAACGCCATTTTGCTAATCCTGCAGAATCCTGGGATGAAGCAGCGACTATTAACAAAGACGGTACTAGCCTAATCATCGAAAAGCTTACAATCGCAGCGGCAAACATCAATAAAGCAAGACTTGAAAAAACAATCACAGAACTCAATGAAATTTCTCAACACTTACTGGCTGAGTTGCTGAAATATTTCCACAGCAATGACAAGGATGAAGAATTGCAAAAAGCCAAAAAACTTGCGGGTGAAATTCAGTTTAAATTAGACAAGGCTTTTAGTGCAGATGGCATCAAACTTTATGGTCTAATGATGAAAGAATTTATGCTTTCTGAAAGTAAAGTACTTGAAATCTTCCGAAAAAAAATAGATGATATTGAACATCGAAATGTTAAAAATACTGATACTTACAGTACATACAGAATTCAGGTTCCTGTTATTGAAAGCGATACACCAGATTCATACTTCGAACGCCTATGTAAGCACTATGAAAAAATCTCTGAAGAACAGAAACAACAATTTCGTGAAGAACTTGATAAAGATAAAATTGATTTAGAAGAATTGATTAAAGGCAATACAGACTTGATTAAAAGCAATGCACAGCAATTAGCAAATACATTGATTGATTTTTGGTTGGATGATATAAACCTAAGTGACAAACATATTACTCAACAAATATTAGCTCAGGAAGGTTCTTCGTCATTACAAGACATCAGGGAAATGTATCAAAAGCTATTCAAAAAAGTAAGCCTTTCTCAAAAAATAGCAGATAAAGTTAGAAAATATATAACTGACCAAAACAAAAGTGAATTGCCTTATGAGATGGTGGCCGATATGAGTGCAGAACTATTGAACAAGTGCATTAATACTGTTGGGTTTGATTATTTTGATGAATCAGAACGGGAGGATTTACGTCTGGCAAATGAAAAAAATAATTTAGGGTTGAATTTGAATCATTTTGGAAATCCTACTGAAAAATCAATAGCTGAACTTTTTGAGAGAATTGATAATTGGACAGATATCATTCAAGAGAATCCGGAAGAAATGAAATCATTACCAAGTTACCGGGGCTATTTGTCTTGGTACAACCGTCTTAAAATTGGGTTTGTTTCTGTATGTGACATACCTAACTATGATGTAAATGCAAACGAAAAACTAGGTGTAATTATCAAAGAAACAGAAACCATTAAATACACATAATTATGCCAAGAGTAATAGGCAAAATAGAACTTTGTAGTACCGATTTGAAATACTTCAAATCCATACAAGGTATTGATGGAAAAACAATGTTTGTTCGTTATCCCGCTCTGGATATTATTATAAAAAATAACATTGATACCCAATATCAAAATTTTCTTGCACAACCGGTACAAGAAGGAAATACTATTACTTTTTATGGTAAAACCTTTATAGAAACACCACAAATATTATCTGAACTTCAAGACAGCGAACATGAAAAATATTCAGCTTTAAAACAAGTGACGCTCGCTCATTATGAAAACAAAATAAACGCTTTAAGAAATACAAGTAAAACTAATGAAGCTAATTTTTTAACTAATGCTATAAAATATATCGACGACCAATTTATTTATTGTTATGATGATATGGTTGTTTTAGGAGTTTGGGGAATGCAACTTCGCGATGATGTAAGAGATGATATTAGCGAGATAAGAAAGAATCTGATAATTAAGAAAAAAATCGAACCCGTCACACCTCAGGCAGAAGAACCTGAAGTCACGGAGCCCCAAAACTTCACTATAAGTTATAATGCCGGAGAAAATGGAACTCTAAAAGGAAACCCTTATATAAATAAATTTCAAAACGAGAAGCTCAACGAAAACGACATCCCTCAAGTAGAGCCTAATGAGGGTTTTGAGTTTACGGGTTGGAATGAAAATCCAAATGGAGTTGAAGTAAGCGGTAATAAAGAATTCACGGCACAATACAAACCAATAGAAGAGCCGACTACTACTACATTACCTTGGTACAAAGAATTTTGGAATTGGCTTCTAACCTTGTTTTCAGGCCGTGGCTGTTTAAAGTGGCTGCTCTGGATACTCTTAATTTTACTCTTGTTATGGCTGTTTTCTTGGCTATTTAGAGGATGCTGGGGCGTCAGTTATCCAGAGGGTGGTGGTGCGCTCACTGACAGAGACAACTCTTGGATAAATGATAATCCAAATGTTGGACGGGACGGTGGCATTTATGACCCATACAATCCTTATCAACCGGTCCCAACTCCTCCGGAATACCAAGATGTGTTACCGCCACACCAAAACGTCTTACCTCCGCTGGGAGAGCATCCTGAAATCATTCCGGGAAATCCAACAATTATTGGTAACCGTCTAAATATATTGATGGAAAATGAAGATAAGTCTATAATGGATTTAGCAAGGGATTTCAAAATAAAATATCCTGACAATAAATATAAAGTAGTCTATTACGACAATGTGGTCAAACGCATGCAAATTGAAGTTCCTAACGAAGAACGCATACGCTTAAAAGAAGAAATTCCGGGTGCATTTGCACCTGAATATGAGCTTTTTGTCTTTGACGAAACACTTTTTGAAGGTAGTTATACGACAAATTTTTCCCTGTTTACTAATCAGGACAAATCCTGGTATTTGGATGTCATAAATGCCCGGCAGGCCTGGGCTATCACTCAGGGTTCAGAAAACATTACAATAGCAATCGTTGATAACGGATTCAACCTAAAACACCCCGGCCTGGCTTCAAAGGTGGTGGCGCCCTATAATGTTTGGAAACAATCAACAGAAATTTACCCGCAGAGGATTGATCATGGCACCCACGTGGCCGGAGTAGCTTTGGCTGTTGAGGTTAGTGGAAACGGAATTATAGGCATTGCGCCCAATTGCAGGTTTATGCCCATACAGGTTGCAGATGAGAATGGATGGATGACAACTACATCAGTTTTAGACGGCATCCTTTATTCGCTTTACCAGGGTGCAGATGTAGTAAATGTATCTCTGGGCGGACAGTTTACCGGCCTTTCACGATTTTCAGAAAGTGAACAAAACGAGTTGATTCGCAATCACTTCAAGGAAGAAGAACGATTGTGGCGCAGGGTGATGCGCATTGCAGCCAATCACAATTCCACTTTGGTTATAGCCGCCGGTAATGACAATGTGCTGGCAGGCATAGACGCACTGCAACGCCCTGAGTTATTTATCACCGTTTCGGCTATTGACAAAAACTTAAGAAATTACAACAAAGCCCAATTTAGCAACTATGGCTCATATTCCACCATCTCAGCCCCGGGTGTAGACATTTACAGCACCGTAGGCAAAAACGATTATGCCTCGATGGATGGCACAAGCATGGCCTCCCCCATAGTGGCCGGCGCAGTTGCTTTAATGAAAAGTTTGAATGACACCATTACCAATAAAAACATCATTTGCATTTTACAAACTACCGGCTTAGAGACACAGGGAAACATTGGCAAATTGATTCAATTGGACAAAGCCCTGCAATCAGTAAAAACAGGAGAGGCCTATGATTGCACACCGGTTCCTTCTTCCGGTGATGTGCAGATTCTTTTAAAATGGAACAATTTCAACGATTTGGATTTGATATGTACCGACCCCTTTGGTGAAACTGTCTTTTATAAAAACAGAAGTGTCCCCAGTGGCGGTCAGCTTGAGATTGATATGAATGTTGAATATCCCGGAAGCAAAACACCCATCGAAAACATTTTTTGGGAACCGGGTACTGCACCACAGGGTACTTACAATGTATATCTGCAGTATTACAAAAAACACGAATCCGCTATTAATGAAACACCTTATACCATTCAGGTAAAATATGGAGGTAAAACAGAAGAGTTTAACGGGGCCATAAAAAAAGAAGATAAAATCATCCATATAACCACATTCACATTGGGTACGGGAGTTAGCAATCCAAATACAGGGAATGCAAACGACAAGCGATTGAGACTTGAGCAGGAACGAGAACGATTAGAAAGGGAATTAGAAAGAGTAAATAATGAATTACAAAAACTTGGATTCAACTGATCGTTGAATTTATCCAAATTTTCAAATAGAATTAATTGATAACATAAACAACAATACTATGCAACTAAAATTTACATTAGCCGTTGTTATTGCAGTTCTGGCCGCTGTTTCATTTGGCTATGTGTCCTTTCTGGGCAAAAATTTCTCCACTTTGGGCGATACTCAAGAGAGCATTGTTTATGCAGTAATTATAGCAGTCGTCTTATTTGGAACAACCTTCACCGCTAAACTCCTTAAGGGCACTAATCGCAATTTTAAAATCTCTTTATTTTTTGAAGTACTAGTTTTAATTGCTTTTCTAGCTTTTACCTTTTTATTTGCTTTAAAACCCTTTTCACATTTTATTGAGGTAACAAAAAATAAGGATGACATTCAAAACATTATCAATCAGAGTATTTCACAAGCTGAAAATATGTTTCAAAATTATGAGCAATATGCTGACAAACGTAAAACCAAATTAGAAGATAATCTGAAAAGTGTTGTAATAAACAGGGAGACAGATCCTCAACAATATGCAAATTTTGGTTTTGGACTTGGTGTTTCAGAACATAAGCTTATTCAACAAAGAGTTACAACGATGGACATCGATCTTTTTCCTTCCAATTATAGTGACCAGGCTTATAATAATGGAATAAAAGAGGTGGCAACCAATTGGCTGGGGGATGCTAGAAGTAAAATTAACAATTGGAAACCCATAGGGGTAGTTAATGTAGTTACCGAAATAGAAAAAAATTCAATTGATTGGTACAACAAACTGGTAGGCTTTTCAAATATATCTCACCAAGGTGAGCCGATTCTTGAGCCCTTTAACTATGATTTAGAGTTTCACAATGTAACGTCTCATTTTTCACAACCAAAAGATCCATCATATATTTCCATAGCTTTTGCTGCAATGGCAAGTATGTTTATACTTCTTCCCTGGTTGATAACAAAACGTGGCTCAAAAAGATTTGGTGGTATAGCAAATTATGAAATAAAATTATAATTGAAATAAAAGATAATTTATGGAAAGAGACGAGATTCTTAGGCAAGTGGAAGATTTAACATCTGAACAACTTTTTGACTTTATTTGCCAAGGTAAAGTGACACTTGACGAATTAAGAGAAACCCGCAATCTAGATGCAAGTAAACGTAGGGCCATTCTTGCTTTACAAAAAGAGCGTGAACAGGAAGAAGATACTTTCTGGGGAAGTTCTTTTCTTACAGAACAAGGTTGCAGGGCTTATCTTGACCAGTTTCCTGCAGGCAGATACACTACTGAAGCAAGACAAAACATCAAAAAATGGGAAGATGAACGTAAGAAACGTGAAAAAGAAAAAGAAGAAATTCTAGAAAAATTTAGACGCAACCCAAACTTATTTAATCCAGGAGAAGTAAAAAATTTACTAAAAGATAATATAATTACTCGTGAGGACTTAATAAATATTAATATTCCAAGCGAAGTAATAGATATTTTAAATAATGTAAAAATACCATCCCTTAATATGGGTGATACACCCGAATCTATTCCTGAAGGTTTTACAGAAGTGTACTTTTGGGGCATACCCGGCTCCGGCAAGACCTGTGTTTTGTCTTCAATATTAAGTACAGCATACAAAAGGGGTTATTTAGAAATAGCAAGAGGACCTGGCTTTAAATATATGACCGACCTTAAAAATATTTTCTTAAATCCAATTTCTTTCCTTCCGCCACCAACCTCAACAGAAAGCACTCAATACCTGCCTTTTACTTTAAGAAAAGATAACGAAGACCCAAGGTCTGTCTCCTTAATTGAATTGAGCGGTGAGATTTTTCAATGTTTTTTTAATAAAAATGCAGGTTTGGAAATGTCACCAGAAAAAGAAGAAACCTTAAATAAGCTTTTAAAGTTTCTTGATGGAAACAATAGAAAACTTCATTTCTTTTTTATCGATTATGAAAATGATAACAATACCGATTTTGATGGTTATACTCAATCTGATTATTTGCAATCAGCTGCAATATATTTTCAAGACAATGATATTTTTAAAAAATCAACAGATGCCATTTACATTGTTATTACAAAGAGTGACTTGATGCCTCAAGAAGACAAACTAAATAACCTTAATGATTACCTTCAAGACAATAGATACACATCCTTTATTCAATCATTAAAGACACGTTGTAGAGAGCATAGTATCAATTCAGGCGAATTATTGGCAACTCATTTTTCTTTAGGTAATGTGTATTTTAATAAAATTTGTGCTTTTGACAGTGAAACTTCTGATAATATTATTGACATTTTAAAAAGGAGAATAAAACCAAATAAGAAAAGCATTTTAGATGTTTTTAATAAATAAGACTTATGGAAGTAATTGTACATGGTACGATAGGAGGTTATAAATCTCCATTAAATAAAACACAAGACACTCTTAAAGTATCATTTGATATTCGAAATAATTCTGAAAGTGAAGTGATATTAGGCAAATCATTCTATGCATTAGGTTTTACAACAAACGGTTTTGTTTTTACAAAATATAAAATTATAACAGATACTCCACGTAAATCTTCTATGGGATTTATTGCATTTACAATCTTTTCGCCAATTGACAAAAAAATTCATGGAGAAGATATTAAAGCTATTCTTGACGAAATGTTAAGTTATTATGAGAATAATTATATTGTAAACAATAAAATTAATAGAGGGGAAATCACTCCTTTAATACACGTAGATTGGTCTTTCATAAATGAAGTCACAAATAAATACAAAGAACATCCTCAATTATTAGATTTTGAGTTAAAGCCCGGAGAGAAAGAGGCTGCATATATTTTATATAAAGATGAGGATGATTTAATCAAATACTTCTCCAGACCTTATCAAGAAGAATACATCAATTTTAAACAAGTTTTTCTATTAAATAAAGATGACAATTATATTTCTGATTTACTCGAATTTATTAAAAACTCAGGAATAGAATTAAAAGGCATTGATCTGAATAATGACTATTTTATTCTAGCGAACTATGAGCCACACAGAAATGTAATAATTAAAGCCAACGGTAAAAAGCTATCAAACCAGAAAAATAGTAATATTATAAGAGCCAATGACCTTCTCGAGATAGATTTTAAAATAAATAACTTCTTTAAAGAAATTCACTCAGAAGGAAAATTGTCTGATGCCGGTAATGAAATTCGCAAATATCTTGATATATCGGACAAACAAATCAAAATAAAATACTATGCATTTATTCCCGATCCTATTACAAAAACAATAAAAATTCAAATAACGGACCCCAATGGGTATATTATAGAGAACGCTGAAATATTTTACAAAAGTAATTATGGACGTGAGGAAAAAGCAACAAAAAATCAAATTACCTTTAAAGGTGAAGATCTTGGAAAAAACTGGACAGTTGTGGCTAAAATGGGTAATTATAAAGGTACTGCTTCATTAGCACCTAATAATTATAATGATGGGCAGACCTTACAAATAAATTTAAAGGAAGAGATTAAAAATGTAGAACTCAAAAATGATAAAAAGCCTCGTTACAAAATTGAACCAGGAACTAAAGGTACTCTATTAAAAGAAAACTGTTTTTCTGCAAAGGGGGATGGCAGTGATATAAATGTTAAAGAATTAATTAAATTTAAAATAGGCTGGAAATTTAACGGATTTAAAAAAGAAGAACATGAAGACAAATCCTTTGACGGGGCTCTTATTGCTCAATATAAAAGAGACTACAAACCCTTAATTTATACTGCATCTATTATTCTCCCTCTGGTTATCGTAGCAAGTTTATTTTTGTTTGGCGGGCCTAGTAGTGATGATATAAATCAAGCTCAAAGTCTTCAAAAGAATATTGAAGTATATGTAAATAGTAACGAACTATTTATAAGCAGATTAAATGATTTTGATGCAAAATGGAAATCAGAAAAGCCAAATGAGTCTAAAGCTTTTTTTGATTTTTTTAAGAGACAAACCAATCCAATAACTGATGACACTTGGAATAAGGTTAATGAAAAGATTAAATGTGCCATTGAAAAAAGAAATCTAATCAACAGCCTAAGTATAGATGAATTAAAAAACAGGGAATATTCATTGGAGCAAAAAGAGTTTGAAGAAACCATAAAGCAAGTTGACAGTGCCGGACAAGTTTTACTTTTAGATAGCCTAGATAATAATAGTATTGCTAAAATGAATTTAGATCAAATTGCTAAATCCATACAGAATACCCTGGGCCTTCAAACAAAGATTATTGAAGATATTACTGGTTCTGACAGGGAAGATACTGTAGAGATTACTACCACCAAAAATGAATCCAATGTGCCTACACAAACAGAAACGCCGGGTGCTGAAAGACAGCCTGCTGCAGATAAGAATATAAGTCCAAATAAAGAAATTATCGAAAAACTAAAAGGTGGTGATATTAGTAAACTTGGTCTTGATGATTTGAAAATAGGTGTTACAGACTCTAGACTTAAAAATAGTATCGAATTGTATATCAAGTTTTGGGGAATAGTGGAAAGTACAAATCAAGATGATTATAATAAATTATTCAATGAAATAAAAGGTGATTTCTATTTAAAAGACAGTGAATTAAAAATATTTTTAGCTCATTTAGAAAATCAATTTGAAGAATACAAAAATATACGTGGTAGAAGCTCTCCAAGAACCACTATAAATGAAATTAAGAAAAAAATGAAATAAATGAAAGCAATAAAAATTAGTTTAGTCATAGTTGTAGTAGCTGCAATAGCTTTTTACTCAGTAAAATCCATACAGAAAACTGAAGATGTGAATGAAATTGCTGCTATTGAAAATGACCATGTTAAACGAATTGAAAACTTTATTGAAAATATAAAAACGCTACCTAATAATAAATTTAATAAAGAAATGTATGCAGAGGGGTTGGCCCTTATAGACCATCTATATAAACCTGCACCTCCATCATTTCCTTATGGTCGATTAGGAGAAACTCAATCTGAAAATGATTTCAGAAAAAAAACATTAAGTAAAAACCTTTATTCGGTGTATGTTAAAAAATTTATTGACCAGACATTTAATTTTTTTAGTGGTTCAGCGTGGAATTATGAGGACTTGAAATTTATTAGAGAAGAGTCCAAAACATTGAGTAGTTCAACCTATTTGAGTACAGGAAGCCCAAATTTCATGAAATTTAGGGAAATTCAACAAATCCTAAACAAATACGACGAAATCAACAGATTTATAAATGAGGCAAAGAATTTGAAAACGCCCGATGGTGCATCAGCACCGATAGCAGTTAAATTTCCTATAGAAGAAGTGAATTCTAAAATAAATCAATCCCAAACTTATCTGAATAGCAATCTCGGTAACTCATATGTTAATAACTGCTCGCGGTTGAAGCAGGAATTAAGAGATATTCCAAATATTTTATTCCAAAAACACATTCATTATCTAAACAAAAAACTTGACTATTGGACAGGAACGTATTCGGCAGGATACAGAACCCTGACAGCTTATAGAGACAATGTTTACTCGCCTATAAATAATGAGATAAATAGTTTGAGTAATCAAACTTATAACGCACCTGATTTCGACTCAAGGCGTGCCTCTTTAAGGAGCAAATGGGAACTGGAGGCAAGAAGTGCCTGGAATCATTTTAACAAATAAAAAAAGAGTTATTGATGAAAAGATTAATATTTATAGTGATTGTTGTTTTTACCAACTATTCTACTTACTCTCAATCGGAGTTATTGGATAGATTGGAAAAAAACACTTTAACAATTGACAGCCTTAAAAGGGTCGCAAACCTGTCCCAAGGATTAGCAGCTGAACGCCAGTCGAAGTTGATGAAACTTGAGGACAGTTTGAAAATTCTTAATACAAAATTGTTAAAAATGGAAAGCTTCAAGTCAAATCAAAAGAGCGACTCTATTTTATTGTTATCATCACAGCTTTCCCAAAAAGAGAAAGAAAATAAAAAAAATGTTACTGAGGCTAAGGAACAAGGAAAACAGGAAGCATTAGTTGATTTAACCAATTATTATTTAAAGAATACATTTGAAGATTTAATTCAGTCTTCTACTAAACAAACCATTCAAAAAGACCAACAACTCTTTGGTGATAAAACAGAACTTAAATCACTTCTATCAGATCTGGATAAATACTTCAATGCAAAAGATTTGCTCAATAAAAAATATGACCCCGATCAAATACAAAAGGCACAGAATGAATTGAATCAAATCAAACGTGAGTCGGTATTATTAAGTAAACTCAAGAATGATTTGAGGCTCTATAAAACTTACAATGACGGCCTAAAAGAAATGCTCTCAGAAATTGTAAAGATTGATGCTGACCCTAACCAAACCGTAACTGGATTACCTGAAGAAGTTCAGAAATTAAAATTCTACAAGATTTCATCTTACATTTTTAATTATGACTTTAAACTGACAGACTTTCCCTATTTGTCAGATTTAATTCTTGAAGTCATAAAGCGTAAAACCCCCAGCCCCGATGCTGAGGTAAGTGATTTAATTCAAAAACTCTACTAAACCAAAGTATATGAAAAATGTTCTTATCTTACTATTATGCTTTGCATCTGTGAGTATTGCATTTGGCCAAACAGCATTAGCAGATGGCGACAACTGCTTTGACAATGGTGACTACAATTGTGCTGTATTAAAATACCGCGAGGCAATGGATATAGCAACCGGCAGAGACAAGCAAATGGCCGAGATAAAACTCACACGCGCTCAGTCTTGCTCAGAATGGCTCACCAATGCCAACAGGGCATTTAATTCAAGAGATTATAAAGTGGCTAAAGAAAACTACGAATTGGTAATTGAAGAAAATCCAAATGATATTTTTGCGAAGTTACAACTGGAAAAAACAATTGAAGCACTCAAGGTAGTAAATACTTTAACAGTATCCAAAATCGATTTAAGATTGAGTGCTGATGATGCTTTGGAAATCTTTAATGTGACAACTAATGCATCAAATTACCAAATAACACATCTGCCAACCTGGTGTAGAGTTGTAAACAAACAAGCAAATTGGTTTAGCCTTGAAATCAGGGAAAACAAAAGCGGGTCATCAAGAACTGATTGGTTTAAAGTTACTGCAGGTGATAAAGAAGTAAGAATAAACATTACTCAGTCAGCCGTTAGTAACAAAGCCGTTACTCAAAGAACAACAAGTCCAAATCAAAATGTACAAAGAGAGACCCCACCTCCCATAGTATATCCAAAAAAACCAGAAAAAGTAAAAAGAGAAAAAAGAGCGAAAAACTCATACAATAGCTTTTTTGCAGTTGGATATGAAGGAGGCGAAATTGCAAATTACGGCATCAGAGTTGAATTTGGCGGCACCCGGTTTGTAGGTATGTTTTTAAATGTAAGGTCTTCTTTTACATCAGATAGAGATATAATAGATAGTTATAGATGGTTTGATAACAAAAATGAAGCAGTTTTAGGTGTTAACTTAAAAGTGACCAGGTCTGTATTCATAAACCTTGGGGGTGGCTATGGATTCTATAAGTACAGAGGATTTGATAACACCTTAGAACAAATTGATTATTATCCTGCTTATGGCGGGTTGACATTTAGACTGGGTAGAAGAATTAACCTGTCCGGTGGTGCTTCATTTGAGGATATTGAACAAAGTTTTAACACTAATGTTTTTAGACCTGAGTACACGGTGGGGTTGACAATTAATTTAAGGAAATAGTAAGGTTAGTTTAAAAATTGTTTAAAAAAATAAATTTTTATTACAAATCTCAAAAATGAGGAATCCCGTAAAATTTAATTTTCAAAAGGTGTTATGTTTGAAAAACATACCAGTATTTAAACAATCTTAAACTCAAAATATTAGGTTATAAATAATAGTAAATCTCAATTAAACGATTACACACAAACTTAAAATTGATCACCGGAATTTAAACTGTGTCAAATGAAAAAAATACTTCTTTTTACATTCATTGCCCTCCCCTTGCTTCAGTTTAGTCAAACAGAGAAACAAGATATAATAGTAAAATATATTATAACAGAGGGAACAAAAAACAACCAAGACATATCAACTATCCTTACGAAAGCAGGTGCTTATACTGTATTTTACACCCTTGGCGGTGACAAAACATTATACCTGGCAAACGTCTGGCCCAATTCAAATTCACAAAGTTACGGGCCGATACATAATGTAACCTCAGAGAAAATTGAGGAATCAGATGAATACTATGAAACTGACATTTTTTACTTTGACTGGCAATACGCCAACAACTATGATGGAGGATCGGGTCTTGCTAAAGTGGAAGCCGCAACAATCCATAAACCCGAAGGTATATTTTTTGTAATTGAAATTATTACTGAAAGTTTAGATAAAACCATATATAAGGGTTATATGGAGGGCACACTTAAAAATAATTCACTTGATGAAAATTCATCAAACACAACCACCTCGAGGTTTAGAAGAGATTATACCCATGTGGCATTTTTTGATATAAACACCGAAACCTGGGGGGAATGGGAAAAAGGGAGCAACACCTTTGTCTTGAATTACAATGATAATTTTGATATCGCTCATTACAAACCAAGTGGTGATTTTGTTGTCTACAAAAACATCTCTAATGTGGAAGAGGACACCACAGAGTCAGGCGATGCTTACCAAATCATCACAGCATTGGATGAGGACGGTTTGAGGTTTAGTTTTCAAATATTTTATAATCCCAGAATAGGTGTAAAATTTATTTATAATGATGCAATCATTCAATTTGCTAATTTTGATAAATAGGTAGGGTAATATGAACAGGTAATTTATTAAAATAACAATATAAAACACCCGTAGTGCATTATAGAAAAAGTTGCTCAAAATACTAAAAATTAGTATATTGTATTGGTTACCAATCAAATACAA
>ERZ869909.243-NODE-243-length-79509-cov-7.290727_pt1 | contig 79509 bp, 80 predicted proteins | sample MGYA00520892_ERZ869909 | MGnify/ENA primary metagenome ERZ869909 (study PRJEB32215, sample SAMEA104723947) | bioreactor metagenome | biome: bioreactor; feature: anaerobic bioreactor; material: water | place: China | collected 2015-03-12 ...
CTACATCTATTTTACCAAATCTTGTTTTCTTCATAAACATTAAAAAAGACTGTCGACTTTATTTGTCAACAGTCTGAAATCTATGTCACTAAACATAGATTTTTCATTTATTCGATATTCTTAATTTTGACAAACAAGTTCAAATGAATGTCTGATCCACGTACAAAACCACAGGATTGATAAAATGAGTTGGTTTTTGATTCATCATCGCTCATCAACACCAATTGTCGCACATGAGTAAATCGTTTGATCACTCTATCCATCAGTTGCTTACCAATTCCTTGATTTTGATACTTTTTGATGATTAGTATATCTTGTATGTATCCAATACTTGCGTCATCACTAATTACTCGAACTAGACCAATAAGCTGATTGTCATCAAAACAACCAACAACGTACGTTGATTGCGATATTGCCTTAACTAACAATGGCATATCCTTTGTATATTGTGTCCAATTAAGTGCGTGATACAAGTCATGGATTTGCTGCTTTAATAGCTTCGGTTGTTCTTTAAAGTGAATCATTATTTGCTAAACCCATATCGTCCTTTATGTAGTTGAATTTATGATGTTCACAATATTGTTTATTTCATCATCCATTATCACCGTTTTTGTTTCGTCTGTTTTTGCAATCTTTTTAACAATCATTTTATCCATAAACTTTAGCTTGTCAAAATTAAACTCACCACCAACCCAAACAACAAACTGTGCATGATCACGAAGTTCTTCTGAGAAGTTTATTTCAAGCTCTTTTTCGATTTCATTATGTTCATGCATACCAGTGATAAATAAACCTAAACGTTTTTGTAATAAATCCGCTTGATGATGCATTAAAAACTGTTTCACTTCTTTTAAAAGACCACCAATGTATATCGGACCACCAACCACAATCATATCCGCTTCTTTCACTAGTTTTTTTATATCGCTTGGTTGCCGTAAGTTAATCAATACACATTCACCTTGAACTTGTGACTGAATTTTTTTAACAATGTCTTCTGTAAAACCATACTTGCTTGAATATACTAGTACACTTTTCATAGGTCACTCCTTTATTAGCGCATCTTCGATCGCTTTTATATATGCTTTTGAAGTAATGGTTGCTTCACTTACCAAATCCTCTGGTATATCTTGTTTATCAATAATTGCATCAAACAATTGACTCGATACACCATCTCTTACAAATGTAACATCATCCACTACTTCTATTTCTACTATTTTTTCATCTTCTACGGTCACTTTCAATGTGTTTGACCATCGTTTAAATTGAAAAGACCCTTGATAAACACCATCTTCTACACCCTCTAGGTTCCATCCAATTAATGTAACGTCTTCTCCTTCACTTAATCCTTGTGATAAGTAAAATAATCCTCCCGCTATGATTACAATCATAGCGACAAATACAATACCAATAATTTTAAATGCTTTTTTCATTTTCTAACCCTTCACTATGTTTTCAATAACATGTTCAATAAAATAATCAATTAGTCGCTTCTTTTGCTTTTCATTTACTTCTTCTACAATCAACTTAGCAATCAATCCAAAGGTACTCGCTGTAATCATTTGTGCCTTAAGTTCCACTTGATCTTCACTTAAATCTGGTCGGATCTCAACAATCGACTTACCTAACACATTAAGTGCGGGTTTACTTTTAAGTGCGCCCTCAAACATCGATGAAGTATGTTTTAATGCAACAGAAGATGTATTAAGCTGAGCTTTTAGAAACTCATCTTCCATTGATAAAGCAGTAAGTATATAGTTTTTACTCATGTGTTGAAGTTTATCAATCCCTGTTTTTAAAGATTCATCCGCTTCTTTAACCGCTTGAACAATTTTCTGATAGCCATCTTGCATCAATGCATTTTGAATTTCTTGCTTATCTTTAAAGTAGTAATACACTAGTGAAGGAGCATAATCGAGCTTCTTTGCAATCTTTCGAATGGAAAGCTTATTAAAACCTTCTTCATCTGTTACTTCTTTTGCAGCCAATAGAATACTTTTCTTCATGTTTTCTATTTCTTTTTCTCTACGACTCACTGCTTCCCTCCTGAACACTGTACTATTTTTGAACACTGTTCTAAATTAGTATACACAACAATGTTTATTTTGTAAAGAAAAAAACAACTCAATTATTTAATGAGTTGTCTTAAGTTTCTATTATAGATAATCTAATGGATTAACATGTCGTCCATTGATTCTTACTTCAAAATGTAAATGAGATCCAGTACTATAGCCTGTTGATCCTACACCACCAATGGTTTGTCCTACACTAACCTGTTGGCCAACAGACACATTAATTCTAGATAAGTGATAGTAAGCTGTTACTAAACCATTCCCATGATCGATAATAACTCCATTACCACCCATTCCAGTCCAACCTGCTGTAATAACTCGACCATCTGTATAAGCACGCACAGCACTTCCTGATGGTGCGGCAACATCAATTGCATTGTGCATTACACGACGACGTGTAAATGGATCATTACGATAACCAAAGCCACCGGTAAATCGACCATTTACAACTCCAAAGTTGAATCCGCCACTTCCACGAGTCAAAGTTGTTTTTGTACCAATACGAACAACAGCCGTGCTAGGATCGCTAAGTTTAAGCTCATCCACAACGTATGAATCATCTGGATAGCCATTTCTCATCGTGATGTTGTAGGTAACAGCTTTTTCACCTGTAACACCTTGTTCCACCACAACACGTTGGTTTCTAAATAATGAATTATCTTCAATAAATTCTGTCTCATAAGGAATATCTTCAATCTCTGTTGTTTCCATCGTCACCACAACATCGACTTTCGGGACTTCTGACTCAATCATTATTTTATTTCCTGGCCAGATTTTCTCGACATCTAAGTCAGGGTTGTACATCATAATTGTGGAAATTGAAATTTGTTGGTCAATGGCAATCTGCCAAATGCTGTCTCCTTCTTGTACTGTATAATAAACAGATTGTTCTTTTTTCTCGTACAAACGATCTAAAATAGGTTCCATATCATTATACACGTTGTTTACTGTCTGAGCTTCTTCGATTTGTACATCCGCATCAAAATCAACACTCTTAACAACAGCATTTTCTTCTATATTTACTAAATATCGATTTTTATATTGTTCAAGGGTATCTTCAAGTTCTTGTCTATCTTCTACGATCGCCCAAACTTCCCCATCCACTGTAATTTTATACCCCATTAATGGTTCAGGAGCATTTAAGTTAAACACAGGAACAGCACTCATTGCTATACCGACTACTGCTGTTGCGATGATGACAACAGACTTCGTCACACTTTCGAAAATATTCATACGCTCTCTTCCTTAACATGTAATCCGTTAAGGTTGGTCACCTCCACTGTATCTTTATAAAGAATGGATTGTCCACACTCACTGTTGCATTATAACAGATGAAAAAGCATAGCTCAACAATCATAGAAAATTACTTTGAAATTCACTAAAGTTTCACATTTTCTCCCACAATTGAATAAGTTGCACAAAATTCGTTACAAGATTCACAAAAAATGGATTTACAACGTTTTATGTGTCCTATATAATAAACCATGGAATCAGGAGGATTGAATAATGAATAGATTTAGAAAAGCACTTTTTGTATCGCTATTAGTAAGTATTTTCGCATTATCTGGCTGCACTAACAACACTTCAGACATAGAATTGTTAAACACAACCGTTGAAAATCAAGCTACACTAGTTAATGAAATTTGGGGTCATACACAAGAAAAGGTAAATTTACTGTCATCCGAAGAATTAAGTGATAGTGAACTTGCTCAAGTACAAGATGCAACGTATGAAATTGAAACTCGTCGTCTCCGCATCGACACACAAATCACTGCATTAGCTAATGGAAGTGTTGTTGATGGACGTGAACGTGTATCCTTTGAAAAACAACTAGAGGATCATCAAGAACTTATCGAAGAAATTGAAATGATTTGGAATGATATCGCTGCAGATATGACATTAATCTCAGATGCATCTGCTATTGATGAAGATGTTACTGCTGCTTATGAGAACATTGAAAGTCAAATTGAAAATCTAGGTAATGCATTGACAAACTTACACGAAGCACTTACAAACTAAAAGTCGCAAACGCGACTTTTTTTATACCCATTTGTATTTTTGCCATTTATTAGAATGCCAACGAACAAGTAATATCAGTCCTCTAATAATCTCATCAGCCGCAAACCCAATCCAAATTCCAACTAACCCATATCCAAGTACTACACCAAGAATATAAGCTAAACTAACAGAAACTAACCACACCATTACCATTCCCATTACAGCAGAGAAATACACATCCCCTGCTCCTTTCATGGAGTTAACTAACACGATGTTTAATACTCTTCCTTGCTCGACAAAGATATCAATAATAAAAATAGTGCTAGCTAGCGCAATGACTCTAGGATCAGTTGTAAATAGTGTTAAAACTGTAGGACCAAAGACTACTAAAAATAGTGACATACTTAGTGCAATTATACTTGATAGACCTAAATACTTAATAACTACCTTCTTAGCTTCATCAAAGCGACTAGCACCAACAAATCTACCAACCACAATAAGTAGTGCTTGTGATATAGCAATAACGGCTAAGTAAACAAACCAAGCTAAGACTTGAACATATATTCGTGTGTTAATAACGACAACACCAAACAAATTAATCATAGAGAAAATAACAACTTGTCCTAATTGATAAGATAGTGGTTCTAATGCTGTTGGAACACCAATTTTAATCATTTTAGTCATCATTTCTTTAGGCCAAGCTAAAACAGCTTTTAAAGATATTGAAATATTCAATACTTTTGATACGTACCAATAATAAATAACAAACCCTAGTACTCTTGAAAATGCCGTTGACATTGCAACACCACTAACTCCTAGTATAGGTATATTGAATGGTCCAAATAAAAATGCATAGTTTCCTACTACATTAATAACATTCACAAACAAGGAAACCATCATGACTACCTTAGGTCGTCCAAGTGTACGTATCGTCGTCGTAAGCGTTAACCCTAATGCATGAACAAATAAAAATCCACCAACGATGCTCATGTATGCAAATGCATAACTAGCAATGGATGCAGGTACATTTATTAAAGATAGAATATTCTCACCAAAAACCAACAAAGCAATCGATAACAACACAGAAAAAACAAGGTTACCATAAAAAGCAATAGACACAATTAAAGGTATGTCCTTCTCTTTTTTTGCACCCATGCTTTGTGCAATCAAAATACCAACCGCTGATGTTATGATCGTAAACAGTAAACCAATAATTTGAAACAACTGGTTTGCATTACCAACAGCACCTACTGCTAACTCATCAAATCGTCCTAGCATTAAAATATCGATGTTTCCCATCAACATAAAAAGTGCGATTTCGATAAAGATTGGCCAAGCTAATGTAAGTACACCTTGTTTTTGTGTTTGCATCATCCACCCACATTTCTAAATAACATGTACTATTCTACCACTTTACAGTTTGATTTACTATACAAAAAACTAGCCTCACTAGGAGGCCAGTCTGATTACTATTGTTTAACTTTTTTATCTTTTGAGATCAACAACAATAACATTCCTAACAATAATAGAAGCCCGGCAGATACATAGTAACTTGAATCAGACATATCTGCGATTGTTTCTTTGTTTGTAATGGTAAGCTCAACTAAAGTGTTGTTTTCTTTATCGATGACAATAATCATCTCTTCCTCAGCTAATGCATAACCACTTGGAGACTTCGTTTCTTTTAGAGTATACTCTCCAAACAATAGATTACTAAATGTGGCTTGCCCTTTAGCATCGGTTACTACCGTAAAGGTTTGTTGAGTTTTTACATTGGTTAATTCAAACTCTGCACCTTCAAGTACTTTTGACTTATCTTTTTCATCTACTTTTAAAAGATTAATGGTTGTCAATCCATACGATTGTGTAAAATCATCACTATCGCCAAGGATTTCTCCATCTTCATCGGTATAAGTGATTGAAGCAACATTTCTAATGTTACCATTTGATAAATCAGAAGATTTAATGGTGTAGGTAGCCTTTAGTTCTAATACTTCATTAGGCATTAAGTTTAGTGGTTGTATTGATTCACTACTATATGTCGCAATTACATCATTGTTAAAGTCATAATGAATATACTGTATATCTTCTAAATCATTCATCATAATATCGTTAATGACAACATTATACTTGATCATATTGCCACTATTTGTTACTACTATGCGATACAGAATTTGATCATTTTCATTACTAAATTGATCAACTTCGACTCCTTGTTCATTTACCACTACATTGCTTTTATTCAGTGATATATCATACTTTTGATCAGCATCAATCACTGCTTCATCTTCATCTTCTAAAGGTTCATCATTTATATCGGTTGCTGTTACCTTTGCATTGTTTACAATACTTCCTTCTTCAATGTCTTGTTGAGTTACGGTGTATGTACCAACAATAACTAGTACATCATCACTAAGTAATGTAAATCCATCTTGCGTATATGCTATAGCGTTTCCATTAAGAGAAATTGACGTGAATCTTTCAATCATGTCATCCTCTAAGATAACATTACTCAGCGTTGTATTGCCTGTATTTGTAAGGGTAAACTGATACGTGATGATTTCTCCTTTAAAGGAATAGTTTTTTGTGTTGAGTACTTCTTTAACTATACGAATTTCACTTGTCTGATTTACGCCTACACTTTCTTGATCATCATCCTCTACAATTTCTTCACTTGGTTGATTAGGGTTATCTTTATCTTCTGGATTTGCATTAGTGAAAGCTTGGTTGTCGATAAACCCTTGATCTAATATATCTTGTGTTATATCAAGCTTCGCTCTCATAATAAGTGATTGATTTGGCTGCAAAATAACTTCATTGTTTATTGTATTAGCATCGATTACTTCATTATCTTCACCAACAACCACAAAGCTCACATCGTATAAACCTTCAAGTTCATCCACTATACCAACATTATGAAGCGTTATATTACCTGTGTTAGTACTAATCACCTCATACATTAAATATTCTGAAATGTGTTCAACAGCACTTTGGTTTTGTTTTATCACATCTTCTTTTGTATAAATCGTTACTTCTTTACTTAAACTTATTGAAGGATTGTATTCTCCTAAGATAGTTGCTTGATCATCATCTTTCACTTGCTCATCATTTGGTGTAGTACCAATTGCTTGAGCATCGTTTTCAATTATTTGAGCATTGACATCTTTTTGTCTCACCCTATACTCACCAATAGCATAAAGAACATCCTTTGGCTTTAAGTTAACTGGTAAACTTGTATCTACTATGTTTTCTCCATTAATGGATACATACACAAGATCATCAAGTAATTCATCAATTATTCTCACATTTCTAAGTGTTGTGTTGCCAGTATTTTCAACAACAAATCGATATTCAATAAGATCACCAACTTGTGTATAAGGCGATTGATTAACTACCTCTTTTTTAAGCGTTAATGATGAATTTTGATCAGCAACCACATTGGCTTCATCGTCATCTTCTACAGGATCTTCAGGTTGACTTTCTGGATTATTTGGATCTTGTGGATATCCTATACCAGATGCATTGTTTTCAATTACACCATCATCAATATGCTGTTGTGTTATGTTTAACCTCGCAACCATAACTAAAGAATGATTAGGATCGAGTGACACTTGACCATTAACAACATCTGTTTCGATAATATTATCTTGTTCATCTTTTACAACATAGCTTACATCAATTAAATCATCACGATCATCAACGATTTCAACATTGTGTAATGTAATATTCCCACTATTAGTAGCAACAATGGTATACACAACCCACTCATCAAGAGACGCATAGTTAACATCACTATCTTCACTTGTTTTTATTCCGTTAATATCATGTATAACTGCTTCTTTTACAACGCTGATGCTTGGATTAGATTCACCCTCAATAATGGCTTCATCTTCATCCTCAACATCTTCTCCACTTGGTGGTGTTCCTTTAACTGAAGCTGTGTTTACTATTTTTAATGCATTCATATCTTGTTGAGTAACTGCATAAAATGCTCTAGCTATCAATATATCATTTGGTCGCAATACAATGTTGTCTTGATCATCTACAACAACATTATTAATTGTCACATACTCAACATTCTCAATTAAGTCATCGGTAATTACAACATTGCGTAACGTAACATTTCCTGTGTTAGTTACTATAAACTCATACTCAATAATTTCTGATGCACTCGTAAATTTATTCTCATTTTTAACATTTTTGACAATTTCAATCGATGGTTGCTGTGAGCCTGTCACATCTTCATTATCACTATCTACAACATCTTGTCCATTTGGATCAATGCCTTTTACAGAAGCAATGTTTAACACTTCACCTGCATCGATGTCCTTTTGTTGTACTGCATACGTTGCTTGAGCAACCAATACATCTGATGGTCCTAAGGTAATTAGTCCTCCTGCATAAGCAACTCCATTAATGGTTAGGTATTGTAAGTCATTTACTAACTCATCTGTGATTAACACATTAGTTAGTGTTACATTGCCAGTATTTGTGACTGTAAATGTATAGCTGATTATATCGCCTACTTTATCAAATACTTCTTCGGTTGTAGTAGTTTTAACAATTTCTATGGACGGTCTTTGTTCTGCTTCCACAACAACTTCATCTTCTTCTGATTCAATAGGTAAGTTATCTCGATAAGTTGCTTTTGCATTGGCTTTGTTTAGAACTGCACCAGCATCAATATCTTCTTGAGTAACGGCATAATTACCTTCTAAAACTACATAATCTCCTGGTTTTAACACGATTTGTCCATTAACAAGTGATGAAGTTGTTGCATTACCTGCAAAATCAAACACCTTAATGTCAAAAGTACCATCCACAAACTCGTTAATCATCTCATCAATAATTTCTACATTACTCAAATCTTCTTCGCCTGTGTTGGTTGTTGTAATGGTGTATCTAATAATATCTCCAACAGTGTCATACTTTGTTTTTTCACCTAATACTTCACCCTTTTTTTCTAATACAAGCGTTTGAACGTTTTTAACAGTTATATTTATTTCTCTGCTATCATTCACAGTTGTACTATCTAGGACAATTTCTATTGGTTCTTTTAATAAAACATACCCAGTCTCTGTAGTTTTTTCACGTAGTTTATAAGTACGATAGGATAAGTTATCAATTCGTAACATTCCATTTACATCAAACTCTCCCTCTCCAACGATTCGCTCTTCATCATTGATTTCGTAAAATAACTCAAAGGTAGCATTGAGAGCTTGATCAGTAACACTATCCTCTTTATTAATAATTAAACTACCAAGTCTTGTGTTTGCTATGCCACCAGAGAAAGATAATTGATTTGCGGTTAATTCTTCACTTTCAACCGTAGTTTCTTGAATCACATCACCATTAAACGAGGCAGAGTTACTTATCTTACCTGTATTTGTAACGACAACGGTTTTGTATCGAATTACATGAGCAGTGTTCATCTCATATGTTTCATCAAATTTAATTGTTAATACTGTTGCTACATTAGCTTCTAATAAATTGTTATCAATAGTAACTTCATAATTATTCAAAGATACAACTTCTGTTTCTACGCCATTAATCAATTCAAACACTTCAACACTATCTTCTATAAGTACCATGCCAGTACTAATTGTATCAACTAAAATTGCATTGTTTATAATGGATAGACTTTCATTCAAAGTGATTTCCCACTCTATTTCTTCATCAACAAATGCATTGCTGTCCGCTCTTTCAAAAACTTCTTCTTTACTCAAGAAATCATTATACTCTTGATAAGTAACTGTTGCTGAATAGTCAAGTGGTTCACTAGTATCAATAGTGACTGATGCATTGTTGGTGTAGTTTACTCTTGAAAGACTGTCTACCGTCGTTAAAAAAACTACCGCAACTCGTTGATTGTAACCTTCTGCAAAGGTGATTGTCATCGAATCTCCATCCACAACAATAGCATACAAACTACTATCAATCGCTGTTTGTGATAACACTGTTGTCCCATTTGTTTTGACAGTGTATTCAAACAATTGTACAGATTCACTATCAATTTCACCAACGTAACCCAATGTGTCAGAAATCACAACAGGTCCTTCAAGGGTTTGTTCTAAATAGTTGGTATATACTACCCACTCAATCAATCTATCAAATCCACTAACCCACCCATTTATTAGTGTATCTTGATTATTCTTATGTACAAGTCGACCCTCTTTTTTACCACTAAACCAAGCTGCTTCAATAAGTGTGGTTTGTGCTTCTCTAGGTTCATCAAAGGCATTATTATTTACAGTTGTTCCAACAAACTGTGCTTTGTTTTTATAGACTCTGTTTGTTGTAATGTTTTCATCAATTCCATTTTCAAAATCAGGATCGAAAGAGGTTTTATAATCAATTTGAATGATATTGTTGTAAGAACCACTAGTAAATACTATCTTAAATCCATCTTTAAAATCTATTGAACCATCAATATAACTAATTGTGTAATCTGTATCCTTGACCAAAGTAGCTCCTGCAAGTGTAACTAGTACACTATTTTCAACTAAAGTCAGCCCTTTGTTTGGATAAGTGTCAATAATTGTAAGGTCTCGAATTGCTTCTCTTGTAGGTCTAACAACCAATCTCCAACTCATTGTCTTATCACTATAATTGGTTGATCTATGTGATTTGCTAAATGAATTGGAAACTGGACTTGTTGAAGAATCGGTCGAAACTGTTCCAACAATTCCAACACCAGTCATCGATGCGTTATTAACAAAGCTATTAATTGTGAAGTCAGTAATTTCCGTGTTGTAAGTAATGGTATATGTTTGAGTGTTTATGTTACCTAAATCAATCGAAAATGATGATGGTGTCGATGTTATTCCACTATTAAAGTCACCAGTAACATCATCACCTGCTTCATTTTTTATAACTATGGAACCTTCAACCAAAGACACACCTGAAGGTAATTCATCCGATACAACTACACTTCCCAAAGGATGTTTTGCTTCATTAACTTTGATAGTCCATGTTAGTGTTTTATTATCAAACGTGACATTTGATACACTGGTTTTTGATAGCAAAGGTGAACGTGTGATTGAAACTCTATCTACACCACCACCAATAGGTACTTCCTCATTTTTTAGAATTGCGTTGTTTTCAAATTCATTTACAGCTACATAATTACCTGTGTATTCGATTTTTGTGTTATAAGAAATACGATACGCCTTTTCTCCAATATTGCCAAGACTAAATGACACATTTTGGTTGTCAATGGTATAAGACCAGTTTGAAGCACCATAACTATCCCCTGGCTGCCAAACTCCACCAACAAGATTTAATTCAACAACAGTGATTGAATCACTAACAATACTAAGCATTTCATCCATCGTGTCTAACACACTTGCATTAGATAGATTCATGTTGGATTTGTTAATGTCAATAATCCACTGAATTTCATGTTCATCAATCTCTATTGCTCTTTTTTCAACAACATTACTTCTTGTTAAACCACTTACGGTTGCTGTTGCAACTAACGCTGGTTCTTCGCCAAACACGTACTCAGCTGTATTTTCAAAAACCAGTTTTTCGAAGTCATTAAATGTTGTATCATATACCAAACGATACCCCGAATATGCTAGGATCTCAGGAATTGTTACCGTAAAATCTGAATTTCCAACTACAACAGCATCACTAGTAAGCGATTGTTGTTGATCATCTAATACATGCACGCTACCATCCAAGCCTAAAGTAAATGGAATCAAAACAAAACTATTAATATCAAGATTTAATCCAGCATCAAATGCATCACGAATAAACCCATTTCTAGGAAGCTGGCTATTATTATATATATCTACAGTCCAAACAATCGTATTTGCATCCAAATAGGAGTCAGGTACACCAACCTTATCTATTGTTTTTGATGTGTTGGTAGGTTTAACGACAACACTAATTTCTTTATTTACTGAATCGTTAAAAGAAATTACTTGACGAACATTTTGTGAGAAATATTCCAAATTCAAGTCAAACTCAAACTCAACAAACCCTAACTCAACATCTAAGTCTTCAATGTTTTCATTATACACAAATTCAAGCAAGTTCGTATCTTTGCTTAATGTGTAAGTACCTACATTCACCAGGTCATCATTAACAGTAACTACTAAATTACCTGAATAATCGTTAAGTGCAATAAATGCTTCTGGAACTGTTATTCTTGAAAAATCACCCGCAACTGCGGTATGATCTTTCATTTCCCAATTATAGCGAAGAGACACCTGTGTATCATCTTCAATCTCAATAAACGGGTTGTCTTCAACATCAACGCCATCCACTTTAAAAAACTCAAGTGTGAATATGTTCTCAATTTCCTTGTTTTCATTTGCTTGTACAAAAATCAAGCTGCTAATTGGTGAAAATACATCAAGCAAAAGCATAAAAATAGCAAGCAAGGTAATTATGTAATTCTTTTTCATGGCCCCTCCTAAGTTTACAGACGCAAAAACGTCAAAAAAAAAAACAGATAACTATATCTTATCTATCTTTTTATAGTATTCAAATAGCATAAAAAGGTTAATTTTGCATGATTAGTAGCAAATGACGACTAGAATCGTTTTCTTTTGCGGTATTCATGTGGTGTAAAAGATAACTTATCTTTAAACACTTTATAGAAAAATTGCTTGTTTGTATATCCAACTTGCTGAGAAATATCTGCTATCGAATCATCTGATTCAATTAATAACTGAGCAGCCTTGTTAATACGAACTTCTTTTAAATACTCAGTAAACGTTGTTCCCGTCATCTCTTTTATCAAGCGATTAAAGTAATCTTCTGAATAATTGAAATTTTCGCTTAAATTTGATAAAGAAACGAACTGATGATGTTTGTTTATATATAAAGCTACTTTGTTAAACATTCTTTGCTTTTTCTCATCACGTTGAACAAGTTGTATTTTCGATTCATCTTTTAGCAATAACGTTAACAATCGTTTATAAAGACCTAAAATGACAAAATCATACCCTGAATCTTTTGATGAAAATTCTTTCATGATACTCTCTAATAAAAACTCAAATCCTTGATGTCGATCAAGCAAGTTTAATTGGATGTATGAGCCTACTTCACTGTTGTTTAACAATGCGAGTTGTACAAATTGATTGGAGTGTTCATTAAGCTGTAATGGATAGAGAAGAAATCGCAATATAACATCATTTACACCTAAAAATAAAACAACACACTTAGAATCATTTATATACTCAGAATGTAACACTCCTTTATCCATCATAAGAACTGTTTTTTCAGGATACACTTCGACGATTCCTTCAATTTTTAGCTTTAACTCCCCTTTGTATACATAAATGACTTCAATATGAGAATTCCTATGATAAGGCGTGACAATATCATTACCTTGAATGTATTTTTCTTCCATTCCTATCATTTCAATATGTGTTTGACGATCTTCCTTTTTTGGCATACTCAAAATCATTTCGTCTGATTCTTTATTTAAGTAACTGACCCCCACTTTCGCAATACCATCTTCAATAACCCATCTCGTAAAAAATAGTGCATCTGAAACAATAAGATGTTGGCCCATTTCGAATCGAATGTTCTGACCTTCTTTTTTTAACTCAAACAATTCTGTTGTTAGTAACATGGGTTCAACTTCAGTAAATGTGTTAATCAACTTTTCTAGCATAGGTGGCCTCCTTAAACTACTTTCATTTATCTAATCATTATCTTAATAAAGTGTCAATAAAAAAAGAGTACACAAGAAAAAAGAGTACCCAGAGGTACTCACAATATCATAGCTAACAACTAAATTATCGTTTTGCAATTGCTTCAATTAGTTTTGGCAAATATTCTGGTAGATCAGGTGGACGACGTCCAGAAATTAAATTATCATCCACAACCACTGCTTCATTAACCCAAGTTGCTCCAGCATGCATTAAATCATGTTTAATACCTGGTGTACTTGTGACTGTTCTTCCTTTAAGAATATCAGCCGATGATAACACCCATCCAGCATGACAAATCATCCCTATAACTTTGTTGTTGTCATTCATGTATCGAGTCCATTCTAATACTTCATCATAACGACGAAGTTTATCCGGTGCCCAACCTCCAGGAATTAAAAACGCATCATAGCTTGTGATGTCTACATCCTTAAAACTCAAGTCTGCATCAACGGATAAGCCAAACTTACCTTTGTAAGTCTTTTTGTCTGGACCAGCAACCTCTACGGTTGCTCCTGCTTCTTTTAAACGCAACATTGGATAAAATAACTCTAAATCATCATAATCTTCTGAAACAATTGACAATACTTTTTTACCTTTTAAATTCATAATTGCCTCCTTAATCTAACAATATCATATTTTAAGATTCTTATAAAAGAAAGTACTCTATAACTATATATGCATAATTGTGATACTATATTTTTATATCAAAAGCTAGGAGAACCACCTATGAGTGTACAATTTAATATTTTAAGCATTATTTTAGGACTTAGCACGCTGTTGTGCTTTTTGTTGTCGTTAGCTTTATTACGTAGAAGTATGTTTACTTCTTTGCTATTTAATTCAATAAGTTTACTTTCAGCTATCTTTTCTGTTTTGTTTCAGATCGGTTCAACAAATGAGCTAGTCAAAGTTTCTGATTGGAGTGCAATTATTGACACTCACAATGCCATTTGGATAGTTTCATTATTGTTTGTACTTGTTGTATTTTTGCTTCAAATTATTTACGTATTTACTTTAAGAAAACATGTTTAGTTAACTTTTATTATAATAACCTAATTTTCACTGTATGTTCATTGAAATTACCCTTTATCTATCATAGCGTTTACATGTAGGCAAAGGAGGTATATTTATGCCAACAAAAATTTTAATGGTTGGAAGTATAATGATGGATTCTATTTATCAAGTGGACCGTGCTCTTGAACTTGGTGAAAGTGTCCTAGGTGAAGTAATTGGTACCGCATGTGGTGGTAAAGGATCCAACGCAGCGGTTGCCGCAGCTCGTTTAGGGGCAAAAGTTTCAGTATTTGGAACTCTTGGTCAAGATGCTAATGGTGAAGAATTAGACGCTATGCTATCTTCAGAAGGTATTAATACCAAGGGATTAAAGAAAAAAGAAGGATCAGCAAGTGGTACAGTTGTTATTATCTTAGAAAAAGGTGGTAAAAATCGTCTTGTCATTTGTCCAGGTGCCAACATGGAAACAACTCCAGAAGGACTTGAAGAAGTGTTCAAAGATGACTTTGATGCCTTGCTCTTACAGTTGGAAATCCCACTTGAAGCAAACATTGCCGCTGTCAAACTAGCGCAAAAACATGGTGTTATGACTGTATTAGATGCAGGTCCAGCTCAAGAGTATCCTTTAGAAGAATTAAAAGGATTAACAATCTTATCTCCAAATGAAACTGAAACAAAAGCATTAACTGGTATTTATCCTGCAGATCACAAAACATGTAGAGAAGCTGCAGAAATACTTGCAAAAAGAAATGAATGTGAGTTTGTTGTATTAAAACTTGGAGAAAACGGTTCTTACATTTATGGAAACGGAATTGATGAAATGATTCCTCCATTTAAAGTAGAAGCTGTTGATCCAACTGCTGCTGGAGATGCCTTTACTGGAGCTCTTGCGAATAAATATGCAGAAACAAAAGATATTGTTGCATCTGCTAAATACGCAAATGCCGTTGGAGCATTAAGTACGTTAAAGATTGGTGCTCAACCATCATTACCAACAGATAAAGAAGTTGACGAGTTTATTAAGTCATATCAATAGAAGCCTTAAACCTCATGTAAAAATGAGGTTTTACTTTGTGTTTATTTTTAGATTTTCACATCTAATTAATAATGATATGCAAATTAAAATCAATTAAACCCTTTAAATAAAGGGTTTAATTGTGTTTTTTATATATTAAATGATTTGTTATTTTCTGTGAGCATCACACTTTACTTTACCGTTTTAAAGCGTTATAGTGTACCTATAATTTGATAAGCAAATTATGAGGATGAAAATTACATGAAGAAAATTTTAGGATTAGTATTGAGTTTATTTTTACTACTTATGGCTCCGGTTTCCGCAGAAGAACAAGATATTGTTGATATCGCTGTTGGAAATGAAGACTTCTCCATTTTAGTTGAAGCACTGACAGAAGCTAATTTAGTAACAACACTATAAGGTGAAGGACCATTTACAGTCTTTGCACCAACCAATGCTGCATTTGCTGCATTACTAGATGATCTAGGAGTTACAAAAGAACAACTTCTAGCTCGTGAAGATTTAGCAGACATCTTGCTCTACCACGTTGTAGCTGGAAAAGTTATGAGTACTGATTTAGAAGATGGTATGACACCTGCAACAGTCAATGGTGCTACTATAACTGTATCCATTGAAGGTGAAACAGTAATGATTAATGAAAGCACTGTTACTACTGCAAATGTTGAGGCTTCTAATGGTGTTATTCACATTATTGACAAAGTATTATTACCACCAACTGAAGAAGTAGAAGAGTTTTATTTTGACACAGTTGTTGATATCGCTGTTGGAAATGAAGACTTCTCCATTTTAGTTGAAGCACTGACAGAAGCTAATTTAGTAACAACACTATAAGGTGAAGGACCATTTACAGTCTTTGCACCAACCAATGCTGCATTTGCTGCATTACTAGATGATCTAGGAGTTACAAAAGAACAACTTCTAGCTCGTGAAGATTTAGCAGACATCTTGCTCTACCACGTTGTAGCTGGAAAAGTTATGAGTACTGATTTAGAAGATGGTATGACACCTGCAACAGTCAATGGTGCTACTATAACTGTATCCATTGAAGGTGAAACAGTAATGATTAATGAAAGCACTGTTACTACTGCAAATGTTGAGGCTTCTAATGGTGTTATTCACATTATTGACAAAGTATTATTACCACCAACTGAAGAAGTAGAAGAGTTTTATTTTGACACAGTTGTTGATATCGCATTATCTGATGATGACAACTTCAGTATCCTAGTTGCAGCACTTACAAAAGCTGATTTAGTTGGTGCATTACAAGGCGAAGGTCCATTTACAGTATTTGCTCCAACAAATGCAGCATTTGCAGCTTTATTAGAAGCTCTTGATATCACTGCAGAACAACTTCTTGATCAACCAGATCTTGATAAAATTCTACTTTACCACGTTGTAAGTGGTCGTGTATTATCAACTGATCTAAGTGAAGGTATGACACCTGAAACATTAAATGGTGAAACTATTACTATCTCTTTAGATGGTGGAGTATTCATTAATGACTCTGAAGTAGTTATCGCTGACTTACAAGCTGCTAATGGGGTTGTACACGTTATTGATGCAGTATTAGTACCTGAAAACATTGAACTAGTATTACCTGAAGCAGAAGAAGATGAAGAAATCCTTATCGTTGATACCTCCGATAACAATATGATCGGTTGGATTATTCTAACTCTATCTCTAGGTGCTGGTTTAGTTATTATCTCACAACCAAAACTTAAAAAAGAATCATAATTAACATTTGACCCGAAATAATCGGTTCTTTTTTATTGGTCGAAATTTGTCGCTTTACACAAATAAAGCATTCCTGTATAATTGGTTTCAAATAAATCAATGATTGGAAAATAGTAGTTACGTAAGTTGTAAGTAGAGAGTCAACGGTTGGTGAAAGTTGATTACAAACATGTAATGAATGGGTCCATGAGAGCAAGGCGAAGTTAGTAGCCAAGTGTAAATTTTGATTTTATTTTGCACTAACTTTAAGCGCTACGTTACACTAATCGAACATTAAAAAAGACTATTTCGCTCAGAAAATAGTCTTTTTTATTACTTATTTTATTCCAATGACTAAAGTATCTCGTGCAGCTTCAACTACTTCGGTCGTGATAGTTTCAAGGTTATTGATTTCCAATATCCTTTCGATTTGGGTGAAGATTCGTTGGATAAGCCGAAAATTTCCACTGGTAATTTTAATAATACTAATGACGGCTTCATAATTAGCAAAATCTTCCAGTTGGACAGATAATCCTAACTCTTCCCATTTGTATTCCAGAATATGATGGATTTCGTCTTTACTCAATCTATCAAATTCATGGGCAAAACCTATTCTCGAGTAGAGTTGAGGATAACGAGCCAATCGCTTTTCTATACCCGGCATTCCAATAAAGATCATAGCCACATCTTTTTGGTCATAAATATCTCTTAGTTGTTCTAAATGCTGTACTTTTAATCGATCTATTTCGTCAATAATAATGAGATCAATTTCTTCATACGCATTCGTTGAGTATTTTTCTACTGCTCCTAACTGAAGAACTCTATACATACTTTTAACCATACCCATTTTACCACCGATCATATCGATTTCATTCGTCATTTTAGTCGCCCGTATGGCTGGAGCGGTGTAAAATATTGTTTTCGCTTCAAGGATTTTTTCATCTGCATTCATTCCGATTTCTTCCGATTTTTTGTAATCAATTTGTTTTTCGACCCAATTCCAATTTGAATATTGCTTAGCGGATAAAGTTTTCCCAACTCCGGGTAATCCATAACAAATTCCGATATATTTGTATTTGATACATGCCTGACAAAATTCTACAAAGCGTTTATATTCTTTTGTTTCAATAAAATAGGGTGTTTTATTCATTGTAATACCTCTTAATTTCTGACTTCTTAGAATCTTTTTTGTTTACAGGATTATCTAACTCTTTCTTCTTAGTTGAAATAAGTTCTTCCGCAATATTATTTCCAGAATGGAGCTGATTTTCAAGATTTTTCCGTGCTTTATTACGTGCCGCAACAATCTCTTTTAAATCGACTTCGTAATCAGAAATTTCAGGAGAAATTGCCGTACATAAATATTGGTCTTTGTAAAATACACGAATCTCAGCAATATCTCTTGGATCATATCTAATGATAACAGTTTCACCTACATAAGCTGCTAAATTGGTGTCAATATATCTTAAACCTTGGAAGTGAATTCCATCAGAATGAACTTTTCTTGGCTTTGCAACATTTAATAACAATAAATCTAAACTTTCTAGACTATCTGGTAGATGAGGAAGAAATCCTGAATTATTCCACATCTTTATAGGTTCCTGTTTTGTAGTGCCATGCACTCTATGGTGATAGTCATATATAATAAAATGCGCTAATTTCTCATCAAGCTCTTTTATCGTAAGAAGATTTGAAGTATTTTGATTCCCAATGTAACCTGGTAAATCTTGCGAAAATAATTGATTAATTGTTAAAAAGAAGCGTTCTATTTTCCCCCGTCCTCTTGGCATACCTACCGTAGAAAAAATAAGATTGATTTTTAAATCAATTGCGACTTGCTCCAAATGATTTGAAGTGAAATCACTTCCGTGATCGGTATAGAAAGTTTCAGGTATACCACATATTTGCCAATCAGAGTTGCTTTTTTTCCATATTGCTTGGTGTAAGACTAAAGAAGTTTGAATAGCAGAAGGATCTTGAAAACTAAGGAAATACCCTGCAACTGCTCGGCTATAATCATCTAAAATAATTGTTAACCATGGCCTCTCAGGCTTTCCTTTTTCGTTTAAAACAAGGATATCCAAGGGAGTGTGGTCAGCCTGCCATATTTCATTGGGATAATAAGACTCACGACGATAAACCAAATCATAATTATTTTGATATTCTTTTTTTCCTTTATGAGCAAGTTCCTTTAATTGTGGCGACAGATTTTTAGCAATCGCATATACTTGATTGTAACTAGGCGGGGCCCAATTTTTCTTTTTACAAATTTTACAGACTTTCCGATGAATAGAAGTTAAGGTGTTTTTTTTGTTTTCAAATATAAGCTTTTTAATTTCTTCTTGTACATTTTCTTCTACTTTAAAGCTTCCTGAATCCGAGCGCTTTCTTCGGATCAATCCTTTCAACCCTGATTGTTGATATTGATTTACCCAATGGTATAAAGTTCTTTTTGGAACCCCTGATTCTTCAGCAATATTACTCAAACTTTCTTCATGCTTAAGATAAGGGGCAATCACTTGATATTTATCCATCGCATTTTGTCTTAGTTCTTCTGAATATGAAGTTAATGGAGGAAGTTCTTGGTTCATGAGAACACCTCTTTCCCACGATTAAATAAAATTAATCGTCAATTTTTATCTATCTAAGTAACGATAAAGCGTTGACTTGCTGATTCCTGTCATCTCAACAATTTCTTTCACACTATATTCCTCACTTTTATACAATTTTATTGCTCGTTCAATATCTCGTTGGTTCACAGGAGGACGCCCGCCTTTTCGCCCTCTAGCTCGAGCACTTTTTAAACCTTCTTTTGTGCGTTCAACAATCAAATCTCGTTCAAATTGACTAAATGCTTGAAACACAGTCATCATAAGTCGCCCTTGGGGAGTGGCCGTATCAAAATTCTCTTTTAAGCTGATCAACTTTACATTATGTTCTTCAAAGTAATTTACAAGATCAATTAAATCTTTTGTGCTGCGCCCCAAACGAGAGAAGCTTTCCACGATAACTGTATCATCTGGACGCAATTTATCTTTCAGCCGATTTAATTGCGGACGGTTAGCTTTGGTTCCCGTCATTTTTTCAGTCAGTATTTCGTTGCAGTTATGTTCATTGAGCAAATCCATCTGACGAGACAATTCTTGTGATCGTGTACTTACCCTTGCATACCCATATACATACCCACTCATAATCCTCTTCCTTCTCTATTTTGATTTTCTCAATTGTATCATAAAGGGTGGGTGAAGATACGTAGATAAAAAGCAAAGTTTTGGCACTAAAAAACCCTTCTTCTAGTCTATAAAAGTTGTTATTTAAAATCGTCCCATAATCGATTGTTTTTGAGACAAAGTAATTTATAAAAAATATGCCTCTAACGTTTTTAGAACGTTAAAGGCATATTAACTTCAGACAGTTATTACTATAGCCTAGCTTTATGGGTTTTGATAGAATTAATTAGATTTTAATAAACGAAGTCCATTCAGAATAACGACCAACGTACTTCCTTCATGAATAATGACACTAATTGCAATATCCGTCAAACCTAAGAAACTAGCAATAATTAAAAAGACAACAACGGCCATTGAGAAAAAAATATTTTGCCAAATGACACGATTCATTTTGGTTGCAATATTATGAGATTGTACCAATTTGGATAAATTATTCTGCATTAAAACCAAATCAGACACTTCTACTGCTACATCTGTTCCGTCCCCCATGGCAATACCTACATCTGCATTAACAAGGGCAGGGGCATCATTTACACCATCACCCACCATTGCTGTTACGCCGTATTTCTCTTTTTGCTCGTCTATAATTCGAGATTTATCTTCTGGCATGACATTCGCGATTACTTCATCTATTCCTAATTGTTCTGCAACTGCTTTTCCTGTCATTTCTGAGTCACCAGTAATTAAAGTGGTGTGAATCCCAAGGCCCTTAAAGTAATCAATGGTTGCTTTAGCTTCTTCATTTGGAATATCCATTAAAGAAATTAGCCCAATAACTTTCTCGTCTTCGGATACATAGACCACTGTTTTTCCCTCCGAAGCCCATTCGTCATTTAAGCTCGAGAACTCTTCTGCCACATTAGCAAATGAAGTGGGTTTTCCAATCCGATAATTTCTTCCGTTATAATCTCCCGTCAACCCTTTACCAATCTGATTTTCTACTTCAATGGTAAGCTTATTTTTTTGTTCAAACTTTCTTAGAATGGCATCTGCTAAAGGGTGATTGGATTCTTTTTCAAGAGCCACTACGATATCAATAATATTTTCTTCATTCACAGAATCGGCAAAATAATAATTGGTTACTTCTGGTTTTCCTTTGGTCAAAGTTCCCGTCTTATCAAACGCAATTGCTTGAGTATCAGCTAATTGAGACAGATAAGAACTACCTTTTGAAAGGACACCTTTTTTGGCCAGGTTAGAGGTTGTTGATAAGGTTACCGATACGGTAGCTGCTGCTAAAGCACAGGGTGAAGCTGCAACTAAAAGAACCAATCCCCTATAAATACTTTGTGACCATGTCCAATCAAGTAGAACAGGAGCCAATAACACGAACAGGGGAATGGCAATTAAAACAACTGTGACGTATTTCGGTTCGAATTTTTGGATAATACTCGCAGCTTTTGTTTGATTATCTTGGTTCTGGTTCACTAATTGTAAAATTTTTGAAAATACTGTATCTTCGTTTTCTTTGGTGACTTCCATTGTAAACGTGCCTGTCCCATTAATCGTACTCCCAAAAACGGTATCTCCTTTTGTTTTTTCATTGGGTATACTTTCACCATTAATAGACGATTCATCAATGGAAGTAGAGCCAGATAAAATGACTCCATCAATGGGTACTTGGTCACCGTTTAGTACTTGAAGTTGGTCCCCAACTGTTAATTCACTGACGTCAACAATCTTTGTATTCCCATCAGGCAAAATTAACCGAGCAGTTGTTGGGTTCATTTCGAGTAATTTCGTTATTTCTCGTCTACTTCTTCCTTCAGCGTAATCTTCCAGGAAATGTGCGCCTGAAAAAATGAGAATCAACAACGTTCCTTCCCAAAAATTCCCTATCGCTGAAGCTCCTATAGCCGCTAATCCCATTAAAATATGAGAATTAGGCGTAAACTTATTATTTGCTTTTGTATTCTCAATTGTCTCTCCAAGACCTTCCAGAACAATGACATGATAGCCCGCACTAATTGTGGCGAGTGAGAACATGATGTTTTTAATTAATTGATATTCTCCACTTAAGAACAATGCAACAATTGCCAATGCCAAACCAATAAAGTATAGAATAATAGGCATCTTCCCGTGATTGTGATCATGGTCGTGGTTATGTTTCTCTTTTTCCTGTGAATGTTGCTCTTTGGTAGTTTCCATTTCTATCACCTTTCTATTAAATTTCTTTGATTTTTGTTGACTTTTTTTGTGCCTTGCAAATTCTGAGCTCGTTTGTTTGCTTAAGTAAGGCAAGGATTCATATGGTTTGGGCTTATCCAGTCTCCATCTCCTTTTATTTGTAAATCGGAATGATTATGATTTACAAATGAAGTTACATTCATATGTTTACAAAATCATATTAACTCACTGTATGAGTTTTGTCAAGACAAGATGCTTCTTATTCAAATGGACTACTATTGCTGATACAAAAGTCTTAATTTTGTCTATAAACAAAAAACTAGCATCGTTTTACTCATGTGGTATTATATATATGAATGGAAAATCATGTGAGAGGAATAAGAGCATATGGATACATCAACAACTTCGCCAATCAATAAAGAGAAGATCCAATCAATAAGCAAAGTATTCAAAGTGATTAGTGACCCTACACGCTTGTCAATTCTCTTTCTTTTACAGAAAGAAGAGCTCAGTGTTGGAAACATTGTGCTTGCATTGGATATAGAACAGTCCGCGATTTCACACCAACTAAAAATATTGAAAGATTCACGTTTAGTGAAGGCAAGAAGAGAAGGGAAAAGCATGGTTTACAGTCTTGATGATCTTCATGTTTTCAGTATTCTCGAACAAGTCTTAACTCATATCAATGAACAAGAACAATAAAAGCTAATAAGGTATAAAACTAAATCGAGGTTTTTAAAATTTCAAAGTCAGAGAAACAAGAAAATCACTCGCACCAAAATCAATCGAATAAGAATATTAAAATTGCTTTTTTCATCAACTTTATTTTTTCCATGATTGAATTTTTCTTTGGGTCTCTTTTCAATAGTGTGTCAATTATGTCCGACGCCGTTCATGATTTAGGAGATTCCATTTCTATTGGATTCGCTTGGTTTTTCCAGGGGTACTCAGAAAAGCAGCAAGATGAACAGTTCACTTTTGGTTATAACCGCTTTTCATTATTAGGGGCGTTGATAACTGGAGTAGTACTGATCGGCGGCTCATTTTTTATGATTTACCGAAGTATCCCACGTTTGATTGATCCGCAACCGGTTAATTACAGTGGCATGTTTTGGCTTTCACTCGTGGCTATTGGATTGAATGGATATGCGGCTTGGATTCTAAGCAAAGGGTCATCTAAAAACGAAGGCATGTTGAACCTGCATATGCTAGAAGATGTATTAGGGTGGATTGGGGTCTTGGTTGTGAGTATTGTAATGAACTTTACCGAGGCTTATCGATTGGATCCAATCTTATCGATTTCGATAGCACTCTATATCCTCTATAAAACTGTACCTGAATTTTTCAGTACAATGAAAATTTTATTGAACGGTTCGCCGGAAAATGTAAACGTAGAGAACCTGGCGAACTCCATTAACAATATTCCTGCTGTAAAGGACCTCTCTCATTTTCACATTTGGTCACTGGACGGAGAAGAAAATGCCCTTATCGTTACGGTTCTTATAGACTCTTCCGATATAAACAAGACTAGGGAAATCAAAGAAGAAATTGCAGAGCTTGCCCATACATCGGGTGTAAAGAATCATATCACAATAGAAATAACTACAAGTAAAGACGAACTGGAAAAAGGGTATGCTTATGGCAGTTAAAGTATTTATATATTGAAAAAAGGACTATTTTAAATCGAGTAGGAGACTAGTCAATTAATGGCTAGTCTCCTACTCGATTTATTAGTGCAAAGCACCCCTTAAATTTAATGCAAAATAAAATTACAATTTACACCAAGACGGAAGCTGACCGTTATCTGACAGCACGAGTATGATAGTACTTGATAAAGATATCGCTTTTGCGATAAGTAGGATGGCACCGCAACCGCACCCATTGCTCCTATAGCAGTGGGTGCTTTTTGTATTCTCTATCACGATGAAAGGAACATGATTATGAAAACAAAAGAAATAGTATTTGCAGCCTTGATGCTTGCGGTTGGTATGGTGCTTCACGCGATTACACCACCAATTTTCGGAGGAGTTAAACCAGATTTTTTACTAGCTAGTATGTTTATTGCCATCGTTAGTCAACCAAAACTTGCTAACACCTTTTTAATAGGTACAGTCGCTGGTATTTTAGCGGCAATGACAACTGGTTTTCCTGGGGGTCAAATCCCAAACATTATTGATAAACTAATTAGTGCTTATTTTGTCTTATTCATTATCACCTTATTAAAAAATCAGTTGAAACCACTAATTATTGGAGCACTAGGTTTTGTAGCTACCATCGTTAGTGGCATTGCCTTTTTATCGAGTGCTTTAGTCATCGTTGGGTTACCGGCCCCTTTGAGTGCATTGTTTGTGGCTGTTGTATTACCTACAGCAATAGCAAACACCTTTGTAACGTATGCGTTCTATAAAGTTTATGTAGTACTGTATCAGCGATCAACTTCATTTGTAAAAGCAACCTAACTAAAAAGAGCCTTAGCGCTCTTTTCTTTTTGACTTTAACGTTAACGATAATCGACCTTCTGTTTTGTTTATTATCCTTTTAAAGTTTGGAGTATGTAAATACACAGATAAAGCAAACACACAAATTGAGATCAGTGTTTCTAAAACACCAAAAGACATAATAAGTGTTAGCACAACTAATAAAAACATTAGTATAACAGCACTTAATGCTACATAATCTATTAGCAATGTTAATAGTATTAACAGAACAATCGCCCCCACACCTAAAAGTGGTTGAATACCTAAAAGTGCACCAAGTAAAGTTGCAGTTCCTTTACCACCTTTAAAGTTCATGTAAAAAGGAAATATGTGCCCTAGCATTACACTAGCTGTACTAATATAAAGAAGTACAGTGTGCTCACTTAAGCTTGCTGAAAAAAGAACTCGCGTTAACACAATAGCCACAACACCCTTTAAAACATCAACTATCGCAACATAAAGCCCAAACTTAAAACCAACGGAGCTTAATGCATTGCTTGCCCCTGCATTTCCATGTCCAAGTGTTCGAATATCGATTTTATAAAGCAACTTCCCTAATAAATAAGAAGCTTGCATATTCCCTAGTAAATAACCAATGACTATTGTTAAAAGTATCTCTTTCATCATTTTTCTCCAAAATCATTTCTATTATATCAGTGTACTTAAAAAAGACAAACACAAAGTGTAAATCTTAACAATTTCTCATGGTATAATACATTTATTAGACATGAGAAAGGATCGTTTATGAAACAGTTCGAATCATTTGAAGAAGTATTTGAATCACTTACAAACAATCAAATTGTTATGTTTTATTCACCCTTTCCAACGTTTTGTTATGCTAACCATAATAAAATAACACTCATTAGTAAATCAAGTCATTTTATTGTTTCTACTGAAGTGTTTACTCAATTATATTGTGAAGAAATATTTTATTTGTATGAAAATGAACAAGTTAATGATATTGACAATGATAAAGATGATGAATATTATGGACTGAGGTATCAATGATGCAAGAATACTTTATTGTATATTTCTTTATCATCAACTTGATGTTGTTTACTCTTATGCTTGTAGACAAACTCAAAGCGAAACACCATAAACATAGAATAAGCGAATCCACTCTTTGGATGATTGCCATTCTTGGGGGTGCTTTTGGTGGTATGATGGCGATGCATATATTCAAGCATAAAAACCGTAAAACGAAATTCATTATAGGATTTCCTAGTTTACTTGTTTTACATTTAGTATTATCACTATTGCTTTTATAACTTATTAAAGGAGACCACTTATGACTGATTTTTTTATGTTTATTCCATTGTTTGCGTTTCTGTCTATTTTTATCATTCCCCTAGTAATTGGGTTTTATGTGTATAAGGATGCTCAACAACGTGGTATGAACGCCTTATTATGGACGTTAATCGCTGTATTTGTTCCTAGTTTTATTGGATTTATTATTTATCTTGTCGTCCGTGCAGATTATGGTGGTTTACGATGTGCTCGATGCAACTCTGTCGTGTCTAAAGATTTTGCTTCTTGTCCTAATTGTGGTGTTCATCTAAAAGCAGCTTGTGAGAGTTGCAATCAAGTATTAGAATCCCATTGGAAAGTGTGCCCATCATGCTCACAGCCAGTGCATCATACACAAACGATAAGCGCCCCTATCAAAGAAAACGATAAAGGGTTGGTAAAAGTAATTGTGTTTATTGTGCTATTCCCACTAATTCTTTTTATAATCATGATACTTTCTGCAATTGTTTATTCAATGTAAAAAACATGGCCTACACCATGTTTTCTTTTTACTTTCTTGTAAATACCATTGCTTCTTTAAATGGTTGTGAGTCGATATCAAACAACTCTAAAATGGTAAATGCAAATGCAGGTACTGTACCTACTCCTCTACTTGTAATAATATTTTGATCAAGAACAACTTCTTTGTTTAAATAATGTGAATCTTTAAAATGATCCTCCATCATAGAAGGATGTGAAGTAACTTTTTTATCTTTTAATACGCCTGCTTTTTCAAGCACGATAGGTGCTGCACAAATAGCAGCCAACCACTTTTTTTGGTTATAAAAATCTTGTATTATTTGGAGTACTCTACCATCTGCCATTAAGTTGTTTGTCCCTGGTTGGCCTCCTGGTAAAAATATCATATCATAATCATCAAAGTTATCTTGCCAACCTTTATCAGCAACAACTTCAATACCATGGGAGCCAACAACATGTTTGTCTTTGATCGAAATCATATCAACAGTAATGTTTGCTCTTCTTAAAATATCCACTGTTTGTAAAGCTTCAGTTTCTTCAAAGCCATCTGCTAAAAAACACGCTACTTTTTTCATCTATTCCCCTCCTTTTTAATAATATTGTATCAAAATTAAAGCACTTTTTTCTATAATTTTGCAATCATCGTTAACTTCTATCGAACTATTTAATCATCCACTTAATCTAATTAATAAAAAACTTATTCAATGTCTCCTATTATTGATATCATGGTCATTTATCAAACTTTTCATGTTAACGATTTGTCGTATTTATTCACTTTGTTATTTATCCTATAGGATAATCATTAAAAAAAAGACTATTCTAATGCTTGATTAGGATAATCATCTTTTAATGTATCAATGATCGGATCATGGAATCTTGATAGTAACTTTAATGATACCATTGCACCAATGATGGCAAACAACATGTCGTATTGTGTATCCCACATATCACCTTGTAAATCAAGGATATACTCTTTTGGTTGATTGGAAATAACAGTTGCCGCAAACTCTAGTAACTCATAAAATGCACTAAAGGCTAAGGCCATGCAAACTAAAATAAAATTCAATGCTTTGTTTCGTTGTAAATACCCTTTTCGTATAAAATACTCTTTCATTATTAACACAGGCACAAAACCTTGAGCAAAATGACCCACACGATCATAATGATTACGTGATAAATCAAACACATCTTTTATCCATTCAAACAATGGATTGTATGTGTATGTGTATTTTGCTCCAATTAATAATATAATCGCCCAAATCAAACCAAAAAAGTACACAAATGTTGAATACTTAAATTTCTTAGACGTAATCATAAACACAAGTGAAACAAGAATGACTGGTAATGATAAGAGTGTCCACCCAAAAGTATCGTAGTGGCCAATGTATGACCAAATCAAAACTAGCACCCCAATAAGTATAAACAATTTATTTAGTTTTTCGTTATGTGCCATAGTATATTCTCGTTTCTATTTTCATCTATTATACTTATAAGATTCACATTTGAAAAGATTACGAAAAAAATGCAAACAATCACAAATTATACTGTTAGTGTATCTACCATTTCTTTCACTTTCTTTTTATCAACATACACCAGTGAAACACCATCCACAATCTTTGTGCTTTTGCAGCTACTATGAACTTGCAAACAACCTGTTTGTGATAAAATATCCAACACATTTTCTGCTCGCACTCCACCACCTATCAGCACTTCAATTGGTTTGTTTTGATTGATCAATGTGCGTAAGTTTTCTAGTTTAGTGATTGCATCAAAATGAAAGCCACCTTCAGTTAAAACACGATCGACATTTGCATCAACTAAATCATCAAACGCTTTGAAAATATCTGGTGTATGGTCAAACGCTTTATGAAAGATTGCTTGTTTTTTATAATGATGCACTAAGTCAACCATCTTTTTTGTTAGTGCTTTGTCTATTTTATGTTCTTTATCTAAAAAACCAAACACAATACCATCCACTCCTGCTTCACAAAGAGTTTTTGCATCATCAAACATGCAATTAACATCATAGCTTGAATACACAAACCCATCGGCATGAGGCCTAACCATCGCTACAATCTCAATGGATGTCATTGCCTTGATTTGCTTAAACATCGCTACTGTTGGTGTTAATCCACCTAGTTCTAATGCACTGGTGCATTCAATACGATCAACATCATACTCTTTAAGAGCAACTACATCATCTAATGTCCCTATACAAATTTCTAATTTACATTTTTTCATGTTACACCTTTATATATGCATACCCATTATGTTGGTATTGCACCACTTGAAAGACTCCAGCAGAAACTACTTTAACAAAGGCAAGAAGCTGATTTGCAGCAACTTCTTGCTTGTTGAGTGAATGTTGACAAGCCTCAAAAAGCACTCCTTTTAAATTAAGTAAGATTAGCTTTTGTTTGTGTGGTGATTCATTAAGTAAAGCTTTAATCGCATCTTTAACAAACACAACCACAATATTGATTGATGAATCTTCAGCTTGAAGATTCTCTATGTTGCTTAAAACTTGGTTAACTTGTTGTAGATTATCCACATGAAAAACGACGTTCATATTACCTCCAATAATAAAACCTCATAGAGGTTTTATTGACTTATTATTAAATGTTCCACTTCTTCTTTAGTCGGCAATGCTTCTTGAGCTCCTACTTTTGTTGTGGTTAGTGCTCCTGTTGCGTTTGCTTTTTTAAGTGCTAACGATAGATCCACACCTTTAGCGATGTTTGCTGCAAGTGCTCCACTAAAGGAATCTCCTGCTGCTGTTGTATCGATGGCATTCACTTTATAACTAGCTACACGCATGTCCATATCATCTGTTTTAACATAACAGCCTTTAGAACCTAAAGTAACGATAACGTTTTTAACACCTCTTTCTCGTAGTGTCAATGCTCCCTTAAATGTTTCTAATGCATTGGCTAATCGTAATAACTCTGTTTCATTTGGTGTTAAATAAGTAATCTTATTAAGTAAATCATCATCAAGTTTTTGTGCAGGTGATGGGTTTAACAACACTGGTACATGCGCTGTATATGCAATATCTGCTGCTTCTTTAACCGTTTCTAGTGGTATTTCTAATTGCATCATCACTAAGTCTGCTTCTTCAATAACATCTTTATACTTTCTTACAATATCTGGTGTTAACTTATGATTAGCACCAGGATACACAACAATGGTGTTTCTTCCATTAGCATCTACATTGATAAGAGCTGTTCCTGTATTATCATCACAAAACTCAACACAAGATACATCCACACCTTTTTCTTGCATTTTTTCGATAAGGGCATGACCTGCAATATCATCGCCAACCATACCTATCATTTTCACGTTATCGGAAAAGATAGCGGCCGCCATTGCTTGATTAGCCCCTTTTCCTCCACCAGACATTTTAAAGTCTTGTGCCAACAATGTTTCACCAACAACCGGCAATTTGCTTAATACTGCCGTAAAATCCATATTAATACTTCCTATAACTACTATTTTTCCCATAGTACTACCTCTTTCTATCATGTTCGTCTACAACTGCTATCTTTTCTATATTATAAAGCAAAAACAGTGATTACACGAAAAAACACACACTTTTTCGTTCGACAATTTACGAAAGTTATGACATTCTTTAATGATTTTTTAATCCAATGTGAATAGCTTGTTTTTATTCACGAAATTACAACAATAAATAAAGTGATTGTTTTTTTACTCAATCAATAGAAAGATAACCTATTAAATGAACTTTCTATGATTGAAAAAGAAGAAACATTGTCCTATAATCATACAATAGGAGAAATACCATGATAGCATACCCAGAAGATTACAATCAGTACTTATCGATTGTAGAAAGTGAATTAGCCATTAAAGCAATCAAGGACATGTTTGAAGATCGTCTTTCTTTAGCGTTGCACTTGATTCGTGTCAGTGCCCCATTGTTTGTAAAAAAGCACTCTGGTATTAATGATCGCCTTGATGGTTCATCAAAACCAGTGAATTTTAAAAATAGTCAAATAGACGATGAATGTGAGATTGTACAATCTCTAGCTAAATGGAAACGATTAGCATTAAAACGATATAAGTTTTCTTTAATGCAAGGATTGTATACTGATATGAATGCTATTCGAAAACATGAACATTTAGACAATATTCATTCTATTTTTGTCGATCAATGGGATTGGGAATGCATTATTGATGAACAAGATCGAACAATCGATACATTAAAACATTATGTAAACACCATTTACTCTGTACTTCTTGGTGTGGAGAAAATGGTTGAAGAAACTTTTGCGATTAAATCTAGCCTTGCAAAAAATGTTACTTTTATTCATGCTCAAGAGTTGTTGGACATGTACCCTGATTTAAATGCTAAACAACGAGAATATGAAATTACAAAAAAACACAAAAGTGTTTTTATTATCGGAATAGGTGATGCTTTATCCAATAATCAGTCTCACGATAGTCGTGCTTTTGACTATGATGATTGGTCACTCAATGGTGATTTACTTGTGTATTATCCGTTGCTTGATGCAGCCATTGAATTATCTTCCATGGGTATTCGTGTTAATGCGAAACAGCTTGTTTCTCAAAGTAAAAAAGCAAAGAAAAAGCATATGTTATCTCAACCATTTCATCAGATGATTATAAATCATCAACTACCATCCACCATTGGTGGTGGTATCGGTCAATCAAGAATGTGTTTAATCCTACTAAAGAAAGCACATATCGGTGAAGTACAAGCTTCAGTTTGGCCTGTTGAGATGGAACAACAAGCTAGTGAAAAAGGAATCGTTCTTTTATAAAAAAACTTGCACAAATGCGTACAAGTTTTTAATTGCTAAGTATGGTCCCTAGGATAATAATAAATAAACTAAAGAAAATTAGAAAATATAATGTAAAGAAGTTTTTGTTTGGTACATCTTTGTCTTTGTATCGAATCCATGTGTATAACATATAGCCCACAAACAAGGCACCAAACGCTAAAAATACATTCGCTTTGTACGCTTTATTGCTAATATTACCAGACAATGAAAACTGTATCGGGATTAACTCAGGTAAGGTAGGATAAATAAAGGTTAAAACAATTATCCAAAGTATTGCAAAGGCAAATAAGATAAGCCATTTTTTTGTTGTTTTTTGATTTTTCATAAGCCTATTTTATCAAAGGTACTCTAAAAAAGATAGTTAAACAGTTGTCAGTCTTTTTTAGCTGCTGTATAATGTTGGATGTCAAACAAAGTTGAGGTGTTTTATGAAACAACATATCGTTAAAGAAGTTAAAATACTTTTTAATATGATTCATCGTTACATTAATAACATGAGTAACTTTCAACAAGCACAAAAAACAACTGGGGCCAACACATGGATTATTGCTTATGTTGGTAAACACGATGGTAAAGACATCTTTCAAAAAGATTTAGAGAAAGAGTTCTCTATTACTCGTTCTACCGCATCGAAAGTGATTGGGCTTATGGAAGAAAAAGGGTTGCTTATTCGAGAATCTGTGGATTATGATCGGCGACTGAAAAAAATAGTTCTTACAAAAAAAGCGCAAAAGCTATATAAAGGAATCAAAGAAGATTTTATTCAACTAGAAAACAAGCTAACCAATGATTTTACACAAGCAGAGAAGGACATGTTTTACTCCATGATTCTTCGCTGTCAACATAACATGAAACAGGAGCAACAAACATGAACTTATACAAAAAATTATTTCGATCATTAAAAGAATTTAAAAAAGCTAGTTTATTAACTCCTTTTTATGTGTCATTTGAAGTTGCGATTGAAGTTGGTATCCCCTACTTGATGGCTTCCTTAATCGACTTAGGTATTGATGATGCAAACATGAGTGTTATTGTTAATTTAGGAATTGCATTGTTTATTGCGGCATTTATCAAGATTATTTTTGGTGGATTGGCCGGTAGAAGTGCAGCGATAGCGGCTGCTGGTTTTGCGAAAAACTTACGTAAAGGCATGTTTTATAAAGTACAAGATTTCTCTTTTGCAAACCTTGATAAATTTTCTACTTCAAGTGTTGTGACACGTTTAACGACGGATGTTACTAATGTTCAAAACTCCTATCAAATGGTCATTCGCTTAGCCTCGAAAGCTCCGATATTATTGTTGTTTTCATTGTTTGCGGCCTTTCAAATAAATCATCAACTATCACTTATCTTTTTAGCTGTAATGCCTATCTTAGCCATTGGAATGTATTTAATCATTAAAAATGCACATCCTATCTTTCGTAGAGTGTTTAAGACATACGATAAACTAAATCGTGTGGTACAAGAAAATATACGTGGAATTCGAGTCGTTAAGTCCTTTGTGCGTGAAGATTATGAAGTTAGTAAGTTTAAGGATATTTCCAAGGAAATTCATGATGATTTTGTAAAAGCAGAAAAAACATTAGCCTTTAATATGCCACTAATGCAGTTTACCATTTATGCTGCGATGATTTTACTTTCTTGGTTTGGAGCTCGTCTAATTATTATTAGTGGCGCAGACCCTGTTGGTGGATTAACTACTGGACAACTAATGAGTTTAATCACGTATACCATGCAAATATTAATGAGCTTAATGATGCTTTCATTTGTGCTTGTGATGATTGTCATATCTCGTGCATCAACAGAAAGAATTGTTGAGTTATTAGAAGAAGAAAGTGATTTAACCAACCCAACTAATGGCATCACAAAACTTAGTGATGGTAGTATAGAGTTTAAAAATGTGTCATTTGAGTATGCTAAATCATCTGAAAAGTATGTTTTAGACAATATTAACTTGTCCATAAAGTCTGGACAAACTATTGGTATTTTAGGTGGAACAGGATCATCAAAAACTAGTTTAGTGCAACTTATCCCACGATTGTATGACACCACAAAAGGTGAAGTATTGGTTTCCAATGTGAATGTAAAAAACATTGATTTAAACACATTGCGTGATCATGTTGGTATGGTCTTGCAAAAGAATGTATTATTTTCAGGAACGATTAAAGAAAACTTACGTTGGGGAAATGAAAACGCAACGGATCAAGAAATAGAAGATGCTTGTAAGATTGCACAAGCCCATGATTTTATCATGAGCTTTCAAGATGGTTATCAGACTTATATTGAACAAGGTGGTAGTAATGTTTCAGGTGGTCAAAAACAACGCTTAACCATAGCACGGGCCTTACTTAAAAAACCAAAGATTCTTGTGTTGGATGATTCTACTAGTGCGGTCGATACGAAAACGGATGCAAAATTAAGAAAAGAGTTGTTACACACAATGCCAGATGTCACAAAAATATTTATTGCACAACGAGTAGACTCTGTGATGGATGCTGATACTATTGTTGTGATGGATGACGGAAAGATTAATGGTATTGGTACTCATCAAGAACTGTTATTAAACAACAAGATTTATCAAGAAGTATACGAGTCCCAACAAAAAGGAGAAAAAGATCATGACTAGAAAAGTACCTGATAAAATAAAAGATCGTCCTAAGTTTAGTCATATTAAAAAAGATACTCTTTCTCGTTTGGTTAATTATATTAAACGGTATAAACGATATTTGGTTTTTGTCATCATTAGCATCATTGTCAGTGCACTTGCAAATGCATCGATATCACTGTTTTTAAGAACACTAATCGATGATTATATTACACCGTTGTTGCTTGTAAGTGAACCTGTCTTTACTGGATTAAGAAACATCATTTTAATCATGGCTGTTATATTTTCAGTTGGTGTATTTGGTGCTTATTTGTACAACCGTCTTATGGCTATTGTTTCACAAGGTGTCATTAAAGATATTCGTGATGAGGTATTTGAGCATATGCAAAAACTTCCCATTAAACATTTTGACACTCATTCTCATGGCGACTTAATGAGTCATTTCACCAATGACATTGATACCTTACGTCAAATGATTTCTCAGAGTTTACCTCAAATCTTTTCTTCCTTAATGACCATCATTGCTGTAGTAGGAGCAATGCTTTACTTAAGTTTTTGGCTAACTCTACTTGTTTTGCTGTTTGTTGTGTTGGTCTTGTATGTCGTTAAAAAGATTGCAAGTCGTTCAGGATCGTTTTTTGTAAAACAACAGCGAGCACTAGGTAGTGTTAATGGCTATATTGAAGAAATGGTTCAAGGTCAAAAAGTAATCAAAGTATTTACATATGAACAACGTGCTAAAGAAACTTTTGACATTAAAAATGAAGAATTAGCAGATTATTCTACACAAGCCAACACATACGCTAATATTTTAATGCCTATTATGAATAGTCTTGGTTATATGCTGTATGTTTTATTGGCGATTGTTGGTGGTGCACTTTCCATTATCGGTATTCAAAATGTTTCACTAGCTGGGACAGGTTTGCTTACCCTTGGAATCATTGCTTCATTTTTACAGTTATCTCGTACGTTTATTCAACCTATCGCACAAGTATCACAACAAATTAACGCCATTATTATGGCTTTAGCTGGTGCTGAAAGAATCTTTGAGTTACTAGATCAAGAAGTTGAACATGATGAAGGTTTTGTATCACTAGTTAATGTAAAAGATAATCAAGGAAATCTAGTAGAAACTACAGAGCGTACAAACAAATGGGCATGGAAACACCCGATTGAAAACAATGAGTATACACTAATTCCACTTGAAGGAGATGTTCGATTCTTTGATGTGGATTTCTCTTACAAAGAAAACGAGCTTGTCTTAAAAGATATTACACTATATGCCAATCCTGGTGAAAAAGTTGCATTAGTAGGAGCTACGGGAGCTGGTAAAACTACCATTACCAACTTAATTAATCGTTTCTATGATTTAGCAGATGGTAAGATTCGCTATGACAACATCAACATAAACAAAATTAAAAAGAGTGACTTAAGAAAATCGTTAGGTATTGTATTGCAAGATGTTCATTTATTTACAGGCACTGTCATGGACAATATTCGTTATGGAAGACTCGATGCAAGTGATCAACAGTGCATTGAAGCTGCAAAGCTTGCTAATGCTCACAGCTTTATTGAAATGTTACCGGAAGGTTATCAAAGCATTATTTCAGGTTCCAACGATGGTTTATCGCAAGGACAACGTCAGCTTATCTCCATTGCAAGAGCAGCAGTTGCTGATCCACCTGTGATGATATTAGATGAAGCTACCTCCTCTATTGATACAAGAACCGAAGCGCTTGTTGCACAAGGCATGGATAAACTAATGGAAGGAAGAACAGTCTTTGTTATTGCGCATCGACTATCAACCATTAAAAATGCTGATGTCATTATGGTTTTAGATCATGGTGAAATTATTGAGCGAGGATCACATGATCATTTAGTGGCAGAAAAAGGACATTATCATAAGTTATACACTGGTGTATTTGAACTAGAATAGTCCAAACTATGTTTGGACTTTCTTTTGGTCATTTATCTTGAATTCAAGATAGTTACCACGTACAATAACACCATATCAAAGGAGAAACTTTATGAATGATTTAATAGGAATACACCATGTTACCGCAATTACAAGTAGTGCAGAAAAAATATATGAGTTCTTTACGTATGTCTTAGGAATGAGACTTGTTAAGAAAACGATAAACCAAGGTGATATAAATACGTATCACTTGTTTTTTGCCGATGATAAAGGTAGCGCAGGTACTGATATGACTTTCTTTGACTTTCAAGGAGCCGCAAAAGCTCAAAAAGGAACAAACGAAATTGGAAAATCCTCATTTCGAGTTCCAAGTGATAAAGCATTGGAATATTACATTAAACGATTTGATAAATACGATGTGAACCATGAGCCTATCACGGAACTTTTTGGAAAGAAAGTATTGTTTTTTACTGATTTTGATGATCAAGAGTACTTCTTAATATCGGATGAAAACAATCAAGGTATTGAAAGTGGTACCCCTTGGCAAGATGGACCTGTTCCAACTGAATACGCTATTACTGGCTTAGGTCCCATTTACTTTAGAGCTAGCAATTTAGACAACATGAGCGCTGTGTTAACACAAGGACTAACTTTCACTCAAACTGCAACCCAAGATAACTTAGTGTTGTTTGAAACAGGGTTAGGTGGAAATGGAGCTAGTATTATTGTTGAGCACAATGAAAAAGCAGGCAATGGTTTGCAAGGTTATGGTGGAATCCATCATGTGGCGTTTAGAATTGAAGATGAAGAAACGTTGTATAACTGGATTGATCGATTAAACAAATTAAACGCCAACCACTCTGGGTTTGTGGATCGTTTTTACTTCAAATCATTATACACAAGATTATACCCTGGCATGCTCTTTGAATTTGCTACTGAAGGACCAGGCTTTATTGATGATGAAGAGTCCTATGAAACATTAGGAGAAACATTAGCATTACCTCCAAAGTTTAGAAATCGCAGAGAAGAAATAGAACGATATGTTCGTCATATTGACACAATTCGTAGTAATAAAACCATAGAAAAAGAATATTTCGATTAAAGTTGTGTTCATATGATTTTGTGATTTGTATCAAATTTGTGAAAATTCGGTATTTTTCTTATTTTTGATTGTTGTTGTGAATAAATTAAAGATTTATTTTTAACTCATCTTACATAAACCTACTATTTAGTAGGTTTATTGTTTGTTTTAGATTGTTTGTTCTCTTTGCTTTGCACGCTTTTTGTGAGTAATGCTTGTTTTTAAACAAGGTATGCAAATTGCTTGAGCAAACAAGCTATGGTATGAATAGATTGACAAGAAATGAAGTTCTTGTTGTTAGGTAGGTTATTGTGCACAAAAAACCATTATATAGTAAACGATTAATATTAATCTTTTTGTTTTTAAGTCTGTTTCTATTATCTTTGTTTATTGGTGTTTCCAACATCAGTTTTACTGACTTAATAACAAGGGACGAAAGAGCATGGCATATTTTACTAACAAGTAGACTTCCTCGGACGATGGCGATTATTTTATCGGCGAGTGGCTTAAGTATTGCTGGATTAATTATGCAATCAATTGGACAAAACCGCTTTATCGCACCATCTACCATTGGTACAACCGATGCGGCATTATTTGGAGTGTTGATTACCTTTTTACTTTTAGGTAGTGCTTCATTACTCATTAAGCTATCCTTTGCTTTTGTGTTTGCACTATTATCAAGTTTGATGTTTATGACACTTCTATCTAAGCTTCATTTTAAAGAACCGATTTATGTTCCTTTAATTGGGATGATGTATGGTTCAATCATTGGGGCTTTCACAACGTTTGTGGCTCATCGTTACGATGCCCTTCAGGTGCTTAGTTCGATTGGTCTAGGTAGTTTCACTAACATCACTAGTGGTCGTTATGAACTGCTTTGGATTATTTTAGTGCCTTTGTTGTTTGCGTATGTGTTTTCTTCTACCTTTAGTTTATTGCGTTTAGGAGAAGATTTTGCGACAAACTTAGGCGTAGCATATAAGAAAGTTGTTTTTTTAGGATTAGTCATAGTCGCCATTGTCTCTGCAGCATCGTATGTTGTTGTAGGCCCCTTACCTTTTGTTGGGCTTGTCATCCCTAATTTGATTAGCATTTACTATGGTGATAACATGCAAAAATCAATGATTGATTTGGCTTTGTTTGGTTCGATTTATATATTGGCTAACGATATATTAAGTCGACTTCTTATTTTCCCTTATGAGATTTCTGTTAGCTTTATGATGGGAATCACAGGATCTATACTATTTATTTATTTGATCTTTAGAAGGGGGAAATATGCAACTAGTTAAGCAGCATAAAAACATGCTTATGATTGGGTTTTTGTTTATTATCGTTGTGGTTGCTTACTTGTTTTTATGGATGTTCACACACAGTTATGATGCAATATCTACTGATGTGTTTGTGCGCATATTATCTAGAAGAAGCATTCATCTTATTGCCATGATGGTTAGTGCAATCTTAGTTGTGTTGTCTAGTTTGATTTTTCAAACCATGACACACAATCGAATACTAACACCAAGTATTCTTGGCTTTGATAGCATTTTTATTGCCACACAAACGATGATTGTCTTTGTTTTAGGCAATACTTCTTCCCTTATAAGCAATCCATTTATTAACTTTGCACTATCAAGTATCACGATGGCTGTGATAAGTGTGAGTTTGTATCAAAGTATGTTAAAGAAGTTTAATAACAACTTAGCACTTATGCTTTTATTTGGAATTGTTATTGCTACATTACTTAGAAGCATGGTTAGTTTTATTCAAACGATTATGAATCCTGATGAGTTTCAAAGCGTTGCGGCTGCGACAACTGTCACCATAACAAGTATTAACACACAACTTGTCATTTATGTGCTTCCTATTATGCTTGTTATCATCGCTAGTTATGTTTATTTGAAAAAACAGTATGATGTGATGGCACTAGGACGAAATCATGCGGTAGGGCTTGGGCTAAATTATGATAAGCTTCAACGGATATCGCTCATTCTCGTTTCTTTATCACTTGCAATTTCTACCGCTTTAGTTGGTCCTTTATCCTTTTTAGGATTAATGGCGGTAAATGCAAGCAAAGAATTTACCCACAGCTTCAAACATGGGTTACTTATGATTGTTAGTAGTATGATTGGCATTATCTTTTTAATCGGAGGACAGTTGCTTGTCGAACAAACAGGCTTTATTACCTCTGTTACTGTCTTTATTAGTTTATTTGGTGGATTGTACATCTTGTTTTTAATCTTAAAGGAGAACACATTATGATTACTATTTCTAAAATATCACAGGCTTACAAAGAAAAACGTATCTTAAAAAACATTGATTTAGAAATTCAAGATCAAAAGATAACCGCCTTAATTGGTGCAAATGGTGCTGGTAAGTCAACGCTTGTTGGTGTTATCTCACGATTACTAACACCTCTTGAAGGCGAGATATTTATTGATGGTGTGGATCTAAACTCACTTTCTAGTAGTGAAATAGCAAAAAAACTAAGTGTTCTTAAGCAATCCAATCCCATCAACATACGTTTAAGTGTGTATGATTTAGTAGCCTTTGGGCGTTATCCTCACTCAAAAGGATTTCTAAAACAAATAGATCATAACAAAATAGAAGAAGCGATAACTTATTTAAATTTACAAGAAGAAAAGCATACTTACTTAGACCAGTTAAGTGGTGGTCAAAAACAACGTGCTTTTATTGCGATGATATTAGCGCAAGATACAGATTACATCTTTTTAGATGAGCCCTTAAACAACCTTGATATGCGATATGCTGTTGAGATGATGGGTATCTTACAACGACTTGTAAAAGAGCTGCATAAGACAGTTGTCGTCGTTGTACACGATATTAACATCGCTTCTGCTTTTGCTGATCATATTGTTGCGATGAAAGATGGAGAAATTGTTTTTGAAGGACCAACTATCGATGTTATTGAAAAAAGAGTGTTAGATCATGTGTTTGATCATGACTTTTGCATTGAATGTGTCAATGGACAAAAGGTATGTTTATATAAAACGTCAAGTGAAAGTGAAAGGACAATAGTATGAAAAAGAGTTTAATTGTTGTAGTAATGACATTGTTAGTCCTTAGTGGTTGTACAACCATTACAGATAATAATGATACAGAAGTAGAAACAGTGGCTATTAGTGATGCACTAGGGTCACGAGAAGTAAAAGTAAATCCATCTCGAGTTGCCATATTTAGTTTTGATATTTTAGATATCATCGATAGTGTTGGTTTAGAGAAGTTTAACATTGACTTACTAGGAATGCCACAAGAGAGTGTACCTGCTAATTTATCACAGTATAAAGATGCGACATATAAAAACATTGGTACTTTATTTGAAGCAAACTATGATGAGCTTGATTTATTTGATCCTCAACTAATTATAGTAAGTAATCGTTCAATTACACTAGTCGAAGAGTTAACATCAAAATACCCAAATGCGGATATATTGGATGCTAGCTTACCAGATTATCAGCTACGAGTTGGCATGGAGAAAAACGTCGAAAATCTAGCTAAAATATTCCCTGATGCTGCTGAAAGTTTACATGAAAACTTCAATAAAATCACGACTGCTATGGATGAGATGGCTAGTAAAACATCACAAGTTAACGCTATGTTTTTATTAGTGAATGCGAATGCGATTTCCTTTTATGGACCTGCAGGGCGATATGCAATGATTCACAATGAGTTTGGTTATGGTGCTGCTGATGAGAACACTGAAGAAGGCGGAAACCATGGAAAAGCTGTTTCCTTTGAATATGTACTAGAAACAAATCCTGAAGTATTGTTTTTAATGGATCGTGGTGCTTCAATAGGAAATGAAGCAACAATTGATGATGTTAAAAACAATGATGTTCTTAATCAAACTGACGCTGCCTTAAACAACAACATGTACACACTTGAACCTATTTCTTGGTATATTACAAGTGGAGGATTTGCTTCAGCCATTCAAATGTTGCACGACATGAATCAATATTTAGAGTCAATTGATCAAGGTATTGAAATTCCTACTCTTAATTAGTCAAAGTCATCCTATGGATGGCTTTTTGTTTGGCTTAAGCAAGTGATATAATATAGCTAGGAGGACATGATGAAAGACATTCGATATGGAATACTAGGGCCAGGTTATATTGCCCCTCGATTTGTAGAAGCTGTTTTTTTATCTAAAAATGGGACTGTTGTAGCAGTTGCATCACAAACAGAAAATAAAGCAGCACAGTTTGCTAAAAAGCATGACATTGCATTGTCATTTAATACGTACACTGATTTATGTCAATGTGAGGATGTGGATGTTGTGTATATTAGTACTCGACATAATGATCATTACGATCATATAATGTTAGCACTTACCCATCACAAACATGTGCTCGTTGAAAAACCGATGGTACTTACAAAAGCACATGCAACAGCATGTTTTGACTATGCTAAAAAGCATGGTTTGTTTTTAATGGAAGCACAGAAAATGGTTTTTTTACCACTTATTCAACATCTTAAGAAAAAGATTGATCAAGGTATTATTGGTAAACTACGATTAATAGAAACATCCTTTAGTTTTGCGGATCGTTTTAGTGATGATCATTGGATGATTTCATTTGATCATGGTGGTGGTTTGTATGCAACAGCATCGTATGGACTATCATTTTCGCATTTCTTTGCCAACAGTCCTGTAAAAGAGTTGACTGCTCTAGCAAGCTTGTATGATAATCGTGCTGACCGTTTTGGTGTGGCGACGTTGTTGTATAAAAACAATATTTTAGCACACACACGCTTTGGAACTGACGTAGAAACACGAAATCGTGCTTATTTATATGGTTCTAAAGGTTATATCGTTATAGATACATTTTGGAAAAATGACTTTGCCATATTGAATACGTATGATGGAGAAAAACAAGATATACTAGTAGATACACTCAATGATATGGTCTATGAGATTGATCATGTTAATGAGTGTATAAATGAGAGCTTAAAGGAATCTTCAATTATGAGTAGTGAGTTTTCAATAACACTTGCAGATAACATCGAGCAAATCAAAAATATGATCACCGAAAAAGGAGTTTAAGATGAACGTTGGATTTGCAGTACACGATATTACCCCTACTACATATCTTTCTATGGATGGTTACGCTGATCGAAGTGAGGTTAGTAGTGGTACTCTTAATCCATTGTATACAAAAGCTTGTGTGATTAAAGATAATAATGATGTTTTGGTTATGATTAGCATTGATATTCTTGGTGTGGATCAAATCATTACATCACAAGTAAAACAAGCAGTTTCTGACTTATACAACATACCTACAAGTAACATTGTACTTAACGCCTCCCATACTCATGGTGCCCCTGCTGCAGCTCGTTTTGGGGATTTGGATGAGTTTTTTATATTGGATGATCCAACCAATGACGATATCGATTACTACCAGCAATTGCCTTTAAAAATCATTCAATGTGTTCAACAAGCCTTTTTAACCATGCAACAAGGTTTTATACGTTATTTTTCGTGTCCGATACATAGTGTATCTAGTAATCGCGTTGATCCGACTTTTGATGCCCATAATGAAGCAACACTCTTTCTATTTGAAGATACTCAACAACAACTAATCGGAATGTGGACTATCTTTGCAAATCATCCTACCGTATTAGATGCCACAAACACGTTGTATACCAATGACTTTATATCCAGTTACCATGAACACTTAGAAAAACACTACCCTGATGCCATCTTTATGTACTTGCAAGGGTGCGCTGGTGATATAAGCTCTCGTTATGTTAAATCTTCTTCTACCCCTTTACAAGCACAGTTGATTGGTGAGACATTTGCTAAACAAATACTAGCATGTGATGCTTACCACGTATCATTAAATAGCTTAACAAGTATTCAAGAGATTTCTATAACATTTGATAAGCGTGTCTTTGATGAAGAGGTTGATTTACAACAACAAACAACAGAAGCATACAATGCGTATACACATGCAAAAAAGACAAACACAGACCCATTAACTCTACGCAAACTATACGTGAGTTATCAAGGTAAACAAATGGCAAACCTTATTAAGGAGAAAGTTCATGTCTCAACATTTCAGGCTTCACTAACATGCATTGACTTTGATAAGATAACACTTATTAGTACACCAACTGAAACCTTTAGTAGTATTGCCAAAGATATTCAACAGCTTAATCCTTCTAAAAAAACAGTCGTATTAGGTTACACCAATGGTTATGTTGGCTATTTAGTGGATAAAACTAACATGGATAATGAATTATGTTATGAAAAAAACATGATGGTTATACAAAAAGACTCTTTTCAAAAAGTAATTAAAAAGAGCCAACAATTGTTAAATAAAGTAAAAGGGATGTGAATCACATCCCTTTAGTTTGAACTTAGAATACTCCAAAGAACGCACCAACTAGACCGATAATTAGGACTAGAAGGATACCTTTAACTGGAGACCATCCTTTGTTTTTGATTAAGTAGTAAAGCAACAATGTAATTGCAAGAGGAATCAATTTAGGCATAATTCCATCTAAGATTGATTGAATTACTACTGGTTCTTCTGCTTCTGGGTTTAATACTAGAGCTGTAGTGGTTCCACCATAAATGGATGTAAGAGCACCAACAACCAATACCCCTAAAATTGATGCAGCACGAGTAAACTCTTTTGCATGTTTTGTTAGAGCATCAATTGCATTAACACCTAGTTCATATGACCAGTGCATTAACCAATAACGTACACCGAAGTGAACGACGTTGAACATTGCTAAGAATACAAATGGTCCTAAGATGTTGCCATCAAGTGCTAAGTTAGCACTAATACCAGCAGCGATTGGAACAAGTGTAAACCAGAAGATAGCATCACCAATACCACCAAGTGGTCCCATTGCTGCAACACGTACAGCACGGATTGTTTGGATATCTGCTTTTTGTTGTTCAAGTGACAACACGATTCCCATAACAAATGTTACTAAGAATGGGTGAGTATTAAAGAACTCAAGGTTGTGTTGCATTGATTCTGATAAATCGTCTTTTTCTGTGTGAATTTTCTTAAGCCCTGGAATGATTGAATACAACCAACCAGCAGCTTGCATTCGAGCGTAGTTGAATGAACCTTGTAAGAACAATGAACGCCACGCCATCTGATTTAAAACTTTCTTGTCCAGCTTTGTAGCAGGAGTTAGATTTTTATATTGTGTCGCATTAGATGCCATCAGAGTCGCCTCCTTGTCCACCGGTTAACCCGGCAATTTTAACGTTCATTTGGAAGTCGTAAACTGCAATAGCTAGACCAATTAAGGCGATAGCTAATAGTGCTGCTCCACCTAAGATAGGATCAACAACATTTGCAATTGCGAAACCTGCGAAGTAGAATCCCCAGTATTCTTTAGAAAGCATAACTTTCATAAGTACTGCGAACCCAACAAAGCGCATCATACCACCAGCTGCACCTAAGCCAGTCCATACCCAATCAGGTAATACATCAGTTAGAGTTGTACCAATTTGTTGACCAAATAATAATCCTAAGAAAACGATAACGGCAAATAGTAAACCTAACGCTGTCATAGCAAAGTAGTTAAGGTATTCAATACCTTTGGTATTTGCCTCCTCAGCCATTTGGTCTGCTTTTGTCATTAGTGGTGACATAACTGTAAACAATAAGACTACAGCTTGTTGACCTAGTAGTGCAAATGGAATGGATAGTCCAAGTGCGGATTGTGGGTCAGTAAGACCCATAGAAATAGCAAACACGGTTGCCATAATTCCACCGATAACGGCGTTTGGAGGTTGTGCACCACCAACTGGCATGCTTCCGATCATCATTAATTCATAAGAACCACCAATGATTAAACCTGTGTTTAAATCACCAAGGATAGCTCCCACGATAGGTCCTATCACGATAGGACGATAAAATGACTCAAGGAAGTTGAACTGGTCGATTGCCGCTACAAATGTAACAAGCACGACCAATAAGATTTGTAAAAAATTAAAATCCATACAATTTTTTCTCCCTTTCTATTTAAATAACTTTCCGATGTTCTCAGTAGGTTCACTTGGAACTTTTCGGATTTCTAATTCTACCCCTAATTCTTGCAAGCGTTTGAAGGCTTTTACATCTTCATCATCCACAGCAACTACTGTAGCAACTTGACGTTTTCCTTCAGCCATGTGCATGTTACCTATGTTGACTTTCTTAATTGGAACTCCACCTTCAACGAGTTTTACAACATCGCTTGGGTTATCCACAATAATGAAAATCTTTTGACTTTCGCTCGCTTTGTGAATCACATTGATTGTTTTTTCAATGGTGAAATAGCGAGTTTGAACATAGCTAGGTGCGCTCATGTTCATTAAGTTTTGACGAAAGTTATCACCGGCAACTTGATCATTAGCAACCAATATTAAATTGGATCCTATGCTCGAATTCCATTGGGTGGCCACTTGACCGTGAATCAAGCGACTGTCAATTCTGGTAAGAAGTATATTTGGCACGTCCTCTACCTCCTTTAAGCGCTTTCACATAACCCTTATCATCATGTGTTAGCGTTTACCTGCCTACATTATATCTTAATTCTAACACAAAGCATTTATATTTTTTTGTGTTTTATTTGACTTTTTTAGTATTTTCTAAAAACAATTTTGACAATTTATGCTTATAGTGGATAATTTACTATATAATAGAATTATAAAGGAGAACATCATGTTTAATAAGACTACATCTGCAAGAATAACAAAATACTACCAAATATTTAATGAACTAACAGATGATACAATTTCTACATTAAATGTAAGTTCTAAAAATATTCGCCATCAAAGCATCAATCGCTTTTATCAATACAACAAACCTGTTTATATTAAATGCACCAAAGGCATAGTAATGCTTTCATTAGCTAATGAAGAAGATCAAAAAAATGTTGATTTTTATGTTGTTCATCGTGTTGTTAAGTTAAATAAAAAAATCTTGTTCAACTTTGTATCACTGACAAAATCAAGCACATTAGAAATTTATACCGAACCTAACACGAAAAGAACTGTTGTTCAGCTTGATAATGAGATTAAAATACCAAAAATTACACCTTCTTTTGATATTAAACAAGTGTATGCCTATTATTATCAAGTAAAAGGTTCACCGTATTTCTTTAGTGGGGAAAAACATAGCTATTGGGAGTTGACGTATGTCGATACAGGACAATTAAAAACAACGATAAACGGAACTACCCATGTATTAAATGATAAAGATATGCTTTTGTATGGACCAAATCAATTTCATAATCAATTCATTGATAATGATCGTGTATGTTCTTACTTGACCATTATGTTTGAAATGAATCCAAAAGAATATGCCACCATTATTAATCGGAAATTTCATATTCACCGACATTTGTATCCGATTATGCAAAAAATAATGAAAGTTACCACAAACGATAGTGCAATTAATGAGCAACTTTTGCTCAATTACATTAAAGAGCTAGTGTTGCAACTTTATCAATACGATCAGGTTGAAGCTCAATCTTTAACGACACCTACGCAACAACGTTTTGAAGATGAAATGCTCAACGAAATCATTGTTTATATTCATGAGAACTTACACGAAGCATTAACTGTTGAAGGTATTTGTCAAAAATACGCCATTAGTCGATCGACACTTCAAGCACTCTTTAAAAAGAACTTAGATGTAGCGCCTAAGCATTACATTAACGAAAAGAAACTCGCACAAAGTAAATTGCTTATTAAAGAAAACAAATACACTTTATCAGAAGTAAGCGATATCCTAAGCTTTACTTCCATCCATTATTTCTCTCGTACCTTTAAAAAGCGATTTGGTATTACTCCAAGTGAATATGCAAAATCCATTTATAAGTAAACAAAAACTCATCTTTCGATGAGTTTTAGCGTTTAATGGCATAAATGTAATCATCAATGAACTCGCCAATGCAATCCATCACTAAATCTTCAAAGGTACATTCAATGCTTTTATTAACCACTTTATGGTATTGATTTGGTAACCATTGATACAACACAGGCATCAATATCTCATGATTGTTTATGTTGTATTGCAATGTTTCAATCGCTTGAGTAACTTTTTTATAAGGTAAATAATATCGAATACGATCGGAGTATGAATATGCTCGTTTAAGTTTCTTCGCTTTATCATCGCCTGTGTAATATTTCTGCCAATACTTCGGATCATCCATCATAACACTTTCAAGCACTTCACGAAGATGAGATGGGTTTTCTACCATCATCTCTTTTTCAATCTGTTCTAAAGAAAACAATGCTTGACGATATCCAAAAGTTAATCCAGGACCAACTTTTAAGATTGCAATATCATCATCGACCATTTGACGTAATCCATCTTTTGTTTGATAGTCTGTACTATGTCCTTCAAAGACAAGCGATGGGTATGTTTTTTTAGATTCTACTAAATCTTGTGCCTTTTTAGAATCATAGTAGAACACTTGATTATCACCAAACTCCACACCTGGTTGAACAACAATGCCTAGAACATCATCCCAGTTATGAGCAGGTAGACTTTCTTTAAAAATACTCACTTGATTTTGAAAGTCACTGACTTTCGTTACTTCTAGTGTATCCACTTCTTCTTGTTCACCACCAGGTATCGGTACTTCACTACCAACGATAAAACAAGGTTTTATCGCTTGTGGATCTTTTTTCTTTACATCTTCAAAAGCTTGATTGGCTACATCCATAAGTAGTGCTGCACGTTTAGCAACTGTTTCTACTGCTAAAGGACGATGAGGATCATCGGTTGATATTTTCATCGATGTATCAATATGAATTTTGCTAAAGCCTGCATACACATATTCATAAATTAAAGTTTTGGCTTCACTCATTGCTTTTTGCTCATCATAGGCGACAAAAGTTAATGGACCTAAATGATCGCCACCTAAAATCACACGATTAAAATCATACTCCATTTCAGCACATAACGCTTTTACCATGTTCTTAAAGTCAACTGGTTTCATGCCCGTATATCCACCATATTGATCCACTTGATTTGCCGTTGCTTCAATTACTAGTGGTGTGTCTGTCTCTTTTGCCTTTTTTATGCACGCCTTTAAAACCATAGGATTAGCAGTGCATGCACTATATACACCTTTTATATTCGATGAACTTCGATTTTGTAATAATAATTTTAATGGATTCATAAACCCTCCTACTTTACAACCTCACTAACACTATAGCGAGATATTTCAAGGTGAGCTCCTTTTTTAACCTCAACAGTGAGAATATCACCATCAATATCGACAATCTTTCCATAAATCCCACCAGCAAAAATAATCTTTTTTCCTACTTGAATATCTTGATGCATTTGCATCAAATATTGTTTTCTCTTTTTAACCATGCCAAAGCTGTAAAAATAGTACACTACTAAAATTAAGACTAATAGTATACCTAAAGCAATGGATGCTCCTAAAACATTCTCTAACATATTTTCTCTCCTTTAAATGCCATCTTCGCTCTCAATTTCGTTATTCGTTTCTTGATATTCAAAGCGTACAATTTGCTCTTTCCCTGTTGTGACCATGTTGTTTGCTAATCCAATGACATCATCATCAAATTGACGCATCATGTTTAGTTCAATACAAAGTGGTAAGTTTACACCTGCTAAAACTTCAATATTCTCATAATCTTGTGCGACAATACATGCAGATTTAAATGGAGAACCACCAGGTAAATCTGTCGCAAAGATGATTCCTTTACACTCTTTGTTTAGCGATTCAATTGCTTCTTTCATCGCTGCTTCTAAGTTTTCACTTGTGTCACCTTCGACAAAATCAAGTGCATAAAAATGGCTTGGTTTTCCCCCGATTAACGTCATTGCACTTGCTAAGCCAGTCGCAAAGTTGCCATGTCCTGATACAATCATTCCAATCATACGTTGTCTCCTTCTATGTATAGTGTAACACCTTTTACAACACGATTCACACTTCCTGTTGGATCTGGGTTGTCAGGTGTTTTATGTAAAGCAAGTGATTTTAATAAACTTAAACTTTGAGCCACTACTAAGTAACCAAGAGCAATCACACTAGTTGGACAATGCTCACATTCTGTTAGTGCAATCAATTGATGATCATACTCTTTAACAAGAGCATCTTCTTTAGTATCGATTACTAAAATTTTTCCTTTGTTTCTTTCTTGACTCATTTCCTTTAACAAATCTAGTTCATAACGACGTACATGATCAATATTGGATAAAAACATGACACTTAATGTATTCTTATCTAAAAATGACTTTGGTCCATGTCGAAACCCTAAAAATGAATCAAACAAACTAGCGCATTCACCACCCGTTAACTCTAGAAGTTTTAGAGCTGATTCTTGAGCAATCCCTTTAAATACATGACTTCCTAAATACACAATTCGATTAAAGTCAAAAGCGGATAGTTGATCATTCACGTGTTTAAATCCACTGGATAAAAAGTTAGTAACGGCGCTGTTTAGTTGATCAATATGGTGTTGCGTAATACTAGTATCAAACAACAACAATGCCATTAAATACATGTTGGTAAAACTGCTAGTCATAGCAAATCCAACATCATGAGTCTCTTCAGTTAGCTCAATGGATAAAATATTGTCATATTCATTAACAAGTTTAGCTAGTTTTCCTTTGTTGTTACAAGTGATGAAAACATGTTTTACATCTTCACAATATTGTTGTACTTCTAAAAAAGCACCTACAGATTCAGGAGAATTGCCTGAACGCCCAAAAGAGACCATTAAAGTTGGTGTATGTTTGTTTAAGCAAACTGATACATCGGTTAATAAGTCTGTTGTCGCTATGGATTGCATATTGGCTGCTACTTTTGTTTTTAAGCTACCAATGAGTGCATTACCGACAAACTCACTACTTCCAGCTCCTGCAAAAATGATGGTTGCATTAGGATTGTCAATATATCCATCCACAAACTGATGGTATGCTTGTTTGTTATTATCGTACTGTGCTTTTGTTTTTTTCCAAGTTAATGGTTGTTGGTTTATTTCCGATGCGGTAGCGTACGCATCCAATTGTTTTAATTGCTCGATTGACAAATTAAAATACATAATATACCCCTTCTTTCTATTACACTTTTATTATAAAACAAAAGTGGTATAATAATTTTGTTAGTTTCGTGTTTTTATTTGTACTTTTTAACAAATTCAATTTTATATAATGCGCAAAAAGAAAAATAACCGTATAATAAAAGGCAAAGGAAGTGGCTTTATGAAAAAAAGAGATTTAAGACACATACATATATACGAAGATAAAAAAGGACAACATATTTTGTATAACGCTAAAAAGAAACTTGGTTATAAAATACCTGATGGTGATGTCGGTAAGATTGCGGCATTGCAATATCGCCCTTACTTAGTCTTTGCGATGGGAATTGTGTTGTACTTTTTATTTAATGTGAATTGGTGGATGAGTATTCTTGCCATGGGAGCCTTGTTTGTATTAGGAGAATACACATACAGGTTTGGTATGCTAAAAAAATACAGTGTGATTACAAATTACACACCGTACAACGTACTTGACAAATCCATTGGTGCATACAAACAGAATCCTCGTTCAATGCTAATTCGAGTTGGGCTTTATTTATCAATAGGGATTCTTCTTATTTACTCTATAAAAGATGCATCTTGGGCTTTAATAGAGACACAAATTTTACTAGTAGTTGCGGCCTTTTCATTTATTAATGGTGGCTATCATCTTTACATATTATTGACTAAAAAAAATAAGTAGACGACTAAAATTGATCCTCTACTTTTTTTTATGGAATGATAAAATATGGCACAATCATATCACTATGACTAATTAAGCCGTGATTACCACCTTCACTTGTTTGATGCATACCATGATCAGAGACAATGATGGTTGTTTTTGACCAACTCTCTAATAACTCATTTATCATCGTATCTAACATAGTTAAACGATTCATAGTTTGAGGGGCTAATGGACCATAACGATGACCAGCATCATCAAAACTATGAAAATGAATCATAAGCACATCAACATCATTCATTCTTTGTAATGCACTATCAAAGATCTCATCATCGGATGTACCATTACCATTGCTATCTAAATGTAATTTAACATCCACGTTAAGATCTAAAATATTTATGTTTCCTTCTAATAAAACTGCTGAGGCATTATTTTGTTTTGCAAGATCAAAAATAGTAGTTGTTTTAATTTGCCGAAAACGTCGATTTAACACACCATTATTAAGTGGCGATTGACCACTAAGCATCGCTGCCATACCAGCATTGGTTACTGGTGTATAAACGGACGTTGCTATTTTTGGATTTAACGATGTTATTGTCGGTGCGATGTTGTTGTTTTTAGCGTATTCAAATTGATGATACCCTAACCCATCCACTAATATAATCATTATTGGTATATTGTTGGATATGTAGTATTCACTATCATAATATAAATCCATTATTGAATGGGCTGGTGGATCTTCTAATATTCCCGCAACATCAAAAACAAGAATATTAAAATCCTCATCCACAACATCAAAGCTTGTGTCTTTCTTTAGCAGGAAAATATCATTTGATAAATATTGATGATCTCCTTGATAAGAAAACACTAAAAACGATGTCGCATCTGAAAGCTTAGATAATGGAAGTATCGTTTTTTGTTGGTAAGCATGCATTGTTTGGGTGTTTTTAGTAGATACACCATCTAACTTCAATACAGTTTCAAAGCCATACGACATGTGATTACCAACGGTAATTAAATGCTTGTCCTCACTTACAGAAAACAAAGTGACACCATCATCGGCTGTTGGCTGTTTCTTAATAAACATAAGATGGTTCACATCTTTTAGATTGAGAGTAGGTGGAAAAACATCGGAATGGATATGCCACTTATTGTCTTTAACATACACCAAAACTTCATCGTAATCCGACTCTATAAGGTTTGTCAGTGTGTCATTTGCGACAAACATAACATTGTACTGTTCACACTTTAGTTCATTGTTTTCAAAAACATCTTGAAGCGAGATTGCCAAATGCTTATTATCTGAAATGGTGTGCTCACTTAAATCATCCATATTAATGGACAAAGAATGCACTAAATCACCAATAATTTTAAGTTCTTTTATTAATGGTGGTTCAACAGTGTTGCTACAACCACTAAAAAGTGCAATAACTAAAAATAAGACAATCTTTTTCACGGTGCTTTAATTTCAACGATATTTTTAACGTTATCGCTTTTTTGATCACTTTCAACTTGCAAGTGATACTCATTGTCTTCTTCATAAAGATAAGCCACCGCTATCTTTTGTGCATCAAGTGTCACTTCATATCCATCACTAGCCACAAATACATAACTATCGAATTCTTTTATGGATGATAGCTCAAACACTACAGACAACGGTAAAGATTCTCTTTCATTAATTTCAACCAACTCTTCATTGTACTTTTCAAAAAAAGAGTTTAAGAAGTATAACTCATTGTTCATTACTGAAATAGACAGCATGTCTTTAACATGCATGCCTTTTGGCATATCAAGTGCAAAGAATAGTGGTGCATGTTCGTTAGTGTATTTAATCATCCCTTGCTTAAAGACATGCGCTTTTTCATCTTTTTTAAAGTCATCAATGGCTTCAAAAGAAATATCCATAGCATCTAGTTCAATGTTAAAGTACGCTAGTAAATCAGAGACATAAATAGCTTGATCGTTGCTTCCATAGTATTCTACTTCTTCATTTTCAATAAATGAATACACATTATCGACAAACAATACTCGTGATATTTCGATTGTTTCTTCATCATCCACTAAAGACAATCCAGCTAATTCAATGGTATCAAGTTGACCAACCCAATACATGGATCGCTCATCCGCAATCGCAACACGTAGTGGTGCGTGTGGTTGATGCAAAGCTTCTCCATCAATTTCCCATACAATGTATATGTCTTTGCTTTTTACAATGTTTGCTGGTACAACCATCGAATAACTATCTTTGGCTGTGATGGTTGCTTCATCAAACTGTTGTTGTTGCACATTGAGATTTTCCAATAATTGATTAAGTCTAACACCTACAACAGTCACTTCATTAACTTCACCACTAGATGATATATTAGTCATAGTAACTTCATTTGATGGAAGTTGTTTTATCTGCTCTACTGTAAATGTTTCTAAAAAATGCTGACTACTTAGTGTAATTTTATAATCGTCATCATTATTACTATTGGCACCATTTTGATTATTTGTTGTACAAGCACTTATCACTAGGACAACAGATAAAATTAGTGCGATTATTTTAATGTTTTTCATCGTTCCTCCTTCAACATCAATGCCAACTCTTTTGCTTGATTAATACTATAATTTATTGCTTGACTAGTAATGGTTGCTCCAGTCATCGCCACAATGTCATCTTCGTTTTTTGACATGTAGCGAACAATGTTTGTTGGCATGTTAATGCTTTGTTGATGATACTTTTGCGTAAACCAACCTTGATCAACTACCCCACCATAGTCGATTGTTTCTTGATGAGAGAGTATTCTTACTTGACTAATCGAGTTAGACGTTGTGTTTATTTCTACACCTACTATTAATCCTTCATGAAAACCTACTGTGTCAAATATCATCAATAAACCATCATTGCTTATCGCTAAAAACTCTAATGTTGGATACATATTTTTATACTGTTGATGATCCGTTTGTTTGTAACTTTTTTGAGTGTCGATTTCTAAAGCATAATTAGTATACTCTGTGTTAGTTTGACAAGCACTTAGAAAAAACAACACGATGACAAACCAACGTTTCATGGTGTGATTTCAATCTCAATTAAGTGTTTGTTCCAACGTTGACTAAAAGGATCTTGTGCAATGACTATTTCTAATGGACCACTTCCCCCTTGATCTGCAGATGTTGTACGCTCAAAGTTTCGCTCAAACACTACATACACATTATCATCCATTAACACATCTTGAGCTGAAACCATGGTTTGATAACCATCTTCAGATTTAAAGACAACCTGTTGATTGTCTAAGTCAATGTTTAAGTCAGTGAGTATTTCTTTAAGTTTTACACCACCAAAATCAGTAAGAACTGGATCATTACCACTTGATTTAATATTCGCTTGAAAATCAACTTTTGTATAATTATTGATAATTTCTGTAAGTGTTAATGTGTGCTCATCATTTTCACTAACAATCGTTAATATTACATCGTTATCATTGATTTGATTATCACCATCAGATGGTTGTTGACATGCCCCCAAAAACAACAAGAAAACAAAAGCTAAACCAACAAATTTTCTCATGGTACTAGTTCAATCTTAATTAACTGTTTAATGGACATGTTGTTTGGTAAATTAGGGGCAATTAACCAAATTGGACCACTGTCTTCATCCAATAATTCACCATCATCAAAGAATACCAGAATGTTTTGTTGTTCTTCTAGCATCTGTTGATCATATGCTTGAGAGTAACCATCTTGAGCAGTTAGTGCTAAACCACTCACTGTATCAACTTGAACATAGTCCAATACTTCACTTAGTAGTATTCCCTTGGCTTTAACCACAAACTCTGTGTCTTTACTTGTACGTGGGATATCTACTTCTGTCCAATCCATTTTGTTAAAGTCGGCACTTGTTAATGTCTGTGATACACTGCCTGAAATCTCTAATGATATGTCTTCTTCTAAGTGTGGTTGTGCTGTTGTTGAACAGCCAAAAAGTAATACTAGTCCACACAAAACTACACATGCTTTACTCCATGATTTTTTCATGTTCCCTCCTGAAATAAAAAACCTTACCAACATGGAAAGGAACTTGTATCCTTTCCACACTGGGAGGCATTGTCGTTTCCAACAATACCCAACGGTTAGTAACCATGATTAGGTAATCTAACTCGGATCTCTTGTCTTTATCATATCGTATTGTGAGAATAATTACAAAATAATTCCAACTATTTTTACATCCATATGATAGAATACATTTGTACAAAAAGGTGAACTTATGTTAAGAAAAGCAACTAAACAGGATGTCAATGATATTCTCTTAATCATTAATGAAGCGATTGCTTATTTAAAAGCCCAACACATTGATCAATGGCAAAACAACTACCCTAATCGTCAGTCCATTATTAATGATATAAATAATGGGGTTTCTTTTGTGTATGAGTGTCATGATCAAGTTGTTGGCACTATGGCACTCATCCTTGATAAAGATGTCGATTATGACATCATTGAAAATGGTCAATGGTTAAATGATGAACCCTATTTAACCATTCATCGTATTGCGATAAAAAACGAGTTTAAAAACTCCGGTGTTGCCTTAAACATGATGAAGCAAGCATTTCATTATGCATTGCAACATCATCGATACAATATTCGTATCGATACACACCCTGACAACAAAGCGATGCGTCGATTTTTAGAAAAACAACAGTTTGAGTATTGTGGTGTTGTTTACATCAATAAAATCGCAAAGCGATTAGCCTATCAAAAGATACTGAAGCAGCAATAACAATGATTTGCTTATGATTAACATAGCAAGCAATCATTTTTTCTTTTTGGTATAATATCAACATGAAAAAAATATTAAAACTTAAAAACATGATACAAATAGCTATTCTTATCTTACTGTATGTTTTGTATCATTTTGTGCTAGTTCCTGCTTTTGAAAACTCTAAAATAGATGTTGCGTTGCATGAATGTATTGATGGTGATACTGCAATATTTGACATAGATAACACATTAGAAACTGTACGCTTTTTAGTAGTAGATGCTCCTGAGAGAAATCAAACTTATTACGATGAAGCTGCTAACTTAACTTGTTCACTATTATCAAACAGTGACAATATAATGCTTGAAATGGATAAAAATGCGACATTAGATAACTACAATCGAGTCTTAGGTTGGATTTGGGTGGATGACACACTCATTCAACAACATCTTTTAGAAAGTGGATATGCAAAAATAGCTTACGTGTACGATGATTATAAATACACAAATCAACTAAGAAACATCGAAAAACAAGCGCAAGAAAACAAACTTGGGTTATGGTCAGTGGATGATTAAGTATCTTATGATATAATAAAAGCATGAAGCAACCAAGTGAAGCATACTGCGATAAAATTGAACAGGCATTTTCTATTTTAGGCCAACGCTGGAATGGTTTGATTTTGCATGCATTGCTTCATGGTCCTAAACGTTTTAAAGAGTTAGAACAACTCATTCCAAACATAAGTGGAAAGATGCTAACAGAGCGATTGAAACTTTTATCAAGTCATGGTTTGATTATTAAAAGTGATCAGCATTATATGTTAAGTGAAAAAGGTAAGCATTTAGATCAAGCAATGGAAGATTTAAGACAATGGGTAATTGAACATCCACAGTAATGAGCATATGTCTTGTTTAAGGGATGTTCTTTTTTTATAATGTATCTAGTTACTTTTAGTAAGTAAACAGGAGGATACAATGAATAAAACTAAATTAGCAGTTATTTATTACAGTGCATATGGTACCAATTTACAATTAGCCAAGTGGGCTAAAGAAGCAGCAGAAAAAGAAGGTGCTGAAGTACGATTATTACAAGTACAAGAACTTGCTCCACAAAAAGTGATTGATGGACAACCAGCATGGAAAGCAACCATGGAAGCAAGCAAGGATATTCCAGTAGCAACATCGGCTGATTTACAATGGGCAGATGCAATACTGTTTAGCATGCCATCTCGTTTTGGAAACATGCCTTCACAAATGAAACAATTTTTAGATATTCAAGGTGGATTGTGGGCAAATGGAGAATTAGTCAATAAATTTGTTAGTGCTATGAGTTCAGCTCAAAATCCTAATGGTGGTCAGGAAGCGACGATATTGAATTTCTATACAACAATGTATCACTGGGGAGCTATTGTTGTAACACCTGGTTACACAGATCCAGTATACTTTACAAGTGGTGGAAACCCTTATGGAGTGAGTGTTTCTGTTGATCAACAAGGAAACATGTTAAGTGATGTATCAGCATCGGTTGCAGCACAAACCAAACGTTTGTTGGATGTTACAACCACATTTAAAAATTAAGTTTAAAAGACGGGTACTCCCGTTTTTTTTATTCGACTTAATGTGTGAAAGTGATATAATTTGTGTTGTTAGAAACAGGTGAAATTATGAAAGAATATCACACTTTATCGATAGATGAGATTAAATCTCATCTTGAAACCAACGTTAATGATGGACTTACAGAACAACAAGCCCAACAGCGTTTACAAGAGCATGGTTTTAATGTGTTGACTCAAGAAAAAAAGAAAACATGGATTATGCGCTTTTTAGAGCAGTTTAATGATGTTTTAATTATTATTCTACTCATTGCAGCGGTAATATCCTTTGTGGTAGCCATTTATGAAAATCATGGTTATACTGAACCAATACTAATTGTTATTATAGTATTATTAAACGCTCTTATGGGTGTCGTTCAAGAAAGCAAAGCAGAAAAAGCACTTGATGCACTTAAGAAAATGAGTGCTCCACAAGTGAAAGTGATTCGAGAAGGGCAACGCAAAATTATCGATGCAAAGAATGTCGTTATTGGTGATATTCTTGTTTTAGATGCAGGAGATGTGATTGCAGCTGATGCTCGATTAATTGAAAGTTCAAGTCTTAAAGTTGATGAAAGCTCACTTACTGGAGAATCAGTAGCGGCTGAAAAATATACTACTGAAGTAGTAGCTAGTGATGCATCCATTGGTGATCGTCATAACATGGTGTATGCTAGTTGTGCCATCGTTTATGGATCAGCAACCGCAGTGGTAGTCGCCACAGCGATGGACACTGAAATTGGTAAGATTGCTCACTTACTATCTCAAGAAAAACAAGGAAACACTCCCCTTCAACAACATCTTGCCATCTTAGGCAAATATTTAGGATTTGCAGCACTATTAGTGTGTTTGGTTATTTTTGGTATTGGTTTCTTTAGTGGATTACCTCTCATTGAAATATTTATGATTAGTGTTTCTTTAGCAGTAGCGGCTATCCCTGAAGGACTACCTGCAATCGTAACGATTGTTTTAGCATTAGGTGTTCAAAAAATGGTTAAACAAAAAGCTGTTATCCGTCGTTTGCCTGCGGTTGAAACATTAGGCAGTGCTAGTGTTATTTGTACAGATAAAACTGGAACACTGACAAAAAATCAAATGACTTTAGTAAAAAGCTACCATGAACCATCAGATGGTATTGAAGATATTGCAAATGATAATAGTGATGAAACAAAAAAACTATTAATTTATGGAACATTATGTAGTGATGGTAGTGTTTCAAATAGTGAAGGAACCTTACAACATGTTGGGGATCCTACAGAGACTGCTATTGTTGCAGCAGCATACAACAACGGATTATTTAAAAATGATTTAGAGTTAGCTTACCCTCGAGTTGGTAAAATACCTTTTGATTCTGATCGAAAATTAATGAGTACGATTGTTGATATGGATGGTCAGTTAATGGTTATTGTTAAAGGTGCCTTTGATGAGATTGAAAAGATAAGCACATTTACTCATTATGATAAAACTAAGGATATTGTCAATACGTGGTCTAAACAAGCACTGCGAGTATTAGCTATTGCCATAAAACCAATTGATGAACTACCTAATTCAATTACACCTGAAACTATTGAAGTTGACTTACAATTTGTTGGATTAGTAGCGATGATTGACCCTCCAAGAGAAGAAGCAAAACATGCCATTGCCATTTGCCAACAAGCAGGTATTAAAGTGGTTATGATTACCGGTGATCATTTAATGACAGCATCAGCAATCGCAAAACAGTTGCATATTTTAAATGATGGTGATCTTTCTATTACAGGTAGCGAACTAAATGCCATGAATGATGATGAGTTGTTTGAAAAGATAAGAAACATTTCCGTGTTTGCGAGAGTGTCGCCTTCTGATAAAATACGTATTGTTAAAGCTTGGCAATCTCACAACGAAGTGGTAGCAATGACAGGCGATGGTGTTAATGATGCTCCTGCATTAAAAGCAGCTGACATTGGTTGTGCAATGGGTATTACAGGCACTGATGTGGCTAAAGAAGCGTCCGACATGACATTAATGGACGATAACTTTGCGACCATTGTAAAAGCAGTAAAAGAAGGTCGTAGTATTTACGACAACATTAAAAAGGTGGTTGGTTTCTTATTAGGGACTAACATTGGCGAAATATTTACCGTGCTAATAGCTATGGTGTTTTGGCAAGTATCCCCTCTTCTTTCAATGCAATTGTTGTGGATTAATTTAGTTACAGATAGTTTGCCAGCGATTGCGTTAGGGGTTGAACCTACAGAAGAATCAATAATGAATCGTAAACCAAAGCCAAAAGCTGAAGGAATCTTCGCTAATGGATACATTGTTCAAATTTTATTGTATGGAATCATGTTTGCCACATTAACATTGTCTGCGTTTTATATCGGTTGGCAAGTCAATAACGATCTAATCGTTGCACGCACAATGGCCTTTTTCGTTTTAGCCATGACTCAAGTCTTTCATTCATACAACATGCGATCAAAATTTTCATTATTTAGTATTGGCTTTTTTAAGAATAAGCAACTCAATCAAGCCTTTATCATATCCTTTACATTAACGTTGATAGTAATGTTTGTACCTGCAATTGCATCCATCTTTCAACTATCAATCTTAACTCCAACACTAACAATCATTGGTTTTGGACTGTCTATTGTACCTTTAGTTGCAGTCGAACTAGCTAAAAAAATGAATTGGATTTCAGTTAAACAATAAATAATCAAGCTTTTATTACATATCAAAAGGGTATCCAATGGATATCCCCTTTTTATATTTTTTGATTAATAGTCTGCTAACACTTACTTTACATAAGAAGTTCATCAAAGAAACTGCATAAAAAAACCAGATTACTCTGGTTTATACAACTTATTTTGGAACACTTTCCCAATCTTTTAGAAACTTTTCAATGCCTTCATCAGTTAGTTTGTGTTGTGTCATCTTTTCAATAACAGCATAAGGAACCGTTGCAATGTGTGCTCCTGCTTTTGCCGATAACAACACATGGTATGGGTTACGAATACTTGCCGCAATAATTTCACAGTCAATATCATGAAGCATAAAGATTTCAGCAATATCCGCTAACATAGCCATTGCATCTTCTCCTATATCTTCTAATCTTCCTAAAAAAGGAGACACATAACTCGCACCTGCTTTTGCGGCTAAGAGTGCTTGTTGGGCTGTGAAAATTAAGGTTACGTTTGTTTTAATCCCCTGTTTTTTTAGTGCACTTACTGCTTTTAATCCTTCGATTGTCATTGGAATTTTGGCCACAATATTAGGATGAATTTTCGCAAGTTCTACCCCTTCTTCAATCATCCCTGGTGCATCTAAACTTACTACTTCAGCACTAATAGGACCATCAACAATCGAAGTAATTTCTTTAACAACTTCTTTAAAATCTCTACCTTCTTTTGCAATCAATGATGGATTAGTTGTCACACCACTAATAACACCCATGGCATTGGCTTTTTCAATGTCTTTAACATTGGCTGTATCAATAAATAGTTTCATATTAGTTCCTTTCTTAGTCTAGTTTTAAATCGTATCCTTGTTCTTTAGCAACTTGCATATACTTTACTCGTACAGGATTTATGTTTTGATGTTTACTAATTATTTGTTCAGAAAATTTTCCAATTGGTTTGGTTAAATCACGCAAATCATAGTATTCACTTAATGCTTGATCATATTCTTTAAAAGCTTCATTATAATTGTTGCATTTTTGATATGAGTTGTAAAATACCTTATTTTTTAACGGTATCCTTGGTTTTAACATAGGTTCTTGATCTGGATAGCCAAGTCCTAATCCAACTACAGGCATGGTTAGTTTTGGTAATCCAACAACCTCAATCAGTTTCCTTGGATCGTTTAAAATACTTCCAAAGTAGTTTACACCTAACCCAAGCGATTCGGCTGCATTCACCATGTTTTGTGCTGCTAAAGATGCGTCTGTGAAACCTTGAATAAAGCGATCCATATCTTTAAATGCTTCTAATTCGACACCTTCTTGTAATGCAATATGATAGTTGCGATATGTATCCACAATAAACAAAGCAAAAAAAGGAACTTCTTTTAGATGTGTTTGATTTGCAATCTCTGAAATTGCATCCTTTATTTTCTGGTCATCAATAATTATTATAGAAAAATTTTGCATTCCGTTGGATGTAGCAGTACGATTAGCTACTTCTAATAATAAATTAATAGTCTCTTTACTTAATAATTGATTTTTGAATTTTCGAATGGTTCTGTGACCCAATTGTGTTTGAACTGAGAATGGTATGTTCATATTGATTCTCCTTTGTTTTATTGTAACATAGAATACATTTCGATTAGTACTTCTAGATATAAAAAGACTGTTAGTTAGAATAAAATTCTTGATACGTAACAGCCTTGGTTTTAATCTTAAATCATTTTACTTATTGAAAACTTATGAAATCTTCAACATCCTTTTTATATGGAATGGGTGCAACCGCTCCAATTCCAAGCGTAGATAATGCTGCAGCTGCATTTGCATACTTTGCAGCATCTGTTAGCTGCTTGCTTTCTAAATAATGTACTACGAATGCACCATCAAAGGTATCACCTGCTCCTGTTTGATCAATTGCCTTAACTTTGTATGCATTAATAAATTCAATTTTTTTGCCATCTGATACAAACACACCTTTTGATCCACATTTTAAGATTACAACCTTGATACCTAAATCATGGTAATACTGAATAATCTCTTTCTCATCATGAAGATTCGTTAAACTTTGTGCATCTTCATAACTTGGCATAAAAATATCGCATTGTTTTGCAGTGTAGTTAATAATTGCTTTCGCTCTTTCTAATGACCAAAGTTTCAGTCTTAGATTAGGATCATAGACAAAAAGGGCTTTATTAAATTTAGCGATATCAATCGCCTTAAACACAGCATCACAACAATCATTACTTATTGCCTGAGTAATTCCACTTACAAACAAACAATCAGCATTTTTCAGTGCTTTTTCCGGTAAAAAATGCGATTTATAATTACTTGCAGCCGAATCTTTTCTCATGTATGAAAACTCATGCCCTTTTTCACTGTAATGGATAAAATAGACTCCTGTATGTTTTTCATCTGATAACAGTATGTTGGATGTGTCTATGTTCTCTTTTTTATACAAATCTAGAAACTCTTTTCCAAATGCATCATTGCCCAATGAAGTAATATATGAAATATCGGCTCCTTGGCGTGCACAAGCAACTGAGAAATTTGATGTATCCCCACCAAATCCTTTTATAAAGAGTTTCTTTCCTTCAACTACTTTTTCTGCCAACTCAATCATTGGTTCTCCAAATGCAAATATTTTCATAGTAAACCCTCTTTTAAATTCGATTGTATTTTGCTAACCCTGCTTTTAATGATTTAGTTTCAACAATATATTTCGCTTGTTTAGCTTCTTTTTCTTCAATTTCTTCCGCAACTAATAATACTTCATCGATATGATCTTTAGGAACAACAATAACACCATCTAAATCTGCAACAATTAAATCTCCTGGGTTTACTTTAACTCCACCACAAGTGATTTCAACATTGTTTGCAATAGTTTTGTATCTACCTAAAGTAGTCGCTGGAGAAACACTCCTCGCATAAACAGGAAAATCATAATCTCTTCTAATCTCTGTCACATCACGGACACCAGCATCTAATATTGCTCCAGCTACATTATTAACAACTGCACCTGCTGTCATTATTCCACCCCAAACAGCTACATCCTTATCGCTATTTTCTAATGAAATTACAACAACATCATTTTCTTTACATGTATCAATCAAATCTAATGCATGCGTTGGAGGAACAACAACACCTTCATCACCATACGTTTCTGCCACAGTTACCGCATATCCAACAACTTTTTTCTCATTGATTCTCGGTTTTACATCAAAATCCATAAAACAACGTTTTTTGACAATTTGATCACAAGCATCCGATATCGATGCTGTCGCAATTTTTCTAAAACGATTTACAATATCACTCATTACTCATATCTCCCTTTCTTAAAATAACTATCCAATGATTCATGAATACTTTCAAAATCATCATTTAATAAATCTTTGTCATCAATTAAAGAGTTCCCAACACCTAACAAGGAAATATTAGATTCTAAATACATGCTAATGTTTTCTTTTCCTACTCCTCCTGTAGGCATAAATAAGACGTTTGGGAATACATCTTGAATTGATTTTACATAATCAACACTTCCCATGGATTTGGCTGGATATATTTTTACAATGTCAGCTTTCTTTGTTAGTGCATTCATTACTTCATTAGGTGTAAGAGCACCTAGTGCACAAGGAATGTCATTGTTATGACACAACTCAACCAAACCTTCAATTTGAACTGGAGAAACAATAAAAGAAACATTTGCATCAATGGCTTTTTGAGCTTCTTCAATTGAAAAAACTGTACCAGCTCCAACAATCATTCCTTTGCTTGACCATTTCTTCATCAGTTCAAAAGCATTAGGTATTGATAATGTAATTTCTACAATTTTTATTCCATAATTGTTCAAATAATGAATCATTTTGTCTGCCAATTCATAAGAATCTCGACGAATAACAGGAATAATCAATTGACTTTTTATACTCTCAATAATTTTATCTTTCATTCGCTACTCCCATTTATTAACCCATGAACTAGGCTTTTGATTAGAAAAGACCTTAGCAACTTCTTCAGCTGCTAACTTCTGAAGATTTTCTAATGCTTCTTTTGAATACCACCCTGTATGATCAGTAACTATTACATTATCACATTTGAAAAGTGGATTGTCCAACAAAGGAGGTTCAACTTCAAACACATCAATTCCAGCTCCAAAAATTTTCTTGTCATTTAATACTTCTATTAGTGCTTCTTCATCAACTAATCCACCACGTGAAGTATTCACTAAAATTGCTGTTTTTTTCATTTTAGAAAGCAAGTTACGATTAACTATCTTTCTAGTATTAATATTCAGTGGCAAATGCAACGATATTGCATCTGCATTAGTAAACAGTTCTTCTAACTCAACCGATTTACATCCTTTAAAATCCGTGCAAAACGGATCATATATGATTACTTCATTGAATCCTAGTCCTTTTGCTTTTTCATAGAAGCACTTTCCAATATGACCAAAACCCACAACTCCTAGTGTTTTGTCTTTAAAACTATACATCGGTTCTGCTATGCCAACACTCCATGCTCCATTTCGTACCATTTTATCGCGAGTTACTAATCTTCTTGAGACAGCCATCAATAGCGCAAGAGCATGCTCAGCAACTGTGTCACTTCCATATTCTGGAACATTTGCAACATAAATACCTTTTTCTTTTGCTGCTTCTAAATCAATGTTGTCAACACCAACACCATATCGAACAATAATTTTACAATAACTTAAAGTTTCAATGAATGATCGAGGAAGCACTGTTTCTCGAGTCAATATCGCGTAAGCGTTTTGTGCAACCTCAATCATCTTTTCTAAATCATTTTCAATCACAACATGTTTAACTTCTACATCGAAGTTTGATAAAACAGTCTTTTCTACTTCATAGTGGGGGTAAAATGCATTAATTATTAACACTGTTTTTTTCATAATGTCTCCTAACGTTTAATTAGTTTCTTAATCTTTCAACTTCTTCAACAAGGTCATCTACAACTGTTCCATATTGCTCTCTCATCCATGCAATTACAGATGGTTGAACAGAGTCTCTAAACTCGTTGTATGCTTCTTGTGTTAGTTGGGTAACTTCAACACCATAACCACTTAGTACTGGACCAATGGTATTGTCTTGATGAGCTGTCATGCCTCTATGAATCCATTTTGCAAGCTCTGTCGCTTCTTCAACAATTTTTTGTTGGTCACTGTTTAAGCTATTATAGAAATCATCACTAATCAAATATGCATGATAACTATAAACATGACCCGTTAACGTTAAATACTTTTGAGTTTCATAAAGATTTGCTGCAAGTATATTTGTAATTCCATTTTCTTGACCATCAGCAACACCTTGTTGTAAAGCAGCTGGCAATTCTGCCCAAGCAACCTCTACCGGTGTAGCACCAATACCTTCAATAATTCTTGTGTATACTGGACTTGGTTGAATTCTAATTAATAGTCCATTTGCATCTGCCATTGTACTAATAGTTCTTTTGCTATTTGTTAAGTGACGAACACCGTTGTCCGCCATAGCCAACAAACGGATTCCCGTTTCTTGTCTCATTTGCTCACCTAAATTAGCAGTAAATTCGCTATCATAAATAGTCCAAGCTTCTGAATGATTTTGGAATAAAAATGGTAATGAGTACACTCCCATCGGACCATAAAATGCAGAAACAGGACCATCATGAACAACAGTCATTTGAATTGTATTGGCTTGCATTGCTTCCAATACAGCGGGACCATCCCCTAGCTCACTGTTTGGATAAATTTCAACTTCAATTTGGCCATTTGTCTTATCTTCAACATAACCTTTAAATGCTTCAGCTGCTGCTTGTTTTGGTTGATCCAAATTTCCTGGTTGATAGTGAGTGTAAATTAACTTAATTTTTTCTCCACCATTACCATTGTCAGAATCATTGTCACTACATGCTGTTAATGTTGCTAACAATAGTAGTGAAAGTAGTAAAATTGATAATATTTTTTTCATTTTCTCCGTCCTTCTCTCTTTGAAATAAATATTGTGTTAATATTTTAAGCACCATACCCTAATAGTGCTGGTAACCATGTTGTTAACTGAGGAATTAAAATGACCAAAACTAGAACTATCACTTCTACTGCAATAAATGGTAGTGTTTCTTTTATTAACTTTTCCATCCTGAGCTTACCGATAGAACTTGTGATAAACATTAGTGGAGCAATCGGTGGTGTCATCATCCCTATTCCAATACCAATAATTACAACCATTGCAGTTTGGAACGGATTAATACCAAAACTCAATCCAATAGAAGAAATAATTGGTGCTAATATCATAACAGCTGGAATGGTATCAACAAGCATTCCAGTTAAAATCACTAATAATGCCATTAAAAATAAAATCAAAGTAGGATTGGATGTGAGTGTTGCTAAGAAAGTAGCAATTTGTTGAGGTATTCTTGTATAAGTAAGTATCCATGAAAACAAACTACCCATCCCAATGATCATTAGAATAGCTGCACTAACAATTCCACTTTGGAACAATATCTTGTATAGCATATTGACTTTTAATTTTCGAGTAATTAATAAACCTACAAACAAAGCATACGCAACAGCAATAGCTGCAGCTTCAGTAGCTGTGGTAATCCCAGCTACAGTAAATCCGATTATAATAACTGGCATTAACAATCCTGGTATAGCTTGCATAAATGAGATTAAACGAGTCCGTAGTGACGCTTTCTCTGTAGTAAAACGATAACCATTTTTATAAGAAATATATCCGTTGACAAGCATTAATGAAAACCCAATCAAAAATCCTGGTAGATATCCTGCTGCAAATAACCCGAGTGTTGAAGTTCTACCATCACTAAGAGCATAAATAACCATTGGTATACTAGGAGGAATGATAATCCCAATTACTGAGGAAGCAACGGTTACAGCTCCAGAATAATATTTGTCATATCCTGCTTTTCTCATCATAAACATTACAATTTTACTTGGACCTGCTGCATCAGCAACCGCTGAACCACTAACACCTCCAAATAGCATGGAGATTAGTACATTGACATGTCCCAATCCACCTCTGATATGTCCCAATCCAGCATTTGCAAAATCAATAAGCATATCCGTGATCTTTCCTTCAGTCATTAAATCTGAAGCTAAAACAAATAAAGGTACTGCCAAAATCGGAAATGAATTCATTCCATTGTATATCAATTGAGGAAGCATAGTCATTGCAATTCCACCACTATTTGATATTACAGCAAACACAGCTGCATACATGGTTAGAAAGACTGGTAATCCGATAATCAAAGCTACGAAGAACACCACAATTAATGTAACTAACATTTACTCTTTATCCTCCTTCAAATAAGAAGCATATTTTGAGTCAGATACTAACTCGTCACCACTTCTGATTTCACGTTCTATGTCTTCATATTTTGCTTCATTTATGAAATCTTTAACTACAACTGTAAAGTGATAAATAAAGAGCATTGCACCTATTGGTATAAACATATACCAATAACCAAGTTTCCACTGAAGAATCTGAGTGGAGTTGTTCATGTATCGAACAGTATATTGGATTCCGTAATAGAAGATAGTTATCATCAAGAAATAAATCAACAAAGCAACAACTATTCTAATTACTTTACGTACTTTGTCATTTACTACATCTTGTAAAAATGTAAATGAAGAATGTTTGCTTTCACGCATGCCATAACCAATTCCAATAAAGGCAATCGTTATCATTAAATGTCTTGCTAACTCATCTGCTCCTAAAAATGTTTTCGAGAAAAAATATCTTCCTACGACATTGATAAAAAGCAAAATAAACATAAGTGCCATCATTGCAACTATAAGCAATTTATTCGTTTCTACAATTGCTTTGTCTATTTTTTGAAATACTTTTTTCATTCTTTTCCCTTTCTATTCGACAGACTTTATTGTTGAAAGTGCGGTTTTCATTTTTTTCATTCGCTCAATGGCTTGATCTTTCCTCTGCATAATTACGCCAACAGTTAAAATGTCGATAATCATCAAATGAGCTAATCGTGAAAGCATTGGAGTGTATATATCAGTATCTTCATCAATAACTATACTTATTGATTTACTACACACCTTAGATAAAGGTGATCCTTTTCTTGTTATTGCAATCGTTACACCACCACTTTTATTGACTAACTGAACATTTCTAATTAAATCATTTGACCTTCCTGTGTGAGATATTGCGACAGCAACATGACCTGGTCTCATAACTGAAGAAAGCATTCGTTGAATATGAGAATCTGATGACGGACTACATGGAACACCTACTCTGAAAAATTTGTGATAAGCATCTTGAGCAACCGCAGCAGAAGCACCATGTCCCCAAAAATTGATTTCTTGTGCATTGGATAGTATTGTCACAATCTCATCGATTTTTGATTGTTCTAACTGGTTCAAAACATCGTTTAACACCGAGATACTTGTCATGCCTACGGTATACATGAATGAATTTGCATTATCACTGCTTGTAATTCCTCTATGAATGTAGTTTTTGTTTATCGTGATCTCTTGTGCTAATTGGAATTTAAACTCTTTGTAGCTCTCATACCCAATTGAGCTGCAAAATCTCATTACTGTTGGTTGACTTACTTTTGATAGTGAAGCAAGTTTTCCAATACTCATCTTTACAACATCGTTTGTTTGGCTCAATATGACATTTGCAACTTGTTTATTAGAGTTAGAATAGTTTCTATACTCTTGCTTTATCATATCTAGTATTTTTGTATTACTCATTAGCCACCTCCTCAGTTGTAATATTACTACAATTAGAAGTATAGCGCTTACATTTTTTTATTTACACAAAAAAATAGCAATTTTCATTAAATGTAGTAAAATAACACGATTAATTTAGAAAATGAGCTATTTTTACTACAAAATGTACATATTAGTGCAAGTTGGTTTAATTATTCACACTATCACTGTTCTTTTGAACGACAATGTACTAATTTTAATATTGATTAATTAATCTATCTATTTGTTTTTACCTAAATTATTACACCTGTAAAGATTACATTTAAGAAATAATACTACATTATTATTGAAATACTAAAAGTGACCATATAAAATTGATTTAATGTATGGAGGTGTTTCTTGAATATTGTATTACTAAAATCTGCTTCTTTTATCATCATTATTATGATTGGGTACTTTTTAAAATCAACAAATATTATCAAAAATAAAGATACTCTTTTATTATCCAAAATTGTAATGACAATAACTTTACCAGCTACAATACTAGTTTCTGTTAAAAGTATAGAACTAAATTATGTTTCTTTACTAATAATTATTCTCGGAATAATTCCAAGTGTTGTACTTGGTTTTGTAGCCAAAAACATTTTCAAAAATCACACTATTAATGAAAGATCTATTGCAATGAATACGAGCTCTTGTTACAGTATTGGAAATGTAACCATACCATATGTTTCAGCTTTATTCCCCATGATGGGTATGCAATATGTCTCTATGTTTGACATTGGTAATGCGATTACACTCTTTGGCATTATGCCTTTGATGAGTAATAACTCTTTAATTAGAAGTAAATTTAGAATAACGAATTTCATTAAAGTTCTTTTTAGCTCGATTCCTTTTGTTACTTATTGTTTTATTATTTTATTAAATATAGTAAATATTCACCTGCATGATGCTATTATTCAATTAATTCAACCTATAGCAAGCGCAAACACCTTCCTAATTATGTTAATGATTGGTTCCACATTAAATCTACGAATTACGCGTAACCTAATTTCATCCTCAATCAAAATTTTAACTATTAGAATTGTGGGATTAATCTTATTTTCTATTCTCATCTACTATCTATTACCAATACCTGAGTTTGCAAAGTCAATTGTCATTTTATGTTTAGCGTCACCGATAGCTACAGTATCGGTAATCTATAGTTATCAAATAGATCATAACAGTCCCTTACCTTCATTTGTTGCATCAGTGTCAATACTTGTTGGTATTGCATTATCAACAATCGTTGTAATGGCTTTATTTTAATCAAATTTTGTAAAATGTCTGCAGTTTTTATTGCTGCCATTTTTCTACAAAAAAACTATTAATGCGATAAATTCATTAATAGTCCTTTTTCTATTTTTTATAATTATGTCTATGGCAACATAGATATTACAGTTGGATAAAAAGTTTCTTCAATATAATTTTTTACTTTTTGTGATGAGAGCACATCAATCAATACTTGAGTTTTCTCACTTTCTTCTTTACCTTCTTGTACCACAAGCACATTGGCAAAGGTTTGAGCTGCATCTGATTGAGTGTCTTCTGTAAATAACACAGTATCGGTAATGTTTGCTCCTAAAGCATAGTTACCATTGATCACTGCAAAATCCACATCCACAAGCGATTGTGCTAATAGTGCTGCTTCCATCTCCACAAACTCAATGTTGTTTGGGTTGCTTGTAATATCAAGTGGAGTTACTTGCTCATTGTTGTTTAATGTAATAAATCCATTGTCTTCTAATAGTCGAAGAGCACGTGTTTCATTAGTCGGATCATTGGGTATCGCAATAACAACTCCACCATTTGCAATCGCTTCAACATCCGTTGCTTGTCCTGGATATAATCCTAAAGGTTCAAAGTGAACTTGTAAAACCGATGACAGCTTTGTGCCACGATCATTGTTAAAGGAAGTTAAATACGGTACGTGTTGAAAGTAATTGGCATCTAAATCTCCAGCATCTAAATTTGTGTTTGGTAAAATATAATCTGTAAATTCGACAATTTCCAATGTGTATCCAAGTGCCTCTACATCATCTTTAATCTGTTCTAAAATAATGGCATGAGGGGTTGGAGTGGCTCCAATGACAATCGTTTTATCGTTGTCTCTATTGTTGGTTGTACAACCTGTAAGAACTAATAAACTAAGTAAGGTAATGTAAATTATTTTTTTCATTTTTCTTTCTCCTATATACGACGTTTATCCATCGTATCCGCTAATGTATTAAATATACTTTGAATCACTTGAACTAACACAATCATAATGATGATGGTCAAAAACATAACATCTGACTGTCCTCGATGCAAACCGTATCGAATGGCAATATCACCAAGACCACCACCACCAATAACACCAGCCATTGCGGCATACCCAACTAAAGTAATCATCGTTAGTGATAATGAACGTACAAGATTAGGCAATGCTTCTACTAAATATACTTTCACTATGATTTGATAGGGAGTCGCACCCATGGTGATGGCTGCTTTAATAAGTAAATCATCAACCTCCAATAAGGAAGACTCCACCACTCTTGCCACAAAAGGGATTGCACCAACTGTCAATGCTACAATCGATGCTTCTACACCATATCCTCTTCCCACAATAAATCGAGTAAACGGAAATAGTGCAATAATCAAAATAATAAATGGTATTGATCGTACGATATTAACAATCCATGCCAACACTTTCTCTCCAACGACAAATGGTAGAATGCCATCTTTTTTCCATATAATCAACAATATGCCTAAAGGTAATCCTCCAACACTTGCAAAGAAAGTTGAAAAGACAACAATCTTTAAGGTATCTATTGTTCCACTTATTAATAACTCACTCATAATACCCCCAAATGATGGCTTAATAGCCGTTGTGTGCTTGTATGTTGTGGTTTTAAAAACACATCTTTAACATGACCACTTTCTACAAAATGACCGTCATCCATCACGATAACCTTATTACAAACGGCATTAACTACCGATAGTTCATGCGTAATGATGATGATGGTTAGATTTGTTTTTTTATGAATGTTTCTAAGCAAATCTAGTATTGCTTTTGTCGTTACACCATCAAGGGCACTTGTAGGCTCATCACATAACAATATCTTCGGATCACATGCTAGTGCTCGCGCAATGGCGACTCGTTGCTTTTGCCCTCCTGATAGTTGTGATGGATACATCTTTGTTTTATCGTTTAGTCCAACAAGTGAGATCAGTTCATCCACTTTACTTTTAATCTCTTGTTTTGATAACCCAAGAAGTTGAAGCGGGAAAGCAATGTTTTCAAACACCGATTTTTGTTGAAGCAGCTGGTAACCTTGAAAGACGATACCAAGCTGCCTACGCATGGTAAGCAAATCTTTCCCCTTTAATTTAAAGAGATCGACATCATCTAAATAAATAGTGCCTTTATCTGGTTTCTCTATTAATGATAGTTGACGAATCAATGTTGATTTACCAGCACCACTAAATCCAATAATACCAACAAATTCACCATCAGCAATGGTTGCACTCACATCATTGAGTGCCACTAATTTATCGTCTGTTCTACCATAACTTTTTGTTAATGAATCAATTTTAATCATGCTATCCTTTACCCTTTCAAATACAAAAAACTCTCATCCATCAAGGACGAGAGTGCTCGTGTTACCACCTTAGTTTATCCAACCATCACTGATTGAACCTCTTCAAGTACGCCTATAAAAGGTTATACTCTATCGCGTTAACGGGCGAGACCGTCATAGCCTAAAGGATAATTCCTTTCGGTATGCAACTCCAAGACCATTGTTCAAAAGCTTTAATTTACCCTTTTTCACCAACCGGGTTCTCTAACAAACATCCACTTTTTACTTTTTCTTTTCATTGTCTTTCAATATAATTGATAGTTTATCACAAATACTTACATTGTCAATCATTATTTTGTGAAAACAAACTTACAAGCACATTGTATACCCACTGAAGCGAATGTGTATCCAACCGCTCCGTGTCTTTATGGGCATCATAACCATACGGACCAATATTAACCATTGGTAAGTTTAATAATGAAATCGTTTCCCACAAATGATCATCCACAATATCATTGTCAAAGGAATATTGTTTTACTTGTTCTAACGTCTCTATCGATGGTGACCGTAGAAAACTCATATCTGAAATATATGGATAATAAGGATGTACCATAATATGATTAATGTAGTTTTTAATAATGGCATCCATTACTTGTTGTACAAACTTGTAATCTTCTTTAGTGGTAGTGTGTGCTGGATAATATGGTGATGATAATGATAATATTATGGTTGGTTTTTCAAAAGACAACCCTTGGATATCTAAATCTAGAGTATCTTCTTTAACACTTGTCTTTTGAACTATATCCTCTTTAAATAACACTTCAAAGTCTTCAAAGACTGATTTGTTCTCAAAATAATTATTGTCGCTATATACACTAAATCGTTCATTTAGTTTACTTATGGCTTGTTCACACGCTTTAGTAACCCCTTCTTTTAATAATTGCATCCATTGCTCAATACTACGATCAAAAGTAAGTATGTTCACTTGAGCATTAGCTACTTTGTTTGTTTTAACACTATACTGACGTGCTGGATTACTCATTGATAAACTAATGGGTACAGGTGTACTCATTTGATCAATTTGATCGGTATAAGTTGGATTAAGCAACAACTCATCAAGTATGTTTGCCATAAGATAGTTAGGATCCAATCCTAAAAATGGATCAGAAGCATGAGTTTCTTTGGAAATGACATTAATATCTACGAGCAACTTTCCTATACTACCAAAATACACATAACGATGAGGATCATTTTCATATCGACTTGTCGTATAATCACTATCAATCGCACCTTCTAGCTCAAATCCATGCTCATTTTTTAGCATAGATAGTGTACTCACAAACTGCTTCATTCCAGCAGAATTATTCTCTTCATCACTCACAAATGCAACAATCATATTTTTATCTAACTCATCAATATGATTAGTAAAGTGTTCAATTATTTTCATCCAAACCGCAACAGCACTCTTCATATCAAGTACCCCACGACCATACAAAGTGTGCTCATCAGCTTTATGATGTTCACTTAGTTTATCCACATCAAAAGCCATAGGTTTTAAGTTGCCATAATCTTCAGTATCCACGGTATCAAAATGGGAAATCCCTACCATGCATTGAGGAATATTTTCCTTTTTAATAATCACTATAACATTAAAACGTCCTAATGGATCATTAGTGATTGTATCTTTTATTAAGTAAGAAGGATGGTGTTTAAAATAATCCAACTTCTCAAACCACTCATAAAGATAACTAGCAATATCAACTTCCCCCTTAGTATTGGTAATGCTATCAATAGCAACTAATTGTTTAGTAAGAGCAATTATCTCTTGATTAACACTCATAATAAAGCCTCATTTCTACCATAATAGTATACAACACTTTTTGTTATTCCATGAAAAAAAGACCTCTCGGTCTTTCTTCCAGTTCAAGTTTTAGGTTATCGGCCACGATAGAATATTTGAACCCAACGATACTTGCCATCAGCATCTTTGGTGATAGCAACACTAATTTCCTGATACTCAGGTTTTAAAATGTTGGCACGGTGAGACTCAGAGTTCATCCAAGCATTCACTATGCTTTCAGGTGTTCTAAAACCACTACCTAAATTTTCACCAATGTTTTGATACTGCAAATCTCCAAATGCAGTAAAGAAACGACTTCCATCTGGACGAGTGTGTGAAAAATGAGTAATGATTTCTTGTGCACGAATTTTCGCGCCAGCCTCTAATGAGGTGTTGTATTTAAGAATCGATAAACCAGCTTTTTGACGTTCAATGTTTGTTAAACGTGCAATTTCTAATTCCCATGTTGCAGCTGGTGAACTTGAAACAGTCACCACTGGTGCAGGAGCTGGTGCAGGCTCAGCTTTTTGTTCTTGTACTGGAGCTTGCTCTACCGGTTCAGATTTGACTTCATCTTTTTGTTCTTCTTTTGGTTGTTCTACCTTAACTTCCGTTTTAGGTGCTGCGACCTTAACTTCAGTTTTTGGTTGTTCTACTTTTGTTTCAACTTTTGGTTGTTCTGCTTTTGTTTCAACTTTTGGTTGTTCTACTTTTGTTTCAACTTTTGGTTGTTCTACTTTAACTTCAACTTTAACTTCTTCAACTTCTTCTTTAACTTCTTCAACTTCTACAAAAAATTCTTTAACTACTAATTCAGTTTCATTGGGATCAACCAAATCTTGTTGCTCAGTTTGTGCGATTGCAACTGGTTGGTTAACTGCTGTTTCAATTTCTTGATTTTGTGGCCGGATTACACTTAACAATCCAAAGATTAATAAGGAAACAGTTAGTGTAATAAAAGTGTTCTTGAACATGTGTCACTCCTACTACCCAGCTGTTCTTTAAATAAAAAGAACAGTTTCTTTGGGAACTGGCTACCTCCCGTCGGAGGCCCTATAGCTTTGCGTCCTACACTTGCATGTAGTTTGCCTTTATCAGTAAATTGTTCTTACCTGATTTCTATCCAGTGGTTCTAATAAACAAAAAAGAACACATCTTTGGAAACTGGCTGTCTCAATGAGACCCTATAGCTTTGCGTCCTACGCTTGCACGTAGTTTGCCTTTATCAGTATAAGTTCTAGCTTTACTTGATAGGTTTATTTAATTTTCAAATATTCTATTCGTAAGTGGCCCTTACAAGCTATATATACCACATTATTAAAACCAATACAAGTGAATAACTCAATTTTCGCATGTTTTTCACAAAAAAAAAGGATTGCGACTAGCACAATCCTTTACTATCGTGGCATTTAACTTAAATTACTTCTTCTTCTTGTTTTGTTGCGACTAGTGTTAAGAGTCCAATTATTAGGAAGAATAGAGCGATTGCTGCATAATTAGTATCATTCATTTCTGGTAATTGATCAGAATCTCCTAACACTTCACCTTCGTCTTCTAGTTCTGTTTCTTCGGTAGTTTCTTCAACTTCTTCTTCTTTTTCATCAGAATCTCCTAACACTTCACCTTCGTCTTCAAGTTCTTCAGTAGTCTTCTCTTCTTCAACAAACTCATCAGAATCTCCTAGTACATCTCCGTCATCTTCTACTACTGTCTCTTCTTCAGTTGCTTCTTCTTCTGTTGTTTCTTCATCAACTGTTTCATCGTCTTCGTCTTCATCACCATCAACATCGCCTTCGTCATCTTCGTCGACTTCATCGTCAATGATTTCATCCTCTTCGTCTTCATCTTCAACTTCATTCATTACCCAACTACCATAAACAGTGTACTCAAGTACTTCTGCATTTAGCAAGGTGTCAAAATCAGCAGGATTTGTTAACTCTTCATTTGTAAACCAACCTGTGAAAGTAAATCCTTCTTGTGTTGGAGCAGGAATTTCTCCAAATCCTTCTTCAAAATCAAAGGTACGTGATTCTAATAGTTCGTTTGTTTCGCCAACTATGATAAAGTCAATGACAAATTCTATTGGAGCAACTACTTGAACAAAGCGTCCATATAATTCAATATCACTAGTTCCCATTACAGCACCATCGAAATCAAATGGTATTAAGTTCATTCGATCATCAATCAATATTGGCAGTTCAACAAAATCTTGATTATCCATGTTTTCAACATTTAACGTAAATATTGGTTGTGCCATAGTGTACCAACCATCGAAGATAAATCCATCTCTACCATCTACATCAAATCGAACTATACTTTGTCCTTCTTCATAAGCATCACGATTAACTTCTTCAAATTCTCCTAGTTCATCATTCCAAACAAAGTAGATAACATTGTATAAATCTGGTTGTGGTTCATCATTATCAATAATTTCCCATAATGCATAAACGGTTACATCTTGTGCTGGCATTGAACTAAATCCAGTAAACTGTGTTTCAAAATCAGGATCGCTGAACCATCCTTTAAACTCTAAACTATCATCACTTGGTGTAGGCTCTTCTATCGTAGCTCCTGCTTCAAACTGTTGAGCATCAATGGTAATAATTTCATGATTTGAAATATAAGTAATTGTGAATAATTCCGATTCAGGATCGTCATCAACCACTAGATTAAATGTCATATCCAAAAAGTTCAATTTATGCTTTAAAGTAACAGTTTTAGATACTCCATTTATAAATTCAACCTCTAGCTCATGCTTTTCGTTTCCGCTTCTACTTTGAGCAAAAACAGCATCAATAGATTCAACATCATCACCTGTTGTCACTTTTACATCGAGTACAGAATCTTCATTTCCAGTTTTAATCTCAATATTACTAAACTCTATAACAATCCCTGCTATAGCATTCGTTAATGTAAAAACGCCATTTGATTCTGTTAACACCCAGTTTGCACTTGGTGAAAAAGTGGAAATTAATCCTGCGCTATTATTTCCTGAACTGCTTGCATTACTAAACTGTACCTCAAGTTCTAATGTAGCTTCTTCAGCATTAACACTTGAAAAATTAAACACTCCTGGAATTAGAAATGCTGATGCAAGCATCATTACTGTCACTACCAGTGAAACTATCTTTTTACTTAGTCTTTCCATGTTCTTTCCCTCCTTAAACAAAAAAGCCAACCACAAGTTTGTTGCAGTTGACCCATCATAGCTTTCGCTTTAGACGTCTGACTTTGCGCCCTACACTTTCATATAGTTTGCCAATTAATTTTCTCTATCATAATGGATGGTAATAATAACGTCAATCCATATGCTTTGATAATCAAACATTTGTTATGATTGGTTCAATTTTAACAACCTTCGGTTAGTAAATGGTTATAAAAAGAAAAAAGGTTGCACTTTATATGCAACCTTTCTAACTACCATGGCCGATAGTTGTTATTCTAGTTCTTCCTCTTTTCTTGTCATAAAGACAACAAGTAAACCAAGGATGAATAGTAGTAATCCTAAATCATTACGTGATTGATCACTCATATCAGGAATTTGAGTTTCCTCTTCTTCTTCAAACTCATCTTCATCCCCTAATACTTGACCCCAATCAGCATAGACTGTTACGTCTTGTCCAGGCATGGAATCAAACTGATCAAACTCAATGAGCAAGTCTTCATCAATATACCAACCTAAGAACACAAATCCTTCAAGTTCTGGTTGAGGTTCTACTACTGCTTCACCTTCGATAAAGACTACACTTGGTATTGTTAATCCTGGTTGGTTTGTAATAAATGTTAATACAAACTCTTCAGGTGCAAGTTCTTGCCATTGTGCATAAACGTAAATGTCTTGCGCTGGCAGATTACTTAGCCCACCAGTATAAGCGCTTAAACCTTCAGCATCTACTGTCCATCCATCAAAGACAAATCCTGCTCTTGTAAAACTAACACCTTCTACACTTCCACCTACATTGAAGATTTGTTCTACTACATCTTCTTCTCCATAGTTAGGATCAAAGGTAAAGGTATAATCAATTGCTTCCCATTGTGCATAGACATAAATATCTTCTGCTGGTAAGTTTGTTAATCCACCTGTATATTCTGTTTCACCAGCTTCATCAAGTGTCCATCCAACAAAGTCATATCCGGTACGTGTAAAGCTAGTACCCTCTACGCTACCACCTACGTTGAAGATTTGCTCTACTACATCTTCCTCTCCATAGTTAGGATCAAAGGTAAAGGTATAATCAATTGCTTCCCATTGTGCATAGACATAAATATCTTCTGCTGGCAAGTTATCTAATCCACCGGTATATTCTGTTTCACCAGCTTCGTCAAGTGTCCATCCAACAAACTCATAACCTATGCGTGTAAAGCTTGTGCCTTCTACACTTCCACCTACGTTGAAGATTTGTTCTACTACATCTTCTTCTTCATAGTTAGGATCAAATGTAAAGGTATAATCGATAACTTCCCACTGTGCATAGACTGTCACATCCATTGGAGGCATGTCATCAAACATTGGGAATAACTCTAATTGTGGTTCAATGAGCATGAGTGTATTCACTTGAGGCATGAAATCAAAATTTGGATACCAGAACCAACCTAGGAAATTATATCCTGGGATACTAGGTACTGGAGCATCAACTGAATCTCCCATATTGAATGTTTCATCAGGGTAACTTAATCCATCCATGTTTGTGACATATGTCAACGTGTAATCCTCTGCATCATAGATGACATCGATTGTTCTATCCGATGCATCCATAGTTCCACTAACAACGAAGTCTCTTGGAATAAATCCTAAAACAAATGGTGAACCAATAGAATAGGTTGATCCAACAGCCATTTCATCGTCAACGTAAGATGTTGCTAATGTATTACCTTCAACATCAATATAATTAATTGTCAACGTATAATCAATTGCAGTATATGTAACTGTAACCGTTACATCATCTGCTGGCATAGTGCCTGTGACTGCATCAATATCTACTGTGTATCCAGGTAGAACTGGTGACACTACATTGTAGCTATCTTCAAAGTTCAATGTATCCGTCACTGTAGCAGGTGCTGTTGCATTTCCACCATTTACAATGTAATTTACAGTCAATGTATAATCAATTGCAGTATATGTAACTGTAACCGTTACATCATCTGCTGGCATAGTGCCTGTGACTGCATCAATATC
>ERZ869909.244-NODE-244-length-79273-cov-9.754634_pt1 | contig 79273 bp, 69 predicted proteins | sample MGYA00520892_ERZ869909 | MGnify/ENA primary metagenome ERZ869909 (study PRJEB32215, sample SAMEA104723947) | bioreactor metagenome | biome: bioreactor; feature: anaerobic bioreactor; material: water | place: China | collected 2015-03-12 ...
TGCGTTTGCCGGTCGCGGTCGTCATATTCCATTACCACAGGATTCGGCAGCCAAGTAGGTTGAATAAAGTGGTATGCACTGTCAATAGAGCTCATTGAAGCATAGGTGTTCGGGGCCCCACTTTGAATTCCCGGTAAGTAACTGCTAACAACCCTGCCATAGGGGTCTTTCATTTGATAACCACCCACCTGCCAAACGACATCATTACCGTTCATCACGTGTTTCTTTTTCAACTGTATGGCCTGTCCAAAACCATCGACTATGCTAACGGTTAAAAATTCGTTGGGACTGGCAGTGGGAGCTAAGGGGTCATTGTGGCGGGTAACGGCATGGTGCTGGGCATTGGTAGGGTTGAGTGCGCCGGGGTTTACAGCCTGAAAACTGCCCTGGGCATTGTCAAACCTGTAATCGTTTGGCCCTAATCCATCCACTTGATCATCCACTGAAATTTCCCCTTTATACTGCTTGCGGATAATCCAGTCGCTGCCATCGCTCATATTGGGGTGATATTCGTTGGGCCCTGCTATTTCTATCACACGCCCGCGATTGTCGATGCGGGTACGCATGGAGTTGTCGTTCATATCGGTCACAAACACCGGGATGCCAAACAGGAGGTCATATTCGGCAGAGGAGCTTTGCCCGTAGGAATCGTTGAATGCCACCGGATAGGTATGCACCTCATTGTCATATTCTATTTGCTGTATAAAATGATTGGTACCGCTTTCATCCAGATTGTCAAGCTGATGTACCTCTATGGTATTGCCAAAAGCATCATAAACAAGCTCAACACGGTTGGTGTTGCTGCTGCCCAAATGGGTAGTAATCATTTCCAGTCTTCCCTGGTTGTTGTAGGCAGCTTCACGGTGGCGCAATGCTGTGGTTCCGTTGTTTGCAAATACTTTGATTTCTGTCGGCAGGCCTTCATAATTGGAATCATCATAAACAATTTCTGTTCTATAGGTATCTCCTGCCTCGCTGCCAAGATTGGCATATTCGGTAATATTGCCCCGGTCATCATAGGCTTTGAATTCCTGTGCCAGACTGAGTGCATTTCCGTTTTCAAAAGAGGTTGTAATGGTCTTTACCAATGCCGGAAAAGCACGGGTACGGTCCAGCTCACCAACGTTGGATGCAATATACGGGGCATTCAGCCCCACATTTATCTGTCCGGTAAAGTTTACCTCCGGCTCCTGCAGGTTGTAAAAATAGTGGGTTATTGAGAATAGATCCCCTTCCTTTGAATAGGATGCCGATTCTTTGAGTGCCCCCTTAAAGTAATAATTGTTATTGTGATAGCTTCTTTCGGTATATCGGAAGAGGGACTCGTCATTAGGGTTGCGCTGTTGGGTAATCACTTTTTCAAAACCGAAAAAATCGCGCTCCCGGCGGTCGTGGTAGCCTTTTTCATACTCAAAAGTGGTTAGTGTCTGGCTGTTTGCCTGATCAAAGGCATTGTCGCCCGTAAAACCGTCGTGGGTTTTAAGGCGGCTCATCACCCATTTGTTTTGGGGCATATTATAAGTGTTCCCCGCACGTTCATAGTCCACTTCCCAACTGCCGCCCAGGGGTGTGTTGACCTTTCTAAGCAGGTGGGTTTTGCCCACGCGGTTGAGGTGGGCTTCCACAGATCCATTGCCTGACCCTGTTTTTTTATGCAGCACATCCGGTAGGCCATCGCCATTGATGTCCTGTATCGTTGCCCTTTTCTCGCTGAAACTGGCACTGAGCCCAGCGGTTGGTGAGCCGGTGATTTTAATCGTCAGTAAAAATAAAGGAAAGGTAAAACCGGCGGTAAATGAACCAAAAACATTGCCCGCCAGGGAAAAGTCAGTGCCAATATCCGAATTGAAAAAGGGGCTGGTTGTGGTTTCAAAGCCTGTTCCCGTATTTAGGTGATATACATACCCTGAACCTGATTTCCGGATCAGGTCTGGCAAACCATCGCCGTTCACATCCAACAGGGTAGCTGTGACATTGGCGGTCCCACCAACAGCCCCAAAGCCAGCTGAAATCGAAGAGTTGCCCGGCATCGAGGCCCCTCCCCCTACATTTCCACGTTCACTCACTGCCATATCCTGATAGCCGCTCCCCCAAGTGATGGTGTTTGAAAAACCATAACCGGTGTTCAGGCTGACCTCTATCCTGTCTGTATAGATCCATACCTTGTCCGGCAGGCCGTCACCGTTGATGTCTATCCATTGCTGGATGTCAAAAGTACTACCTTCACTGGTATTGATGCCCGCATATTCGTTTGTATTTACGTGGTTAACAAATGCGGGGCGTGTCTTTCCTTCCGGAATGTCACCGTTTTTCGTGTCGGAATTGGGCTTAATGGCGGCAATACTCGCACCAAATGTGAGGTCTTCGTTGTTTGTTTCCAATGCAAAACCGGTTACGCCCAATGTTATATCGGACAATCCCCCGCGCATGTTTGTAAACTGGATGTTGTTCCCCGTTACTATATCGGGATAACCGTCGCCGTTTAAATCAAAATACTGGTTGAGAACTTTGGAACTGGATGTACTGTGTGTACCTGATACCAATGCTAAATTTCCGGATGTAGCCGCCCCTGTGGATTTTGATCGTTGCTTCAGGCCGATAAAAACCGTACCGTTGCCGTTGAGGAGATCATTGGTGTCAACGTATATATTGTAGATATCACTTTCCCCAAAACGCCCTACAGCAGCAGTGAGCTCGTTTTGTGAATTGTATCCGTAAAGGGAAGTGATTATAGCCCTGTTTGAATATTGCTGTAGTTCATTGTTTTGCTCATAAAAGGCATAACGTATAGGTTTGGGCTCACCGTCAGAAACTTCACCGGGGTCTGTTTCATTGATCAGACTTTCCAGATTATCAATAGCAGCTTGGTCAAAATCATCAAAATTACAGTCAAGCTCAGTTAAGTCTATTGGACCATCAAAATCTACCTGTCCTGTGATATTGTCCTCATTATCATAAGAGATGTGCAGCCCCCCGTTGTATAAAAATTGCCCCCAACCACGGTAAGTCATCCCGTAAAATACAGGGGTAATTGAATGAAAGGCCCCGTTATATGTCAGGGGCGTAAATGCATAATTTAACTGTTCATCCGGATGTATATCCAGTTTCATCATGGTATTATTGCCCAATGCAAAAATTTGGCTGTCAATATAGAATGCCGAGTACAAAACACCGGAATTGTCCTTTAGTGTTTCAACCTGTTCTTTAGTCAAAATATATTCAAAAAAATCAGTATCTATATTAGGGTCAATCTCAGTTGACGAAGGGCTGGATCCTTTGGTAAATTTGTATATCCACCCTTGAAAAGGAGTCTGCCCAAGCCCCTGAACGTAAAAACTTCGTGTGTACAATACCTTTACCTCATTGCCAACCTTTTCCTTGACCACCCAGTTGATCTTTGAGGTGAACGGGCTGTTTTCATTTAAAAGTGAATTGAAGTTTGTATTGAAAAGGTTATGTTCCAAGAGCATAAAGGGCTTTTCCGCATCTCCCGGTATGGTATCGTTTATCACGGGGTTTATCAGTTCACTGTCGTAAAACCAGTATTTTTGCTGATTGACGTTGTTATCATAGGGCAAGTAATTGACCGGGGGATAAAAAGTATTGCCGTTACTCAGGATAGTAGGCACCCAATTGATTTGGTCCCAGGCCACATTGGATGTGCTTCTAACTTCAAAATAAAGGCTATAGGTAGAGTTTGTACCGGGGGTCATACCGGTTGAAAAACCACTTCCGGTAAATGTACCGTATTTGTGTTGATATTTTCTGGTCCAGGTGTTTACAACGGTAGTTTCCCCGGTGTTGGTATTGGTGGCTATTTTTTTAACCGTAAAATCAATATCATCAGAAAAGTCATAAGCATCAAAATCCTGATCATCCAAATTGAACTGTACATTCACCGATGCGGTACCATTATCCGGGTTCCATCCCCCTCCATTGTTCATCATAAAATCATTTTCGGCATTAAAAACCCGCAACGGCTTGCCATTTTCATCATTTTGTGAAGGAATGTTGTTTACACTGGTGTAGGCTATCTGCGGGTTCCATTCCACTTCGCCACCACATCCATAATCCAGATTATGAACTCTGAAAAATACCAATTCTCCTTTGGTAATATTTGTGATTGTCCTGTTCACCTGACTGCTTGACCCTATTGTATCTAAGGAAACAGCAACACCCACTTGGCCAGCCGTATTATTTTGTCCGCAGATACCTCTTTCAACGGTCATTCGAAACAAATTGGGCTCCATGGGATCATCGTTACATACATTTTTACCGATAAGTTTGGCAGTGCCGGTAATACTGATGTTCCCCGCATAAGGTGCACGCCATACTTTAATATGGTCAAATTGGGAATGATGTGACTTGATTTCATCCTTGGATTCTAAATATAAATCATCCAACAAGCTACTGTCAATTGCCCCGGGTTCTATTGGGTTTTCAGAAAGTGCTACCTGTTGGGTAAAGTCCCTCATTACGTAATCCCCTCCCGGCTGAGTGGTGTTAAAATAGATTCGGTTGTTGCTGACCATGTCGGGAAGGCCATCACCGTTAAAATCCATAAAATAATAGTCGGTATTGGTTCTAGTTCTGCTCCAGCTCCTGCCAACACCTATCAACCCTAAAGCATTTGCATCAAAGCCTCCTCCATGGGTATTGGAAATGGTCTGGTCTAGCCTGCTGAGACCTCCTATTAAAACAGGGTTCCCAAAACCATTGCCGGTGTTGGGTTGGTAATAAACCTTTCCGCCAACGGTAAATGTTTTATCCGGCAGGCCGTCACCATTGATGTCCAAGAAGCTGACCCGTGAGCTTTGTTGATTTCTGGTATAACTATAAGAACCGCCAATTGTGGTAGAAATGCTTGTAGTATTGACCCCAATACCAACCCCTACCCGAAGTCCTGCAGAAAACCCAAAGGACTCACCGGAACCTAACGCAGAACCACTCGGTATCAGATTGACAGGTGCAATGTCATGTAATGGTGAATTCAGGTTTTGACTGGAGCCTTCCCAACTTTCTTCCTGAAGATTTATAATGTTTGACCCTCCAATATCATTATAATATTCAAGCGTATTACTATAAAAAAGCACCCCGTTACCGTCTCTTTCAGATATTTTGATCAGTTGTTGTTTTTTAAATGGTCCTGTCCCATATTCAAATTCATATGTCCTGATGGTGTTGTTATTGGCCCCTTCAATAAATGAAACCTGAATATCTGTCAGCCGGTCTTTGGTAATCCATATAAAACCGTTCCGGGCACTGGTCATCATATCGCTGCGGTTGCTGTCGCGGTTAAAATCTATTTGATAATGGTTGCCGGTCTGGTTGGGGTGAAGTGTATATTTGATAGTCTGTATATACAATTCCTGCCCGGAGATGCCATTTACTGTTACATTGGTGTTTTTATGGTAGTTGTATTCAATGTAGTTGCCATAAGTATCTTCCTGGCGCACCAAAGCCCAATGTGCAATGTTACTATTACTGCCACCGTCCCTCAAAACAGCATTGTTGTCCACACCTGCACCTGCCACGCCACCGTAAAAACTTGTGTTACCAAATTTATCGGTCACTTCCCACCAATAATTTGTGGGGTTGTCCCCATGTCTGATGATTTTCAGGTAGCTCCCTTCTTTACGCAAGTAAAATTGCCTATTAGAACCGCGCTCGATATCAGCATCCCGATGTGGGTTTGTATATTGTTTTGAAACGGTTGAGACTTGACAAGGATTGCCATTATCGTCTAAGCAAAGCACCAAATCCTGGCCGCTGAGGCTGTAGAGTTCAGTCTCATAACCGGTATCAAACAGGGGTGCCCCCCATTTGGTATTCAGTGTTATGGCCGGGATATTCAGGTCCCAGCCCATACCCATCCAGCCGTTGCCGCCCTCGCTGTTATAGGTAACCTCTATGGAAGGCTGCATCCCGTTCCTACCGGGCGGCAGTTTAATGGGAAAGCCCGTGGTGACCGCCCCGGTGTTGTTTGCCGACGGGGGAGCGATGCTCACCACGCCCGCAGCGGGGTTGGCAAATTCGATATCGGTTAACATTGTTGGCGTAAAACCGGCTGTCTCCGGGTGTTCCGGGGCTTTAATAATACCGTTGATATAATCGGCCTCGCCTCCCGGGTCTTCAATAAGTGAAATTATGGCCTTGGACCCCCGGTCAATATCTTCGACCGGCAGGGCTTTCCAGCGACGCGCGTTCTTGTCGTAAATAAAAGTGCGTATGTCCTTACTGCTGTACCCCTCCGGGATCATTTCGGGGTCATACTCCAGCCGCAATTGCACGGGTGCCGCTGTTGCTTCTTCAAAGGCAACACGGTACCCCTGATATAATCCTGAAGTAACATTGACCAGCTCCTGATCCAGGGGCTTTATGTCTTTAAAAGGCAGTGCCATCACCCGTATATCGGGAATATTTCCAGAAAACTCTTCCCCAACAGCCATAAGCTGTAGCGCATAAAACGGTTCCATACTTTCATCTGGGGCATCAAAGGAAAAGGTTTTGGACTCCAGAAAGCTGTCTTTACTGAAAACCTTCCCTACTGCTTCTTTCGAAATTTCCATTGCATCATTGACCGTTGAATGCAACTGAATTCGCACGTCTTTAACGTGATATTGATACTCTGTGTCGGTTCTGCGGGTAAAGAAAATTTCATTTTTTCCCGGTTTCAGTAAGGTAACCGGCAGGTATTCCTCCACTTCTTTCCATTGGTCATCCATTAAGAATTCTGCACCCCCATAGGAAGGGCTTCCATTGATGCTCTTGGTAGTGGATGCAGCATCGGCCAAGCCGTGCAGTTTATATACCAGCACCGGGGTAAAAGGAGCAGTACCGATGGTTTCGGGAAGCATTACCGTAAAGTAGTTGTCACGTCCGTTGTCTGTCCTGTGATCTGCTGAAATACCTATGGCCCCCTGGGTTTCGGCTGCAGAATATTCAAAATATTCTCCAACAGTTTTCAGTCCGGAAATACCCGGTTTATCGGCTGTACGGCCGGGCGCAGCTGTTGGTTCATTATTTTCAGAATTATTGAGAAAGGCCTTTTTATAATCAACAGTCAACGGTGATAGACCGGACCCGGGATACAATGAAAACCCGGAGGCGTTAGAATTCCCAAAGGCCTGTTGAATGATAATTGGTTTTTCACTCATAAGATTTGTTGTTGCCCTGCTTACCGGCTCGGCAAAAACCATGATATTGCTTAACATGCCGGCTATGAGTGTAGGTGCATAACCGGGTTTTCTCAATTTCTTAAAAATGTGTGCTGACATAATTTGGTTGGTTTTATTTTATAATGACCCTGTCCACCTTTACGGTGCCATCGTCTAATGTAGTTCTTATTATATAGGCTCCGGAGGCAACCAGACGGTAAGGCAGTGTGTATTGGGTCTGCCCCTGAATGGTATTGCTGAAAATCAACTGCCCCAGCATACTGTACAGCTCCACCGTGCCGTTAAACGTCTCCTGTGATGTCGTACTGATCTGATAGTAAAAAGTAGCATCAGAACCACTGGGGTTAGGGTAAATGGTGGTGTTATAGGTAGTTGGGGGTGGCGGAGGTGCCGGATTGTATTCTTGAATATCTGACCAACCATATGCTATGAATGAATCCTCAACATAACATCCATAGCTTATATGGGTTACTCTTACCATAAACTCATTAAACCCTTGTTGCTCAGGAACTGTTCTAATAAGTGCCACTCCCGAAGTGAAAATATTCATTGAAACCCCATTTTTAAACCATTCGTAAGTATAATCCTGAGGGCTGGAAATATTTTCGGCCGCATCTAATAAAGCTACAACTAAGCCGTTGGGAGGATCAGGTACACAAGGATGCGAACCTAATGAACATCCGGTATAATCCCAGACAATATCCTGATCATCAAACGGAGGTGGACCTGTGTGCACCATAACACAAGGGCACCCCCCCAGATACCCGATTAAATCAATCTCCACATCTTCCATGGGGTCATTAAACACCACATTTGGAGTTTGTGGTGTAGGCTGAGGAATTTGATTTCCGTAGTAATCACCAACTATAACGTAATAGCTTCCATAAGGAATCCCACCAAGCATAAAATCGCCCATATATCCTCCCTGTTGAAGGGTATAGCTCCCTCCGCCAGCAGTAGTCCCGGTGATACTGATCTCATATGGAGGGAAGCCAAAATCAATTTCAACGAAAACAGTATTGGCAAATTCATCGCAATTATTATTATTTTGAGAGATAGTCCCTTCCAGTACTGAATGTACAGTTTGGCTGGCATAGCCATAACATTCATCATCGGGGAAATAAATTTTTGCGGTATACAGGCCGGGGGTATCCACAGTAAGTTGTGGTGTGGTATTGGGCAGCATTATACCGTTTCGTAACCACTGGTAACTATAATTTTGCGGGCCGCCAAATGAGGTAGAAGCATCCAGGGTGTGTTGTGGGAAAGATGAACTCAATGTCAAATCCGAACCCAATGACCCTGTAGAATAGGAGTTCTCATAAAAAAAGCAAGAGCCTACAAAAACACTTCCCAGGCTATCGGTTATGGTTATAATGAACTCGCCTTGGTTCTCACCCTGTGCAAGCCCGGATATCACTGTATCCCCCTGATGTATGTGTGTAGTTGTATGCCCTAATGGCTCTGTGACCACTGTTGTAAAGGGCGGTACACCATTAATAATGGTAATCTCTATTTGATATTCAGAAGGGTTGCAACCACCGGGATGGCAATCAATTTGAACTTCTAACTCCGCATATACCTTAACACACTTCTGGATTTCGCACACCCCGTCAGGAGAGGTTACAATGACACAATACTCCCCGGGTTGGTCAGCCACCAAAGTGCTTCCATAATGATATATCTGTACCCCGTTAAAAAACCATTGATAAATTGCTTCCTCAGGATTGGCCAGGGCCTGCCCGGCATCAAGAATAATTTCCGGCTGTTGTGCGGTCAGGTATTGCACATCCGGCCCGAGATCCACATAAAATTGCTCGATAATTTCTGCTTCATATTCAAACTCAAAAGTACCACTCCTGACATGAATAATGGCAGTATAAATCCCCGGTGCGCAGATGTAAACCGTGTAGGTGGGTTCCCCGTTTATTTCGGTCTGTCTATCATTGAACCACACATCCAGGTGCTCCTCTCCTTCTAAAGCGATGAATTCCACTTCCCCATCACAATGCCCGGTCAAAATAATGTCCAGTTCATAGCATTCCATAGGTCCTTCTGCAATTTCCTTGCAATCATATCTGGGCCTAAACTGGGCTATACAATCAGGACCTATGGCAAAGGTAAACTGGTCAAAAAAGCTATTGTCCCGGTCAAAGAAAATATCATCTTCACCAAAAAGGGCATATATTTCCCCATTGGGACCGTAGTCGATATCAAACGGTTGGTAATATTTAATACGTCCATTGTCAAAATCTGAGACAAAGGTGTTGTTCACATAGGGGTCGTGCAGCATCCAGAGAGTGAGTTCTTCGTTCAAAACATGTTCTATCAACTCAGGCATCGCTTCAAAAGCCCTCATCAAATCCAACCTGAAACGGATGGGAGTCCCTTTAATCCCATCGCCCCTTACCTGGGCAAGCCAGACTCTTTCCAAACGGTGTAAATTTTTACCGTCAGGTTCTTCAGAAACTGCTTCACTACTAGTATCACCAAACACTAAAAACTCACCGTTTTCAATTCCATGATGGTATTGCAATTCTGCATTGGTGCTCATAATCTCATAAATTGCCGCTACCAGAAAATCTTTTGCATGGGCACTTTCACACTGCAGTTGGTTGAGACCGGACATATCATCCCGGCCAATACCGAAGATGTTGTTGTAGAAATGACCATTATTGGCTTTGTCCCAGAAAATTTTGTTCTGAGAGTTTTGATAATGCTCTGTATGCCATTTGGTGATACCGTATTTTAAGGCCAGGTAAGACTCCACCCGGTTACGCTCATTTTCTGTTAATTGACGTTCAAAGGCAATATACTCGGGCAATAGGCCTGAAAAATCAGGGCCTCCATCCAGTTCAGGGTGCGAAATCTTCTTTCCTATAAAAAAATCCGTCTCCCCCAGTTGTCCGTAGCTCTTTGTTGTTTTATCTATGTCATAATTGTTCCAACTGTAGAAATGCACACTGGCGTTCTGGTGCTGTGAAAATCCGGATACCATCTGACTGGCAAAACCTTGTTGGGTCTCGATAATATACGTGTTTATACTCAGGGAGTCTTCATAAGTCGGTCCCAAAATGTCAGGTACAACCCGATTGTATTTGGTACCGATATGTGGGTATGTATCTTGCAAGTCTTCAGGCTCAGTGACAATAAACGTTGTACGGTTTAACGAGCGCTCCAGATGTGACCTGTATTGCAAGCACAAACCACCAGACCTCAATGAAGGGTTGAAATTGAGAAAAGCCAGACCATAGTCATCATATTCATCACAAGCATCAATTTGAATCGGGTAAGCACTATAATTGGTAAACATACTGCCTAATATGTCCATCTCATCGGCCATATACCATACTTCAGAGCCTGTTACACCTCCCGGGTGTATTTGTGCAGTTTGACTATAAATGTTCGTTGAGACGAAGAAACAAGTAAGAAAAAACAAAAAACGGCTGGTTGTTGACATGTGAAAAAAGTTGGTTATTGATAAATTAAATTCTACATAAAAACATTTAATATTTAAACATTCTATGAAGGATAGCTATTAATAAAATAAACTCTATAATTTAGAGTCAGACTTCTAAAAAAAAAGTGAGGATTTGATATGAAAAAAATCTGAAATGAAGTAATAAAAAACATATAAAACGCAATTTAAAAATTACTAAATAATTTTAGACTTTTAAAATTCTCGGGGATTTAAGTCAAATTGACTTATGCGTTTTTTTGGAACTACTAAACAAGTAAATTTGTTAATATAAAACAAATAAAATCATAAAAAAATATTAAATTTAACATAAAGATAATTTTGACTTGAACTTAATTATTTTATAATTAGAGACTTAACACTTATGGCTTGGTTTTGTTTTTTTATTAAAGATTAAAGATTCAAGATTTAAATCATAATTACTCAGTTTATAAATCATTTTGGATGAGTTTTACGGTTGGTGGTGTAAATTTTAAAGAGTGGTCAGTGTTCAGTGGCAGTGCTCAGTTTGATTATCCTTTGATTGGAGAATTAGTTAAAACTTAAAAAAACTCAAATTGAACGCTGATGACGCGGTTTTGGGCGGATTTTACGGACTGGCTCTGAGAGGATCTGCGACCCCTTCCTACGGAAGGCAGGCCGCTGGGGTCGTGGGTTCATGGGGGTAGGACTTGTTACAAATGTTTGACCCCGCTGGGGTCACTGAATAGCTTTTGTTGAATTGCAGTGCGTGATAAGTTGGATGAGACCACTCCTTTGTCGGGGTGACAAAAACAGTAGTGATACTATTCTATTGGTAATTTCGAGTTTGAATTACGAGATCCCCGCCTACGCGGGGATGGTTTCGTAACCTCACCGGACGTCGGGTGTTTTTATCTGAAGGTTTTTTCTATTTCTTCTCGGAGGTTTAGGGTCATTTCTTCCAGGAATTTTGTGGGTGTTTTTTGTCTTGTTTTTATTTCGGAATAGATTTTATAGACATCGCTAAGGTCTATATCAAGGGATTGTTCGAAGAATTGAGAGATTTTTTTAATATCTGTATTTCCATGATTAAAGACTTTACTACTGTATAGGCCATATATCAATTCCACGAGTTCAGTTTTAGAGCCGGTCCATTGCAAATTTGCTTGTGGATACAATGGTGTACCGTATTTTAAGAAATTGTCAAGTGCATTGTATTTGGTTTTTAAGTAGCCGAGTAACTTTTTAAATGCACGGATTTTAGCCAATAGCAAATCGTGATTGGTATAAAAGCTGGGGTCTGTATGGTAGGATTCGTTACAAACAGACCAGGATTCATTTATTGGCTTTAGTGTATAAAATAAAGTATCAAGATTTGTAAGGTTTAAGGAAATATACTGAACGAGTGATTCGTGTTTTTTGAAGAACTTTTTAATTTTTTGTTCTTGTCTAAGTATGAATTCTTTTTTAGAAGTAATTGACAGTTCCGGGCTGTTAATTTCAAAATTCCTCACTTCTTCATAATAAATCAAGTATGAAAGAATAGAACCTTTGTAGCTTTTGAAATAAGCAATTTCCTCATCTTGATTTTCGAATGGAAAAAGTATCGTGTATTTTTTAAGTTTAGACAATTTTACCCTTGCGAGAATTATTGCTTCGTGAATTTTATCCATACTTAAAAAATCATCACGTTCTATCTTTTTTAGTTCTTTATTGAATGCCTCAACGATTGTTACATACTCTCTTTTCTTCATTTTGATTCATCTTTAGAATATATTCTGACACCACTATATTGAGATTGAATCGTTTTATTTAGTCTGGAGGGTAGTAAGCAACTCCAATATAAAATTGTCTTTTGCCTGGACATAGGCAAAAGTGTCATAGACCGTTGCGCCGAGTTTTCTTTTTTCAAATGCAGCCGTGAGCCCGAAGTCTATGTTTGTAAACCCTAGCTCACCAGCCCGTTTTATCGTTTGATACAGCAACTGCCTGTAACTATTAATTTTAGTGACGTAGTCGTAATCCATCCCTACCAAGACCGGGACATAGGTTGTATTGTTGTTGTTATAGCAACACATCATACCAATCAACTTATTGAGGTCGGCTTTGTCATAGATACATTGTAACTCCCAGAGGTCGTTTTCGTTCATACTATTGAAAAGGTTTTTTGGGTAAGCAAATGTATTCAGACCCAAATTGTTTTGTTTTACGTTGAGATAAAGTTGATAGATTTGATCCAGCTCTTGTTTGCTGACGGTCTTTTTCCATTGTACTTCAACCAGGTCCATAAAGGGCAAAATATCTTTTCTGAAGTGCTTTCTGGATCTTGGGGAAAGTGTTTCTATAAATGTAGTTTCATCTACCCAGTTCAAATTATGAATTTGTGCAGTTTCGGGCATTTTGATTTTAATGAAGCCTTTTTTGTGCAAGAAGTTGTTGAGGTTTGGTTTTTCTTTGAGGAAATCCCTTAAGACGAACATTTCCACCGGGGAATGAGCGTCTATACTCTCCATCGTATTTAGTAACAATTGAATAGCTTCTTCCCATTGAGGATGCTTTTCGTTTAAATACCAATGGTTACCTTCTGAAAGTAAGGAACCTGTGCTCAATACTTTGTTTGACATATAATAAGGTTCATCCTTTCTTCGGGATTCAATTTCTTCAGATACTGATACCGGTGCCAGCATATCTTCTTTCCAGAGTGCATTTGTAAGGAAGGTTAAAAGAACAGGGTTGTCTTTTTTATCCTTAATAATGATGTAATGAAAATCCCAATTGTTTTCAGTGGTATTGTTGTTTGTAAAGACTTTTTCAAGGAAAGCCAAACCGTCCCAATCAAAAATACTGTTGTTGGCCATGTGATTATTCCAGAGGGATTTTTCTACTTGGTTTATTGACTTGAGGTGTCGAATTTTTAGGTTTTGGGGAGTAGATTCCTCCTTTACCGTTTCTAATACAGGCAACCTAAAGAGTTTGCGCACTTTATTGAGGTTGGTTTGGGTATCTTCCAGTGCTTTGGGGAAATGATGGTTCATTGCCTCCACTAGTGCTGTTATTTCATCCAATTGATTGTGCCTTGAAATGGTGATGCGTACACCGGTGTTTTTTACCGGTACTGCAGGAAAGAGACCCAGGTTTACAAAGAATCCTTCATCAAAAAGGCGTTTTACAAAGTTGTAACCGGTTTCCGGCACACCGGTGCCGATATAGAAAACGGGGCTTTCATTTTTATCCACTAATGGAAGGTTTGATTTTTCCAAGAGTGAATTGAAGTGTTGAATTCTAATTCTGAGGTCTTTTTGCATTTCGTATATTTCTTCGGACAGATGAATATCTGCAGATGCAATTGCTGCAGCCACAGAAGCCGGGTCTAGTTGAGCTGAGAATGTGAGAGGTCCTCCAAAGTTTCTGATTTTATCACGAAGCTTTGGGTTAGTACAAGCTAGTACAGCTCCGCCAGCCCCAAAGGATTTACTTAATGTACCAAACAATAGGCAGTTTTCAGGAAGGTCACCCAGTTTGCTGGTGATATACCCTGTACCATTTTTACCAATCCAACTCATACCGTGCACATCGTCAAAGTAAAGGTGCAGTTTTAAATATTTTTTACTTAAAGCCATCAAATGATCAACAGGAGCAAAATCGCCAAACATGGAATAGACACCATCTGCCATATACCAAATCTTGTTGCAGGTTGAGTTTAATTCTTTGATTTTGGTTTCCAGCATCTCCATATTGTTATGCCTGATCATTTCTACTTTTACCCCTTTTGTTTTGACCATTTGAACTGCATTCTGCACACTCCAATGCACTTGGTGATCGAGTATGACCCCATCATCATCTTCCACTGCTGAGGGGATGACGGCCATATGTCCCAGTGTGCTGTTTTTAGTAATGATGATAGGGGCGTTGTACATTTTTGAAACTTTGGCTTCCAGTTCAGCATAGAGGGGGTGTGAAATATAGGTTTTGGATAAAGGGAACTGCGTACCGTAATTTTCAATTGCTTTGATAGCCGCTTGTTTTAATCTAGGGTCTTGTTCTAACCCCAGATAACCTGTAGTTCCGAAATGAAAGAGGGTTTTGCCATTGATTTGAATGTTTCTTCCTGAAAACCTTTTGTCCTCTGCATAGAGGTGCACTATGTTTTGACGTCGTGCATTGTTGATTACTTCATTCACTGTATTGATGAAGTTGTTGTGTTTGATTTTAGCCATGATTTTATGTATTGGTTATCGTTGTTTTCACAATTAAACAGACTTTTACCAAGCTTGAAATATGAATATATTTTTGTGTTGAAAAAGCCTGTTGGGGAAAGGTGTTTTGCAAAAACAGTTACAAGCTATTAAATATTTTAAATGAAGTTATAAGAAATTTGACTGTACATTTAAAAAAAACCTTTTAAGAAAGGTTTTTATAATTTTGAGAAAACTTTTTGAATGACAATTGACAGTAAATCAGGGTAAAACACATCATTTTATGTGAAATATTATGATTTTTTTTAATTTAGTGATTAAAGAGAAAAAATACCATTTACCATGATTCTTCCAAATCAAGGAAAATATTCTGACTACTGGATATTTGAAGGCATTTTATTTTTTGTTTATCATGAGATTCCATTTTTAGATCTTAAGATTGCAAAAGCGGTTTTAAAAGAGCGACTGGAATTTCAAGATGGCAGGAGCTTTCCAATACTATGTGAAACCAATGGAATACAGGACGCCAGTAAATCGGCCCGCGATTTTCTTGCACTGGAGGGGTCTATACTTGCAGACGCAGTTGCAATAGTTGAAAAAAGGATAGTTGCCCAGAGTATGATACAATTGTATTTAAGACGAAATCAACCCATAATACCCACAGAAGTTTTTAATAACAGTCTCGATGCCCAAAAGTATTTGTACAATTTTTTAAACGCCAACCCATGAAAAGAATGATTGATATTCACCGCCTGAATAGTATTAAGGAGTTACTATTAGCAATTGCTGAAGGTAACTTATCCTATCAAATTGATCGCTCGAAAGAAGAAGATGAATTAGAGTCTATTGTAGTCCTATTAAATTGGCTAACAGTAGAGTTACAAGTGTCTTTATTATACTTTAGTTCTTTTAATCCCAAGGGCAATCAAAATAAAACCGTCCATATTTTATTTACTTTAGACCATACTTATAAAGTAATGAATTTAAATGATGGCGCTCTATCATTATTAGAACTAAACAGAAGCAACGTTATTGGCAAATCATTCTCTCTCCTTTTAAACAAACAATCTACTCAAAAATGGGAAGAGATTATTCAAGAAATTGAAGCAGATTCAAATTATAATTCCAATGTAACGTTATTCTTTAATTGTGGGCCTTACTTAAGAAAAAAGTACACTTGTTCCATTCAATCCTTCCCTTCAACTGTTACGAAATTACCGAATATTGTAATTAGCAGCTATGAATTTGTCCCTCAACAAAAGCTGATCGAAGATGAAGTGAAATTGAGAAAAATTCAAGCCGTTATAGATGAGCATATTCCTTCAACACAAGCGAACTCAAAATCGAATCCAAAAACAATAACCAAAACCCTGGCCAAACGTAAACCTAAAATGATGTTGAGTGACAGGGATGTCAAAATTGCTCAGGATATTCGCGATTTTATTTTAAAAGAATTAGAGCAACCAATGCTTAGTATTAGTGAATTAGCCAGGAAATACAACACCAATGAGTCAAAAGTAAAAAAAGCTTTTACCCAGCTGCATAATATCAGTATTTTTAGGTTTTATACTGAGGAAAGGCTTAAACGGGCAGCTCATTTACTAGAGACTTGTCGATTACCCATTCATAAAATTGCAAAAAAGTCAGGTTTTAAAAATATCACCCATTTTGCAACAGCATTTAAAAAATTTTATTCTGAAAGTCCATCAGTTTATAGAAAACTCTATAATAAAGATTTCAAATAGGGGCTTAAATTATTACATTTTTTATTCAAATAATTTCATAAGTGACTGAATGTCATTGAAAATACTCCTTTTGAGAAAACAAATAATCCCTTAGAAAAAACTTTTATTCCCGAACTTTATCCCATATAAAAAGCAACACTATGGGATTTCAATTTGCATCTATAAAGAAGTATCTGCTAGAGGCTTTTGTCTTTCTTTTTATACTGCTGTTTGTGTATGCATCGATGAGTAAGTTAGTAGATTATGAAACCTTCGAGAACCAGCTTGGGCAGTCACCCTTGTTGAGTGCGTTTGCAGGTTGGGTTGCTCCAGGGGTTATTATTAGTGAGTTAATTGTCGCCTTGTTATTGATTTTTGAACGTACCCGTTTGATTGCCTTGTTTGGGTTTTACACTTTAATGGTGCTCTTTACCGCCTATATAATCATCATTTTAAACTTCACTGATTTTATACCATGTTCCTGCGGTGGGGTGCTGGAGCAACTGGGTTGGACGGAGCACCTTATTTTTAATGTTGGGTTTATGGGATTGGGGGTTTGGGCGGTTTTTTTAGTGAATGCGAGGTCCTCACCCCCCGGCCCCCTCTCCTAAAGGGAGAGGGGGAGCAATGACATAATTTATAAAAATATATTTATGAAAATGAAAAAGATCTTATTGCTGCTTTTGGGATGTACTTTTTTTGGGGTGGGGTTTGTTACAGTTTTGTTTTTGTTGTCAGAAGAAAAAATGCAGCGGAACAATGCTTTTCAGCGGCGGTATGTGCCTGAGGCTGCTTTGGAAATTGGGCATTTGACTTTGGATTATAATGCGTATTACATTGCCGGTATGGATGGGGCTTCCATTTATCTGGGAAATGTTTCTGCTCCTTTGTATTTGACCAAGGTGGATACTATATTGAGTGGTAGCGAGGAAGTCAAGCTTGAAATTTCGCACTTGGATTTGGCTTATCAGCGGGTGAAAACTGTTGTGACGTCGTCTAATTTTTATTTAGGAGATGGGACTGTGCCGGTAATTTTTAAGGGTAGTATTCAAGAATTAAAATCAAGGGTGCTTTCTTTTGAGGATGCTTATTTTAACCAATTTGTGGTGGCAGACAGCACTGCAGTAGGCGTTGTGACCCTTAGCAGTACTACGGGTGCCATTGCACTTGGAATTATCAATGTATATGAAGGGGAAAATAGTTTTGAGTTAAATACTTCACTGTTGCAAAAGCAACAAGACGGGGTGTTTGATATAGATGGTATTTTGCTATGGAATGACACACATCAAGTCTTTATTTATACCTACTTCTACAGAAACCAGTTTGAGGTTGCAGATATTAAGTTACAGCAACTATCAAGCGGCAGGACTATAGATACAATTAGTCGCGCCATACTGGACATTGCTCACCATAGCTCAAAAGATCAATATAAACTGGGTGGCAGAAGTGTTTTTGTGAACCGACAAAGTGCGACCTATGGGGATTATTTATACATACACAGTGACCGGCTGGGGAGCTATGAAAAGGCAAGTATCTTAGACAATGCCAGCATTATTGATGTTTACGATTTTACAGATCAAACCTATGTATTTAGTTTTTATATTTTTCATCAGTCCGGTAAGCGGTTGAGTGATTTCAAGGTCTTTGGGAATTTGCTTGTAGTGCTTGTCGATGATGTTTTGTGGCTTTACCGTTTAAACCCGTCTTATTTTGAATAGGGTTTAAACTTAAGATATACTGCGCGGTATCAGGAGAACGACTGAACACCTGGAACATAGTAGGTCATTAATTTTTAAATTTTAATATTATGAAAACAAAGCTTTTAAAATTGGGAATGCCTGTAATGGCGTTTTTACTGGCAGTAGTATTTGCATTTGCATTTACTCCCAGTCCGGAACTGGAAACAGCTTTATCACCTGTTAACGGTTACATTTTTCAAAATGGAAAGTGTGAAATTGTAAAAAGATGTAGTACTCAACCAGGCCCTTTGTGTATGCACAATGGACAAGTTTTGCGTACTCAGATTAATCAAACCCAATGTGGCAGCCAGCTCTTTGAGTGGGTAAATTAGTCGATTGATTAATTGATTAGACCGTCAGCCCTTTATTTTCTAAAGGCTGACGGTTTTTTACTTTCTATATTTAAGTTATTCCTTTAAATAGCTATCAAACCAGTTTTTAATCTTTAAAGATAAATGTTTTTGGTTTTCAATATCATTCAAAACGTGACCCTCATATTCATAGAGGTACATCACCCCTTTTTTTCTCAGCCTTCTTAGTGCCATATAACCTTCCATACTTTGTGCGGGAGCGACATTGTTATCCTGTTTTCCTGTCCAAATCAGCAAGGGTGTAGACACATTTGCAAAATGGTGAATGGGCGAGTTTACCAAATAGGCGTCAGGGTTTTCAAAAAAGGATTCTTTCATTCTCCATATCGCTTGCTCAACACGGATTATTTCAGAATGGGATGAAATGCTATACAAGCCAAAATAGAAGCTCACCAGGTTAAAAATACCTGAGCCTGCAACAGCTGCAGCAAACCTATCGGTTTGTGTAAGTATAAATGCTGTTTCATAGCCTCCAAGCGAATGACCTATTAAGCCAATTTTTGCTGCATCAATGGGTGCTGTTTGCAAAGCCTGATCGATGGCACTTTCCACACATAGTGTTGCTGATAGACCTAACTTGTTTCTTTGATAAACGATATCCGGAAGCAATACAAAATAATCATTCAAAGCGTAGTCCATAAAATTAAACCCCGATTCGTTAAATGGATTTGGTGGTAAAAACATATTTATGAAGGAGGATTGAAGTTCATAGACATGCACAACCATGGGATACTTTTTTTTTGGATTGTAGTTTACCGGGTAGATGAGCACCCCTTTGAGTGAATCAGCAAATGGGGTATGGTAATAAATCATTTTTCTTTCCGGCCATTTGTAGTTGTTCCAGTCCTTGTTGCTTTGGTATAGGGTTGTCGTTGTGTTTAATTTTAAATCCTTTTTGACTATAGCCGGTGGTGCATCAAAACTTTCCTCATGAAATATATAAGTATGGTCACTGAGCTGATTGAGGTTCCGCAACCTCTTGTTTTTAAAAACAATTTCCTCCAATTGGTTTGATTTATTCCACCGGTAGAAGCCCGAACTGAAATTTGTCTTGTTTTCAGCACTTAACAAGAGGTCGTTTTCATCGTTAAAAATAGTAGTATCAAAGCTCGAATTGCCGTAGTTGGTTCTGTCATTTTTTTTGCCTTTGACCAATCTAAAGACGGTATTTTTTTTCCTGCCGTTAGTTAACTTTTGCCTAGATTTTCCATCGGTACTGATACTCCACACATCAAACTCATCATAGATGTACACCCTGTTCCCATCAGTTGACCACCCTTCTAAACCGTGAGGCTCGGGTGTTTGATAACTTGGTGAATACTCGTTATGGAAACTGACCGCTAAGCCTTGCGTTAAATTGGTGTGGGTTTTCTTTGACAAATCATAGAGCCACCAATGATTGTCTTTAAAGTATGCCAAAGCATTTCCGTTTGGAGCAAAGCTTAGAAAGCCAATCCCGGTAAATTGTTTTTTTACTATTAAATCTTTGTTTGCATTACCGAGGTTGATGGCATACAGGTCAACAAAGGGATTGAAGTGAAATTGTGGTTCATAATCAAGCGGGTTAAAGTTGATGCCAAATTCAGCATTTGGCGTAAAAACCAAGTTAGGAGAAGCTTTGGTTCCCAATTCTACCACTTTATTTTCAGAGGGCGACCACATATGCAACCAGGGCCGCTCTCTATCGTGGTAATTGTTTACTCTTCTGGAATAAATTATTGGGTCGAATGTATCCCATACCTCTATGCCTGCCTTATCAACTCTATTGCTTTTTTTTTCACTTACGTAAAAAAACACTTTTTCACCCTCATCATCCATTGCCAATCCTTCGTCCACTATTGCAATGTCTAAAGAATTGTTTGTCAGGTGTTCATTTTGAAGATATTGCATCCCTTTAGTATTCAAATCATAGAGACCAATTTGCATCATGCTGTCGGCTTCTGATTGGAATAAAAAAGCGAGTTTATCTCCCTTTTTATTCCAATGTATCTTTTTTATAGCTATGTTTGGTAGCTTCAGTAGTTTAAGCTGATTGTTAGTTTTTAAGTCCAACAGACGAAGCGAGTGCCCGGAGTTTTCAGATGCAACGACTGCCAACAAATCTTGTGCAGGATTGGAGGTGTAACTTGTTACAAACTCCGGTTTAATCAATTGTTTTGTTTTCAGGTCCATTATTTTTAACTCATCTGCCATCGTTTGAATTATTAAATAATTGGATAGACCTGAAAACTCACTTGACTTTACATTGTCTATGGGTATTGAATTACTGCTTTTTAAATCCACCAGGTTTAATCTCCCTGAGTTATTATTTCCAACATACCAATTGCTGTTGTCACTAAATTTACCCCAAGCCTCCTTTTCAAAAAAGATTGTCTTGCCGGAATCCAAGTGTTTTATGGTAGTGACTGAATTCCCATTCAGGTATTGTGTCTTGTAATTGACCCATTGTGAGTCATTTGAAATACCAAGAAGGTATAGCTGGTGCCAAGGGTTTTCGTTTTCCAATACAAAGGGTTTCAATTGCGCTTGCAGTTGAAAATGGAACAGTATTAAAAAACAAAAAGCCAACGCTACTTTATATATTTTATCCATGGTTTATTCAGGTATTAATATCCGGGATTTTGAGGGGCCAGATTGGGGTTGATTAAAATATCAGCTTCAGGGATGGGCCATAAAATGTTAGTTGGTTTCCAACCGGGCTTTAGGGGGCTCAGTATCTGTCCTGCTACATTTGATCTTTTGATATCAAACCAACGATGGCCGTATTCAGTAAACAACTCAAACCTTCTTTCGTTTAAAATAGCCTCCAAAAGCGTATTTTGTGTGTTGGCCACAGTATTATCAAGTCCGGCGCGTTGTCTGAGAATATTTATGTCTTGTTGTGCCCCTGAAGTGTTGTTTTGATTGGCACGTGCTTCTGCACGAATCAAATACTGCTCTGCCAGGCGGAACACCATCGAGTACTCCAGACTTGTGCCTGTATTGAGGTTTTCCTTGTATTTGTGAGGGTAATACCAGCTTTGGCTTCCATCGCTTATTTCACCAACCCAATGTGTTTTTCTTAAATCGTTTTCCTCAAAAGCGTCCACCAACTCAGGGGATAATGCCACAAAGGGTGGTGGCCCCGAACTGAAAATAAATGTGGATGCTTCCTGACTGTTTGAACCTTCGTTTTTGGGTTTGAGCTGTAGAATAGCAGAACTGCTGTTTATAAGGAATTCATTTTCAACAAGTGGCTCCAGGCTATACAATCCGGAATGATTGATCACAATACTGCTTTCAGCCTCAGCTTCCTGCCAGCGGCCCATATAAAGGTACACCCTGGCCAATAAGGCAGAAGCTGTAAAACTGTTTGCCCTTGTGCGCTCGCCGGTAACATAGGTAGCACTCAATAAGGATTTGGCTTCATTGAGGTCTGTGAGCAATTGTTCATAGACCAGATTTAAGGCTAAACGACTCACATCTTTATTTACCCTGTAGTCAGTTGTCCTAATGTATGGCAAGTCACCGTGAAGATTGGCTAAGTAAAAATGAGCAAGAGCCCTGATAAACAACGCCTCTCCTCTTAGTTGGTTTTTAATGCCCTCATTTAGAACAGAAGAACCTTCAAGACCTTCCAAAACGGCATTGGCCATAAAAATCAGGTTGTAGGTACTGTTCCAGTTGGTTTGAACAGTATGATTTGATGCTATGATCTGGTGTTGGTAAAGTTCGTTGTAAGTTGGCCAAGAAGATCCATAAAGGTCAAGCTCGTCTGCATACAAGCCCATATGAACATTTAAGCCAGAGGTGCCGCCGGTAATGAGGACTTCATCCCTTAGCTTTGCATATAAGGTAGTTAAGGCTGCTGTTGCTGTGGCTTCATCTTCATATACTTCTTGATAAGGAATTTGACCAAAGGGGTCATCTGCCTCCAAAAAATCCTCACAACTGAATAGTGAGGTCAGGATGCCAATGATTAACAGGCTTTTCAAAATAAATTGGCTATTGATTTTTATTGCTATCGTTTTCATGTTTTATGATTTAAAGATTAAAAGTTAAGTTCCATTCCCAGAGCGAGACGTCTTAATGGTGGCAGGAAGCCATTCAACTGCTCAGGGTCGGCTCCTTTGAATTTTGTGAAAGTCAACAGGTTTTGTCCCTGAAGAAAGATTCTGCAAGCAGTACCCGGTTGTAATGGCAGATTGTATGACAGTGCCATAGATTTTAATCTTATGAAGGAGGCATCACTGATGGCACCGGTACTTTGAGTGAATTGGCTATATGCAGTCATTGCCTCAGGGTCTGCACCTGAAGTAAAGCGTTGCATTGAAGCCTGGTCACCCGGATTTTGCCATCGGTCCATTACACCCACAGGTTGATTTGACAATGTGCCTGGAGTAGCCGTAAGGCGGTATTGGTTGTATCCCTTTCTCTTCATAAATTGGAAAAAGACATTCATCGACCAGTTCTTGTATTGCAGGTTATTGTTTAGACCTCCATAAAATTTTGGAGAGAAATCAGCAATGTATTGACGGTCTTCTAAAGCTGTAATCATCCCGTCGTTGTTATAATCCTCAAATTCAAACAAACCGGTTTCGGGGTTGACGCCTTTTAGTTTGTATAATTTTACGATTGACAGGGGTTGACCGATTACAAATTGATTGTTGTATGATGTATTTTCAAGACCCGGGAACTTGAGTAATTTGTTTTTAGGGATAGATATATTGAAGCCGGCGTTCCATTTGAGTTTTGTTTTAGAAAGGATTTTTGCGTCGAGTTCCATTTCCCATCCTGAGTTTTCGACCAAGGCATCCAGATTAGCTTGAATACCTGTAAAACCTGTTGTTCCGGGAAGTGGGTATTGAATCAATTGATTTGAGGAACGGTTGATATAATGACCAAGTGTTGTGGCTATTTTGTTTTCCAGAAAGCCCAGGTCCAGGGCAATTTCCCATTTTTTGTTTTCCTCCCATTTGAAATCAGGGTTTAGTAAACGAATGGGCACCAAACCTATGTTTTGATCATATTGAAAATCGTTGATGATGTAGTTTTGCAAGTATTGGTAATCTCCAATTTGGTCATTTCCCGTAATGCCGTAGCTGGTTCTGATTTTTCCAAAGTTTAACCCGTTCACTTTCAAATCTTCTGTAAAGATCCAGGCGGCACCTACAGCACCAAAATTACCATATTTATTACCCGGACCGAATCGAGAAGAGCCATCACGCCTGCCTGTGACGTTTAGAAACAGTTTTTCATCATACTTGTAATTAAACCTTGCAAAGAGCGATTGAGTAGTATAAGATGTTTTGTCCTCATTTGTCACAATCAATGTAGTGGCGGCGCTTAAATTGTAGATAAACCTGTCTGAAGGAAAACCAATACCAATCAAACCGAACCTTTCATTTTCTTGTTTTTGAAAGGTGCTGCCAAGCAGTATATTGATTTCATTTTTTTCCCATTTATTCAACCAATGCAGTTGTGGTTCAACGACCCAGAAATTTTTATCTGCTTGCTGAGAGAAAATCAAAGAAGAGCTACTATTTAGCCCAAAAGCCGGGTCGAGGGTCGTGTGCGGATAAGTATTGAAGTCTTTTATTTGTGATGTCCCGTAACCTGAGGATATTTTAGCCTTAAGTGATTCTGTTATTTGATAGGACAAAACAAGGCTGGAAAACAGGTTTGCTGATTTACTTGTATAACGGCCTTCCAATTGCGCCAGAGGGTTTGTCCAAGTGGAATTTTCCCAGTTCAGATTGCCCTCATCGTCAAAGAGTGCCGGTGCATTGGGTGATAGCCTTGGAGCTGTAAATGACAAGTCAATGCCGGGCAGATTGTTGTTTTCCAGCGTATAGCCGAGATTAAACCCTACATTAAACTTTTGATTGTCGCTATTGTGGTTTATGTTAGAGTTGGTCGCTATTCTGTCATATTCAAAACCGCCCGGATAAATTGTTGTTTCATTTTGATACATACCACTTAGGTAAAACCGGGTATTATCATCACCCCCTGAAACTGACCCTTGAATTTGTCTTAAATTTGCCTGGCCGCCGAGTAGTTCCTTTTGCCAATCGGTATTACGATCCTGATCCCAGGTTCCATTTATATCATAGGCCCAGAATGGATAGTCAGTAATGCCATCATTTTCAAAAGCTTCCCGCCTCATTTCAAGGTATTGTGATGTATTGAGTAGTTTTAAATTGCGAACAGCGTGACTTATCCCTGTTTTTGTTTGCAGGTTCACCCGGGTTTTGCCTTGAACGCCCTTTTTAGTGGTAATTAAAACCACCCCATTGGCACCTCGTGAGCCGTATATGGCTGTCGCATCGGCATCTTTTAAGACCTCAATGGATTCGATTGAAGCGGGGTTTATAGCGTTGAGGGGGCTGATGTTATTGCCCGGGATGATAGCGCCTGAGGTGTCATTATAGCCCATAGTTTGCGAATCAAACGGGACACCATCTATAATGTAGAGCGGGGCGTTACCGGCTATAAGGCTGTTTTGCCCACGTATGCGGATATTAAAACCGCTGCCCGGCACGCCCGAGGTTTCAGAAATATCGACACCTGCCATACGACCCTGCATTGTAGCCAGTGGGTTGTTGACGGGTTGGTTTTCAATTTCCTCGGCAGTAATTCTTGATATACTTCCTGTTCGCTCCCGGTCTGTGGTGCTGTAGTAGCCTGCATTAATTACCACTTCTCGCAAGGTCGTAGCATCTTCCTGCATAGTAATGTTAATTGTAGTGCGGTTATTTACCGATTCTTCTACTGTGGCATAGCCGATATAGCTTATCACTAAAGTATCTGTGGGTAGTGCAGCTAGTTTATAGCGCCCATTAAAATCAGAGACGGTACCTCTTTGTTCTCCTTTTATGAGAACTGTTGCCCCGGGTATGGGTGAGGTACCGTCATTGATTTGCCCTTGCACTTCCAAGGAGGAAGGTGTTTGGGCTAAAAGAGAAAAAGTGAGGGGCAACATAAAGAGGCAGGTTGTGATTTGCTGCCGTATGTTCTTGAATTGGTATTTATTTTTCATATTTTTGGTTTGTCCTCCCCCTGGCCCCCTCCCAAGGAGGGGGAAAAGGAAGGTGGTTAGTAAATAGTTATTAGGCTCCTCACCCCAACCCCTCTCCCAAGGAGAGGGGCTTAAAAGGGAGGTGGTTATTAAATAGTTATTAGGCCTTCTCTGTCTGTGGAAAGTTTGAGGAGGTCTTTTTTTTAAAAAAATTAGCTTGCTTGACGAGGTTGCTTTACCCCAACTTTGTTGGGGTTCACAATGACGTTCTCTTTATTAGCGTTATTGCATTGGTTTATGAGATCCCCGCCTTCGCGGGGATATTGGCACCCCATTGACCCCTTGTCTCATGGCTAAAATGACTATTACAAGGGGCGTAGCTTGACCAACCTATGAAAAGATGATGGGGACAGCCGGTATGGGAGTGCTTAGCTAATTAAAACAAGCTTAGAGTGGGTTTGTCATAGGCTACTCATTTTTAGTTATACAATGGTCCTCCCCCTGGCTCCCTCCCAAGGAGGGGGAATGGAAAGGAGTTTTGATTTCAAATGTTGAATCTTGGGTTGAGTAGCTGGTAAACGTGGCCAAGATTACCTTGATGCCTTGGGATCGTGGTGCAATTGAAATTACATCACGAGGTACCCGCCTTCGCGGGCATGAAAAAGGCGTGAAACTCAACTTACCAAACAGAGGTACTGGTATACCGTGCAACGATAAGAGAGATCACGCCCGGGTCGTGAACATCCCTGCTTATCGTCTCGTTGCTAAAAAATTACCAGTTTTCTGTTTGAGACTCTAAGCGAATGCTTCTAATGTTTTGCTAAAAGAAGAATCGCAAAATTAATATTTCGGAGGCTAATATAATAATTTATTTATTCAATACAAATATGTATCGTATAAATCTAACTTTTTTATCAAGTTTTACAATGTGAGAAAGTATGGTAAAGATGAATTAGACTTGTTGAATATCCAAATTGGGTGTATTCTAAGATATGCTAGGCTCAAGAAAGGATTATCTCAACTTGAGCTTTCTTTATTATTAGGAACGAATCCTACTATGGTGGGAAGAGTGGAAAGGTTTGAAAACGTAAGTGGCTGGGATAAAATTTATTTAATCTGCCAACAATTAGAAATAGATTTTACCGGTTTATTTAACTTAAAAAGTAAAGATGAATTGCTATCACTTGTAAATGGTTCTATAAAATTGGATACTAAACTAACTAAAGAGAAAAAAGAATATTATGAGAGTCTTAAGATCAAAATAAATGAAGGCTTTAAAAATTTTTAGAATTTAAATTTTATTAGGTATATATACTTGTCTAAATCAGCACCTGAATCAAAACTTTTTACTTCTATTATTTTGTTTTCTTTTGAACAAAAAACTAATTCTACAAAAAACTTATCAATTGCATATAAGGCATAACGTAGTTGCCTGCTATTCAGATTTGCAAAAAGAACCAAAAAAACTCTATTATCTCTTAACATAAAGTTATAAAAGTATAAATTTGTTAGGGTATAACTAGTTGCAATTAATGCTGGAAAAAATGACCGATTGCTGGATTTGTGGAAATATAGCAAACTCGAAAGAGCATAAATTTAAGGCATCTGATATAAAACGTGTTCTTGGAAAAAAATTTGATGCTTATTTCGTTCACGAAAATGCAACTCAAATTAAATCTTATAAAGACCGACTTTTAAAATTTCCTGAAATAATTTGTGAGGAATGTAATGTTACGAGAACTCGGGAGCACGACGATGCTTATGATATATTCATAAATTATTGTATTTCGAACTACGAAACATTATTAGCTCAAGGAGAAATTAATTTTGAAACTATTTTTGGACAAATCTGGATTGAAAATAAACGGAATTTATATAGATATTTTGCTAAACACGCAGGTTGTAAAATTATGACTTGTGAAACTGTTAAAAAGTACCCCCAAAATTTGATAGAGTTATCAAAATTTATTTTAGGAGCGTCAGAGTCACCTAATTTTGTTTTAAAATTTGAACTTAAACAAGTAATAAAATTTATAACTGACACCAAGAAAAAAATAGAAAATCAGGAATACGGACATTTATTTAATATGCCAATTTTTCCATTTGGCTATACTAATAATTTAAATTTTGGTGGGTGGCTGGCTATCAAATCATTGGATTACTACTAATTGGGTAGTTAGTAATAATATTAACAAAGAAAAAGTTCCAAAGTACGATAGAAAAATTGAAAAGTTAGAAATAATTGGATGCGACTTTTATGATTTTGATGGATTGGACGAATTTGTAGATGTAGTTACTTATTCGGATATTGGAGCTTTAAATACAAATGAACGGAAACTCGAACATTATCTAAAAATAATAACGTGAAAGCACTAAAAACAATGTGTATGACCATTGCGGCTGAATTCCTAATTGAAATTCAGCCGCAGTTTGCTATCTTTCGATTACTGTGGAAAATCATAGCTGATTTCCCGCAACGAGCAGCCATACAAAAAACTATTAGCTCTAATTTAAACCACGCCACTTCTTAACAAACAATGTATTGAACGCCACTTGTAAAAAGCAGAAATGCTCACACCATACTCACGGCTGATTTCTTCAACGCTTTTACCGTTGTCAAACTCTTTTAAAATCTTTGCGATTTGCTGGGGGGAAAATTTACTCTTTCTCATAATTACTGTTTAAAGTTAATAATAATTTTATACTTTTAAACAGTTCGGTTTTAAGGGAAGCTTACACGTATTTATTCTGTTTTCTGGCGCTTTTTATCATTGTTATAATTCTGGCTATAATTTTTTAATCAATTCTTCAAATAGATAATTGAATTCAACCATTTTTGAATAGTGTTGACTTAGTTTTTTTTGAAATGATTTTTTTGTCAAGTGTGATCATTCCATTTTTTAATTTGTAATAAAGCTAGATTTAAGTTTTGGATAAACTCTGGTAACTTTTGGATTATAGGACAATTCAAATTATAGTATTCTAGTGGATTAAAATCAATCTCCGGGTATCTAGCTAAATTGTTATGATTATGTGAAATCAAATTTGAGTATAAAAGGACTAGTACATAAAAGTTTTCAGTAATTGTATTTTTTATATGCTTTTTTGTGTTTTCTACTAACTCATTTAGCTGATTTTCATCTTCTATTAATTCTTTAAAATCTTTTCTCGCATTTTCTGCTTTTTCTGGATCTGATTTATAAAGTAAATCAAAAATTAAAGACGTATTCTCAATTAAAAGCTTTTTATAATCATCTTGAAACTCAATTTTAAATATTTTCAATTCATTTAGGTTATTTAATATCTCATCCAAAATTTGATTTGAATATTCAAAAATTTCTTTTCTTTTTGGTAAAGAGTTTCGACCACTTTCTAAGTTATTGGAGTAGTCCTCTAAATTTTCTGTTCCAATCATTTTTTCAAATCCCTTATCCTTCAAAAAAGCAATTTCTTTTTGCCTTTCATTAACTGAATCAATAAAAACTTTTAAGGTATAATGGCTCGTATTATTTGCATCTTTCACTGAAGTAAATATTTTAACCATAAAAGCATAGGCTTTCAACCCTTTCTCTGAAGCTTGTTGAAAATGATAATAAGAATTTGAATACTTTTCACTTTCAAAGAGAATTTTTGAAACCTCTAAATCCTCAATTGCTAAATCAATCCAGGCTTGAATATAAATTTTATTCATTTGAAAATTTTTTATCGTAATACTTTAAAGATTGAAGTTGGTTTTTTCCATCAAGCCAGAGTATATATTTTCTAAATTTTTGATTATGGTTAATTTCCTTTATTTCATCATTTAAAGGGTTTTTTTTGATAAAAAAAGTAGCCAACCAAAACATTTTCAAATTTTCATTTTTAAGTACTTTTAATAGATTGTCTTTTTTAAGTAATATTATTTCTTGATTATCTCCATAGCTATACTTTTCAGTTTTAACCTGATGCATAAACCCAATATCATCGTCATTAATATCATAGTAGGTGTTATTATCTAATTCTGAAATATTAAGTAAATTCCTTATTCTTTTTGAAGGTATTATTATTTCTTCCTCTCCATCAGTATTATTTGTCATTACTCTGGTCAAGCAATTAAAAACATATTTGTTTTCCCCAAATTCAATAGTATAATAATTTTCATCAATCCAATGCATCCAAAATATATCAGAAGGGTTAGTATATGTATCTGTATTGGGTGTTGCAAAATGATCATCATATATAGATATTGAGTCATTTTTCAATTGACTCAAGAAGTTTTTAAAATCTTTTTCAGAAATAAGATAACCATAACAATCAATATAAGTATTAATTGTCTTTGTTGAATTAGTAAGAGCTGTGCTTTGATATATTGCTAAATACTCACATTTATCATCCAAATTAAAATCAAGATTATTATAGAAAAGCCAATTATTAAAATCTATTTCTGGTTCCTTACAGATAAGCAGATTAATTTCACCTTGGATATCTTTTAAATCAATTTCAGGAGCCAATTCTTCTTTTATTATCCATAAAGGTGGGTTAAAGTAATCATCTACTTGGCTTTCAAGACTAGTATGTAAATATTCTGCCGGATTGTTAATGTGTACAATCTTAGAATAATCATCAATCCAATCAAATTTCATATTTTCAACATCATATTTATAAGGCAAATAGTCCGATAAATATCCCTTTATATAATGAACAGCTAACCATACATACTTTTCTTCATATGTGAAAACTTTGCTTTTACTACCGTGACTTGCATCGGTAAATGAACTTCCTTTTACTCTATTAAAACCCAATGATTTAATATATGCGATAGCAGTTGACATTCCCCAGGTTTTTGCCGATGTACTACCTTCAAGTACTAAACTATATTTACTATAAAAATCAAAAACATAAGGATTGTTTTTTTCAATTGAACGTGAATTAAATCCCGTAGAAACTGATAAAAAATCATCATAAGCCTCTTTAATCACATACCAGGATAAATCATGTGCGATAGGATAAAACTCATCTATGGGATTATTTATGAATTCTTGGTCAACGTCTAAAAGCACAAAATCTACTTTTCGAGCTGGTCTAGCTTTTTCAACCTCATTTTTAGATATCAAGTTAAATTGAAATGCTCTTTCAACTATTGTTCTAAAACCATATCTAACAATGACATTTCTATATTTATTTGTGTTGCTGAAAATATTATCTAGACCCCACGAAGCAATTTCAAAAATAGCGCTTTTGTCCTTGCATTTAGTCGCAAATCCCAAAGTGATTGATGCCAAATCCTCATTAATTTGAGGGTCATCAATTGGAATCATCAAATCTAAAAGTTTTTTAAACTCTAAGGGAAGAATTAGAGCCCATTTAGTCAATTTGACTCGAATATTTTCACGCAATTTCTGGTCAATTGTTGTAAGTCCCCAAGTAAATATTAAAGGAAGACCGTCAAACATATCTGTTTCATCTAAATCGAAAATATTGTCGAGAGTATTTTTGATCGACCAATTATCCAGTTCATATTGCTGTATATTTAATTCTTGTGCAGCTATATTTTTTTCACTTCCGTCGAGACCTGACCAAAACTTATCTCTTTCAAAGACATTTGGAATATTTTTAAGGATATTATGAAGATACATTGCGTTAAAAGGACTCTCACTATCATGTGAAAGAGGTATGATTAAATCTTTTAAAATCTTAAATCTACTGATGTAGTTTTTATTAAAAATTTCGGTTATCCAATCTTTATAGATACAGCTTATTTCATGTGGTACTGCATTTAAGGCGTTCAGTTGAAGTTCAAAAATTTCATCTTCAGAAAAGCCACTAGTTAAAAAACCATCAACTCCAATTAATTTCTGTTTTTTAATAAACACTTCATTTATAATATCTTGAATTATTCTATGGTTAAGTATAAAATCTGAATGTGTATTAAAGAAATCATCGTCAATTGCAGGAGAAAGTGGAATTGGATTAAAGAGGGAGTCGGGTAAACAATCAATTTTTTCATTTATTATATCATTACTAATTTTACTTGAAACAATTATTTCAAGTATTGATTGGTAACTGAAAGTATAGAAACTTTCCTTTATTTTTAATAAAGTATCAGAGTTTACATTTCTTTCATATTTTATAAGGATTCCGTTATTAGATAAAAATTCAATCAAAAGTTCTATCTCGTTGTTATCTAAATATTTTAATTTATTTTCAATTTCTATATCTAAAATTTGAGTATGACTTACCTCGGGATTATAGTAAAACAAATCGGAAATTATGATCAAGAAATCTATGACAGGCTTTTTGGATTTAGGTTTTTTAGTTCCTAATGATTCCAAATATTCAGTATTTATTCTATTGATTTTTAAATTAATTAATTCAGAAGTAGTAGTTGCTATTTGCTCAGAACCATTGTTTTTAATTGTACATCCTTGGTAGGCTTCACAAAATAATTTTAAAGCAAACAAGCTATCTAATCCTTTGATAACTTGATGATTTTCAATAATAATATCGTATTTTGTAAAATAATTGTTTGCAACATTTTCAATTTTTACATCTCCTTCTCTTTTTAACCGTAACTCCTTGTAAGCATTTTGGTAATTAGGTAATTTTTGATTATTGTAGAAATACTCTCTAGCACTAAATACAAATCGAATTCTTCTGTATTTGCTTGTTATTTTAATAGCTTCATTGATTCTATTATACCAATTTTCATCATTCAGAACATCTTCTTCAAGACCGTCAATACAAATTAATACTTTGGTGTTTTCAGTATTCGTGATATTGTTTGTCGCTAATTGACAATCTTTTCCGATGGCTAATGTTTCAAGAGCATTAAAAATTTCGTTTTTATTCCAATTACTCAGTTCTAATTCCTGAGATAGTAACTGTGTCCAATCTTTAGAATTAGCCCCCTTTGCTTGAATTAATATTGCCGGAATTGATTTATTTAAACAATCTTCAACGGCATAAGCCAATCCGAGTGTTTTTCCTGTACCCGGTTTACCTAACACTAAACTAGTTGATATTGTTGTTAATTCATTTTCAATTTCAAAATAAGGGTAAACAACATTCGTATTAAGTTCTCTTAAACTAACTTCCAGTTTATCATAGATTGGTTTTTGAAGATTAGTTGGGTTTATAGATTTAAGTCTTTCAACAGCGTCTTCTATAATATTTATGATTGAAATTTCTTCATCATTACAAACTATTAAGTTTGGCTCAATCCCATTCAGTAATTTTGTTTCAAATTCAATTGATTTCGCAATTAAATCTTCCACAAAAGATTTAATTTGATTGAGTTTTTCAGTTAAGTCATCCAAAACTGTACTTTGATTGATGAATTTTTCAGAGATATTTATTGCATTGTTTCCCTTATTTTTTAAGTCAAGAATTTTTGCAAGAATCTTTTTTCTAAAACGTAAATTATAAAGTTGCTTGTCAATTAAATTTTGAATATCCCCTTTAGTATGCAGATCTCCAACATATCTTTCTCTTAGCCAGTGATTTGTCTTTTGCAAATCAAACTTTTCTTTAAAAAAATTTAAGTGGAATATTTCTTTTTCAAACCAATGCTTATGCACACCTTCATTTTCAACCTTTTGTAATTCTTCCAAAATAGAATGCTCGAACCACCAAGTAATTTTAACGTGAGGAAAAGATTGTTTTATTTCTTTTTCAAAATTTTTGATTCTTACATCTTCACTGTTTTTTGTTGGCTTATTACCTCTACCAATTTTAACAGAACTAACATTGTGAGGAATACAAATAATATATTCTTTAATATCAGGTCTAATATTTAATGCACCTGTTATTGACTTTCTTATTTGCTTAATTTCATTATTATCTAATGCGTGTTTAAACCATTTAGATTGAATAGCAATAAAATCACCATTTGTTAGTTTACCATAAGCCTCAATACCTCCATCTCCACCAGCACCATTTATTACTTTAAATTCATCCACCAAATTTGGATATTCTCTCGAAAGATATCTTTCAAACAGTTGATTGCAAAGTGTTTCAAATGAATTTTGATAACTTCCACCATAAATATTAAATGAATCCCACATGTATTAAAAATTAAAGTATCTATTTTAAAGCTTTATACCAATAGTAAAATGCTTCCGGGTTAGTCTTTTTTAATTTATTTAGCCTGTTATATTTTTGGTCTTCTATTACCCAATCTTTAATTTCTAAAGGATTTTTGAACCTTTCAATTATTACAGGTTCCTTTGATTTCATTAGCCTTGTTAGATAAGCAACTTTAGCACCTGCAGTTATGGCTTCTTCAATACTAAACCTGTCTATGGTGAAATTGGTAAAGTTGCGAATACCAAGCTGTAGATGATTAAACTCTATTGAGTTTAAATCACGTTCTGCCAATGTGTGGCAGGCTTGCCAAGTATCATCTAAAACATCACCTGCAGCTATTTCTAATTTTCTAAACCCTATTTCTTCCCAAACAACTTTGCTGTAGCTGCTTTTTACTATTTCTAAATCACTTATGTTGTCAAATAGAAATGCTATGTCATATAATTGTTTTATAATTTCAACCGGGCGATTTTTACTATACAGAATTCCGGTTGTTTTGGGAGCGAAAGCTGTTAATTTATCACCAAGAATAGCGTCAAAGGTTGGCATTGTAATTTTGGAGTTTTCTCCGGAGGTTAAAAGCCAAGCATGTTTTACAGGTTTTATTTGTGTTTCTGGATATGGATTTGCTGTATAGAGCAAGTCTAACAGAATAGGTTCTATGCTGTCATCTACAACACTTTTGTAATAGGCCTTAAAATGCCCTATTGGCGCATCTGGGGTATGTTTGCGATTATTGTCGTCTTTCCAATCAAGAAATATTTTATCTTCTTTTATTTTTTGTAAAACTGCTATTATCTCTTTTTCTGAATGTTCAGTAATAATATCAATATCGATAGAAAACCGTTTAGGTTTTTCAGTTGCCAATAATAATGCAGTACCTCCTTTGAATGTGAAATCCAAACCATTAATTTTCAATTGTTCCAATAATGTTAGTGCCCATATAACCTTTTCGATTAATTTGGGATCGATGCGATTTCCTAACTTTGCTCTTAATTTAAAAATCCAATCAATTGTATGGGTTTCGTTGTTAATCATCCTCTCTGTATTATTGGCAAAAAGCCATCTATTTTGCCAAACTTATATTTATCATATTTTCTACTTCTTTTTCACGGTTTCTTCTTGCAGCATATCGTTTCATCTTTAATTCGTTTATGTCGTATTTCTTGAAAGCATTTTTGTATATAAAATTTAGTTCACCTTGTTGAGCAGCAAAAAGGTTATCATCAATTAATATATCTACCAAAATTTTTTCAAGGGCTGGAATAATTATATCATCGTGTTTTAAAGTAGGAGCTTCTGAGTTAAGGTTTTTTATTATAATCACATCGTTTGATGTGCTGATATATCTTTCAAAGAAAATTTCGTCAGGGTTGATATAGATGTTTTGAAAATGGTTATTCAATTCATTAAACACTTGCTCAGCAGCTACTTTTTCAACTTCAACAATAGTAAAGTTTTTAAAGGGTTGATGACGCATAAAATCGTTCAACCATGAGCTATTCCAAACACAATAGTCAACAAAAGGAAAACCTTTGTGAATTCTACCAGCTATTTTTTTTAATTGACCATTAACTTGTGGGTTGAATAGTTGGATTTTTCCGGCTGTATATATTCCCCTGGAAATATTATCTATAACCCCTCTTTTTTTTAGGGTGTACAAGTAGGCATTAATGGTATTCTCAGACCAATCAGGAAAATCATTTTTAAGCAATTCCATTAAATCTTTCTTTGATAACATGTTTTTGTTATCAAAGTATCTTTTCACCTTATTTTCAACAATTTTATCCAATACAAATTTATTTGAAAGTAAATGTAATAAAATATTTTTAGCTAATATAACTTTGGCAAATATAATGTGTTTTTGCCAAAGTCATATTTTCTGGGGTTGCGCCATATTTTATCAAAAATTAGCATAATAGTTTCATATTAGAAAGGACGAGTTATTATTTGTAGATAAACAATGTATCAATCAAAAGCTGTGAGTAAAAAAACAGTTCTCTAATCATTAGTTGAACAATTAACTATAACACCAACATTAACTTCCAGAATTTACATTTAGGGGGGTATTGCTCAAAAAAAAGATTTATTAAAGAAAATGTCATATTTTAAAGTACTTACCAGAGAAAACTGCATAAACAAGGTAAGCTTCCAAATGTACATTTTGTACCATTTACAACAATTATACTACCATTTTAGAATCGTATAAATTACATTTAGGGTGCAAGTTATTCTATATTCTTAAGTTTATGGATTTAAAAGTACTATCAATTAATATAATAAACATAAATCTCACCAGACCCAAGATTGATAGTTTGAGTTTTAATCACCAAAACTCACTTTCTTATTATTTCCCTTTTTAGAGTCTAATATCCTCCTCAAGCTTCCCATATCTTCCGAAATCTTTCTATCTATCACCCTGGCATAAACTTGTGTGGTTGTAATTCTGGAGTGTCCAAGAAGTTTTGATACGGTTTCTATGGGTACGCCATTTGTAAGGGTCACTGTGGTGGCAAAGGTGTGTCGGGCAATGTGAAATGTGAGGTCCTTATCAATTTTAAGTTGTGCTGCTATTTTTTTAAGATTGGTATTTGTTCTTTGATTGGAGGAAACCGGTAGCAGTTTCCCTGTACTTTGTGCTTTAGGGTGGTTACTGTATTTTTCAAGTATTTGGAGAGGAATTTCCAATAAAGGTACTTTTACCGGAACTTTAGATTTTTGCCTACTGGTGTAAATCCACTTCTGGCCATCAATACCCAATTGAATATTATCTGCAGTAAGGTTGAAAACATCAATATAGGAGAAGCCTGTATAACAGGCAAAAAGAAAAATGTCCTTATTGATTTCGAGGTTTGGTTTCTCAAATGAAGCTGTATAGATTAGCTCTAATTCTTCTTCGTTTAAATATTCCCTTTCATGTTTTTCAAATTTAAGTTTGAATTTAAACCCGGGGTTTTTATCAATCCATTCCATATAATGAGCCAGGTTGAGTAGTTTTTTAAACCTCTCCATATGCTTCATCAATCCATTGTTATTGAGACCGGCTTTGTTCCTCAGGTACATCTCAAAGTCGATGATGAACTCATAATTGATTTCCTTTAAAAATACATTACTGGATTTTCTTTTTTTCTCTATAAAATCTAATAAGTATTTCTCTGTTGTATCGTAGTTTTTTAAGGTGCCTTCAGTTAATGGGTTTTGCCTTCTATTGTTGTGATAGTTTAGTAGATCAACGAGGGTTTTGCTGGCACTGTCTGTTCCAAAATATCTTGATTTAACTAGATTAGCAGTTATGAATTTGTTTTCATCTACAAGTTCCTTGTGAGCTTTGTGCAACCGTGCTTTTATTTGGTCAATAGCATTATTGACCGTTTGTGCATGAAACGATGATCCATTAACAGAAGCTGACTTATTACACCACTGTTTTAAAAGTACTTCGTGTTTAATACTGAATTCGGTTCCACGACCATTTACACGAATACGGGCGAAGATTTGACCGTATTCGGGGTCAATTTTTTTCTTTCTGATGATGAAAGAAACCTGAAAGGCGTTTAAATTGTGCATTATCTGGCGGTTTGATTAATAATGACACGAAAGTCAAACCAATCCAAAATGCTGTTTTTTCAACGTGATGTAAATATAAAGACTTTTTTAATCTTTATGAATAACTCACATATTTTCGGGCAAAAATACCCTGATTTTTGTAGTGAAATCTTTGCGAAGCATTGTATTTATTGAGATTTCTTTGAAAATTTTACTCACAAATAACTCACAGATATCTCACAAATATCTCACAAATCACCCCAAAAACTCACATAAAATGCGATAAATTTTGGTTTCGTTTGGTGACACAAAAAAACCCAACTATATGATTTCCATATAATTAGGTTGATATTTGCGAGTTTTGGTAAACTCTTTGGTCGGGATGACTGGATTCGAACCAGCGACCCCTAGCACCCCATGCTAGTACGCTACCAGGCTGCGCCACATCCCGAAATGTGTAAAATAAGCTCATTTATTATCTTTAAGAGCTAGAAAATATTTGTCTTAAAGTGGCGCAGCCCGTCCTGAGCTTGTCGAAGGGCCACATCCCGATGAAAATTAAACAAACATTCAATTTTCGGAGTGCAAATATATATTTTATGAAAACATTTGGAGCTATTTTAGTTCGTTTTTTTTATTTTTCAGAAAAAATAATTCAACACTATGCGAACTTCTATTTTAATTGTCTTCCTATCAGGTATTTTCGTTGCCTGTGCACAAGTTAAAGAAAATGATATTGAAATTCAACCCGAAAACAGAAACTACTCTTTTGAAACCGTATTTAGCGGAGTGAATATCCCGTGGGGACTCGCCTGGCTGTCTGACGGCAGTATGCTGGTTGGGGATAAATCCGGCGAGGTAACTTTAATTCAAGGAGAGGAAATCATTAAAATAAACACCGGATTTGATGACCTCTATGTAAGAGGTCAAGGCGGCTTATTAGATATTGAACCACACCCAAACCACCGGGAAAACGGCTGGATATACATCACTTATTCCTCCTCGGAAGGTGAAGGTGAAGGTGGAAACACCAAATTGGTACGCACTCAGCTTGAAGGTGACAGTTTCGTAAATACTGAAACACTTTACAAAGCCACCCCCAATACCACCGCCGGAGTACACTTTGGCTCCAGAATTGTTTTTGACAATGAGGGCTATTTATTTTTTACCATTGGCGACCGGGGCAGACACAATGAAAACCCACAAGACCTTAGCCGTGACGCAGGTAAAACTTATCGCTTGTATGACGATGGACGCGTTCCACAAGACAATCCCTTTGTGAATGAGCCCGGAGCCATAGCAGCTATTTACACCTATGGTCACCGCAATCAGCAGGGTATGGATATCCATCCGGAAACCGGAAAACTTTGGTCACACGAGCACGGCCCTAAAGGCGGCGATGAGCTTAACATCCACAAAAAAGGAGCAAACTATGGCTGGCCCACCATCACTTATGGCATCAATTATAACGGCACTATCATCACTGAAGAAACCCACCGCCCCGGTATGGAACAACCCATTTATTACTGGACACCCTCCATTGCTCCCAGCGGTATGACCTTTGTTACCGGCGACCGTTATCCCGACTGGAAAGGACACATACTTGCCGGTTCACTGAGTTTTCAATACCTCGAACTTATCAAAATTGACGGCGAAGAGGTAGTTGGAAGACAACAAATAGCTGAGAAAATAGGGCGCCTTCGCACCGTAAAAATGGGTCCTGATGACTATATATATATGGGTGTTGAAGGAATGGGCATTGTGAAAATTGTTCCAAACTAATTATGAAAAACCTACTTCTGCTTGCGGTAGTATTTTCAACCCCGCTACTTTTTTCATGTCTCTCCAATACCCGAGAGAAACAAAGTGAAACCAGTGCTTATACGGTTGCTACACCCATTCAAAAAAACAACGAATTGCAAAAAAGTATTGAACGCGGGAGCATAATCTATGACGAATTTTGCGTGCAATGCCACGGCGCCGATGGTAAAGGAATGCCCAGAGTATTCCCTCCTCTTGATGGGGCTGACTGGCTTACCGAAAAACGCACCGAAAGCATACACGCTGTAAAATATGGTCAAAGCGGTGAAATTATAGTGAACGGCAATGTTTATAACAATGTGATGCCCCCAATGGGATTGACCGACAAAGAAGTAGCAGACGTTATGAACTTTGTGATGAATTCCTGGAGCAATACCCAAGAAAAACCGGTTACTGTGGAAGAAGTAAGAGCAATAAAGCCTTAATAGAGTTATCAAAGTTTAATCCCATATTTTATTACCTTTGCTAAAACTTACTCTGCATGCTTGTAATTGGAATTGCCGGTGGCACCGGAAGTGGAAAAACTACCGTTGTTAATCAAATAATTAACGAATTGCCTTCGCATAAAGTGGGTATCATCTCTCAGGACTCTTACTACAAAGACACCTCTGACCTACCTTTTGAAGAACGTGTAAAAATAAATTTTGATCACCCCAAAGCCATTGATTTTGAATTGCTTGCAGAGCATTTAACCCAACTAAAAAACGGGAACCCCATTGAGCAGCCGGTCTATTCGTTTATTGACCACAATCGAACGGATAAAACAGTCACTACCTCCCCCAAAGAAGTAATGATAGTAGAAGGAATTCTTATTCTTACCCATCCGGAAATAAGAGATATGTTTGACATCAAAATCTATGTGCACGCCGACAGTGACGAAAGACTCATCAGGCGGTTAAAACGCGATATTTCTGAACGAGGGAGAGATTTGGACGAAGTACTGAATAGGTACCAAACCACGTTAAAACCTATGCATCAACAGTTTATTGAGCCCACAAAGGAATATGCAGACATCATTATTCCTACCAACCGGCACAACACCGTGGCAGTAGATATCGTTAGAACTATTATAAACCAAAAAATAACCGTTTAACGTGAAATTCTCCAAACTCAAAAACAATAAATGGTTCAGGATTTTCAGTAACAGATATTTCCTGATTATTGCTTTTTTTGTAGTTTGGATGGTATTTTTTGATGCCAATTCGCTGCTGGTTCATCACGAACTCAATACAGAAATAAAAGATTTGGAAAACAACCGGGATTATTTTCAGAAAGAAATTTCCAAAGACAAAGAATTTATTGAAAAGCTGAATGATGATGAACAACTCGAAAAATTCGCCCGCGAAACCTATTACCTAAAAAAAGAAAACGAAGAAATTTTCATTATTGAAGATGACTCAACCAAAAAAAACTAAAACAATGAATCATTCTTTGTTCAACGATTTCCCTCCCGTTTCCGCCAAACAATGGAAACAAAAAATACAGTTTGAACTCAAGGGAGCCGACTATAATGAAACCTTAATTTGGGAATCTCCTGAGGGCATCCACATAAAACCTTTTTACCACCCTGATGAACTTTCACAGGCTTTTCCCAAAATCCCCGGGCTGCCCAAGCATTGGAATATTGGCCAGCACATCTTTATCGACGACGAAGCTGTTGCAGGCAGGTTGGCCGCAGATGCCGTAAACAGAGGTGCTGAAGCAATCTATTTCACTGCAGAAAAACCTTTTGATGTTGACAAACTTTTTAAAGAACTTACGGGTAAGGCCAACTACTATTTTGACCTGAAATTTTTGGACAGTAAATTCTGTACGCATTCCGCTTTCGCGAAAAAAGACGTAATCGTTTTAAACGACATCATCCATCACCACGTTCAGGAGGGTAACTGGCATAAAACACTGAAAGAAGATTTTGCCGAGCTTGAAAGCTGCTTTGCAAAATCAAACACCTTGGCAGTAGATGGCACTATTTTTCAAAATGCCGGTGCAACGATTGTTCAGCAGTTAGCATATACATTAGCCCACACATTGGAATATTTAAATGCGTTTGACAAAAAAATAAAGCCGGAAACTCATGTAGTCTTTAAAGTAGCCGTGGGCAGTAATTACTTTTTTGAAATAGCTAAGTTGAGAGCATTGCGTCTTTTGTTTTCGACATTAGCTGAAGAGTTTACTATAAATCCGGTTTGTCACATCATAGCAGTACCTTCAAGAAGAAACAAAACACTCTATGATTACAACGTCAATATGTTGCGCACCACCACCGAATGCATGAGTGCCGTTTTGGGTGGTGCCGATACCGTTTGCAATGCAGCCTATGATGCTATTTATCACAAGAGTAATGAGTTTGGCGAACGCATTTCCAGAAATCAATTGCTCATCTTAAAACACGAAAGCTATTTTGATAATGTAAGTCAAGCCACACAAGGCACTTACTATATTGAAACGCTTACAGAACAACTTGCTGAAAAAGCACTCTCCTTGTTGAAAGAAATCGAAAAAAGCGGTGGATTACTCACGCAGTTAAAAGAAGGAATCATTCAAAAGAAAATCAAAGAAAGTGCTCAAAAAGAACAAGAAGCATTTGATGCCGGTGAAAAAATTCTGTTGGGTACAAACAAACACCCCAATAAAGAAGACCGAATGAAAAATGAACTGGAGCTATACCCTTTTGTGAAAACAAAACCCAGAAAAACCCTCATTGAACCCATAATAGAAAAACGTCTGGCAGAAAAACAAGAACAAGTACGACTTGAGAGTGAAAAGTAAAATTCTTTAAAGTATAGCAGCAATGTTTAGGTATTTAAAATATCTTTTTTTATTTCTCTTTTTGATTTCTCAGACAGCTTGTTTGTTTGATTCAAAAAACACAACCGCTATTGTATATGATGGGAAATATATTGATTTGACAAATGAAAGAATAAAACTCTATTTACCTCATTCGTTTGAAAAAATGTCTCATTTTGATTTTGAAAAAATAATACAGAGTATTGAAGACTCTACAAAACGTGACAACCAATTAAAACGTTATAACCAATTAAAGTGGTCAAAAGGGAATGTTTATTTTATTATGGACACCTTACACGGTGTAGAATTAACCGTCAAAATGGTAGATTACACTCCATTTTCAAAAAATGATTCCAGATATGTTTCAGGGTTTTTATTACAATCATGCCGAGAGGTATCAAATTTGTACAATTCAGACTGTAAAAGATTAACCAGTGGGTTTTCTGACAACATAAGAACCCAGTTGTTTAAAGGTGTTTATGAAGTTCATTTTGATAATGTAAAGCAATTTAATTCTATATATCTGATAACATCAAACTACAAGTCATTTATAGTTCAATTTTACTCAAGGTTTGAAGCAGACTTTGATCCTTTTATTCAAAAAACCATAGTGCAATAAATGACTATAAAACATTCAACATATCAATCTAAAAACACTCCTATCTCCTTGATTAAGTTACTGAACAAATTTGTATATTTGGTTAAATAAAATCCTATGGAAGCCATAAGAAAAATTGTTAAAGTAAAAGACCGTGAAGTACATATTACTTTACCTTCAAATTTTAACGCAGAAGAAGTTGAAGTTATTATTTTTCCTGCCTCAAAGCAGTATCAAATTCCACAATGGCAAATGGATGAGGTTAGAGAACGTATGGAAAATTATTTAAAGAATCCCCAAGGTTCACTTGAAATAGAAGATTTTTTTAAAGAAATTGACAGTGAAGTTTAAGGTTATTATTTTAAAGGAAGCTCAAGCAGATTTTTTAGAAAGTAGAGATTGGTATAAAAACATAAATCCGGTTTTATCAAAGCGGTTTACCAATGACTTTAAATCGACCATTAAATCAATCCGGGAAAACCCCCATAAGTTTCAATTAAGATATGATGACACTAGAGTTAGACTTTTAGATAAGTTTCCATATTTAATACATTACACCGTAGAAAACAGTATTATTTATATCAAGGCAATCTTTCACACATCAAGAGATCAAACAAACTGGAAATTAAGGAATGTAAACAGCAAAAATGACTAGAAAAAACATTCAACATATCACTCTTAAAAGTTCAGAGTTAAACCCTGAAACTAGTTTCCCCCTTTTGGGGGGGCTAAGGGGGGTTTTCGCCTCCGGAATCCCACCCTTTCTTCGCGGGCCCTACTCTACTATGTATGTTCAAAAACCTTGGACCATTCGTCAATATGCCGGTTTTTCAACCGCTGAAGAAAGTAATGCCTTTTACCGCAGAAATCTTGCTGCCGGACAAAAAGGGCTTTCAGTAGCCTTTGATCTGGCCACCCACCGCGGCTATGATAGCGATCACGAGCGCGTGCAAGGCGATGTGGGCAAAGCCGGAGTGGCCATTGACAGTGTAGAGGACATGAAAATACTTTTTGACCAAATCCCTTTAAACGAAATGAGTGTTTCTATGACCATGAATGGTGCTGTATTGCCCATTCTGGCATTCTATATTGTAGCTGCTGAAGAACAAGGTGTCTCAACAAACTTCCTGTCAGGTACCATTCAAAATGACATCTTGAAGGAGTTTATGGTGCGAAATACCTATATCTACCCGCCCACTCCCTCAATGAAAATTGTTTCTGACATATTTGAATTCACTTCTAAAAATATGCCTAAGTTCAACTCCATCAGCATCTCAGGCTATCATATGCAGGAAGCCGGTGCTACTTGCGAAATTGAGCTGGCATACACACTGGCAGACGGGCTGGAATATCTAAGAACAGGCATCGCCGCCGGAATGGATATCGACAGCTTTGCTCCCCGCCTATCCTTTTTCTGGGCCATTGGTATGAACCATTTTATGGAAATTGCCAAAATGCGCGCAGCTCGGGTTTTATGGGCAAAAATTGTAAAACAATTTAACCCAAAAAACGAAAAATCGCTCGCACTGCGCACCCACTGCCAAACCAGCGGGTGGAGCTTAACAGAGCAAGACCCTTTTAACAATGTGGCTCGCACCTGTATTGAAGCGGCAGCAGCTGCCTTTGGTGGCACACAATCGCTGCACACCAATGCGCTGGATGAAGCCATTGCACTGCCCACAGACTTTTCAGCACGCATTGCACGAAACACACAAATCTACCTTCAGGAAGAAACTGAAATCACCCGCACGGTCGACCCTTGGGCCGGTAGTCATTATGTAGAGCAATTAACTGCCGAAATCGCTGAACAAGCCTGGAAACTCATTGAAGAAGTGGAAGAACTGGGCGGTATGACCAAAGCCATTGAAGCCGGAATCCCCAAAATGCGCATCGAAGAAGCCGCTGCAAAAAAGCAAGCCCGCATCGACAGCGGGCAGGATATTATTGTGGGTGTCAATAAATACCGCGTACAAGAAGAGGAGTTTTTACAAATTCTTGATGTGGATAATGAAAAAGTAAGACAGTCACAAATTGAGCGTCTCAATCATATCAAAGCAACACGCAATTCAGAAAAAGTAAAGGCAGCATTAGAAAAATTAACCGAATGTGCACACTCAGGTAATGGAAATTTATTAGCTTTAGCCATAGAAGCAGCCAGAGAACGGGCTACTTTGGGCGAAATAAGCGATGCTCTGGAAACCGTTTTTGGCAGGTATAAAGCACAAATTAAATCTTTTAGCGGTGTGTATAGCAGAGAAATAAAAAAAGACCCCTCCTTTGAAAAAGCTCGGGAAATGGCCAACCAATTTGCCGAACTGGAAGGTCGCAGACCCCGCATTATGATTGCCAAAATGGGGCAAGACGGCCACGATCGCGGTGCCAAAGTAGTAGCTACCGGCTATGCCGATGTGGGTTTTGATGTGGATATTGGCCCCTTATTTCAAACCCCAAAAGAAGCTGCCAAACAAGCCGTTGAAAATGACGTACACATTCTAGGTGTTTCTTCCCTCGCTGCCGGACATAAAACACTCGTTCCGCAAGTGATTGAAGAACTTAAAAAATACGGTCGTGAAGACATTATGGTGATTGTGGGCGGTGTCATTCCGCAACAGGATTACCAATACCTTTTTGATGCCGGCGCCGTTGCCGTGTATGGCCCCGGAACCAAAATAAGTGATGCCGCTATTGAGATATTGCAGATTTTGATTGATTCTGTATAAAATCGTTTCAAGAAATCATCAAAACAAAACTAACAACTTTGTTAGTAACAAAATTGTTACTAACAAAGTTGTTACTAACACAAAAATCACTACATTTGCTGTATGAATCTTCCTTTCAAATATGGCAAAGTAATAGACGACACCTATTTTATCAACAGGCTGGCTGAAATTGAAAGCATCAGTAAGCTTTTAATTTCTAAAATCAATCTTGTGTTGATTTCGCCCCGCAGATGGGGCAAATCATCATTAATGTTTAAGGTTGGCCGCGAACTTGAAAAGAAAAACAAGCGTGTAAAATTTTGCTACATCGATTTATTCAGCACCCGAAACGAAGAAGAGTTCTACAATCATTTCGCCACAGAAGTTCTTAAAACCTCTTATACAAAATGGGAAGACCGTCTTGAAAAAGCCAAGCTTTTTTTTAAGCAAATCATTCCTCAATTTAGTTTTGGAGTAAACCCCAATGAGCAGTTTTCGATTTCTTTTAACTGGAAAGAAATCAAAAAAAATCCTCAGGAAATACTTGAGCTGCCGGAGATTATTTCGAAAGTAAAAAAAATACAATTGGTCATTTGTTTGGATGAATTTCAAAACATTGCTCATTATGAAGACACTTTAGGCTTTCAAAAAAAACTGAGAGCCGTCTGGCAACACCATCAACACTGCTCCTATGTGCTTTACGGCAGCAAGCAACACATGATGAGTGAGTTTTTTGAAAGCAAATCCATGCCGTTTTACAAATTTGGCGAGACCATGTTTCTAAACAAAATCGAAAATGAAGAATGGGCAAAATACATCCAAAGAAAATTTAAAAACACATTGAAAAAAATTTCTATCGCAAATGCAAGGCACATTGCCAATCTGGTAGAAAATCACCCTTATTTTGTGCAACAACTCGCTAACAGTGTTTGGTTACACACCCGTGAAGTTTGCGATGAACAGGCTATTGAAAAAGGCTTAAACTATTTGCTTAATCAATATGAAATTATTTTCAGTAAAGAAATAGACAGCTTAACCAACCTGCAACTCAATCTTCTGAAAGCATATGCTAATAATGAAGAAAAAGTAACCTCTAAAGAGATTATAACAGCCTATAAGTTATCTACATCAGCTCAGGTGATTCGATCAAAAGAAGCTTTAGTTCAAAAGGAAATTATAGACACTTTCAGCAACCAAATTACCTTTCTCGACCCTTTATTCAAAATATGGTTAAGAGAAGTTTACTTTCAAGCGTAAATTCTTATTTTTACAGCTATGGAAGTTAAATTTCAAACCAAAGAAGAAAGTAAACAGCAACAACTGGAAGCATTTTTAAAACTTTCAGGCAGCGAACGGGTTTGGCGTTTCTTTTCGCTTAGTGCACAAATCAACCGTTTACCACGTAAAAACAAAATTGAAAAAACAAACAATTTTGTGATACATCTGGACATCAACAAAACCAAACGCTCAAACTATAAACTATAAACTATAAACAGTTAAACTGAATGAACTACAGTCAAAAAATGCTTCGCGACAATGCCCTTAAAGGGAAAACAATAGTAGTAACCGGTGGTGGCAGCGGACTGGGAAAATCCATGGCTACCTATTTTCTGGAGTTGGGTGCAAATGTGGTCATCACTTCCAGAAATCTGGAAAAACTGCAAAACACCGCTAAGGAAATGGAAGATGCCACCGGTGGAAAAGTATTGTCTGTTGCCTGTGATGTGAGAAACTACAATGAGGTGGAAGCTATGGTAAAAACATCAGTTGATACTTTTGGACATGTAGATGTGTTGTTGAACAACGCAGCCGGAAATTTTATTTCGCCAACAGAACGGTTATCGGCAAACGCATTTGATACCATCATCGATATTGTTTTAAAAGGAAGTAAAAACTGTACACTCGCCTTTGGAAAGCACTGGATTGATAAAAAGGAAACAAACAAAACCGTGGTCAATATCGTGACGACTTATGCCTGGACAGGTTCGGCTTATGTAGTGCCCAGTGCCACGGCAAAAGCGGGCGTGCTTGCTATGACCCGCTCACTGGCAGTAGAGTGGGCCAAATACGGCATTCGTCATCATGCCATTGCTCCCGGCCCTTTCCCTACCAAAGGGGCCTGGGACAGACTGCTTCCCGGCGAACTCAAAGATAAATTTGACCTGGCAAAAAAAGTACCCTTAAAACGTGTGGGTGATCATCAAGAGCTGGCCAATCTCGCGGCTTATCTGGTTTCCGATTTTGCACACTACCTCAACGGTGAAGTTATCACCATAGACGGTGGTGAGTGGCTACAAGGTGCCGGCCAGTTTAACCTGCTTGAAATGGTAACCCCCGAAATGTGGGATATGCTTGAAATGATGATCAAATCGGCCAAAAAGTAATAAATCATACAAAAATTACACTTGCATTAACACCCTTTTTGAGGGTGTTTTTTTATATTTACAAGTAAAATCAAATCCCCCTTGCTATGAAATCTTTTTTGATTGGGTGTTTGTTAATAACCCTTTCGTTTCAATCGTTTTATGCGCAACCCTATAAGAGCGGAACCCTTGTGGATATTAATAATGTGACTTATACCGGTCAATTTTCTATAGACCATGACAATTCACTGCTTCGTTTTAGAGAAGGACAAAACAGCAGGGTTTTTGGCTACAGCCAAATTCAAAATCTCATCATTGCCGGGAACGAAATAGTTGTTAAAAACTATGAAAATCAAACTATACTACTCACAATATTAACAAGTGGTAAAGCAACGCTTTATGAAAAAAGCAGCTCCCTGTTTTTTATTGAAAATCAAAATATTTTCAGAGAAATTAATACCTCAGAAAATACATTTTTAATTCCCGGAACTTTAAATCTGCTTTTCAAAGACTGCAATTCAATAAGAGAACCTATAGCCAGAGTGAGCAATTTTAACCGTAGTGCGCTCATCAGGCTTACCGAGCAATACAATCAATGTGATTACACCGAATCTTTTGAATTAACTCAAAAAGAAATTCGCGAAAGCGAGCGATTTAGACGTGATGTATTTTCATTTTATGCCGGAGCGGGATTGACCTTAAGCCAACCCAGTTACAAAGATGCCGATAAAAATAGTGTCCTGCCTCAATTGAGTTTGGGGGTCTTGGTTTCACCCGGATTTTTAGGAAACTTACAACATAGGCTTTATTTTGGTACTGATGTTTCCTACGGATTGGCTCAATCACAAACCTTGAATACAACCAATGAATCGTTGGAGTTTAAATTACAATCTTTTGTTTATGCACTGGAAACCCAATTTCATTTTAATTCGTCTGGAAACATTCAACCCTATGTTGGCATTGGCGCCAATTTCCATTCAGACAGGTATAAAGGTCAGCTAAATGGCGAGAAGTTCAACACCATGGATGGAGGATTTAATTATAATTTAAAAGCAGGGTTGATTTTCAAAACCGGAAAAAATCAATGGGGTTGGTCGTTGCGCTACATTCCTGAATTCACTTCGGATATATCGTTTTTTGATTCAGAGGGCACTTTAACTACACTCGACATTAACAACAGTTATCTAGCAACTCGAATTGAATTTTATTTTTAGCTTTTGGCTTTAATGCGCCATTCAAATTCGCTTACTGATACTATATCACCTTGAGCGTCTGTTCCGGTTGAGGTCATCCAAAAGGTAACCCCCTCACCTGTTTTTAAAGTTTCAGAAATGGCATCCTGTACTTTTTGGCCATCTTCACATTTAAAAATAATGGTTCCGGTGGCTTTTTTTGAATAACTTCCGTTTTGGTTGGCAACCAACATCGTTATATTTTGATTACTCTCCTTAATATGTTGCATAACGAGTGCCCCTGTACTCAGCTCTGCTGCCATGGCCTGAACGGCAAAATACAGCGAATTAAAAGGGTTTTGATTGATCCATCGATGGGATACTTTGGTTTCACATGTATGTAGTTCAATATGCTTAACCCGAACTCCACAAAAAAAAGCAGCAGGTAATTTGAATAATAAAAACCAATTAATTTTTGAGGGTGTAAACTTCATAACAGTGCTAATTTACTGCATTTAAGAATACAATCAACCATTTTGAAAACAATTTTAACTTATTAATGTTTTGTTAATTTTAGTACTTTGCATTGCATAATACTATCTTTTCTACATATATTTGCATTGTAATCTAATGGGTATTAAACTATCACTTAATCAAAAGAGGATTCATTCATCAATCATCAATGTCATAGAGAATCAATCAAAGTGACCTTTAAATCAATCAAAAAATGAGCACGTTAGTAAGTATTTTGTTGGCCGTAGTGATGGAGATTTTAGCTCCGGCTACCGTAAGTTCGACTGAAGTAATGAATATCAACCATCGAATTGAAGTAGAAGAGGTGTTATTTTTTATGGATGAACTTCCAGCAGTAACCCCATTTAAAAATTGTTAGTATGAACATCGAAAACACCAAAGCACAAATGCGTAAAGGCGTACTGGAGTACTGCATTCTCTCCATATTAAAAGACGGAGAAGCCTATACTTCAGACATACTTGAGACGCTCAAAGATGCTAAGATGCTGGTTGTGGAAGGAACGGTATATCCGCTGCTTACCCGACTTAAAAATGCGGGGCTGCTGAGCTACCGCTGGGAAGAATCTACTAGTGGACCCCCTAGAAAATATTATGAACTTACCGAAACCGGTAGGTTATTCTTAAAAGAATTAGACAGCACCTGGGACGAACTAAAAATAGCAGTTGCTGCGGTAACCAGACAAAACCAATAATCATGAATAAAACAGTTAACATAAACTTAGCCGGAACCTTTTTCCACATCGACGAAGATGCTTATGGAAAATTAAATCGCTACCTAAATGCGATAAAGCGTTCCTTTTCAGATCCTCAGGGGCGTGACGAAATTATCAAAGATATTGAAGCGCGTATTGCTGAATTGTTTTCTGAAAAAATTGATGCCAACAAACAGGTAATCACCATGAAAGAACTGGATGAAGTCATCGCTATCATGGGACAGCCGGAAGATTATGCCATAGGCGATGAAGGCTTTCCCGGAGCATCCTCTTCTCAGCAAAGTGATTATGAAAGCAAAGGATACAAAAAACTCTTCCGCGACCCGGACAATAAATATATTGGCGGTGTGTCATCCGGATTAGGACACTATATCGGGCTGGATGCCATTTGGATAAGATTAATTTGGGTATTACTCACTATTTTCTCCAGCGGAACCTTTATTTTAATCTACATTATTTTCTGGATACTTGTGCCGGAAGCTGTAACAACAGCCGATAAATTAACCATGCGTGGTGAACCGGTAAACATTTCCAACATTGAAAAAAAGTTTAAAGAAACTTATGACAATGTTGCTGAAAAAGTAAAAAATGCCGATTACGACCAATATGGCAAAAAAATAAAAACCGGAACCGATAATTTTTTTGACTCCTTGGGTAGAGTAATTACAGCCCTGTTTATGGTGTTTGTCAAATTTATTGGAGTGATTATCATCATCGTTGCGGCAGCTACTTTAATCAGCTTGTTTATCGGGTTGTTTATTACCGGAATATCAGGGTTTTTCGGCTCATGGTACACTGACTTTTTCAACATAGTAAATGATACCTTAGTACCTATTTGGTTGTTATCTACCTTGGTGTTTTTTGCAGTAGCTATTCCGTTTTTCTTCCTGTTTATTTTAGGGTTGAAAATATTAATTGACAATTTAAAACCTATCGGAAAAGTGGCAAAACTCACCTTGGCCGGTCTATGGATCATATCAGTACTAAGTTTAATAACTATTGGTGTTATGCAAACCATAGAGCGATTCAACGAAGGCAGCACTATGCAGATTGAAGCGCTTAACATTACCCAAAGTGACACCCTATACCTGAATATGAGAAGTAACCCGCATTTTGAAAAGGATGTTACCCGCTCCGGAGGGTTTAGTTTGAAATACAATGAAAATGATGAGCAGGTGATTTATTCAAACAACATTCGTCTGATTGTAAGATCAACTAAGGATTCATTGGCATCACTTTACGTAAACAAAAAAGCAAAAGGCAGAGATTATATAAGTGCCAAAAACAGAGCAGAAGCCATTTCTTATCAATACACAATGACTAACAACACCTTGACATTGGACGGATATTTTCTGGCAGAAGTAGATGACAAATACCGCGACCAACAAATAGAATTAACTTTATATTTACCCGTGGGAAGCACCCTTTTTGCCGAAAACAACACCTATAGTTTTCACAGAAACACCTCAAGATACAGAGACATACTTTTAAACGGACAGGAAGGTCACTATCTTGAAATTATGGAAGGAAAAACAAATTGTGTAACTTGTGAAAAAAATAAAACAGGAACCAGTGAAAGCTATGAATATCAAACAATAGACTGGGACGACAAAAACTGGAAAGAAACCTGGAGAGATGGCAACCGAATTAAAATCGACCGCGATGGTATTGATATCAACATCACCGATGAAAAGGATTCAGTGAAAGTAAATATCAACAGAAGAGGCGTAAACGTAAGAACAAATTAAATTCAAGACTATGAAAATTTTAAAATTTACCGTCCTGCTTTTAATAGTAATAACAGCAAGCTCTTGTGATTTCAAATTTACAATCAAAAATATCGATGGAAATGGAAACGTAGTCAAAGACGACCGCATTTTTTCTGAAAAAATAGATGTAATAAAAGCCAGTAATGGCCTGGATGTTCAGCTAATTAACAGCACTGCGCAGGTGGTTACTGTTGAAGCTGATGAAAACCTTCATGATATTATTGAAACCGAACTTAAAAACGGAGTTCTCTATGTTAGAACCTCCAAAAATATTAGAAAAGCCAAATCTAAAAAAGTATATATTACTTATATAGAACTGGATGGAGTGCATTCTAGCAGTGGAGCCAATTTAACAGGTTTATCAGGAATTGTTTCAAACAACCTCGACTTAAAAGCAAGCAGCGGTGCACAAATGGATCTAACAGTACTTGCTAAAGAATTAACAGCACAGGCCAGTAGTGGTGGCACAATTACCCTTAGAGGACAGGCGAGAAATTTTGGCTCTAAAGCATCCAGCGGAAGCAGTATTGATGCTAAAGAATTAAAAGCTATCTATTGCACTTCAAGAGCATCAAGCGGAGGCAATATCTCTTTAAATATTGAACGCTCTTTGGATGCCAAAGCATCCAGTGGCGGCGAAATAAAATATCAGGGCGAACCGGAAGTAGTTACCCAAAATACCTCTTCTTCAGGTAGGGTAAGAAAAATGTAAATTATTATTCTTATTTTTTGAAAATCCGGTACTTAGGCACCGGATTTTTGCGTTTAATTAGATATGACCAAAATCATAGGTATCCCTGCAATGCAATTGTAATTTTGCAATAGAAATAGAAGCTATGCAAAGTTTGATTCAAAAATACAATGTACCGGGCCCAAGATACACCAGCTACCCTACCGTTCCCTATTGGAATACTGATAATTTTACACCCGAAGATTGGAAAAAAAGACTTCAAGTACAATTTGAAAAATATAATGAAATTGAAGGGTTGAGCCTGTACATTCATCTCCCCTTTTGTGAAAGTCTTTGCACCTTTTGCGGTTGCCACAAGCGCATTACGAAAAGACACGAAGTAGAAGAGCCTTATATCAACGCCCTGTTGAAAGAGTGGCAACTCTATCTTGAAATTTTTGAAAGCACACCCATCATCAAAGAAATACATTTGGGTGGGGGCACTCCAACCTTTTTTTGCCCAAAAAACCTACAAAAACTAATTAACGGAATTTTACAAACCTGCAAACTTCATCCAAACTACAGTTTCAGTTTTGAAGGCCACCCAAACAACACAACCAAAGAGCACCTGCAAACGCTCTTTAACCTTGGCTTCAGAAGAGTAAGCTTTGGTGTTCAAGATTACAACATGGCTGTGCAAATAGCCATTAACCGCATTCAGCCTTTTGAAAACGTAAAAAAAGTAACTGAATGGGCACGCCAGATTGGATACACCTCAGTGGGACACGATATTATTTTTGGCCTTCCCTACCAAACCTTAGACCATGTAAAATTTACCATTGAAAAAACCAAAGAATTAAAGCCGGACCGCATCGCCTTTTACAGTTACGCACACGTGCCCTGGATAAAAGGAAACGGACAACGCGGTTTTAGTGAAGAAAACCTTCCCTCCCCCGAACTCAAAAGAACTCAGTATGAAACAGGCAAGCATTGGCTCGAAAAATTAGGCTATAATGAAATCGGGATGGACCACTTTGCTCTGCCCAACGACGAGCTTTTTGATGCCATGAAAAACAAAACGCTCTATCGCAATTTTATGGGATACACCACTACCCCTTCAAAAATTATGATAGGTCTGGGAGTCTCTGCAATTTCAGACTGCTGGACGGCTTTTGCTCAAAATGAAAAAAATATAGAAACCTATTATACACTGCTTGAAAAAAACCGGATACCCGTTTACAGAGGGCATCTTTTGACAATAGAAGATGAAACTATCAGAAAGCATATTTTAAACCTTATGTGCAATCTGGAAACAAGCTGGACAGAAAACGAAGCGAAGTTCATTGATTTTAATACTATTTTACAAAATCTTAATGAGTTAAAATCAGATGGAATTGTTATTTTTGAAAACAACAAGATTCAGGTAACCGAAAAAGGAAAACCCTTTGTACGCAATGTTTGCATGGCTTTTGACCTGCAATTACAAAGCAAACAGCCTGAAACCCGATTGTTTTCTATGACTGTTTAACACTTAAAATTATTTGATATGAAAAAAATTATTGTTCCCGTAGATTTTTCCGGCCACTCTGAATATGCCCTTAGAGTTGCTGCCGATATAGCAAAAAAACATAAAGCACAGCTCTACCTGCTGCATATGCTGGACATTTCAGATCAAATGATAAGCATTACTGAAGCCACCAAAAGAAGAGAGTTGATGTTTTTTATGCAACTAGCCACCAAACGCTTTGAAGAGTTTATTGACCGCGATTATATGCAAGGCATTAAAACAACGCCTGTTATAAAACACTTTAAAGTTTTTGAAGAAATTGACAATGCTGCCAAAGAAGTGGGGGCAGATTTAATAGTAATGGGTTCTCGTGGAGCCAGCGGTGTAAAAGGGTATTTTGTAGGCTCCAATACCGAAAAAGTGGTACGCACCTCAGAAATACCTGTGTTGGTGGTAAAAACCGAAACCAAAAACTTTGAGCCAAAAACCATAGTATTTGCATCCGATTTCAACACAGAAAACCTCGATGCTTTTAAAGCCATCAAAAAATTTGCCGACACTTACAAAGCCACCCTCAAATTGGTGTATGTAAACACCCCAAATGCCTATTTCAAAAACACTTTTGAAATCAGAGAACAAATGAGGCAATTTTTAAACAAAACAAGCATTTCAAACCACTCCGAAAACATTGTGATTTTCAATGATTATTCGGTAGCAGATGGCATTTTAAACGCTGCAGATATGCTAAATGCCGATATGGTTGCCATTCCCACTCACGGCAGAAAAGGAATAAACAAACTCCTCGCCGGTAGTGTGGGCGAAGATGTGGCAAACACCTCGCACATTCCGGTATTGACCGTGAAAATTTAAACCAATCCAAAACGGTAGAGTTGAAAAACTTTACCGTTTTTTTTTTTTCGATAAGAATGCATCCACCCATCAAAAGACATAAAGCCCTGCAACCTTGGAGCCGAGACCACCACCACGGGTTGTTGCTCAGTTGGAAAATCAAAAAAGGGTTTTCATTGGGCATTGAACTTTCCCGCATAAAAAATTACACCGACTGGTTTTGGGAAAATCAACTAAAAGCCCATTTTGAAACCGAAGAAAAATATATTTTCCCCATTTTGGGCAATGAGCATCCGCTGGTAAAACGCGCTTTGGAAGAACACCAAAACCTACAAGCCTTTTTTGAACATCCCTTGGCCGATACCGAAGTGCTTTCTGAAATTGAAAACCTGATCAATCATCACATTCGTTTTGAAGAACGGGTATTGTTTAATGCCATACAGGAGGCAGCTACCGATGAAGAAATGGAATTACTCATAAAACTTCACAGCGAAGAACCCCACTGCGAAGTTTGGGAAGATGAATTCTGGAAATAAATGTTTATTTTTATAACTGAAATCCGAAAAACATTCAAAAATGTCTGTTCCAAAATCTTACGACACCGTGACAGATGCCATGGAAGACTTGAAAAAAAGAGGGTACACTGCTAACTTTTCAAGCGATGAAAACAAACAATGTTTAATTTGTAATTCACCGGTTGTTGAATTGTCTCCTGATGCATTTGAAATTGATGAAATTTACAGGTTTGAAGGCATTACAGACCCGGGTGATGAGATGATTGTAATGGCCATTTCTTCAGAAAAGTTCAACATCAAGGGGATGGTTGTAAATGCATTTGGTATGTATGCCGATACGCTGAAAGCTAAAATTACCCAAAAACTTTAAACATTAAAATCCTATTGTTATGGATTTAGTAGAATCAATCCTAAACTATTTTAAACAACCTGAAACAGAAACCAAAGACAACGCACCTGAAGGAATTTGTGCCATGTGCTGGGGTTATCAGGGTTATGACGGAAAAATAAGAACCTTGTTCAAAGACAAACAAATTGATGTCAATAACCACCGAGACAGCTATATGCTGATTCAGGAATTTGTGAAAAAGCACATTGACGGCATCAGGCTCAAAGGTGATATGATTGAGTCGTGCCCCTATTGTGGTTCTGAAAACGCAGGCAATCAAGATATATCAATGTGAAATCAGCACTTCAGAAACACATCAGGGTTGCATTGCTCTATTTTCTAATTGCCGCCTTACTGGGTGCAACCTTGCGTTTGTTTGTTCAAATAGATATTCCTGCTCAATACCGGTTTTTGGTCCACACCCATTCCCATATCGCCCTCTTGGGCTGGGTGTATGTGGCACTCACAACCCTGCTCTATAAATTGTATTTGGCTCCGGCAGGGGTCTCCAAAGCATACCAACGCATTTTTATTTTTACGCAAATTACTTTGGCGGGAATGCTGTTGAGCTTTCCGGTTCAGGGCTATGCTTTGTTTTCCATACTTTTTTCCACCCTTTTTATAGTTGCATCCTATTTTTTTGCCGCCCTCTTTCTTAAAAAGGCAGCCCCCGAAATGGGCAACCGTCTTTCGTTTAAACTTTGCAAATGGGCAGTAATCTATATGGTTATTTCCAGTTTGGGCCCTTGGGCTTTGGGGGCCATTATGAATACCCTGGGCAGCACCTCGGTGTGGTATAAAATGTCCATCTATTATTACTTGCATTTTCAGTACAACGGCTGGTTTATATTGGCTTTAATGGGTATTTTATGCTATTTTATGGAAGAAAAAGGCTTTGAACCGGAACAAAGCAAACACCGGCTTTGGCTACGCCTTTTCAACGGGAGCGTGGTGCTTACCTTTTTCCTTTCCACACTTTTCACTAAGCCACACTGGATACTTTATGCTTTGGGAGGTGTAGGCGCCATTTTACAAACCTGGATATTGCTTTTGTTTTTCTTTTGGGTGCTGCCGCTTTGGAAAAACTTTCGCTCACACTTAAAATCCGGTGTAGCTGCCATGCTGCTTTCAGCAGGTTTATTACTGGGCATTAAAAACGATTTACAACTGCTTTCAGCCATTCCCTATTTTGCTGAAATCGCATTTTCAAATCTTGACTTTGTTATTGGGTATTTACATCTGGTATTTCTGGGCGTGGTAAGCATTGGCCTTTTTGCCTTTTTAATCCAGAGCGGGCTCATGTCGCTTTCGCGAAAGCAATTTGCCGGCTATTTAACGGCCTTTGTTTTAACCGAAACTTTAATTTTCTATAAAGGAACCGCTATCTGGCTCAGAAGCCCTTTAATTGAAAATTATTACTTAATTTTAAGCATTGGAAGCCTGATATTTCCGGCAGTACTTTTGTGGATACTTTTCGGAAATCTTTTCCAACATAAAAATCATGAATCATGAAGTACTTTTTACTTTCCCTTTTTGCTGTTATACTTCTTTTTCCCAAAGAAAACAAAATACTGATTCCTGATGCTTACAGCTCTGAAACCATCATCAACATCCGGCTCAACGACGGGGAAAAGTGGAAAGCAGATGAAGCCACAACCACTCACATCCGAAATATGCAGGCCATTTGTGACGCACAACTTTCAGAAAAAACCATTGATGACGAATTGCTCAAAGAGCAACTTTTACCGGAAGTAGATTTACTTAACAGAAACACCCAAATGACGGGCGATGCCCGAGCACAATTACACAATTACCAGATGGGAATTCGCAGTCGCATAAACACCATCTCTCAGGAAAGGGAAACCGTATTGTGGCTGACGGAGTATCTGGAAAGGTTTTTTGAATATTTTGAATAAACACGCTATAAATGACAATTCACAACCTGCAAAACCAACATTCTGTACTGCATAATTATGTTGCTGAACTTCGCGATGTTCAAATCCAAAAAGACTCCATGCGCTTTCGCAGAAATATTGAACGCATAGGCGAATTGTTAGGGTATGAACTCAGTAAAACACTTTCCTATTCTCCAACCGAAATAAAAACTCCTCTGGGGGTTTCAAACACTCAAACTCTCAGTGAGTCGCCGGTCATTTGTTCCATCTTGCGAGCGGGTTTGCCTTTGCATCACGGACTCCAAAATTGTTTTGACACTGCCGAAAATGCTTTTATTTCAGCCTACAGGCACCACACCTCCGAAACAGATTTTGACATAAAAGTGGAATACCTGGCAGCTCCCCCGCTGGAAGGGAAAACACTCATTCTTGCCGACCCCATGCTGGCCACCGGGCGCACCTTTGTAAATGTGCTGCAAGCGGTCGAGCATTTGGGAACACCCAAAAGTGTTCATTTGGTTTCTGTTATTGGTTCACAACCGGGGATTGACTTTCTCAATAAGGAATTACCAAAAGATTACACCTTATGGATTGCCACCGTTGACCCGGAACTCGATACCCGCGGGTATATCGTTCCCGGATTGGGCGATGCAGGCGATTTGTGCTTTGGGAGTAAAGTCCAGAGTTAGTGTTAGTGGGCAGTGCTTCTAGAAAAAAGAGAAAAGAGAAGAGAAAAGAGACTGGTTACTGACCAATTTTATCTACACTATATCTCATCTCTATTTTCTATATTCTCTTTTCTATATTCTCTACTCATCAACCATTTCTCCACTAAAAAATGCCTCCAGTTCCTTCATTGTTTCTGAAGAAGTGATGATGTCTTTCACAACCAGACCTTTATCCAATGCTACGATACGGTTGGAAACTTCAACGGTGTGTTGCAGGTCGTGACTGGAAACCAGTATGGTGACTTCGGGATTCTCGGCCAGTTCTTTTAGTATGCGTTTTAAACGTATTTGTGTTGTGGGGTCGAGATTGGCGAAAGGCTCATCGAGTATGATGACTTCGGGGTTTCCGATTAGAGCACCCACTATACCTACCTTTTTGGAATTCCCTTTGGAGAGGTCGCGCAGGTATTTGCGTTTCTTCAGGATTTCGTCATTGAAAAAATCTGTAAAACCGTCGAGAAACTGATCTACATCTGCTTTGTTCCAGCCGCGCAGTTCGCCAATAAAGTAAAAATACTCTTCAGGCGTCAAATACCCTATCAAAAAAGATTCATCAATAAAAGCTGAAGTAAAGGGTTTCCAGGCTTCGCTGCTGCTTATTTCAACTCCGTTACTGCGAATGCTTCCCGTACTGGGCTGTATTAAATCCAGCAACAAACTAAAGAAGGTGGTTTTTCCGGCACCATTGTTTCCCACCAATCCAAAACTCTGACCCTTGGGTATTTCTAAATGCGGAATGTTCAACACAGTGGTTGTGCCGTAGGTTTTACTTAGGTTTTCAACTTGTATCATAGTTTTCTAATTTGTCTGATTTACTCCTATTTTATCAATATTTATCCAGTTCTACCTTTTTTTTACCGCGAAGAGCGCAAAGGTTTCGCAAAGTTTCGCAAAGAGATATTGCAAAAGTCCTATAATATCCGCCGCTCGAAATCTTCTTGCCTCTTGTTTAATTGTCAAACCCCGGTTTTCGGCTCCGCTCAACCTCCGAATTTTTCTATTTTCTCTTCTCTATTTTCTCTTTTCAAAACCCGTCCTAAGTCTTAAGTCCTGTAGTCTTAAGTCAAAACTGAACACTGCTACTGAACACTACCCACTCACCTCTCACCTCTACCCACTCACCACTACCCACTAATTCCTCTGCCTATAAGCCGCCAGTGTTTTATATTTTTCAGTTATATAGATGTTTTCGATGATCGTAAACACTTTTTCTTTAAATGCAAATCCCAGCACACCTGCCAGTGCCACTATAATATAGCCCATTTCAGGTCCGTAGGTATAATGACCTATGGCATAAAGCACCATCGGCAATAGCAATTTGGGCAATGCCAGCAACATACTTTTGATATTGAAGGCCTGCTTATCGCCAAATACATTTTTGTTTTGGGTCAAATCGATGGGTGTTTTTACATAGGCTCCCGCCCAAAGCACCACGTGTGCATTGACGCCAATATTATAAACAGCTCCCACTAGTAAAGCCAGATAGACTTCCCATCCAAAATACAGGTAAAACGACCCCACGAGTGTGGAGGCTGCCGTGGCCACCACCATCAACCACCATTTGGAATTGAGATAATCGCGGTAGCGAATGTTCTGACTCATCATCAACGGATAGTAGGCACTGTCCCAACTGGGCACAAATTGCCCGAAGGTAAACAGGAAACCGCCGGTTACAAATATGCCCGCAAATATGCGCCATACCGGGCCTTCATAAGCCTCAATACCTCCTGTAAAAAACAAGAGTCCGTAAAATATAAACAAAGCACTAAAGAGCAGGGTTGTTTTAGAACGCTTGTTGCGTCTTAAAAGTTTGATGTCGTTTTTCAGGAAAGTGCCCATCAACCCAAAACGGTCCAGCCAGGTGAGTTGTTCGGTTTTGGCATCTTGTTGCTTGACAGACAAACCGGAATCCAGATACAACCGGTTGAAAAAGAAATTATAGGTTTGCCACATAGCCGCTGCCAGCATCAGTGCCGGAACCGCCAGCCAATAGGGCTGATTAAACAAGGTTTCAAATACAGGACCGGTAAACACCGTGGGATCCAGTATTTCAAAATAATGCAAGCTCACAGTAGCGATGAGCAATCCGCCGATGGTATATAGCAGCCAGTCTCTGTTGTTGATGAGAATATTCACAAAATTATTGAAGAAAATCAACGCCAACACACTGAAAAACCACGCCAGCACACCCAAAACATCATACCCCTTGTGTAACAATACCACTGAAAACGGCAGTAGAAAAAACAGGTGTACCCAGTTGAAATAGGACAGGATGGTTTTGCCCAACGTATATTTTACAATCAGGCTTTTTTGAATGGGCAAGGTCAGTAACTGCCGCACATTCATTACCGGCATTTTTTGCAGGAAAAAACGAATGATTAAATCGGTAATCAAATAGTAAATCAAAAAGCGGTTGACGGTTGGAAACGGCTCCATGTCCATTTTTTCAAGAATAAAATAACTCCCAAAGCCCAGCAGTAAAAACACAGCCATAAAATAGAGCGCCCCCAGCAGCATAAAGATTTTAATGACCATATTGGCTTTAAAAGAAGCCGAGCGGGTGAAGGATTTCCATTCCAGGGAAAAGAATTTTCTAAACATAGGGTTACAATTGAACTGTTGGAATTAGCTTGCTTAGTTTGTTGAAAAAAAGTATAAATTGTTACAACTGTTTATTCATTTATTCCAAGAAGCTCCCTGTAAATATCCAGTACTTCGGGTAAAACAGCGGCTTCGGTATAGTTTTTCACAACCTGTTTCTGCAACAGCCGGGCATCAGTTTTTCTTTGCCCGGGTTGTTCTATATACTCCAGCAAAGCGGTTGCCAACGCCTCGGGGTTTTGGGGCGGCACTACCTTTCCAAAGTCTTGAACCACCTCCCGGCAATAGCCCACATCGGTGGTAACTACAGGAAGACCCGCAAGCGCATACTCCAGTAATGCCAGAGGAAGACCTTCAGAATCGGAAGATAATACCCCTATTTCAGCTTGTTGAAGTAAGTAGGCTACCCCCTTTTGAGCTCCGTAAAAAAATACCGATTGTTCTAAATGATGCTGCTTGACAAAATCCTGAAGTGTTGAAAACCAGACCGCTTCCGGTGCGTTTCCCGGCAAATGCAAAGACCATTCAGGCTGACTTTGATGTAAAATTTGAAAAGCCTTCAGAAGATTCAAATGGTTCTTTTGTGGCCGGATGTTTGCCAGGCAAACAATACGTTTACCGTCATTCCCCTTAAGAACTAAATTGTTTTTTGGGTGAATATCAGGGGAAACAAAGTTTTTTATAAAGTACACTTGCTTGCATTTCAATTCCTTATTTGCCCAGTTTTTAAGCTTTTCGTTGACAGAAATTACAGCATCAAAATAGTTTGAACAAAACTTGAGTTCTCTTGTTTTTCTTAAGTGTAACGCATCACTTTTTCCATAGTGGTCATGCCAGATGAGTTTTAGTTGTGGGTTAAGCCATTTGAGCAAGGTGGCAAAGAAAAAAGAAGTGGCATGGGCGTGAATGAGCCGGATGTTTTCTTTTTTAATCTGACTGGATGCTGCAAAAAGAGCTTTTAATCCCACCGGGCCTTTGCGGTTTAAAAAGCGGTACTGCACCTGTGGGTGGAGGGTTTCTTTTAAAATTCCTTCTTCGCGTGTGCTCCACAGCAATGTTTCTTCACCTCTTTGGGAAAGGGCATTTGCATAGGCCACCGCCATGCGCTCTGCACCGCCGGGGTTTAAGGAGTCTATAAGGTGAAGGATTTTCATGGGTTAATTGTTTTAATAAAAAAATCATAAATAATGAAAATATCAGTTTTCACGTAAAGCAACATAAGAATTGCAAAGTACGCGAAGAAATATACAACAATTTAAAAAATTGTAATTTAGTACAATGAATGTAAATGAACTTTCATATAAAGTAATTGGAATTGCCCTAGAGCTTCATAAAAAAGTGGGTCCGGGTTTACTCGAGTCTGCCTATGAAAATGCATTAGCATATGATCTTGAGGAAGCTGGACTGGAAGTAAAACAACAAGTACCTCTACCTTTTTATTACAAAGAAATAAAAATGGAAGTTGGTTATAGAGTTGATATTATCGTAGAAAATAAATTAATTGTGGAAATAAAATCGTTAGAAAATTTAGCTCCTGTTCATTTTTCACAATTACTCACTTATCTTAAATTATCTGAAAAAAGACTCGGCTTACTGATAAACTTTAACACCAAAATACTTAAAGATGGTATTCACAGAGTTGTAAACAATCTAAATGATGTTTAACAACTCTCTTTGCGGTCTTTTTTCTACTTATTTTGCTTTGCGTGAAAAAATCCTAACCCTCAATCAGCTGCTTAATCTTTTCCTCAAAAGCTTCTAAAGTAAACTGTTGCGACCAATGCCGGGCGGCGGAAGACATTTGTTGCAGGGCATCAGTATCTGACAGTAGTTTTATGAAATGCAGTGTATCCTTTTCAAGAGATTGGGTGAGCAACACACCCCTTTCTCCCTGTCCCAACATTTCAGGCACACAGGAAACCGGGGTTGACAGCGGGATACACCCCCAAAACATCGCCTCGGCTACCGCCTTGGGCCAGCCTTCTGATTGGGAGGGCAAGAGTACAAAATGAGCAGATTTATAGGCTTCTTTCAGCACCGCAGCCGACTGATTCCCTTTTAAAACAACAGCATTGTTCAGTGAATGCAAAGCGATGTATTCTTCCACGGCCTTTCTTTGAACCCCTTCCCCATAAATTTCCATAGCAATGGCAATGCCTTGCAGCTTTAATTGGTGTACTAATTGCAAAGCATACAAGGCATTTTTCCCGGGGGTTAATCCGCCCACAAACAAGGCTTTGTAAGGGGGCTGAAAGCTTTTAACGAGCGTTTCCTTTTCTACTTCCCCATAAGTAGCCGTAAAAAAGGGAAGGATGTTTTTGGTAGTATTCGGCCAGTGCCCATAGACCATTACCTGCATATTTTTGGTTAGGAACGTATTGTTTAAAACCCATTTCTGAAAACGGTAGCTCAGCGGTTGTTGGGCTTTGGGGTCCCAGTTGCCGGCATATTTGGCCGATTTCTTTTTCTTGGGAAAAAACAGTTGTACCACACACCCCAGCAATCCCATATTGCCCGGGCAGCGCAGGTGGATGTGGTCTGCCTTGCGCATGGCCTTGAAAAGTGTAATCAGGATACCCGGAATTTTAAAAAGGGAGTGTACCGCTTCCGCGAAAGTTACAAACGAAAATGCCGGGACTTTATAAAAGCATATTTGTTTACTTTGATACGGCAATTCAATGGTTTCGGGAGGAGCCGCCGATGTGGGAGCCACAATATGAATTTCATCTGCATAGGTTTCCCACAACCGCATTTCGTTGACATAGGGGCCGTAAGCAAACCAGGAATCGTTTTGCTTTTTGTGAGTCGCGTGGGTGATGATGAGGAGTTTCAAAGGATTGAGTGGCGGGTTTACGGGTTTACGGGATTGCGAGTTGGCGGGTTTGCGGGTTTACAGGTTTGCGGGTTGTCGAGTTGGCGGGTTGGCGAGTTGGCGAGTTTGTGGGTTAAAATTATAAAATTGGGTTATTTTGGTTTTTCTACAAATTGGATAAAACTATTGATTTTTTTTCCCAGTTCATTGTATTTTTCTTTTAACTCAAAAAAATCATTTCCAAGATGCGGATAAAGCACCGCCAGTTTCTCAAGATGATTTATTGTTTCATCATTACTTGCGTGTGCATAGACTAAAAACTTGATATAATCATTTTTATACCTTCTTCTACCATAACCTTCTACAATATTTGTAACTATAGAATCAGATGATCTTCTTAATTGACTTCCTAACTCATATAATTCATATTTAGGTAATTTAAGGCTAAGTGGATGAACTTTAAAAAAAAGTTCCATTGAAATGGTATAAATTGTTAAATCCCGATAGGTTCCCATATTGATAAGTTTAAAAATTATTGTCAATTTAATTTATAAAATTAGTGAATTATTCCCAACCCGAAAACACGAAAACCCGGTTACTTACACTATTTACCTTTTCAGTAATATACACTCCATTTAAACCATTAAGAAGTTAAGAATAGTTAAGGATAACTACTTAATGTCCCTTAATATTTTAACCTTAAGAGATAAAATAACACAGAGATACACCGAGAACACACAGAGTCACACAGAGACATCTGAACAGAAAAAAAAGAGCAATGTCATTGAATGAACTCAGCGGTCTTTGCAAACTTCTTTGCGTAGTGCTTTAGCACTTTTGCGTGAAAAAAGCACAGCTGAGAATCCGTAATATCACCAAATTAAGTCGGCCTGTTAAAAAACAAACTCCACCACCCCACTACGCGTCCCACAGCCTCCATAAATGCGGCTTTTCTGTTTGAGGTGGTCAATACATTGAGAAACCTTATTTTAGTCAGCAGGATTGTGATGGCATGCCACTTCAGTTTGTTTTTAAAAGAAGGCTTGGGATATGCCACCCGCCACACATACCAACCGTTACGCACCACCATTTTTCCATAGCGGTAGTGATTGGGTCGCCCCAAAGGCTCGTGCACATGTTGCAACCGAGCCGAAGTATTGACATACAAGGCACCGGTTTTTGACAATCGCAAACTGAAATCAGCATCTTCATAGAGTCCGTAACCCTCAAAGTAGTTAGAGAATGAAAGGCTTTCAAACACCTCTTTACGATAGGATGCCACACCGCCCATGAGTTGCTGCACGCGGTAGGTTTTTCCGCTAGGCGGCAAAAAACTCACACTGCGCCCATGACCAAATTCCGGAAAATACGCCGGGGGCACGTCCGTATCCAGACCCAGTTTTTTTCTTAATACAAACCGGCTGCCATCCTTCCGTTTGTATCCATCGTAAGCAAACCATGAAGTATCCACCCTTTCATTTTCCTGCAAAGGAATCCAACTTACTTCATTGGTAATATACCCCCCCACCCCCAGGGCATCGGGAAATTGTGCATAGGTAGCAATCAATTGCTCAAAATAATCGGGCTCCAAAACGGTATCATCGTCCAGAAAGCATACAATTTCTGTATCATCGGCAAGCTTTTGAATTCCAAAGTTCCGCTGCCTTGTTAGACCGCGTTGCTGCTCGTTTACCTGAAAGTATTTCAAGCTTTTAAAGTTAGTTGACTCCAGCACTTCCTTGGTAGCAACATTGGTGGAGCCGTCCACTATCAAAATCTCATCGGGCAAAACCGACTGCAGCATCACCGACTCCAGCAAGCGCCTGAGCGGCTGAGGGCGCATATAGGTGCATATGATGAGGGAGAATTTCATGATTACTGTCTGTGGTTTGGTTTTACACTCCACTACTCGTTTTGTTTCACGCAAAGGTCAGCAAAGTTTTTCGCAAAGACGCGCAAAGGTATTACTCATATTGAAATTTGGTACTTTAGTTATCAGTGTTCTGTTTAGCCAGTTTGTCTGCCCATAAAACACTTTGATTCCACTGTTGTTTAAAAGCTCTAAAATAACGAATTGGATTTTTAATGGGCTGCTTTCGGTAATACTTTACAAACAAACTTGTTTTATATCCCAGAAGTTGCTCGTTGGTCCGGTGTTTTAGGTGGAAACGCATGATGGTAGGTGACGGTTTGGGTGTAATGGAGGCGTTATTCCAGGGTAAAACAGGTTCTGTTCGAAATCCCCCGATAGGTGCTTTTAGATGTAAAATGGAGGGTTGTGGCACATAGATAATATCCGTACCTTTGTTACGCAATTGCATTCCAAAATCGGCATCTTCACCGTAGCCATGTTCCAGGGCTTCATCGAATCTTACTTCACTGTTTAATTTGGAATTCAAAAAGCTATTGCCGGCTCCAAAAGTTTGCCACTGTATTATATTATGATGTACTTGCTTTTCATTTTTTTGTAAATAACTTGTGGTAACTGCATCCGCTCCAAGGATTTTGATTTTTGCTAAAATACATTGAATTAAATCCGGTTCCAATACATTATCATCATCTGCAAGAAACACCCAATCAGCTGTTACATATTTTAAACCCAGGTTTCGGGCATTACAGGCACCGGTTTGGTGAGTGAATATGTGCTTTATTATAAATGGCCATTCTTTTGTTAACTCACTTTCTAATTCACTTACACTCCATTCATCCGGGTCTTGTTCAATTACAATTACTTTTTCAGGCAAATGTGATTGTTTGGCCAGGTCTCTTAAAACCGCTTTTACATAGTTTGTTCTTCCTATGGTGGGGATAATTACATCTATAGAAACCGGAGCAGATAACGGTTTTGAAGACTGAATTGGAACAGCATCTAGAACACCCGGAGGAAGTATTCTTTTTTTATAGTATAATGCGGAAAGCAATGCCAAAATGTGAACTTGTTTTTTGTATATCCATAAGTTTATAAATAGAAACACCAGCCAGCGGGTTTTGTAATGTTGCTTTACAAACCGAAAAAAGGTTTTGACAGAAGCCTTTTCTACTTGACTTAAAACAGGTTTTTTTAACAATCCAGGACTGTGGTAACAAAACAGTCCTAATGGCATCAACTGCTTTGCCAGTGAGTTTATAAAATAGCTAAAATCAACATCTTTTACAACTTGGGTTTCTATGGCATTTAGCACATTGCTGTGTATGCCTCCCACCTTTGAATTCATTAGCCAGGTGGGGTACTGCACTGCTTTATTTATTTTGATAAACGGGCTATTTTCAACAAAACCGATATTTGGTCCTAAAAAAACACCGTCACCAAAGGAATGCATCATGCGCTTGTGGTGAAACAATTCAGGCAAGGCTTTATAATTTATATGGTCTTTAGAGGCTGTATCACACCAGAGTAACCAATCCTCCGGGTACTTTTTGGCCAATTGAAACAACTGTCGGGCGATGTTGGATTCAGATTCAATGGCTTCAATAACAACTCCCCGCTCAATGGCTACAACCCGGTTATTTTGATGGATTACAACTATCATCATTCAACGGTTTTAGTTTTTACAATTGACTTATAAAACTTAATGTTTTGAAGGGTTACCACTTCAGTTGAAAAGCGTTCCAGCACGCGTTCACGGGCTTGTTTACCAAGCTGTTTTCTTAATTCAGAAGCTTTTAAAAGTTCTGTGATGCGTAGTGCAAATTCCTCATGATTTTTAGGCGCTACGGTATAGCCGGTTTCCCCATTTACCATCACTTCTTTGGCCCAACCGATATCAGAAGTCACCAATGCTTTTTCCATCGCCATGGCTTCCAGCCAGGTCATCGGCAGGGCTTCGGCAAAACTGGGCAGGACCACTACAGTGGCTTTAGCGATTTCTTCCCGAATGGCTTCATAGGGCAGTTCTTCCAAAAACAGGGTTTGGTGTTGGGTTTCGGGTGTCATCCCTGCTACAATCATAGCCTTGGTGGATTGCCCTGTAATCACATCCGGCACGTCTTTCCCGGCAAAGATAAATTTGGTGTCCGGCAATTTCCGGTTCACCAGGTTAAAAATCTCCGGAAGCTCCAGCACTCCTTTTTTACGGATAAGCGTACCAAAATACAACACCCGCCCGGGCAGTTCCTTTTCGGGTTGTGGTTGAAAACGGGCTGTATCGATGCTGTTGGGTATAATCTTGATGTCTTTTTTTAATTGAAACAGTGCTTTGGTTACATTTGCTGTAAAGGCACTCACTGACAGTAAATGATTTGCCCCGAGCAAAGCCCGTTTTTCAAACCAATAATTTTTCTTTTTTTGCGGGCGCCCGTCCAGCTTACAAAAATAGGCATCACTGCCGTTAAAACGAATGACCAGGGGTACTTTGAGTTTCATAAAAGCGGTCATGCCTGTCCAGTCAGGTGCTTCCACCAGGTCGATGTGGGTATCCCTGATGAGGATGTTTAAATACCGTTCGATGTGTTTGCGATACAGATAAAAACCACCAAAGGCATAGTGCCGGTGCTTCAATACATGAAAGAAGATGCCCTGATCGTTAAATAGCCTTTGGGTTTTCTGACCTGTAACCACCACAGTCACTTGTACCCCTTCCCGAACCAGTTGCTCTGCCAGGTTTTTAATGCTACTGCCCAATCCGCCGGAACGACCAATAACCGGATGGGGGTATTCGGGGGTGAGGTAACAGAGGTGCATAAATTTAATTCTTATAAACGTAAAAATTATAAATTAAAAATCGCAATGGCATTAAAACAAAAATTGCAATTGCGCTTGATAGAAAATAATGAAGTCCGACTTTAAGTCCAACAATATATATAAAATTAGCTGCCAAATAGAAAAATATGATTGACAAAACAAACCTAATCAATTTAATGGAATCATGATTTTTATAAAAAAGAAACTTCAACTGCACACCGTATAAAAGTAAATAAGCAATCCCATAGATAATTATAAATGACAGTCCTTGATTTAATTTTAAAAAATCAATACACAAAAACAACCCTACAAAGACAAATGCATAGCTAAAAAGACTTATTACTATGTATTTGAGAATAAGCTTTTTGTTAGCGAGTAATTTTTTAAACTCTAGAATTAATCTATTCATTAGTTTTTAATTCTATTGATATAAATTAAAATTTATTGCTTTTGTGCCAGTACTATAGTCCATGGAATTGGACTTTCAACAGCTAATACCCTTCCAAAGTTTTTTTCAATTTCTTTAATAAACGATTTTTTAGACCAATGATTTATATGACCGGGGGTATTACCCAAACTACTTAAATATTTTAATCTACACATGTTAAGAATTCTCCAAAGAGGCTCATTAGGAACTCCTATAATTAAATATTTTTTTGAAACCCTGTGTATTTCTTTTAAAGCTATATCTGGATAATCCAAATGTTCTAAAACTTCAAGCAGCAATATTAAATCAACACTTTCTGTATCATATTTTAAATCATAAACACTTTCTTGAAAAACTTTTATATCGGAATTATTATTTCTAGCTTTTTCCACAAGAGGCTGTAAAAATTCTGATGCAGTCAGATTTTCTAAATGGTTTTTTATTCTTAGCGTAGAATAACCCTCACCAACTCCAATTTCATGAGCATTCTGTACGTCTTTTATTAATGAAATTAATTTAACTACAGATTTAAAATAATTATTAACAAGGTATTGGGATATTGCAGTAGTATTTTGATATTTACCTGCAAAATTTTCGTCTTCGGGTTTTGCCTTTAAATTTGAATGATCAATCTTCATCAAAATACTTCTTTTTAGAAATATATAATATTTTTTCCTGATTTTCCCTTATTCTATTTAGCATATCTGCAATAAAAGCTAAAGTTGCTATTACTAAAGACATGCCGCATAAGGAGAGTGCAATAAAGCCAAAACTTTTATAAGGAGTAATCATTCCAGTTTTAATCCAATGATAAAAAACAAATCCGCCAAGGAGTAAAGCAAAGAACAAAACAAAGAACGAAATTCCTAGAAAAAATTGAAGGGGTTTATAATCTTTTAAACTCTTAAAAATTATCATTGAGGTTTTGTATCCATAAACAAAAAGATTGCCGGCTACTCTTGAAATTCTATCATCAAAGTATTTAACATATACAGGGACTTGTGACACTTTAAAATTTTTATTTAACAAGTCAAGGATTGTTTCATGAGTATATGTAAACCCCCCTTGTAAATTTAAACTCAATAAGCATTCCCTACTGTATGCCCTAAAACCGCAAGAAGCGTCAATGATTTTAGTTTTTGTTACAATACTTACAACCTCACTTATTCGTTTATTTCCCCAATACTTGACTCTAGGCATTTTTTTTGGTTTCCCATTGGAAAATCGATTTCCTATAGAAAAATCTGAGCTTTGTTCTATGATAGGTTGAATCAAATTTTTTATTTGATTAGAATCAAATTGACCATCGGCGTCAATACTTACCAAAATATCAGCCCTACTTTTTAAAGCATATTCAATTGCGGTTTGAAATGCTCTTCCCAAACCTTTATTGAAATAATGATTGACAACTGTAGCTCCCTCAAATAAAGCAATTCTTTCAGTAGCATCTGTACTTCCATCATTAACTACCAGTAATTCGACTAAATAATCATCATAAAACTTATTGGGTATTGATTTTAGTACATCACCAATAGCAGCTTCCTCATTTAAAGCAGGCATGTAGACTATTATTTTTTTTTGCTTCATAATTTGATTTAACCCCAATAGTCAGTTAATATTTTTATATTAAGTCTTACTTCGTTTATTAGGTATAAAAAAGCTATACAATAAGATGCTATGACTACCCATTGAGTCTTTACATTAAATTTTTTAATTAAAAAATAAAATCCAAAAATAAACCCCGGTAACATAGGCAACCAATACCTGCTAAAACCGGTTCCTGCAAACATATAACCAACCATTACCAATACAATAGCAAAAAATATTTTTTTCACCTCAAGTGATTTTAGCATTGTAATATATCCAAAAATAAAGGATAAAATTAATACGATACTCATGGGGTAACTTCTAAATCCGGTTACGGGAATAAATAAAGAAGCAAAAGCCGGAATCCCATTTACCCTGCTAACCTCAAAATGTTTTTCAATTCCTAGACCGGCTTTTAGATTATAAACAATTGGACTTTCCCCTTTAAACCTATCAAAATAACTAATCTCTGAAACATTTTGCTTTTCAATATTATAAATGTATTTACTCCATAAGACTACCGGTATTAAAAAAATTAAAGAGTACTTAATTAGTTTCCATAAACGCTTGCTAAAATTTGATTTAGAAAACTCATAATATCTAATCAAAAGTATCAATCCCAATACAGCAAATACATATCTTGTAAAAATCAGTAACGTAAAAAAACAAAGTGTAATTAATATATTTTTTGAACTGACGTTTTGAATTGAATAATAGATAAAGCCCCAAAAACCAAAGAAAATCATAGCCTCAGGATACAAACTGGGAAAAAAAGAAATAGAGACTGAGTTGATAGCTGTTAATACTATTATTGGACGTATTATCTTTTTATCAACACCAATTTGCCTGAATATCAAATAAACATAGTTGAAACCACCGGCAACTAAAATTAAGTTAAACAACTTATTAAATAGAACCCCTAACTCAGGATTAAAATTTACTGTAAATAAAGCTGTAATAATCGGAATAATTGGTGCGATAGTAGAGGGGTATTCATTTAAGAAATACTTTCCGTCTAAAATATTTTCTGCTAATTTAAAATAAGTAAGCTCATCTCCTTTTAATGGGATGATTAAAGTTCTACACGTTGCTAAAAGCACTAAAATAATTAATGCAATAAATAGGGCTTCCTTATTTTTAAATTGCTTTAAAGACATTAATATTTATTTAAAACTGTGTCTACCCCCTCCCAAATCCGCTCTGAAGCGTTTTGAGGCGGGTGTTGGTTAATGGTTTGAAACCAAATTTGAGTATGAACATAGTAACTAATTTTCATTTTCTATAAATAGATATTCCCACTTAGAATTACTAAACTTATCTTTTAATTCATTAAAATTAATTACTAACTCTTCAAGTGGTTCGGCATTTTGTTTTTTGTTTTTTGCCTGAACTTTTTGATAGTTTATATTTAGAATGTCAGTTATATTACGAATAACACCGTCTGCATCATTTGACAAATCTTCATAAGTTACCTCAACAAAAGGATGATTGGAAAAACGTTCCCTTGTTTGTTGCTCATTAAATGCTGCCTTTACAAATGCTTTTTCACATTCATCATAATCAATTTTAACTTTCTTTTCATCAGTGGAGATTTGATGAGGCCTGTCAATGTTTTCGGTCCACAATTTTGTTTTAAGCCCTATTTTTTGTGAAACAAGAACCCGTAGCCAGTTTTTTCTTACCAGATGAATAATTGTAATACTTTTATCATTTTCGATAAAATCCCAAACGGATTGATCACCATTTGTTGGATGACTATAAAATAGTTTAAACCCAACTTGTTTAACCTTTTTTGGTTTCTTGCTAAAAAATTTATCCCATATCTGTTTGCAGGATTTACCATTTAAATTTTTAAAGAGTTCCCCTTCACAAATTATATTCTCATGATTATTTAATAGTGCCATTAATAGTGTTGAGCCTGTCCGTGATTGGCTAATAATCACAAATTTTTTGTAATTTCTATCTCCAAATATTTGATAAAAAGACTCTCTTTTGGTTCTAAGCAAAAAACTGTAAACCTTTTTTAAATTTTTAATCATTTCTTAAAATAGTATCTATCCCCTCCCAAATCCGTTCTGAGGCTTTTTGGGGAGGGTGTTGGTTGATGGTTTGAAACCAGGTTTGTGCCTGTGAAACCACAGAGTCACTGTTATTCAAAGCTTTTAAAATAGTTTGTTTCATGGCACTACTTTCCGTGACCCAAAATACCGGATGGGGTTCGGGCATTGAACGGAAATGTACAAAATTATACACTTTCTTTGATGTCCAAGAAGGATTATTGCTTAACGGAAAAGTGTAGTTACAATATATGCAAGGTTTTTTATGTGTTACGAAATCAAAGACCATAGAAGATGCTAAATTGACAACAACTGCGCTATGTGCAATGCACTGTATGAGTAGTGCAATATCTTCTGGGGTTGGTACCGTAGTATCCCAGCTAGTTCCATATTGTTTCCAGAGTGGATTTACAACACGTATCTCATCTTGATATTCTACCAAAACGGTATCATATCTCTCCGAAAAGTCCACCGGGCAACGCCGGAATAATATACCCAAGTTTTTTCCTTCTCGGTTTAATTGGCGTACAGCTAATGCTAAATCTGCCAGATACTGCTCATCATCCGGACTGGTTGTGATGTCATCACCGGAAAAACAAATGTAAGTTTTGGAAGCATCTAAATTATATGTGCTCACAAAATTTTCCTTAGGAAAACGGAGTTGTTCATCGAAATGCGGTTCAAATTGTGGGGTGCCTGTAACCAATATCTGTTTCTCTAAGATATTGGGATAGTAAAACATCAACTCTTTTTTCATTGATTCACTCCACACAAAATAATAGTCGGCTTCTACTACCATTGTAGCTTTGGGTAGATTGTCCCATGAAAATATAAAACAAGCAGTGGGAATTCCTAAATCCCGCGAAGCTGTTAATGGCGCAATGGCTGTTACCGGTCTTTGGTTGGTACAAAAAACAAATGCGGGACGGTCTTCCTCCAATTGCTTTTTACAAGCCATATAATAAAGTGTGTTGCGTTCTGTTTGCTGCATTTTTTTACGCAATTGGGAGACTCCCTTTTCAGAATTGTATCGCCATATTAAAAAAGTATCCAGCCACTTTTTTATTTTACTTCTCCAATTAGAGCTTTTGTTTGTAAAGCGATAGGTGTCGTAGACCTCATCTCCTGAGCGTTTTTTAAACAATTGTAACTGTATCTGAATAAGGGCGTTTTTATATCGGTCAGTTAACGGGTGTAAAACGGGTTTCGGTAATCGGACAGACGACCCATAGTTCACTAAATCCATCGGGGTATTGTTCCATAAAACAGTAATATACCCTTTTTGCTTCCCCACTTCTAAAAATTGAGTGAAAACAAAATTCCGTAAACCCACTCCGTCTGGCAACAAGAGTAAGAACTTTGGGTTGGTATGTTTTGCTTTCCCGTTCATTTAAAATGCTTCTACTATCGGTTTATTTAGATCACGGGCAGTTTTATTGTCTAAATAGCACTTCAAATGATCTTGCATGTTTCTGTGTACGGATTGAAGTGCTTGGGGTGTAAAGTCGCGAATGCGAAACAGTTTCCCTTTTTCTTCTGTTATAGGTTCTGTAGGTAGTAAGGTTCCGTAAAGATAAGCGGCAAGCACTTTTGGATATACTTTTCCAGCTTCTTGAATAATGGTATTTCCCACCGTATGGATTGAATCCTCTTTTGAAATGGCTTCCGGCCGGAATTGATGCAGGATTCCCCCGGCATCTACTGCTGCGGTTGCCAGATGAAACGTAGCCCCTAAGCACTCAGGCTCGCCGTAAAGCAACGGAAAAAAATTGGTTCCAGACCCTCGGTAATATGGCGACAAGCCCAAATGTAAATTGACAACCTTCTTAGGGAAAAGACTCAAAATTGGCTCTTTCACGATGGAACTGCCAAATAGTGCCACAGCATCAACATTGTAGTGTTTAAAAGCCGAAAGTACGGCTTCATTGTGAAGTCCTCCATGGTCTTCAAGAATGCAAGGTATGTTGATAGGGAATTTGGAATAATTTCCAAAAAATGCATTTTCCTTTTTATCCCTAGATTCAAAATGGGCTCGTAAAAGCGCGGCCTCATCTGGGGAGTACCCATTAACAGCCGTTATTGCAGTTGATTTTTTTTCAGCAACCACCAATACAACATCCATGGCATCTGCCAGTTGATGCGCCATGTATTTATGGCGTAAAGAAGTTCCTGTTAATAAGGCAATGCGCATAATGCTGTTGCTATTTCATTTTTTCCTCCCGGTAAATCGTTGCAATCAAAACGGTGCAATAACAGCCTGTTTTCCGGATGTTTGTTTGCTTTTCGGGTCATTGTAAATCCAACGCGATATCCGGCTGTGGAAGCTGCTTCGGCAACTTCTGGTGTACAAGCTTCCTGATTTCCATACGGATAGCTTATAGCACTAATACTTTGTCCTGAAATTGTTTCTAATATATTTTTGGATATAGACAATTCGTCCCCCAGTGTTTGATGTGGTAGTAATCCCAAAGGCACGTGTCGATGTGCGTGGCTTCCCAATTGGTTCTCTTTTCCCAAAAAAGTCAGTTCTTTTTCGTTCATATAAAGCATCTCAAGCACTTCTTCCACATCAAAATAAGTTGTAAATAATGGTGTTATAAATTTCTCCTGATCGGCATACGAAAGTTTAAAATTCAACAGGAATTTCAGTTTGGCAGCATCCGGAGAGTCATAATTATAATGTTTCCGAGCTTTTTGAATTTCTATTGGAGACAAGTAAACCGGGCTGTTTTCTTTTAATTCATTTAATAAAACTTCTGGTGAAACCACTGATCGTAATAAATGGATCTGATGCACTAAAGAGACTTCTTTTCCACTACTATTGGATGTATTTATAAAGTAGAAAGCTCCAAGCCCCAGCTTATCCAATACAGGTTTTGCTAGTTCAAATTGCTCTTTCAGTCCATCATCAAAGGTAATCAATATATAAGTATCTTTTGTATTGAGATATTGTTCAGGGTTTTCAACCAAATCTTTTGGATGTACAAAAGTACCCATTTTACCCAGTTGTAACAGTTGGTTTTTAAACTGCTGAGGTGTTACACCAAAAATACTCGGATATGGAGTTGTAAAATCTGTTCGAATGTAATGATAGTTGCTTACAATAAGCATGACTGCTTTTTTTTAAGTCTTCCAAAGATGCAGAAATATTCAAAAGCTTACAAATGATTTCAGAGAATTATACAAGTGATTGAAGAAGTAAATTAAAATTCACCCACTGCCACACATGAAAAGATGAATCCCGGTCACCATTTTTGTATTGCTCCCATTCCCGGTGCATTGCTGTTTGATTAAACCAATGGGCATAGGGCGATGACAGGATTTGTTCCAGAGCCTCATCCACCAGAGGTTGCAGGCTTGTTCCCAGCCATTCCCGTTGCGGGGTTTGCAAGGGTCGTTTGGGTGCTAAGGTGATTTCTTTGCCAGCATAGTCTTGCAGCAATACCCGCAATAGGTATTTGGTTTGCCCTTCGCAAAGTTTAAACTTGTCCGGTTGTGCAAAAGCCAGTTCCACCAAACGGTGGTCTAAAAAAGGCTCTCTTAATTCTGTGGAAAATGCCATGGAAATGCGGTCATTAAACCGTAAGGCCCGGGGGATTTTGGTATAAAACAAATCCCGAAACTGCTTGTTCAGTAAATCGGATTCAAAAGGCTGCGGATAGATCGGTTTTTTCGATACCGCTAAAAAGTCTTTGTTCAGGCAGTTGGTTTTAAAGGGGCTCGCTGACGTTTTTTGCCCCTGAATGGTTTGGCTGGAGTTGGTATGGTAATAGTCATAGCCCGCCCAGGCTTCATCCATACCCTGTCCGTCCAGCAACACCTTGACCCCTTGCTGACGGGCAGCAGCAAACACTTTTGCATAGGCTAAAGTAGGTATTCCACCAAAGGGTTCGTCCTGATGATATGCGATTTTTTTAGTGAACTCCGCCACTTCATCAGCTGTAAACAAAACCTTTTGCAATGGGGTTTGTGTTTGGGCAATCATGGCTTCTACCCAGGGCAATTCGTCATAACGGGCATCACCGGTATAAAAAGTAAAAGCCTTGATACGGGCAGCATCCCTCCTTTTGTTGACCAGGGCGAGCAGCAGCGAACTGTCAATTCCCCCGCTGATGTTGATACCCACCGACACATCGGCACGAAACCGCAAAGAGATGCTTTCTTCCAGCAACTTTTTGTAGTGTTCTTTTACCGTTTCAAGAGCTTGCGGTAAACTTTTGAGATCCACTAAGTTTTCAAAATCATACCAGCGGGTAATGTGTAGTTTTGAATCTTTGTATTCCAGACAGTGCCCGCCGGGCAATGAGTGGATGCCTTCATAGAAGGTTTCGTCCGGAAGGCCGTAAGAACCGTGAGCAAAATAATTTGCAACTACCTTTTCATTAAAACCCACAGTTTTTTGAACTGCCCGTATTGCTTTGATTTCGCTTGCAAAATAAAACCCATCCGGCGTTTTGGAATAATATAAAGGCTTCACCCCAAACCGGTCGCGGGCGGCAAAGAGTTTTTTTTGTTGGGTGTCCCATACTGCAAAGGCAAACATGCCATTAAAATGTTTTATGCAAGCAGAACCATATTTCAGGTAAGCGGCCAGCACCACTTCGGTATCGCATTGGGTTTTAAACAAATAATTCTTAGAAAGCTTTTGCCGCAATTCCTTATAATTATAGACTTCTCCGTTATAGATCATCACAAACCTGCCGGTGGGGTCCTGAAACGGCTGATTGGCTTCCGGGGACAAGTCAATGATTGCGAGGCGGTTGTGACCCAGGGCTGCATGACCACTATCCAAATAAATATCTGAAAAGTCGGGACCACGGTGTGCCTGCGTTGCCACCATGGCTGCAATACTTTCCCTAAACACTTTGTTGCCGATATAGCCAGAAATGCCGCACATTATGTATCGTTTATTCAATTTTGAGTTTGTAAATTGAAAGTCCTGCTTTCAATTTGCAAGCTTATTTATTAATTAATTTTCTCAATTTATACTTAATAGCAGTAGAAAATTTTAAATTGTAGTAATACAGCTTTTGGTTAAAAGTAGGGCGAATAAACACCAATTGTACTCCACCACACCAATGTTTTGATGAAAAAGGACCATAAACGGGGTTTTTGTAAATCGAAATGACCCGGGCATATTTGGCCTTGGGAAAAATTTTTCTTATAACTTCCAATTGGGGCAGTCGATCACCTTCAATCAATACTATGCCCTGCTGAGCTGTCAAACTACTTACTTTTTCCAAACTTTCTTCCTGACCATCAACTATCACCAAATCAAATCGATGCCCTTTTGGAACATGCTTCAAATTAGGATGTATCTCAATAGTTTTAAAGTACTTATTTAGGTATTTTGGTAAAACACTTAGACAAAACGGGTTTGACTCAGTTCCGATATACTTAATATTCATTGCATTTCGATTACAGAACTCATGAACTGAATAACAAATAGAACCGATTCCCAGGCCAAGCTCTAAAACACTTTTTATTTGAAATTTTCCAATAAGATTATTAACAAAAGAAAGTGCAAACTCTGATGCTTTGTGCTGATTTCCCACAAGGGATGAAAAATACTTATAGGTTTCAACTGCACTTTGGTCTTTACTCATAATGTATTTTTCATATTTATTAACGTTTCCGCCCGTTCCCAATCCTTTGTTGTATCTACATTTACATACTTCTCCCCCTCTGAAACCACATACCCAATTTTATTTCCATACAAAGAGTTTTGTTTTAAAATCACGTTTGTTTTTGTCAAATAAATACTTCCGTCTCGAAAATAGGCTGAGGGTAAGTCCTGCCGCCTATAGATAATTTCTTTTTCACCTGTGGCAACTTTTAAGGATCCGTTCTTATCGGGTTCAAAGACCCAATGCGGATTGAACTCGTCAGGTACTTTACGCACACTGATCAGAGAGTCAAAATCCTTACTCAAAAACTGCGCTATGGCTGTATCAATGCTGCCGGGCTCGCGAAAGGGTGTGGTGGGTTGCAACAAACATACCGCATCAAAAAAGACTCCCCGTTCTTTAAAATATTCCAGCGCGTGCTGCACCACCTCCAGCGAACCGGAACGATCCGTTGCCAGATGGGCAGGCCGCACAAACGGTACCTCCACCTCAAGCGCTTTTGCTACCTCAATGATTGCGGTATCCTCAGAAGACAAAATGACCCGTGACAACAATCTACTCTCCCGGGCTGCCTCTACAGTATATTGCAACAGCGGTTTCCCACCCAATAATTTGATGTTCTTACCCGGTATGCCCTTGCTTCCGCCACGGGCGGGGATGATGGCGAGGATGTTAGTTTCTGGTTTCAAGTTACTGGTTTCAAGTTATTTTTCACTTCGAATTCGTCATTGCGAGGGCAACGAAGCAAAACGAAGCAGCTGGTTCACAAGTTTAATGTAATACAATTGACAGATATACAAATATAGAATACGTTGGAATAAAGAAGGTATGCTTTTGAAAATAATTCAAATTGAATTTTTCGACAAGGGGAATAAATCACGCTTTTACAGCCGTTGCACCTATGTCATCTTTTGATTACAGATATGCGACTCCTTTGGGGCAATTGATTTGAATATGCGACCCCGCTAGGGTCGTAACACGTCTGGACTTTCTTGATTACATATATTCGACCCCGCTGGGGTCGTAACACGTCTGGACTTTCTTGGTTACAGATATTCGACCCCTCCGGGGTCGTAACTCGCTTGGTCATTTTGATTACAGATATTCGACCCCGCTGGGGTCGTAACACGCCTGGTCTTTCTTGGTTACAGATATTCGACCCCGCTGGGGTCGTAACACGTCTGGACTTTCTTGATTACATATATTCGACCCCGCTGGGGTC